>Ga0308164_10000799_pt1 | contig 43244 bp, 42 predicted proteins | sample PhyTR2_FD_201031 | JGI IMG/M metagenome (GOLD analysis project Ga0308164, IMG submission 201031) | Phyllosphere microbial communities from UC Gill Tract Community Farm, Albany, California, United States - DLSLT.R2 | ecosystem: Host-associated > Plants > Phyllosphere > Unclassified | place: USA...
ATATGGGTGTTCGGTGGCATATTCCCCAGGCCGAGCGAAGCAAAGGCCCGATTCTTGTATGGCTACCCGATCCCGAAGCAATTTCTTTGGTGACTTTCTTTTTTGCGAAAAGAAAGTTACCGCCACCGGCGTAGGGTCTCACCCCGAAGGGGATCGGAAGAAGCCACAAGCCGAAGGCAGCTAAAAATCATCCAAAAAAACCAGTCGAAAAAACCCCAAAAACCCCAAAAACCCAACCACAAAAAAATCAAATCAAACAAACCCCACAAACACAATCCACAACCCCACCCCCAACCCAGACCTCCCCACCCCCATCAAACCCCAGATAAACCCGCCCATCCCGCCCAACCCGCTCCCCTTGCTCCGCCACATAATCCCCGGAGACAAGCGATTCAGCCCGAAACCACTGTGCCAGGCTGGCATTGAGACTCCCCGTCACGGGATCCTCATTCACCCCGATCGGCGCCGCAAACGCCCGCACCGTCACCGCCTCCACAGCCGTGTCCGCCGGCACATGCACCACCCCCACCTTGATCCCCAGCCCCCGCAGGCGCGCGTGATCCGGCTCCACCGCCAGCACAGCCGCCCGCGAGCCCATCACCAGCCCCAACCACACCGGCCCGTTATCCAGCAGGCGCGCCGCCAGAATCGCCTCCGGCGCCACCCCCAGCGCCTCGACCACGTCGCGCAGCAGCGAGTCCGCCGGCTCCGACCGCACACACGTCGGCGCTGCGAACGCCAGCCGCCCACCGGCCGCATCCCGCCGGATGCGCACCGACCCGACCGCACATTCCTGCACCACCAGGGCGGCATCGCGCGGCACGCCGCCGTGCGCCAGCCAGGCGTGGCAGGTGCCCAGCGTGGGATGCCCCGCGAAAGGCAACTCCCCTCCCGGCGTGAAGATGCGCACCCGGTAATCGCAGTCCGACCGGGTCGCCGGCAGCACGAAGGTGGTTTCCGACAGGTTGGTCCACGCCGCGAAGCGCTGCATGGCCGCATCGTCCAGCCCGGTCGCGTCGAGTACCACCGCCACCGGGTTGCCCCAGCCGACCCGGTCGGTGAACACATCCACCTGACGGAAGGCCCGCGCCACCGGCGCAGGCGTGGACGTAGACGTGGACATGAACGCAGACATCGACAAACCCCTCGTCAGCTCAACTCAGCGCAGCGTCCAGCACGCCCCGGGCACCGGGCCGCTCGCCCAGCGTCTTGAACCATCGCTCCACGTTGGGCCAGCCGCGCCGCTCGAGCGGCAAGCCGTACCAGCGATGGATTTCGCAGGCCACCGGAATGTCGGCCATGGTGAAGTTGTCACCAGCCAGATAGGCCCGGCCCGCCAGGTGCGCATCGAGCAGATCGAGCAGCGGCTCGGTGGCCGCGACGGAAGCGGCGATCGCCGCATCGTCGCGCTGCTCGGCCGGCGTGCGGATCAACTGCAGGAAGGCGATGCGCGCGGCCTGGTTGAAGGTGGTCTGCTGCCAGTCCATCCAGCGTTCGGCATCGAAACGCGCCGGCAGGGCTTCCGGGTACAGCCGATCGGGCGCGTAGCGGGCGCACAGGTAACGCACGATGACGTTGGATTCCCACAGTCGCACTTCGCCGTCTTCCAGCAGCGGCACCAGGCCGTTGGGATTGCGCCCCAGATAGTCGTCTTCGCGCACCAGGCCGAACTGGCCGCCCGCGTCGGTGCGCTGCACGGTCAGTTCGAGCTCCTGCACCGCCCAGACCACCTTGCGTACGTTGATGGAGCTGGTACGCCCCCAGAGATGCAGCATGGCGTGGCTCCTCAGGCTGCGGCCAGGGCCGCGTCGCGCTCGGAAGTGGGCAGCGCCTCCAGGGCGTCGCGCACGGCGGCGGCGAGCGCGGCCACGCCGGCATCGATCTGCGCGACGCTGGCCGTCACGAAGGACAGGCGCAGGGTGCGGGAATCGGATTCACCGGCATAGAAAGGCTCACCCGGCACGAAGGCGACGCCTTTCTCGACCGCGCGCGGCAGCAGCGCGGTGGCCGACAGCCCGGCGGGCAGGCGCGCCCACAGGAACATGCCGCCCGCCGGCGCGTTCCAGCTGACGCCGAGGCCGGCCATCTCGCGGCCGAGCGCCGCCAGCATGGTGTCGCGCTGGCGCTTGTAGAGGGCGCGGATGGTCGGCACGTGGCGGTCCAGGAAGCCGTCCTTCAGCACCTCGGCCACCACCCGCTGGTTGAAGCTCGGGCTGTGCAGGTCGGCGGCTTGCTTGGCCATGGTGAGCCGGTAGTGGATGTCGGTCGGGGCGACCACGAAACCCAGCCGCAGGCCGGGGGCCAGCACCTTGGAGAACGAGCCCATGTACAGGGTGTTTTCCGGATCGCGCGAGGCCAGGGGTGCCGGCGGGGGGGCGTCGAACCACAGCTCGCCGTAGGGGTTGTCCTCGAGGATGGGAATGCCGGCCGAAGCCGCAGCGGCCGAGACGGCCGCGCGGCGCGCCTCGTTCATGGTGCGGCCGGTGGGGTTCTGGAAGTTGGGCAGGGCGTAGAGAAAACGCGCGCCCGGGGCCTTGGCCAGCAGGTCGTCGACGATGACGCCGTGCTCGTCGCTGGCGACCGGCACCACCGTGGGCTCCATCGGCGCGAAGGCCTGCAGGGCGCCGAGGTAGGTGGGGGTCTCGACGAGGATGTCGCTGCCGGGGTCGATCAGCACCTTGGCCGCCAGGTCCAGGCCCTGCTGCGAGCCGGTGGTGATGAGCACGTTGGCCGGATCGACCTTCCAGGGCAGCGAGGCGGCCACCGCCTCGCGCAGCGCGGGCAGGCCCTCGGTGGTGGCGTATTGCAGCGAACCGCGGGCGTCGGACGAGCTCAGCACCTTGTCGCAGGCGACGGCGAAGGCCTCGACAGGAAAGGCGTCGGGCGACGGCAGGCCGCCCGCGAAACTGATGATGCCGGGCCGCTCGGTGAGTTTGAGCAGGTCGCGGATCGCGGAAGACGTCATCTTGCGGGTACGTGCCGCCAGGGTCCAGGTCATCGGGGGAATCCTCAGGAAAACGGGTTGCGCCGGCATCGGCCGGGCGCGCCAGGGGCGCTACTTTAAGGCGTGGAGACGCCACAGTACCAGCGGGCAAATGCCACAGGCGATTGCTCTGTATCTGCATCTACAAGAGACGCGAACTCACGTGAGTCCGTGTCAATTGGTGCAAGCCAGTAAAGTCGAGCCCAATGAACACCGATTCGACCCTCACCCAAACCGCGCCCGGACAGCCCAGCGCCGACGCCCTGGCAGCCCAGGTAAAAGAGCTAAACGCCCTGCTGGCGCTCAACCACGCAGCCCTGGTGAAGACCGACAGCACCGTGGCGTTCAACGTCAAGGGCGAGCTGGAGGTGGAAGGCCACCGGGTCGAGTACCACCTGATTCCCGAACAGGCGGTGCTGTCCCAGGTCAACCGCTGGGTCAAGCTGCCCCCCTACAAGCAGGTCGCGCTACTGGCCTCGCGCCTGACCGACCGTACCGCGCTCGATTTCGAGCGCGAGGTACGGGTCTGCGTGATGAACGCCCTGCGCCGCGCCGCCGACCTCGGCGTGGAAACCGGCTCCTACTGCTGGGACGCCCTGAGCCGCCCGCGCGAGCGCGCCGACGCCGCCTTCGCCCTGGTGATCGACCGCATCGAGGCGGCCGCGGTGCAGCGCCGCGCCGACCTGGCCGCCGACCGCACCCGCCAATCGATCAACCTGGCGCGCTTTCCGGACACCTTCCGTGCCGCCGCCGGCATGCGCCGCAAGATCATCGCCCTGCTGGGCCCGACCAATTCGGGCAAGACGCACGAAGCCATGGTCGCGCTGCAGTCGGCCAAGTCGGGCGTCTACCTGGCGCCGCTGCGCCTGCTGGCGCTCGAAAACTACGAGCGCCTGCGCGCCAACGGCGTGCCCGCCAACCTGGTGACCGGCGAAGAGCGCCGCATCCACGCCGGTGCCACCCACGTGGCCAGCACGGTCGAGATGCTGGACACGCAGACGCCGGTCGAAGTGGCGGTGATCGACGAGATCCAGATGCTGGGCGACGCCGACCGGGGCGCCGCCTGGACCGCCGCCGTCTGCGGCGTGCCGGCCGCCACCGTCTACCTGGTCGGCTCGGCGGCGTCCCGCGCCGCCATCGAGTCGCTGGCCAAGCGCCTCGGCTGCGAGTGCGAAGTGCGCGAGCTGCAACGCAAATCCAGGCTGGTGATGGGCGAAAAGCCGCTCGAGTCGTTGCGCCAGCTGCAGGCGGGCGACGCGGTCATCGCCTTCTCGCGCCGCGAGGTGCTGCAACTGGCCGAGCAGGTGGCGCAGGCCGGCTTTTCGGTGGCGACCATCTACGGCAACCTGTCGCCGGAAGTGCGCCAGGCCCAGGCCGAGGCTTTCCGCGCCGGGCAGGCGCAGGTGCTGGTGGCGACCGACGCCATCGGCATGGGCCTCAACCTGCCGATCTCGCGGGTGATCTTCACCACCGCCAGCAAGTACGACGGCGTGGAAGAAGGCCCGATCCCCGCCTGGCTGGTGCAGCAGATCGGCGGGCGCGCCGGCCGTTTCGGCCTCGCCGAGACCGGCACCGTGCTGGGCCTGGGCGGGCCGGTGCACAAGGCCATCCGCAAGCAGCTGTCGGCAGCGCTGGAGCCGATTCCCCGCACCGGCTTCTATGTGGCGCCTTCGCAAGAGCACCTGAAGCAGATCGAACGGGTCACCGGCGAACACCGGCTGCTGGAACTGCTGACCCTGTTCCGCCGCAACATCGACGTCAACGACGTGTTTTTCGTGCCGACCTCGCTCACCGAGCAGATGGACCGCGCCAAGTGGCTCGACGGCACGGGGCTGTCGCTGGACGAGCGCTTCTTCTTCTCGCTGGTGCCGATCACCACGCGCATTCCCAAGTTCCAGGAACAGCTGTGGGCCTGGGCGCGCTCGGTGGACCAGAAGCGCCCTTCGCATATCCAGGCGGTGGGCCTGCGCGAAGGTCGCAGTTCGCTGCAGGAGGCCGAAGACGCGTGCAAGCTGTATTCGGCCTATGCGTGGCTGGCCGGACGCATGCCGACGCTGTTCCCGGAAGGCGAAGCAGCCATGGCGTTGGCGGTGGAGGCTTCGATGTTCGTCAACGACCTGCTGCGCCGCCAGAATCGTGGCGGCAGCAAGGGACACCGGCGGCAGGGAATTCCGGGTCTCAAAGGCTGAACGGAAGCTGAATTGGGGGCCCGAAAGTTCGGGCCGCGTGACTGAATGTTGCCTCCATGCAACATTAAGTCACAAACAGAACATACAATAAGAACTGTTCGTATTACTAATTGAAGTAAGTACGTGTTCGAGCGCCTGCATGGCTTTTGCGTGCGCATCTGTTCTTCCCTTCTGTTTGCCCATGAACTCCTGCTCTTCCGCCCTGTTCGTCCGAACGCCGATCGCTTCGCTTGCTCGCCAGATGGTGGGCGTGGGTGTGCTGATCGCCTCCGTTGGTGCTGCCGCGCAAAGTTCGACTGCAGTGACGTCCACCTTGCAGGAAGTGACCGTGACCGGCGAGGCGGTCGGCCTGAAGGCGCCGCATGCCGGGGGCCAGGTGTCTCGCGGCGGCAGCCTGGGCCTGCTCGGCACCGGCGACGTGATGGACCAGCCATTCAGCACCGTCAACTACACCGCCGAATTGCTGGAAAACCAGCAGGCCCGCACGCTCGCCGATGTGTTGATCAACGACGCCTCGGTGCGCACCACCACCGCGGCCAATGGTTTCGACGACACACTGACCATTCGTGGCTTCAATGTCGGCGCTGGCGACGTGGGGCTGAACGGACTGTACGGACTGGCCGGCGCCCGCGTGACGGCGCAGATCGCCGAACGGGTCGAAGTGCTCAAGGGTCCGAGTGCGCTCATGAACGGCATCCCGCCCGGCGGCAGCATCGGCGGCAGCGTGAACGTGGTGACGAAGCGAGCCCTCGAAGAACCGCTGACCCGCCTGACGACGGTCTATACCGGCAAGCAAAACCTCGGGCTGCAACTGGACCTGAGCCGCCGTTTCGGCCAGGACAAGGAATGGGGCATCCGCTTCAACGGCCTGGTGCGCGACGGCGAGACCAGCATCCGCGACAGCAACTACAAATCCGGGTTCGGCGCCTTGGGCCTGGACTATCGCAGCGCCCGCCTGCGCTGGTCGCTGGATGCCATTTCCCAGCACGACGACACCGACAACTTCCGTCCGCAGATCAGCCTGGCAGCCACGCTGCCGAGCATCCCGGCACCGCCGGACGCACGCGCCAACTGGTTTCCCGGCACGACGCTGGTCCAGAAGGACAACATCGTGATGAGCCGGGTCGAATTCGACCTGAACGACGCCCTGACCGCCTACGCCGCCATCGGCTACCGCGACGGCAAGAACGACCAGCTCTTTCCGGTCAGCGGCAGCGTCACCAACGTGGCGGGCAACTTCACGATCCGCAATTCCTACTACGACTCCTATTCGAAGACCACGACGGGTGAAGCCGGCCTGCGCTGGCGCCTGAACACCGGCCCGGTCTCGCATCTGGTGACCTTCGGTGTCACCGGCCTGGACCAGGAGGCGGGCAATGCCTACATCCAGTCGCCGGCCGCCACGGTCGGCAACTCCAATCTCTACAACCCCGGCCCTCTGCCCACCATCACCGCCGCGCGCACCGCGCCGGTTCGCGCGACCGATACCAAGCTGACCAGCTACGCCATCGCCGACACCATGTCCTTCAACCAGGGCCGTCTGCTGGTGACCGTCGGCGCACGCGACCAGACGGTCGAGGTCTCCAACGCTTCCGGCGCCGCGGGCTACAAGGCCAGTGCCGTGACGCCGTTGCTGGGCGTGGTGTTCAAGCCGCTCGACAACCTCTCGGTCTACGGCAACTACACCGCCGGCCTGACCCGCGGGACCATCGTCGGTGCGGGCTACGACAACACCAACGCCGTGCTGCCGCCCTACAAGACCAAGCAGTACGAAGCCGGCGTGAAGATGGATCTGGGCCGGATCACCACCCATGCCGCCGTGTACCAGATCGAGCGCCTGAGCACGGTCAGGACGGCTCCCACCGGCGCGCCCGGCAGCCTCGGCAGCCTCGCCTACGAAGGCGAACTGCGGGCGCGAGGCCTGGAGCTGTCGGCTTACGGTGAACTGCAACGCGGGCTGCGTGGCATGGCCAGCATCAACTTCGCGGACCCGAAGCTGACCAAGACCCAGGGCGGCGTGAACCAGGGCAACGATGCAGCCGGCATGCCCGACCGCACGGCCAATGCCGGCATCGACTGGGATACCCCCTGGTTGCAGGGCCTCAGCCTGAACGGACGCGCCATCTATACCTCCGGATCCTACCTGCAGGCCAACAATGCCGTCAGGTTCGACGACTGGACCCGCGTCGACATCGGGGCGCGCTACCGTACCGTCGTGTCGGGCAAACCGCTGGTGCTTCGCGCCAACGTCGAGAACCTGTTCGACAAGAACTACTGGCTGACCACCGGCACCTATGTGACGGTCGGTGCACCGCGCACACTGGTGTTGTCGGCCTCGGTCGACTTCTGATCCGCCCGCGGGGGCCATCGCCCCTGATCGACGCGTCATCCACGGCGGCCTCCCGGCCGCCGTTTTCGTTTCCGCCGACCCCGGAGATTTCACCCCCCGCGAAAAGAAATTTCACACCCCGGCGCCGGTCCGTCGCCAGACAATCGGCAGATGACGATTGCCCTCGCTCCCAACGACGACACCGCTCCCGCCGACCTCCAGCGCCGAGCGGTCGCCGCACTCCTGAAAGTGCTGCCCGGGCACGCATTGCTGTGGCAGCCGGAAGACACCACGCCCTACGAGTGCGACGGCCTCACCGCGTACCGCCAGCGCCCGATGGCGGTCGCGTTGCCGGAGACGGAGGATGAAGTCCGGGCCATCCTGCAGACCTGCCACCGCCTCGGCATTCCGGTGGTGGCCCGCGGTGCCGGCACCGGTCTTTCCGGTGGCGCCCTGCCCCACAAGCGCGGCGTCACCCTGTCGCTGGCCCGCTTCAACAAGATCCTGCGCATCGACGCCCGCGCCCGCACGGCCACCGTGCAATGCGGCGTGCGCAACCTGGCGATCAGCGAGGCCGCAGCGCCGCACGGCCTGTACTACGCACCCGATCCGTCCAGCCAGATCGCCTGCACCATCGGCGGCAACGTGGCCGAGAACTCCGGCGGAGTCCACTGCCTGAAATACGGCCTGACGGTGCACAACGTGTTGCGCGTACGTGGTTTCACCGCCGACGGCGAGCCGGTCGAGTTCGGCTCGGAGGCGCTCGACGTGCCCGGGCTGGACCTGCTGGCCGTGCTGGTCGGCAGCGAGGGCATGCTGGCGGTGACCACCGAGGTCACGGTGAAGCTGGTGCCGCGCCCTCAACTGGCGCGCTGCATCATGGCCAGCTTCGACGACATCCGGAAAGCCGGCGACGCGGTGGCTGCGGTGATCGCCGCCGGCATCATCCCGGCCGGGCTGGAGATGATGGACAAGCCCATGACCATCGCCGTCGAGGACTTCGTGCACGCCGGCTACGACCTGGCCGCGGAGGCCATCCTGCTGTGCGAGTCCGACGGCACGCCCGAAGAGGTGGCCGAGGAGATCGAACGCATGAGCGCGGTACTGCGCGGCTGCGGCGCCACCGCCATCTCGGTCAGTGCCGACGAGGAAGAGCGCCTGCGGTTCTGGAGCGGCCGCAAGAATGCCTTTCCGGCGTCCGGCCGCATCAGCCCCGATTACATGTGCCTGGACTCCACCATTCCCCGCAAGCGCCTGGCCGACATCCTGCTGGCGATCCAGGCGATGGAAAAGAAGTACGGCCTGCGCTGCTGCAACGTCTTCCACGCGGGCGACGGCAACCTGCATCCGCTGGTGCTGTTCGACGCCAACGACCCCGACCAGCTGCACCGCTGCGAGCTGTTCGGCGCCGACATCCTGGAGACCAGCGTGGCGATGGGCGGTACGGTGTCCGGCGAGCACGGCGTGGGCGTCGAGAAGCTCAACAGCATGTGCGTGCAGTTCAACGCCGCCGAGAACGCGCAGATGCTGGGCCTGAAACATGCATTCGACCCGGCAGGCCTGCTGAATCCCGGCAAGGTCATCCCGACCCTTGCCCGCTGCGCCGAATACGGCCGCGAAGTGGTGCGCGGCGGGATGCTGGCGTCGTCGAAGCACGCGGACCTGCCGCGCTTCTGAATCCTTTAAAAAACAAACGGAATTTTCGATGGATGGCTTGAAGGGCCTGGCCTGGCTGCTGGTGTTCCAGTGCGCCGGCGAGGCGATATCGCGGACGGCGGGCCTGCCGGTCCCCGGGCCGGTGGTCGGCATGCTGCTGATGTTCGGCGGCCTGTTCCTGGAGCGGGTGCGGGTTCCAGTGGCGGCCTGCGCCGACATCCTGCTGGCCAACCTGTCGTTGCTGTTCATCCCGGTCGGGGTGGGCGTGATGACGCACCTGGCCCTGCTGCACCGCTACGGCCTGCGGCTGCTGGTGGTGATCGTGCTGTCGACCTGGATCGGCCTGGGCGTCACCGCGCTGGTGCTGCACGCGCTGCGCGACCGGCCGGAGCCGGAGGCCGCCGATGTCTGACTTCGTCGCACTCTGGGTGTATCTCTCGTCGTCCCCGCTGTTCGGGCTGACGGCCACCCTGGTGGTCTATCTGGTGGCGCAAGCGGCCTACAACCGTTCCGGCCACGCGCCCTGGGCCAATCCGGTGCTGTGGAGCGTGGTGGTGCTGGCCGGCGCGCTGCTCGTGACCGGCGTGGACTATCCGGTGTACTTCTCGGGCGCCCAGTTCATCCATTTCCTGCTGGGGCCCGCCGTGGTGGCGCTGGCCTGGCCGCTGTGGCAGCGCCGTGCGGCGGTACGCGCGCGCTGGGGCCGCCTGCTGGTAGCGGGCCTGGTCGGCGGCACGGCGGCCAGCGTCAGTGCGGTGGCGATCGGTTGGGCGCTGGGCCTGCAGCCCGACGTGCTGCTGTCGCTGGCGCCTAAATCGGTGACCGCGCCGGTCGCCATGGGCATCGCGCAATCCATCGGCGGCGTGCCCGCGCTGTCGGCCGCTTTTGCCCTGCTCACCGGGCTGGTCGGCGCGCTCAGCGGCAAGTACCTTTTCGACCTGCTGCAGATACCAAAAGATACACAGGGATGGACCGCTCGAGGATTCGCGCTGGGCACCGCCGCGCACGGCATCGGCGCTGCGCGGGCCATGCAGGTGCATTCCGAAGCGGGTGCTTACGCGGGCCTGGCGCTCGGCCTGCAGGTGCTGTTGGGATCGCTGCTGATTCCGCTGGTGGCGCGGCTGTTCGCTTGAGGGAGTCAGCCGCCCAGGCGTTTCATCAACGCCTGGGCGTCTTCGCCGGGACGGCGTCGCTCGGGCAGCTGCATGCTGCGCACGTCCATGCGCAGTTCGGTCACCAGTTCCTTGAATTCAGGCCGGGCCAGCAGCGCGTCGACGCGGCGGCGTGCGCCCAGCACGTCGGAGAACGGCAGGTAGAACCACAGCTGCTCGCCATTGAGGCGGGTGCTGATGTCGGAGCTGCGAACCACGTCGCGCAGTTGGCGCGCCAGCTCGGCCAGCGTCACGATGAGACGGGCGGCCAGGGCGCTGCCGTCGATCAGCGTGGTGGTGTCGTGCAGTGCGATGAGCAGCAGGCCGAACTCCATCTCGGTGCGACGCGACTGCGCGGCCAGCGCCCAGTCGAGCGTGTGTAGAAAGTCGCGCGGCACCACCGCGTTGAGGGTGTCGAAGACGGCCAGCGGCTGCTGGCGCGAACCGGTGCGCAGGAAGGTGCTGCCGGCCGCCGTCAGGCGCAGGGGCGCGATTTCCCGGACATCCAGCTCGTCGGCACCGGCGACGTTGTCGCAGTCCAGGCAGTGCGACTGCACCGCCGCCTTGGCGAAGGCGCTGTGGCAATCGGAACAGACGCGCTGCATGAGCGGCTTCTCCTCGTCGACGCCGATGTGCTGTTCGGCGGCGCCGCAGCGCGGGCACAGCAGGCCGTCGCGGCGCTGGAAATCACCTTCCGGTGCGACGTAGCCGCAGTCGAAGCAGGGAAGCGCGGCGGTTTCGCGGATCTCCAGGCCGCTGCATAGCGGGCAGACGTCGAGAAAATGGATGTGCGCGCTGTTGCAGCGGCGGCAATGGCGGGTACGGTCGACCACCGCGCCGGCCTCCAGCAGCCCCCGGCGCTGCAGCGTCGCCAGGCAGGTGCCGACCTCGTCATGGGGGCTGGCCAGCGCTTCGGCGAGGGGGTAGCGATACAGCAGCTTGTGCCGGCGATCGCGCTCCGGGCGGATCTCGGCGTCGCGCCGAATCTGCAAAAAATACAGGATGCGTTCGGCCAGCGGCAGTCCGGCGGGCTTGACGCCGAGCTCGCGGCGCGTTTCGGCGGCGGCGTCGCAGACTTCCAGCGCATCGGCCAGATCGGCGGCACCGTCCGCCAGCATGGGCGGCGCCTTGCCAGTGGGCGCCAACACCGGCAGGTACCACCACTGCGAGCGGCGAATCCGGTCGAGCAGCGCGTCGGCGTCGGAAGCCTTCAGACCTCGCCCCAGGTAGAAGCCGGCCGGCTCCTCGGTCAGCCCCGCCACCTCGGCCCATTGCAGCACCGCGCGTTCCCGCGGACGTTGCGGCCAGGGGGTGGCGTCGGCCCGAAAGATCAGCAGAGGGGGACCAGGCGCATCTTCCAGTTCGGCAACCAGATCGTTTTCGCTTGGCGGAGACATCGAGGCAGACATGGGGCTTTCCTGAAGGGGGAATAAGCACCGGCGACGAGGTTCGTCTACCAAGGGCTACCTGCGGATTTCGCTGGCGTCCGATTATTTGTTTTGCCTCAAAGGAGCTTGAAAGGACCAACTTCGTAAAACAATTATGGCGGTGTAACCAGTCGCAACAACACATTTGCATCACCCACGTCGACAAAATCAAAAAAAGTCTCCCGCAAAATGCGGGTTTTCGTCCACAGGGTCAGGATTCAATCGATGGTTTCTCCGGTTCACCTGATTGGCGCTCCCACGGATGCCGGCGCCAGCGTTCGCGGCTGCAGCATGGGACCGGAGGCCTTGCGCGTCGCCGGCATCGCGGAAGCGTTGAGCGCGTTGGGGCTGAACGTCGTGGACCGGGGCAACGTGGCCGGCCCGCCCAGCCCGTACGCATCGACACCCGGCGAGCGGCATCGCAACCTGGGCGAGGTAGTGGCCTGGAACCGCGCGGTCTTCCAGGCGGTCGGCGAGGCGCTGGCGCAAGGCGCCGTGCCGTTGATGATGGGGGGCGACCACTGCCTGGCCATCGGTTCGATCAGCGCGGTGGCGGCCCATTGCCGCAGCACCGGCCGCAAGCTGCGCGTGCTGTGGCTCGATGCCCACTCGGACGTCAACACCGAGGCCACCAGCCCCAGCGGCAACCTGCACGGAATGCCGGTGGCCTGCCTGCTGGGCCGGGGGCCGGCGGCGCTGACCGGCTGGAGCGGCAAGGCCCACGCCCTCGACGCGCAGGACATCGACTTCGTCGGCATCCGCAGCGTCGACCCCGGCGAGCGCACCGCCATCGGCGATTTCGGGCTGTCGGTCTACGACATGCGCTACATCGACGAACACGGCATGCGTGCGGCCATGACCGAGGTGCTGATGGAGGTCGACGACGACACGCATCTGCACGTGAGCTTCGATGTCGACTGCCTCGACCCGGCGGATGCGCCCGGAGTGGGCACTGCCGTGCGCGGCGGCCCCACCTACCGCGAGATGCAGCTGTGCATGGAAATGCTCGCCGACAGCGGGCGGCTCGGCTCGCTCGACGTGGTGGAGGTCAATCCGGCGCTGGACGTGCGCAACCGCACCGCGGAAGTGGCCGTCGAGTTGCTGCAGAGCCTTTTCGGACAAAGCACCCTGTGAACGCCGTCCCGTCTCCCCTGCTTCCGGTGCCCAAGCGCGAGCGAGCACTGCTGTGGCTGCTGGCCCTGACGCAATTCACCGTCATCGTCGACTTCATGGTGATGATGCCGCTGGGCCCGCAGATCATGCAGGCCTTCGCCATCGGCCCGGCGGCCTTCGCCGCCGCCGTGTCGGCCTATTCCTGGTGCGCCGGCATCTCCGGCCTGCTGGCCGCCACCTATATCGACCGCTTCGACCGCCGCAAGCTGCTGCTGGCCATGTACGCGCTGTTCGCGGTGTCCAACCTGGTCTGCGCGCTGGCCACCAACTACCACGCGCTGCTGCTGTCGCGCGCGTTCGCCGGCATCACCGGCGGCGTGCTGGGCTCCCTGGTGCTGGCCATCATCGGCGACGTGGTGCCGGCGCAGCGGCGCGGCGCGGCCATGGGGGTGGTGATGACTTCCTTCTCGCTGGCTGCCATCGCCGGCGTGCCGCTGGGCGTGGTGCTGGGGGCGCGCTTCGGCTGGAGTTCCGCGTTCTTCGTGCTGGTGCTGCTGTCCGTGCTCATCTGGCTCGGCGCCTGGAAGCTGCTTCCCGCCCTGCGCGCCCATATCCGCGTGCCGCCGGTGCCCCTGTCACGCACCTTGCCGGAGTTGTGGTCGCTGGTGCGCGAGCCGGCCCACTTGCGCGGCTTCGCACTCACCGCGCTGGTAACTGCCGCGCACATGCTGATCGTGCCTTTCATCTCGCCGAACTTCGTCGGCAATCTGGGCATCCACCCCGAAAACATCTCGGTGATCTACCTGGTGGGCGGCTGCGCCACCTTCTTCACGGCGCGGCTGGTGGGGCGGCTGTCAGACCGATTCGGAAAACGCGAGGTGTTCCGCGCCGCCGCGCTGTGCTCGCTGCCGCCGATGCTGTTCATGACCCACCTGCCCCACCTGCCGCTGTGGGGCCTGATCCTTTTCTTTCCGTTCTTCATGTTCACCGCCAATTCGCGGCTGATCCCGATGCAGGCCCTGCTCACCACCGTACCCGACCCGCAGCGGCGTGGCGCCTTCATGAGCGTCAACAACGCGGTGCAGCAGATTTCGACCGGCACCGGTGCCTGGCTCGGCGGCCTGATGCTGACCACCGCGCCGGACGGCCGCATCTCCGGCTACGGCAACAACGGCTGGCTGGCCTGCGCCTGCATCGTGCTGGCGATGTGGTGGGTGGGCCGGGTGCAGTCGCGTTCCGATACCGGGGCGCCCGTCGGCCGCGCCGCCTAGGCCGGCCTGGCGCGCCCGCCGAAAATGGCCGAGCCGACCCGCACCATGGTGCTGCCGGCGGCTACGGCCGATTCGATGTCCGCCGACATGCCCAGCGACAGCGTGTCCAGCGGCAGGCCGCCGGCGACCAGCGAGTCGAACAGCGCCCGCGCCTGGCGATGCACCGCCAGTTGCGCCTCGTAGGTCGCGGCCGGCTCGGGAATGGTCATCAGGCCGCGCAGGCGCAATCGCGGCAGGGCCGCTACCGCACGTGCCAGGGACGCCACCTCGTCGGGCGCGACGCCGGACTTGTTTTCGCCGCCGTCGATATTGACCTGAAGGCAGATATTGAGGGGCGGCAGTTGCTCCGGGCGCTGGGCCGACAGGCGTTCGGCGATCTTCAGCCGATCGACCGACTGCACCCAGTCGAACTTCTCGGCCGCCAGGCGGGTCTTGTTTGACTGGATCGGGCCGATGCAATGCCATTCGATATCCAGCCCGGCGAGCGCATCGATCTTGGCGACGGCTTCCTGCAGGTAGTTCTCGCTGAAAGCCCGCTGGCCGGCATCGAGCGCCTCGCGCACCGCGTCCGGCCCGAAGGTCTTGGAGACGGCCAGCAGGCGAACCTCGACAGCCTCGCGCCCGGCCTCGCGGCACGCTCCGGCGATGCGCGCCCGGACGGCGGTAAGGTTGTTACAGATCGTTGTCATAATGGGCTGAAGCGTAGCAAAACGATCCGGGAATTTAGGGAGCTTGAGTGGATATCACCCAGTTGCTGGCCTTCAGCGTGAAGAACAAGGCCTCCGACCTGCATCTGTCTGCGGGCCTGCCGCCCATGATCCGGGTTCACGGCGACGTGCGGCGCATCAACGTCGATGCGCTGGACCACAAGATGGTCCATTCCATGGTGTACGACATCATGAACGACGGCCAGCGCAAGATCTACGAGGAGTTTCTCGAAATCGACTTCTCGTTCGAGATCGAGGGGCTGGCGCGTTTCCGGGTGAACGCCTTCAACCAGGAGCGCGGCGCCGGCGCGGTGTTTCGCACCATTCCCTCGAAGATCCTCACGCTCGAGCAGCTCAACGCGCCCAAGATTTTTGCCGAGCTGGCCATGAAGCCGCGCGGCATGGTGCTGGTGACCGGCCCCACCGGCTCGGGCAAGTCGACCACCCTCGCCGCGATGGTCAACTATCTCAACGAGAACGAGTACGGCCACATCCTGACGGTCGAGGACCCGATCGAGTTCGTGCACGAATCCAAGAAGTGCCTGATCAACCAGCGCGAGGTCGGCCCCCACACCAAGAGCTTCGCCAACGCCCTGCGCTCGGCCCTGCGGGAAGATCCCGACGCCATCCTGGTCGGCGAGATGCGCGACCTGGAAACCATCCGCCTGGCCATGACCGCCGCCGAAACCGGCCACCTGGTGTTCGGCACGCTGCATACCTCGTCGGCGGCCAAGACCATCGACCGGATCATCGACGTGTTCCCGGCCGAGGAAAAAGACATGATCCGCGCGATGCTGTCGGAGTCGCTGCAGGCGGTGATCTCGCAGACGCTCTGCAAGACCAAGGACGGCCAGGGCCGCGTGGCGGCGCACGAGATCATGCTGGGCACTTCGGCCATCCGGAACCTGATTCGCGAGGCCAAGGTGGCGCAGATGTATTCGGCCATCCAGACCGGCAACGCCTACGGCATGCAGACGCTCGATCAGAACCTGACCGACCTGGTGAGGCGAAACATCGTCTCACCCGCCGAGGCCCGCACCAAGGCCAAATCGCCCGAGAATTTCCCGGGCTGATCCGAACACGTTTATTAATCGACCCGGCCCCCTGGCCACTGGAGACCGCGCATGAAAGGCATTCTTGGACTGCTTCGCAACAAGAACCCGGGACGCCTGGCACCCGCGGGAGACACGACCGACTCGGTGTTCTTCTCGACCGCTTTCGCCGACCAGGGCGTGGATGCGTCGATGCTGGTGCCCTGGGATGCCCGGGCGGTAGAGGTCGCGGCGAAACGCCTCGCGCCGGCGCGCGGCGTCAAGCTGATGCAGCAGCAATGGGCTCGCGACAAGCACATGTGCACGCTGGAGCCGGAGCGCATCGCGGCGTTGGAAGGCTTCTTCCAGTTCGCCAGCGTGCCGGCCGGCCGCGAAATCATCCGCCAGGACGAGTACGGCAACTTCATGGTGGTACTGCTCGAGGGCAGCATCTCGGTCGACCGCAAGCAGCCCTGGGGCGAACGCCTGCGGCTGGCCGAAACCCGGCCGGGCGACATCCTGGGCGAGATGTCGCTGCTCGACAGCGGCCTGCGTTTCTCGGCCTGCACCACGCTCACCGACTGCGACATCGCCGTGCTGAACGCCGAGGCCATGGACGAGATGATGGACGCCCAGCCGCACATCGCCTGTCACCTGGTCGCCCTGCTGGCGCGCAAGCTCTCGCTGCGCCTGCGCATGGTCAGCGCGAGTCTGGGCGAAGGCAAGTAAGGCGGCGGCCGGGTTCCGGCGCGCGCTCAGAAGGTCTTGGAAAAAAATGGAACGCGATCAGGCCAGTAAATTCATCAACGACCTGCTCAAGCTGATGATCAGCCGGGGCGGTAGCGACATGTTCATCACCAGCGACTTCCCGCCGGCGATGAAGGTGGACGGCAAGCTCACCAAGGTGTCGCCGCAGCCGCTGGGGCCGGCGCACACGATGGCGCTGGCACGGTCGATCATGAACGACCGCCAGGCGTCCGAGTTCGAACGCACCAAGGAATGCAACTTCGCGATTTCGCCGGCCAGCGTGGGGCGCTTCCGGGTGAACGCGTTCGTGCAGCAGGGCAAGGTCGGCATGGTGCTGCGGCTGATCCCCACCAGCATCCCCACCATCGAGGCGCTGAAGGTGCCCGAGGTGCTGAAGGAAGTGGTGCTGTCCAAGCGCGGACTGTGCATCCTGGTGGGCTCCACCGGCTCGGGCAAGTCGACCACGCTGGCGGCCATGCTCGACTGGCGCAACGAGCAGTCGTACGGCCACATCATCACCATCGAGGATCCGGTCGAGTTCGTGCATCCGCACAAGAACTGCGTGGTGACCCAGCGCGAGGTGGGCCTGGACACCGACAGCTGGGAAGTCGCCCTGAAAAACACCCTGCGCCAGGCGCCGGACGTCATCATGATGGGCGAGATCCGCGACCGCGAGACCATGGAACACGCCATCGCCTTCAGCGAGACCGGCCACCTGTGCCTGGCCACGCTGCACGCCAACAGCGCCAACCAGGCGATCGACCGCATCATCAACTTCTTCCCCGAAGAGCGCCGCCAGCAGTTGCTGATGGACATCTCCCTGAACCTCAAGGCGATGATCTCGCAGCGCCTGATCCCGGTGCAGGACGGCAAGGGCCGGGCCGCCGCGGTGGAGATCATGCTCAACACGCCGCTGATCGCCGACCTGATCTTCAAGGGCGAGGTTTCCGAGATCAAGGAAATCATGAAGAAGAGCCGCAACCTGGGCATGCAGACCTTCGACCAGGCCCTGTTCGACATGTTCGAGAACAACCAGATCACCTACGAAGACGCGCTGCGCAACGCCGACTCGCTCAACGACCTGCGGCTGCAGGTCAAGCTGCACAGCCAGCGGGCCAAGGGGCAGCAGGATTTCTCCAGCGGCACCGAACATTTCGCGATCGTCTGATGCGTCGGGGGGCTGCGCTAAGCTCGCGGCCATGAGCACACTCAACCCCAAAACCTATTCTGCAACGCCCGCCCGCACCGTCGCCTTCCTGGGGCTGGGCGTGATGGGCGCGCCGATGGCCGGACACCTCGCGAAAGCGGGCCACACGGTCACCGTCTTCAACCGCACCGCTGCCAAGGCCGAAGCCTGGGGCGGCGAGTTCGGCGGCAGGCACGCCCCGACGCCGCGCGAAGCGGTCGAGGGCGCCGAAATCGTCTTTTGCTGCGTCGGCAACGACGACGATTTGCGCGCGGTGGTGCTGGGCACCTCCGACGGCCAGGGCGGCCGCAACGACGACGGCGCGCTGGCCGGCATGCAGCAGGGCGCCATCTTCGTGGATCACACCACGGCCTCGGCCGACGTCGCCCGCGAGTTGTACGCCGCCGCCCGCGCCAAGGGCTTGCAGTTCGTCGACGCACCCGTGTCCGGCGGCCAGGCCGGCGCGCAGAACGGTGCGCTCACGGTGATGTGCGGCGGCGACGCCGAGGCCTTCGCCGCCATCGAACCCATCGCGGCCGCCTTCGGCCGCGCGGTCACCCTGATGGGCGAAGCCGGCGCCGGCCAGCTCACCAAGATGTGCAATCAGATCTGCATCGCCGGCATCGTGCAGGGGCTGTCGGAAGCCATCGCCTTCGGCCAGAAATCGGGGCTCGACATGAAGCTGGCGCTCGACGTCATCGGCAAGGGTGCCGCGCAGAGCTGGCAGATGGACAACCGCGGCAAGACCATGATCGACGGCAAGTTCGACTACGGTTTCGCGGTGGACTGGATGCGCAAGGATCTGAGCCTGGTGCTCGACGAAGCCCGCCGCAACGGCGCCCGGGTGCCGGTGACCGCGCTGGTCGACCAGTTCTACGGCGACGTGCAGGTGATGGGCGGCACCCGCTGGGACACGTCCTCGCTCCTGAAGCGTCTGGGCTGATCGTTTCGCAGACGGAAAAAGCCCCCGGGCGGCAGATGCCGCCAGGGGGCTTTTTGCTGCCTGCCCGCGCTTAGAAGTCGACGATGGAGAAGCCGACGCTCAACACCGTGCGCTTGCGGTTGTAGTCGATCAGGCTGTCGCCGTAGCCGCTGAACAGCTGGGTGTGGAAGCGCAGTCCGCTGTAGCTGTTGCCCTTGCCGTCGCCGAGCGAGCGCAGCCATTCGAGGCGCACGGAGCCCTTGGCGTCGCCGCCGGGCGTGCCTCGCAGCGTGCCGATGAAGGTGTTGCGGGTGCTCGGGTTCCAGGCGGCCGAGACTTCACCGCGACCGATGAAGTTGGAGATGCCCGGGTTGTTGTCGTCGATGACGGATTCGTTCAGGCGCTTCCAGACCCGGCCGGTCACGCTGAAACTGTTGTCCTTCTCGAAACCGGTCATCAGGTAGAAGCGGTTCCAGCTGCGCGACAGCGGATCGCTCTGGCCGTTGGACTGGTGCACCAGGCCCGCGCCGCTGTAGCGCCAGCGCCAGCCGAACGGCAGCTGGGCGGTGGTCGGGTAGACGTAGATGGCCTCGGGCTCGTAGTCGGTGCTGCGGAAAGGCCGCGAGATGCCGCTGTTGAAGAACTGCCAGTACGACTGCTGGCTGTAGGCCAGCCACAGGGAGTCGCGCAGCGGCGAATCGGCGGACGTGAGGATGCCGCTGGCCAGCTTGGTCCGCACCGACAGCTGCAGGCGCAACTCTTCCCTGCGGTAGTCGATGGGCGTCGTGGCGCTGTTGTTCGGGTTGCCCGAGGTGGGCTGCTGGTTGACCGAGCTGGAGCCGACGGCAGACAGGCTGTTGGGGCGGAAGCCGCGCAGGCTGAAGGTCGGGCAGGCGCTGCCGGACTCGAGTTCCCAGAAACGCGACAGGTCCGAGTACTGGCGGTCCTTGCAACCCTGCTCCAGGCCGACACCGATGATGCCGGTGGAGGCCGTCGCGGTGGTGGCGCCCCCCGGCGGCGCTGCCGGCTGGGTGCTGGCCAGTGCGGCGGTCACGTCGGCCTTGATGGCGGATGCGGCGGCGCCCGGCGGCGTCGTGGTCGTGGAAGTCGCGGCAGCGTCGGCCGTACGCTGCTCAACCTGGTCGACGAGCACTTGTTGGGTGGAAGCCCACTGGTCGAAACATGCCAGGCGGGCGGCGTCCGCAGGCAATGCCTTGCACTGCTGCCAGGCGGTCACGGCCGCGACGCGCTGTGGCGTCAATTCCACGACCGGCGTTGCCGGGCGGGCCGCCGGCTTGGCCGCCGGCCGGGCGACCGGCCTGGAGGGCGCGGTGGTGGTCTGCGCCTGCGCGGCGGGCAAGCCCAGCAGGACGACCGCGCCGGCGGCCAGGCCGGCAGTGAAGCGACGGCTCATGCGCGGCGTCGGGTTGCGTTTCGGGGACATGGTTTCTAGCTTTCGATGGGAATGGCGGCGCTGGCGAATGCCCAAGATGTTATCGGGTGTATCACGGTTGACATGTTGGATATCGGCACAATTTTGTGCCTGAACAGTGCGCTCAGGGCTTGTTTTCGGCGGCAGAGGCTTGCGCTCGCTTGGCGAACTCGGCACGCAGCGCCCGCAATTTCTCGCGCGGGTCTTCCTTCGCGGTGGTCTTGTCCAGCGCCATCTCGCCGATGAACCGGCTGGGCTTGGCGGCCACCATCTCCCGGCCCTTCTTGCGGCGCTTGGTCCAGCTGACGGCCAGGCTTCGCTGGGCGCGGGTGATGCCCACGTACATCAGTCGGCGCTCTTCCTGCAGGCGTTGCGTGGTCTCGTCGCTGACCACCTGCTGGCGACCGCCGTCGTCGTCGAGCTTGAAAGGCAGCAAACCTTCGGTCACGCCGACCAGCACCACGTGCGGCCACTCCAGGCCCTTGGACGCGTGCAGGGTCGACAGCGTGACGACGTCCTGGTCTTTCTCGCGTTCGCTGATGGTCGACAGCAGCGACACCGTCTGCACCACTTCGAGCAGGGTCTTGGTCTCGCTGGCCACGTTGGCGCCCGAGGCGTCGTCGATGACACCGCCGGCGCGTTGGGACATCCAGTCGATGAAGTCGAGCACGTTGCTCCAGCGGGCGGCGGCCACCTTGTCGCTGTCCTCGCCGTCGAGCAGGTGCTGTTCGTAGCCGATCTCTTTCAGCCATTCCAGCAGGAATGCCTTGGAATCCTCCGCGCCGACGGTGCGGCGCGCGCGGTATTCGAGGTCGTTGATGTAGCGGCCGAACTCGTGCAGTTGCGCCAGCGCGCGATCGGGCATCAGCGAGGCCAGCGACGACGAGAACAGCGATGCGAACAGGCTCAGCTTGTAGCTGGTGCTGTACTCGCCCAGTTTGCCCAGCGTGGTGTGGCCGATGCCGCGCTTGGGCGTGGTCACTGCGCGCAGAAAGGCCGGATCGTCGTCGTTGTTGACCCACAGGCGCAGCCACGAGCACAGGTCGCGGATTTCGGCCCGGTCGAAGAAACCGGTGCCGCCCGACACCTTGTAGGGAATGTTGGCCCGGCGCAGCGCCTTCTCGAAAGGCTTGGCCATGTGGTTGGCCCGATACAGGATGGCGAAGCTGCGCCACTCCTTGTGCTGCGAGGTTTCGCGCAGGCTCTGGATGCGCGCCACCGCGCGGTCGGCCTCGTGCTCTTCGCTGTCGGCATCGACCACCCGCACCGGCTCGCCCTCGCCCAGTTCACTGAACAGCGTCTTGGGGAACAGCTTGGGATTGAGCTGGATGACATTGTTGGCGGCGCGCAGGATGGCGCTGGTGGAGCGGTAGTTCTGCTCCAGCTTGATGACTTTCAGCGCGGGATAGTCGATCGGCAGTTTCTTCAGGTTGTCCAGGGTGGCGCCGCGCCAGCCGTAGATGGACTGGTCGTCGTCGCCCACCGCGGTGAAGCGGCCCCGTTCGCCGACCAGCAGCTTGAGCAGCTCGTACTGGGTGGCGTTGGTGTCCTGGTATTCGTCGACCAGCACGTGGCCGAAGACCTTCTGCCACTTTTCGCGCACCTCCGGAAAATCGCGCAGCAGCTTGAGCGGCATGCCGATGAGGTCGTCGAAATCGACGCTCTGGTAGGCCGTCAGGCGCTCTTCATATCGCTCCATGACCTTGGCGACGATGCGTTCGTTGTCGTCTGCCGCGACCTTCAGCGCGTCGGCGCTGTCGAGGCCCATGTTCTTCCACTTGGAGATGGTCCACTGCCAGATGCGCGCGGTGGCCGCGTCGACCGTGCCGCCGGCCGCGTCCTTGATGATGCTCACCACGTCGTCGGAGTCGAGGATGCTGAACTGCGCCTTGAGGCCCAGCACTTTTCCGTCCTCGCGCATCAGGCGCACGCCGAGTGCGTGGAAGGTGCACACCGCCACTTCCTTGGCCTGGCGCCCGATGAGATGCTTGGCCCGCTCGCGCATTTCGCTGGCCGCCTTGTTGGTGAAGGTGATGGCGGCGATGCGCTTGGGCTCGAGCCCTTCCTGGATCAGCCGCGCGATCTTCATGGTGATCACCCGCGTCTTGCCCGAACCTGCGCCGGCCAGCACCAGGCAGGGGCCGTGCAGGTAATTGACGGCTTCTTGCTGGGCGAAATTGAGACCGGCTGACATGGGGAGGAACGGGCGCGAGGAGAGGAAATTAGCCGAGGCGAACGCCGGCCGAAAGGCAACCGGTCATGATAACGGGGCTGCCGCTGACCTCCATTCCGACCGTGTCCTCCGTCTTCGCCGTCACTTTCCCGTTCTTCGCCCTGGTCCTGATCGGCTATGCGGCCACCCGCAGGCGCCTGCTGCCCCTGACGGCGATTTCCGGCCTCAACGCTTTCGTGCTGTATTTCGCCCTGCCCTGCATGCTGTTCCGCTTCGGCGCAGCGGCGCCGCTGTCGCAGTTGCTGGATCCGCGCTCGGCTGCCGTCTACCTGGGCGCGGCGCTGGTAATGGTGGCGTCGGCCCTGCTGTACGGCCGGCGCGGCGGCTGGCGCTGGAACGACTCGGCCTTCGGCGCGCTGGTCACCGCCTTTCCGAACACCGGCTTCATGGGCGTACCGCTGATCGCCGCCCTGCTCGGGCCGGCGTCGGCCGGGCCGGTGGTGCAGGCGATGGCGATCGACATGGTCGTGACCAGTTCGCTGTGCGTCGCCCTGTCGCGGCTCGACGGCGCGGGTGCGCAGGGCGCCGCGGCGGCCTTGCGCCAGGCCCTGCGCGGCATGCTGGTCAATCCGCTGCCCTGGGCGGTGGTGCTGGGCGGCCTCGCGTCGGCCGGCGGCGTGACGTTGCCCCGGCCGCTGGACCAGACCCTGGCACTGCTCGGCAACGCCGCGCCACCGGTCGCGTTGTTCACCATCGGCGCGGTGATGGCGCGCTCCCTGATGGGCCACGACAGTCCTGTCGCCTGGCCCGCCTACCTGCCGCTGGCGCTCGCCAAGCTGCTGCTGCACCCGCTGTTGATCATCGGCGGCACGGCGCTGGCCGCATCGGCGGGGGCGCCGCTGCCGGCGATCAGCGCTGCCGCGCTGGCATTGGTCGCGGCGCTCCCGTCGGCCAGCAACGTGGCGGTGCTGGCAGAACGCTACGGCGCGCACAACGGGCGTATCGCCCGGATCATCCTGGTGTCGACAGTGCTGGCCTTCGGGTCGTTTTCTGGCTTCGTGGCGCTGGTCAAGCCATAAATCGAGCACCGATCGGGGTCTTCGTCTGGGTTGCGCAGGGCTTCGTCGCTGGAAACCGGGGTTTCGTCGCAAAGTCCTTTGGATGGGAGGTCGGATGGCGAGTATCGAATCTTGCCCCGGAGCCCAGCGGGGCCTTGTCGAGCCAGCCCGGCACCTCGCCCCTACGCCCAGAGAACGGTCTTATGTTGAGCATGAATCTCGAGCAGCTACGCGCCGCCGTCAGCGCCGGCGGCGTCGCAGGCATCACCCTGCGGGCGAAAGGCGACAGTTTTTTTGTGGAAATCGCCACCCGCAGCGGGCAGGACGCCATGCTGGCGCGGGTGCGCGGACCGGAGCCGCGCTGCTTCGTCAACCCCCGGTCCGGGCTCGGCATGCTCCGCGAGGCCGGCATCGTCCACGTGGTGGTCGATCTCAGCCAGTGGGAACCGCTGCCCAAGAAATAGCGGCGCAGCAGCGAGGCCTCCTCCGCTCATGCGGAAGACGCTGAGAAAACCGCTGCAAACCTTTGCAGCAATTCGACCTTATGGGCGAACGCATGCGGCCGGTATCATCGCGGCCCATGCTCGAACACCGCATCCAGCAGCACTTCATCGACAGCGCCGACCTGAAATACCAGGCTTCCGAGGCGCTGGCCGCCACCATTGCGCTGGCGGTACAGGCCATCGTCGCCTGCGTGACCGGCGGCAACAAGACACTCGCCTGCGGCAACGGCGCCTCGGCGGCCCTGGCCCAGACCCTCAGCGCGGCCTTCGTGGGCGGCTTCGAACGCGAGCGCCCCGAACTTGCCGCGCTGGCGCTGACGCTCGACGGCACCCTGCTCACATCGGCCGGCCTCGAGCCCGACACCACGGCCGTCTTCGCACGGCAGGTCCGCGCGCTGGGCCACGCGGGCGACGTGTTGGTCGCCTTGTCTCCCGGTGGCAACTGCAGCAACGTGATCGCCGCCATCGCCGCCGCGCACGAGCGCGACATGATGGTGGTGGCCCTCACCGGCCGCCACGGCGGGCGCATCGCCGGCATGCTGCGCGAGACCGACGTGCACATCGGCGTGCCGCACGACCGCATGGCACGTGTCCACGAAGTCCACCTCCTGGCCCTTCACTGCATCTGCGACGGCGTGGATGCGCAACTTCTCGGCGACCCTGAAGCCTGATCCATCACCTGTATGAACCTGCGTAACACCTCTCCCGTCTCCCCCATCTCGGCACTGCTCGCCGCAGGCGTTTTGATGTCCACCCTGAGCGGCTGCGTGCCCCTCGTGGTGGGTGGCGCGGCCATGGCCGGCACCGGCCTGGTGGTGACCGACCGGCGCACCACCGGCACGCAGCTCGAGGACGAGTCCATCGAGCAACGTGCGGCCAACGCCATTCGCACCAACCTGGCCGACCGGGTTCACGTCAACGTCACCAGCTACAACCGCCAGGTGCTGCTGACCGGCGAGGCGCCTACCGCGCAGGACAAGGAACGCGTCGAGCAGTACGTCACCCGCGTCGAAAACGTGCGCGGTGTCGTCAACGCGCTGGACGTGATGCCCCCGACCGGCCTGTCGCAACGCTCGCAGGACACCCTGACCACCACCAAGGTCAAGGCCAGCTTCGTCGACGCCAAGGACATCTATTCCAACGCGTTCAAGGTGACCACCGAGCGCGGTGTTGTCTACCTGATGGGCCGTGTCAGCAAGCGTGAAGCAGACCGCACGGCCGAGATTGCCCGGGGCGTGTCGGGCGTGGTGAAGGTGGTGCGCGTATATGAGCTGGTCAGCGAGGCCGAGCTCGCCGACATCGGTCGTCAGCAGCCCCCCGCCTCGGCGACCCCGGCCAGCCCCGCACCCGCGCCCGTGATGGCTCCGGCGTCGTCGGCTGCACCGGAAGGCGGCGCCGTCGTCACGCCGGTACGCTGACCGGGCTTCGGCGGGTCAGTCGACCAGGGCCAGCGCGGCGTAGTCGCCGACACGGTCCTGCAGCCCCGCCGGCATCAGTTCGACCCCGGTGGTCAGGGGCGGCAGGTGGCCCGACACAAACGCCTGCAGCCGTGGCAGCAGCAGGTCGCGGTGGTGCCAGAACACGCTGCCACCGAGGCTGATGCGCTGCAGATCCATCAGCGCCACGATATTGAACAGCGCCCGCCCCATGGTGCGACACAGCGCGTCGACGATGCCCAGCGCATCGGCATGACCGGTACGGGCCGCTTCCAGCAGGGATTCCGCGTCGGCGAAGCCACGGCCCGCGAAACGCCGGCCGATGGCGATGCCGGCCACCAGCGACTCGACGTCGCCATGGTTGCCGCATCCGCAGACCGCATGCCGGTCGTCGTCGCTGACGAAGGTGTGCCCGCCATGGCCGGCATTGCCGTTCTTGCCGCGCAGCACGCGTCCGTTGACGCACAGTCCCATGCCGACACCGGTGCTCCAGGTTACGTAGGCGCAGTCGTCGATGCCCTGCAACGCGCCCCAGCGCCGCTCGGCCTCCAGGGCGGCGACCGCGTCGTTCTCGACCCGGACCTGCGAAAAACGCTGGCGCAGCGGACCTTCGATGGGCGCGGTCTTCCAGTCGTTGGGCAGCTTGCCTCCGGGGCCGGCCAGGCCGCCGCAGATGTTGGGCGTGGCGAGTTCGATCATGCCGTCGGCCAGCACGAAGGGGCCGGCCGAAGACACCCCCACGTGTCCGAGCGTGGCGGGGTCGATGCCGGCCTCGGCGCAGGCCGAATCGATCATCGTCAGGATCTGCCGCGCCACCGCATCGGACTGCCCCTGCTTGGCCGTGGGTTCCGAACGCCGGTGAAGCAGTTCACGGCTGCCGGGAGGCGAGAGGCTGACCGCGACTTTGGTGCCGCCGATATCGACGCAAACATGCATGGGCTGGGGTCCTTCTGAAGCTGATCGCGCCAGTTTAGGAGCGCCCGGGACGGCCCGGTGTAAGCGGCAGCCGCTAGAGCAGCTTGGCGATGCCCGCCGCCACGCACCCGGCCAGGATGGTGCTGGTGACCGGCAGGTGCCATTCGCGGCCGCGCCAGCGCCAGTGCAGGTCGCCGGGCAGCCGGCCCAGGCCGAAACGGCTCAGCCACGGGGCGGCCCAGCTGAGCAGGATCAGCACCAGGAACACGACGATATAGAGGCGGATCATGGACGGCCGGGCCTACAGGCGATGGCTGCGGTCGCCGTTGGTGAAACCCACCGGCATCCACTCGGCCGGCAAGCCGCGCCCCAGCGCGATCACCTTGAACAATTCACCCATCTCGTGCTCGTTGACCAGATGCAGGGGCAGTCCGCGCTGGGCCGGCGACAGGGTCTCGAGCATCTGGGCGAAGCCGCAGTTGTAGAGGAAATGCGCCTGGCTGGTGTAGCCGAGCACCTCCAGCCCCGCGTCCTGCGCGGCCATCGCCACGCCGGTGAAATCGACATGCGCGGTGATGTCCTTCACACCGACGTCTGACAGCGGATCGCTGTCCGCGCGGTGCTCGCGGTGGCACATCACCGTGCCCATGTGGCGCTGCGGGTGGTAGTACTCGGACTCCGGAAAGCCGTAGTCGATGAGCAGCGCGGCGCCGCGCGTGAGGCGGTCGGCCAGGGAGGCGACGAAGGCGCGGCCCTGGGGATGGATTTCGGTCAGGTAGTCGTGCGGGCCGGCCACGTCGCTCGGCGGCCGCAGTTCGGTCGGGCGGTCGCTCCAGGCGAAACCGCCCGCGCCGTCGTCGACCACGCCGCGCTCGAACCAGTCGCCGCGGACACGCGCCAGCAACTGCACCGGCATGGCGTCCAGCACCTCGTTGCCGACGACCACGCCCTGCAGCGCATCGGGCAGGCGGTCGGCCCAGCGCACCCGGTCGCCGTACGCCGCCAGCGTCGACTGCTGGCGGGCGCGCAAGGTGCCGGACAGATCGACGATGGTGTAGCGCCGTACCCGCTCGCCCAGCACTTCGAGCATCTGTGCAGCCAGCGCGCCGGTGCCGGCGCCGAATTCCCAGACCTCGTCGGTGCCGGACGCTTCCAGCGCGTCGGCCACCTGCACCGCCAGCGCGCGGCCGTACAGCGGCGAGAGCTCGGGTGCGGTGACGAAATCGCCGCCGCCGCCCTTCACGCCCTCGGGCATGGCGCCGAACTGGCTGTCGCCCCGGGTGTAGTAGCCCAGGCCGGGCGTGTACAGCGCCTGGGCCATGAAGCGGTCGAAGCCGATCCACCCGCCGGCCGACGCGATGTCGGCGGCGATGACGGCCGTTAAACTGGAAAGAACTGACATTGCCGGGATTGTCCCCGATGCCCGACACCACGCCTCCCCTCACCTCTTCCGCAGCGCCGAACGCCGCTCCACGCACCGTGCTGGTCACCGGCGCCGGCCGCCGGCTGGGGCGTCAGATCGCCCTGGCACTGGCTGGCGCCGGCTGGCGTGTGGCGATTCATTTCCGCAAATCGCGCACGGAATCGGCCGACACCGTGCGCGACTGCCGGGCCCTGGCCGGCCGGGACGATGCCGCCGCCTTCGAGGCAGACCTGTCGGACGAAGCCTCCGTGCGGGGCCTGGTGCCGGCGGTGGTCGCGCATTTCGGCCGGCTCGACGCGGTGGTCAACAACGCCTCCCTGTTCGAGCAGGATAGCGCCGCCGATTTCGGTTTCGCCAGCCTGGAGCGCCACATGCGCAGCAACACCGGCGCGCCCATCCTGCTGGCCCAGGCGCTGGCCGAACATGCCGCGGCCCGCGAGGGTGCGGCGGCCGAGGCGGCCGTGGTCAACCTGCTCGACCAGAAGCTGTGGAACCAGAACCCGGACTTTCTCAGCTACACCTTGTCCAAGGCCGCGCTGGAGGCCGCCACCACCATGCTGGCGCTGGCGCTGGCGCCCCGGGTGCGGGTGGTGGGCGTGGCCCCGGGCCTCACGCTGACCAGCCATCTGCTCGACGAAGAAACCTTTCGCAAGCTGCACACCTTGTCGCCGCTCGGCCGGTCGTCTACCCCGGAAGACGTCGCCGCCACGGTGCGTTTCGCCCTGGAGAACCGCTCCCTGACCGGCACCACCCTGCTGGTCGACGGCGGGCAGCACCTGCAAAAGTTCGACCGCGATTTTTCGCTGATGTAGTTTTATTTTTCCGAGACGAAAACCGCCATGTCCCAGTCCCTCGGCCAGCAGATCCTGACGCTCAGCGGCCTGCGTTTCGATGCCAACCTGGGCATCCTCGACCACGAGAAAAGTGCGCCGCAGCCGATCCGCGTCGACGCCGAGCTCAACCTCGGCCCGCAGAACCTGCTGCCGCACGACGACGAAATCCTGCACGTTCTCGACTACCGCAAGGTGCGCCGCATCATCATCGACGAGTGCAGCGCCGAACACGTGAACCTGCTCGAGACCCTGATCGGCAAGCTGGCCCTGCGCCTGCTGCAACTGCCCGGGGTGCTGGGGGTGCGGGTGAAGATCGCCAAACTGGAAATTTTCGAGGACTGCGAAGTGGCGATCCGGGTGGAGACGGGGCTTTGGTGAAGAGCCTGACGTACAATAAATGAAATTTGTACGTCACCCCCCATGCAAACCAAGCTTACCCTGCGCCTCGACGAGGACCTCATAGAGGATGCCAAGGCCTATGCCGCCGAACACGGCCGCTCGGTGTCGCAACTGGTAGCCGATTACTTCCAGGCTTTGTCTGCGCGCAGACGGACCGATGCGCCTGCGACCACCGCGCAGGCCACTCCGATCCTGGACGGCCTGACGCTTCTTCTGGCGAGTCGGGCCGCTCAAAAGCCGACCGCCGAAGACGACTACTACCGGCACATCGAAGCCAAGCATCTCCACGGCGAGGTTCGCTGAAATGGTCGTGGTAGATACCAATATCGTGCTCGACGTATTGCTGCAAAGGCCGATGCTGGCCGACTCCGCCCGTCCGGTCATGCGCCAGGTGGAACTCGGCAGCCTCACCGCCAGCCTGTGCGCCACCACGGTGACCACGCTGGACTACCTGCTGGGGCGACGCTTCGACGCCGCCACCAGCCGGCAAGCGCTGCGCGAACTGCTGCGGCTGTTCGGCGTGGCGCCGGTCAACCGTGCCGTCCTGGATGCCGCCCTGGCGAGCGACATGCGCGATTTCGAGGATGCGGTTCTGGCTCATGCAGCGTTGGCCAGCGGTGCCACTGCCATCGTCACCCGTAACCTGCGCGACTTCGCCACCAGCCCGGTGCGCGCCTACACCCCCGAGCAATGGCTCGCCCTTCACCCCTGAGACGAGGACCGCCATGAGCGCCGTCTGGACAGAAACCGAAACCTCCGCCACCGCCTCGCCCGCCGAAGCCCCGACCCAGCGCCTGAAGATCGAGCGCGAGACCCACAAGCTGGAAAAACGCCTGTGCCGCGAGGTCGGCCGCGCCATCGTCGACTTCAACATGATCGAGGAAGGCGACCGGGTCATGGTGTGCATGTCCGGCGGCAAGGACAGCTACGGCATGCTCGACATCCTGCAGAAGCTGCAGCAGCGTGCGCCCATCCGCTTCGAGCTGATCGCGGTCAACCTCGACCAGAAGCAGCCGGGCTTTCCCGAGCATGTGCTGCCCGAGTACCTGGCCAGGACCGGTGTGCCTTTCCACATCGAGAACCAGGACACCTACAGCATCGTCAAGCGCGTCATCGAAGACGGCAAGACGACCTGCGGCCTTTGCAGCCGGCTGCGGCGTGGCATCCTGTACCGGGTGGCCGACGAACTGGGCGCCACCAAGATCGCGCTGGGCCACCACCGCGACGACATCCTGCAGACCATGCTGCTGAACATGTTCTTCGGCGGCAAGCTCAAGAGCATGCCGCCCAAGCTGGTCAGCGACGACGGCCGCCACGTGGTCATCCGCCCGATGGCCTACGTGGCCGAAAAAGACTTGGTGCGCTGGGCCGCGCACCGCGAGTTCCCGATCATTCCCTGCAACCTGTGCGGCAGCCAGACCAACCTGCAGCGGGTGCAGGTCGGCGAAATGCTGCGCGACTGGGAAAAGCGTTTTCCGGGACGTATCGAGAACATGTTCACGGCCTTGCAGAACGTCGTGCCGTCGCATCTCCTCGACGGAACCCTGCACGATTTCAAGGGTCTCAAACCGACAGGCGTCGCGAGCGCCGACGGCGACAAGGCGTTCGATAGCGAATCTTTTGTTGCATCGCAGCCCGCCGGCATCAATATCGTCAAGTTCTGAGCGCCTCTTGCGGCGCTTGCCAGGAGACCGCCATGAAACGTTTCGCCACCGTATTTCTGATCGCCGCCGCCGCCACTCTGGCCGGTTGCTCCACCACCCGGCTGGTCGACAGCAACGTGCAGACCTTCTCTTCGCTGCCGGCCATCCCCGCCGGCGCGACCTACCGGTTCGAACGTCTGCCTTCCCAGCAGACCATGCCGGTGCAGCAGAACATGCTCGAAGGTGTCGCCCAGGAGTCGCTCCAGCGCGTCGGCCTGAAACACGACGAGTCTTCCGCCACCTACTCGGTACAGGTCGGGCTGCAGGCGCAGCGCCGCGTCGAATACGACCCGTTCGGACCGGGCTTCGGCCCCGGTTACGGCGGCTTCGGTCCGGGCTGGCGCCGGGGCGGGTACTACGGCGGTTACGGTGGTTGGTACGGCTACCCCTACGGACGTTTTCCGGACCGCGTCATCTACGCGCAGCAAGTCGGCCTGACGGTGCGCGACATCGCCTCCGGCCGCATCGTCTACGAAACCCATGCGGCGCACGACAGCCTGTATCCGGCAGACACGCAAGTGCTCACCGTCATGCTCGACTCGGCCCTCTACGGTTTCCCCAATGCGCCGGCGGGCGTGCGTCGGGTGAACGTGGAGATTCCCAAGGTCAGCAAGGTCAACTGACCGCGCGGCAGGCCGTCGCCTGACGACTGCTTGCAATCGCCAGACTCTTCGCCTGCTATCCTCGAATGCCGTTTTTTGCCGTCCGGCAGCGCGGCTTCCCAGCCCCGCGCGCCGGGCATCCAGCCCATGGACGCCACCCGCATCATTGCCATCCGCCACGGCGAAACCGCCTGGAACGTGGACACCCGCATCCAGGGCCAGCTGGACATCCCCCTCAACGAGACCGGTGAATGGCAGGCGCGCCGGCTCGGCCGGGTGCTGGCGGCCGAACCCATCGCCGCGGTCTATGCCAGCGACCTGAAGCGGGCCCACCGTACCGCCGAACATGTGGCGGATGCCGTCGGCGGCGTCGCGGTGCAGCCCACGGTTGGCTTGCGCGAACGCGGCTTCGGCACCTTCGAGGGGCTGACCTTTCAGGACATCGAATCCAGACTGCCCGAGCAGGCGCACAAATGGCGCACCCGCGTGCCCGATTTCGCGCCGGAAGGCGGCGAAACCCTGATCCAGTTCCGGGAGCGGGTGCTGGACACGCTGGACGCCCTCGCCGCGCGCCACCCGGGCGAGCAGATCGTGCTGGTCGCACACGGCGGCGTGATGGACGTGCTGTATCGGGCCGCCACCGGCCAGGCGCTGCAGGCGCCGCGCACCTGGAAAACCGGCAACGCGGTCATCAACCGCCTGTTATGGACACCCGAAGCCGTGACGCTGGTCGGCTGGGCCGACGACTCCCACCTGGACCCCGGTACCCTGGACGACGCCACTGCTTGAGTCGAGTGGCCGTCGAGCCTTCGGCACCAGGCCCTTGCCGACCGTTCAGCCCGAAAGCCCCGGAAACAGTCCGCCCGCGGCCTGCGGAGGCGCCACCCCCAGATGGCGAAACGCCGCCAGCGTGGCGACCCGTCCGCGTGTCGTGCGCTGCAGGTAGCCCTGCTGGATGAGATACGGCTCGATCACGTCCTCGATGGTTCCGGCTTCCTCGCCGATCGATGCGGCGATGTTGTCCAGCCCCACCGGGCCGCCGTCGAAGCGGTGGATCAGCGCTTCCAGCAGCTTGCGGTCCATCACGTCGAAACCTTGCGGATCGACATCGAGCATCTGCAGCGCGCGGTCGGCGATCGACTTGTCGATGCGGCCGGTGCCCTTGACGTCCGCATAGTCGCGCACCCGGCGCAGCAGCCGATTGGCGATGCGCGGCGTGCCGCGCGAACGCCGGGCGATCTCGAAACCACCCTCGTCGTCCATCGGCACGTTGAGCAGGCCCGCACTGCGGCGCACGATGCGGGCGAGTTCCTCGGCGGTGTAGAACTCCAGCCGGGCCACGATGCCGAAGCGGTCGCGCAGGGGGTTGGTCAGCATGCCGGCGCGGGTGGTGGCGCCGACCAGCGTGAAAGGCTGCAGGTCGAGCTTGATGCTGCGCGCCGCCGGCCCCTCGCCGATCATGATGTCGATCTGGTAGTCCTCCAGTGCCGGGTAGAGGATTTCCTCGACCACCGGGCTCAGGCGGTGGATCTCGTCGATGAACAGCACGTCGTTCTTCTCGAGATTGGTCAGCAGGGCCGCCAGGTCCTTGGGTTTCTCCAGCACCGGGCCGCTGGTCTGGCGCAGGTTCACGCCCAGTTCGGCCGCGATGATGTGGCTGAGCGTGGTCTTGCCCAGGCCGGGCGGGCCGAACAGCAGCACGTGATCGAGTGCCTCGCCCCGCTTGCGGGCGGCGCCCACGAAGATTTCCAGCTGCTCGCGCGCCTTGGTCTGGCCGATGTATTCGTCGAGCGCCTTGGGCCGCAGGGCGCGCTCGATCGCGTCTTCCTGCGGCGACGCCGGCGCGGCCGAAACCACCCGCGAGGAAGGAGCGGGCGAGGGAGCGAAGTCGTCGGTGTGGATGGTCATCTGAAAGAGCAGGAAACAGCCGACCGATTGTGCCCAAGGCAGGCGGCAGAATCCGCAGCATGAAAGATTCCCAGTGAGTAACACGCTGACCCGAGCCGTCGCCGGCACCCTGCGCGACACGCTGCTGCTGGTGGCCCGCGTCTTCACGCAGGTGACCGCGGTCCGCCCGCCGGGCGAGCCGCGCCCGGACCAGACCCTGTACTACGCCAACCACAGCAGCCATGGCGACTTCATGCTGCTGTGGGCCACCTTGCCGCCGCCGCTGCGCCGCAATACCCGGCCGGTGGCCGGACGCGACTACTGGCTGGCGTCGCCACTGCGGCGCTTCGTCGGCGAGAAGGTGTTCTGCGCGGTGATGATCCGGCGCGATTCATCGCAGCCGGGGCCTTCGCCGGTGGACCAGATCGTCGAGGTGCTGGGCGAGGGCAGCTCCCTCATCTTTTTCCCCGAAGGCACCCGCAATACCGGCGACGCGGTGCTGCAGCCTTTTCGCAGCGGGCTCTTCCACATCGCCACCGCCTGCCCCGGCGTGCGCCTGGTGCCGGCATGGATCGACGGCATCCGCGACGTGTTGCCCAAGGGCGCCTACGTGCCGGTGCCGCGCAAGTGCACTGTCTACTACGGCCCGGCGATCCGGCCGCAACCCGGGGAAGACAAGGACGCCTTCATCGTCCGTGCGCGCCAGGCTTTGCTCGACCTGAAGCCGGTCGGCTGAATCTTGCCCAGGGAGGGCATCGTCACGGCGGCGTCACCGGACGTTCACAGAATGCGCGCTTGATCCCGGCCGCCCGCGCGGGCCGGTCTTCGACCCACATTCTTCCCCGACGATGCACCTTTTTTCCAACCGGATGCCGGCCGTTCTTTCCCTGCTCACCTGCGCCGCGCTGACCGCCTGCGGAGGCGGCAACGACCCCATCGCCGCGCCGGCACCCGCCCCGGCACCGGCACCTGCCGTGCTGACGCCTCTGGCCGGCGGCGCCACCTACAGCGGCACGTTGAGCTTCGGCGACACCGTCTCCCTGGCCGTGGACGGCACCGCCGGGACGGTCACCCTGAAATTCCTCGACTCCCGCTTCGGCCTCGCCGGCGCCATCGCCAGCGCCTACACGGTGCAGCCCGACGGCTCCTGGCTGGCGTCGGCCTTCACCGCCGTTGCCGGCTCGGGCGTGCCCGTCGGTCTGACCGCAACGCAGTTGGCCGCCGTGAAACTGCGGCTGCACCGCGAGACCGACCTGATCACCGGCACGCTGGAAAAGCTGCCCAACCTCAAGCGCAGCGACGGCAGCCTGCTGCAGGGCCAGATCCTGGCATCCAGCCGGGGGGCGGCCAGTCTGTCGGCCCTGGCCGGCACCTACAGCTTCGTGCGCCAGTCCACCGGCTACAAGGCCGACGGCAGCATGAGCGTGCCGACCGCCGTGGCCTACGGCCAGATGAAGGTCGCAACCGACGGCAGCGTGCGCGTCTGCGACGGCGCGGCCTACAGCGACAGCTGCGCCGGCGGCGTCGCCGGCACGCTGGCGGCCGAGACCGACCAGGCGACCTACCCCGGTGCCCTGGCGCTCACGCTGGGCGGCGCGCGCGTCGGCCGCGTGGTGGTCGCCGCCCGCAGCGGCACGCCCACCTTGTCGGTCGATGCCTATGCCACCGCCACGGACGGCACGGTCACCACCGGTACGTGGATGCTGCAGGGCGCGGCCACCGCCGCCGCCCCGACGGCACTCGACGGTGAATGGCTGTGCTCGCAGCCGGAAATCCTGGCCAGCGGCCTGCCCTCCGGCCGCACGTTGCGCAACTACGTCAGCGTAGCCGGTGGCGTGCTGCAGACCGACACCATCGACACCGACATCGGCTTGACCGCCAACAGCGTCGACGGCATCTTCACCGGCAGCTGGAAAGACGGCACCAAGGCCAACGCCCGCGCGTTCGTCCCCTTGTCCACCGGCACCGTTTTCTACGTCGGCAACACCGGCACCACCGTCGGTAGCACCGCCAAGTCGGGCGCTTTCTCGGGCGTTTGCCATGCGCTGCCGGTCCAGGCCACCGTGTCGACCTACCTGAGCGCCGCGACGGACGACATCACGCCCATCACGCTGGCCGACGCACGCCCCACGCAGCCGGCCATCGGCTACGACCAGGTTTATTACAAGCAGGGCCGCTACCGCAATCGCGGCACCGCGGCCGCCGCATCGACCCAGTTCCGCAAGGAATTCGGCGACTACTGCGAAGCCGCCGGCCTCGACGACGTGACCAACAACACGATCGACGCCAACGGCGTCAAGTCGACGCTGGCAGATCCGACCACCTTCGCCTGCAAGCAGACCACCGTCAACGCGGCTCGCAAGGCCACCATGAAGACCGCCGTGGTCGGCCCCAAGGGCCTGCTGTACCTCACCGACGGCCACCACACCTTCACCAGCTTCTGGCACGCACCGGACGGCGGCGGCGCGAGCGTGAGGATTCCGGTCGTCATCAAGGGCAACTTCAGCACTCTGAGCAATGCCGCCTTCTGGCGCACCATGCGCGCCGCCAGGACGGTCTGGCTGAAGAACCCCGACGGCAGCGCCACCACGCCGGCCGAACTGCCGGCGCAACTGGGCATCGGCAACGGCCTGCAGGACGACCCATACCGCGCGCTGGTGTACTTCACCCGCGACATCGGCTACGCGCAGCCCGCCGACGCCACCGAGTTCCTGGAGTTCTACTGGGGTGAATGGCTCAAGGCCGCGCCGCAGAGCGTGGACCTGGCCCCGTACACCCTGACGGACGCCACCAGCTACCTGTCGGCCATCCGCACCGCCGCCACCGCCATGGTGAATGTCTCCGGCGACACCCTGATCGGATCGTCGGGAAAGACCGCCACCGCGATGGGCAAGCTCGGCGCCTTCAGCGAAACCGAGTTCGCCACCCTGAACGCCGCCAACGGCAAGCTGGCCTACGCGCTCGCTTACCGCGCAACCCTGCCGGCGGCCAAGTAGAAAGCTGGCGGCCGCTGCGGTCGCCGCCAAAGCAAAAGGGCGACCCGACGGTCGCCCTTTTTGCTTGTGGAGAGAACTCAGCGCGCCAGCGATTTCAGCGCCAGCTTGATGCCGTCGCTCACGCCGACATCGGCCGGCAGCGCCTTCAGCGCGGCTGCCGCTTCCTTGTCGTTGTAGCCGAGCGCGATCAGGGCCTGAAGAATGTCGGCCTGCGCCTCGCTGGACACGTTGGCCGGTGCGCCGATGTCCGCGCCGAGCTTGCCCTTCAGTTCCAGCAGCAGCCGCTCGGCCGTCTTCTTGCCGATGCCCGGCACTTTCACCAGCCGCCCGGCTTCCTGCAGCGTGACAGCCTGCGCCAGATCACCGACGCCCATGCCCGACAGCACCGCCAGCGCGATGCGCGGGCCGACGCCGGAAATCTTGATCAACTGGCGGAAGGTCTCGCGTTCTTCGTGGGTGGCGAAGCCGTAGAGCAACTGGGCATCCTCCCGCACCACGAAGTGGGTGAGCAGCGTCACCTTGTCGCCGAGCGCGGGCAGGTTGTAGAACGTGCTCATCGGCACATCCACCTCGTAGCCGACGCCGTGGCAATCGACGAGGACTTGCGGCGGGTTTTTTTGGGCCAGCAGGCCCTGGAGTCTTCCGATCATGGGCGGGATGCTAACCGCTGAACATCGGCTTGTGACCCGTGGGCCGACTTCGAGAAGGAACGCCAGATCGAGTCGCAAAGCGGCGATGCCGACAGCGACCGTTTCAGCTCCAGTGGCACCGATGTCCGAATGACCGGCATGTTCTGGGGTGACCTCGGCACGCCGACGTAGCGGCGACAATACGAGTCCATTTCTCCTCCGCACCATGATCGTCCGCCACACCTTCACGCCGCACAACAACACCCGGCTTTCCCACCTGTGCGGGCCGATGGACGAGAACCTTCGCGTCATCGAGCAGGCGATGGAAGTCTCCATCGCACACCGCCACGAACAATTCAAGGTCGACGGCCCCAAGGCCAAGGCGATGAAGGCGATGGAGATGCTGCAGGCCGTCTACCAGATGGCCGAGCGCCCGATCCCGCCCGACGTGCTGCAGCTGATGCTGGCCGGCGACACCGACCTGGGCGAGATGGCGGCGGGCAATTCCACGCTGATGACCCGCCGCAGCCACCTGGCCGCACGCACCGCGGTGCAGGGCCAGTACCTGGACAACATCGCCGGCCACGACATCACCTTCGGCATCGGCCCGGCCGGCACCGGCAAGACCTATCTCGCAGTGGCCTGCGCGGTGGACGCGATCGAACGCAATGCCGTCCAGCGCATCGTGCTGACCCGCCCGGCGGTGGAAGCCGGCGAGCGCCTGGGCTTCCTGCCCGGCGACCTGACGCAGAAGGTCGACCCCTACCTGCGCCCGCTGTACGACGCGCTGTACGACCTGTGGGGCCACGACAAGGTGCTGAAGGCTTTCGAGCGCAACCAGCTCGAAGTCGCGCCGCTGGCCTTCATGCGCGGCCGCACGCTCAACAACGCCTTCGTCATCCTGGACGAAGCCCAGAACACCACGCCCGAGCAGATGAAGATGTTCCTCACTCGCATCGGCTTCGGCACCCGCGCGGTGGTGACCGGCGACGTGAGCCAGATCGACCTGCCCAAGGGCTCGCCGAGCGGGCTGATCGACGCGGAGCGGGTGCTGAAGCGTGTCGCCGGCATCGCGGTGACGCGTTTCACCAGCGCCGACGTGGTGCGCCACCCGCTGGTGGCCCGCATCGTCGATGCCTACGACCTCGCCGGCCGCCCGCCGATGATCGACGTGGAGGGCCACTGACATGGCCATGCCCGAGCTCAAACTGTCCCTGCAGTTCGCGCGCTTTCCCGAAGCCGCGCTGCACCGCGCCGCCCTGCCGCGCGGCCAGGTAGCCCGCTGGATCCGGCGCGCACTGGACGTCCCCGGCGAGATCACCGTGCGCATCGTCGATGCCGAGGAAGGCCAGTCGCTCAACCGCGACTACCGCCAGAAGGACTACGCCACCAACGTGTTGACCTTCGACTATTCGCAGGAGCCGGTCTGCATGGCCGACCTGGTGCTGTGCGCCCCGGTGGTGGCACGCGAGGCCGAAGAGCAGGGCAAGACCCTGGCCGCCCATTACGCGCACCTGCTGGTGCACGGCACGCTGCACGCCCAGGGCTGGGACCACGAGACCGGCGAGGAAGACGCCGAGGCAATGGAAGCGCGGGAGATCGAGATCCTGGCCGCGCTGGGTCTGCCCGACCCGTACTGAACGAACCGCGCGGCCTGCCGCTTCAGTTGGCCGCGGGGCGCACCGTCAGCGGAATGGTCACCGGGCCGTCGTTGACCAGCGCCACCTGCATGTCGGCGCCGAAACGCCCGGTGGCCACGATCGGGTGCGCGGCCTGCGCGGCACCGACCAGATGGTCGTAGAGACGCCGGCCGTCCGCGGGTGCAGCGGCGCCGCTGAAGCCGGGCCGCGTACCGCTGCGGGTGTCGGCCGCCAGGGTGAACTGGCTCACCAGCAACAGGCCCCCCGCCACGTCCTGCAGGCTGAGATTCATCTTGCCGTCGATGTCGGAAAAAACCCGCAGCTTGAGCAGCCGCGCCAGCAGCCGCCCGGCCTCGGCTTCGGTGTCGCCCTTTTCCGCGCACACCAGCACCAGCAGGCCCTGGCCGATCGCCCCGACCGTTTCCCCCGCGATGTCCACGCGCGCCTCGCGCACCCGCTGCAGCACTGCCAGCATGTCCTCGTCCTGTCCAGTTAGATTGCCAAAGGACACGATGGTAGGGCGCCGGCGCGCGTACCCTCGGCTCTCGTCCTCTTTCTTGCACTCTTCATTCTTCAGACACTCATGACCGCACGCCACGACTTCGACCTTCTCGTCATCGGAGGCGGCAGCGCCGGTGTGCGTTGTGCCCGCATGGCCGCCCAGCGCGGGGCCAGCGTGGCGCTGGTGGAAGCGGCCGAACTGGGCGGCACCTGCGTCAATGCCGGCTGTATTCCGAAAAAGCTCTACAGCTACGCTGCGGGGTATGCCGAGAGCTTCGTCGAGTCCGCCGGTTACGGCTGGGAAGGCCCGCCGCCGACGCTGGACTGGGACAAGCTCAAGAGCGCCCGTGCCAAGGAAATCAGCCGGCTCAACGGCGTCTACGCCAACCTGCTGAAGGCGGCCAAGGTGACCGTGATCCGTGGCTGGGCCAAGCTCGACGGACCGCACACCGTGGTGGTGGACGGCAAGCGCCACAGCGCAAGCCACATCGTGCTGGCCACCGGCGGCATGCCCAACGTGCCCGACGTGCCCGGCCGCGAACACGTGCTGACGTCGGAGCACATGTTCGACATCGCACCGTTCCCCAAGCGGCTGGCGGTGGTGGGCGGCGGCTATATCGCCTGCGAGATGGCGTCGATCTTTCACGGCCTGGGCGCGGAGGTCACGCTGCTGCAACGCGGCGGCGCCTTGCTGGCGGGCTTCGACGGCGAAGTACGACGCTTCATCGCGTCCGAAATGGGCCGTGCCGGTATCGATGTGCGGCTGAACTGGCAGGTCGAGGCTGTCACCGCGCACCCCGACGGCACCTTCTGCGTCACCAGCGCCCACGGCTCGGTGTGCGATGCCGACGCGGTGCTGTACGCCACCGGGCGCAAACCGCTGACCGCCGGCCTGGGCCTGGAGACAGCCGGGGTGAAGCTGAACGAACACGGTGCGGTGATCGTCGACGACCGGTACCGCAGCAATGTCCCGTCCATCCACGCCATCGGCGATATCTCATCGCGCATGCAACTGACGCCCGTAGCGCTGGCCGAGGCGATGGCGCTGGTCGACATCCTCTTCGGCGACGGCGACAAGCCCGCACGCAAGGTGGATTACGACCTGGTGCCGACCGCCGTCTTCACCCATCCCAACATCGGCACCGTGGGCCGCACCGAAGAAAAGGCGCGCAAGGACTTCGGCGCGGAGGACGTGGAAATCTACCGGTCCGATTTCCGCTCGTTGCGCCACATGCTTTCGGGCAGCGGCGAGCGCAGTTTCGTCAAGCTGGTGGTGCAGAAATCGACCGACCTGGTCGTGGGCCTTCACATGGTCGGCCCGGACGCGGGCGAGGTGGTCCAGGGCTTCGCGGTGGCCATGCGCGCGGGCGCCACCAAGGCAGTGTTCGACACCACGATCGGCGTACACCCGACATTGGCCGAAGAGTTCGTCACCCTGCGCGAGCCGGCCGTGGACGATTGATCCGACCCATCCGGCCCTGCACATGGTGTCGCGCGCCAGGTACCAGCGCAGTTTTTATCCGCTGCAGGGGTGCACACGAGCCACGAAATGATCAGCATGGCTGCCGGACTGATCCTGATGTTGTGTGCCCGAGGAGGGTTCGCAAGCGCTGGTCTGACAGCGCTGCTTCGGCCTAAGCGTTGACCAAGCCCGTTGAGGGATGGTGGCTGGCGCGCATGGCGCCGAGCCATTCGCCATATCGCTGAGGGGGTGTGTTGTCTCCTACCCTCGTCCGGCGCGTCTCTGTATTCAGTGATGCAGCGCCGGCGCTGCATATGACGGTGCAAGCTCTCGTGGCCCGCTTGCCGCCAAGGGCCGTCCGATCAGGAGAACAGCTGGGGAATGAAGTTGGGATCGCTGCTGCTGATGAGATCGCGCCACAGGGGAAAGCTGGCTTCGTCGATGTCTTTTTCGAACGTGGCTGCGGGCGCTTCCTTGCGAACCGGCGGCAGTTCGTCGAGCGGCTGGATACGGCGAAGCTTGAGGCTGCGCAGCGCATCCGAACGCTCCATCGCGGCCAGCACGTCTTCGGGATTCATCATCAGCGCGAAGGGGTTGGCGGCGCTTGCGCTGCGGTTGGCATTGGTGCTCATTGGGGCAGACCTTTTGTCGGAGGGCGGCAAGCGCCGCGGTTGGATTCGGTGACGTAACGGATGTACGCAGATGCGTTGGAGTCAACTTTATGGACACCGCGGGACAGGACGGGTCAGGTCAGCGCGCCTGGACTTGTAGGAATTTGTCTCCTGCTCGTGTGTCACGGACGAGCACCGTCGGCGCTGCACAATGGAACGCATGCCGTACATCCCCGCTTCCATCCCGACCCGGTCTTTTTCCGATCCTCAGGCTGCGCTCGCGCAGGTAAAGGTCATCTACGACTCCAGCCTGGCGCATTTGCGCGGAGCCATGCAGCGCTTCGTGGCCGGCGAAGATCTACCCGGCCATGTGCGTGCTTGCTACCCTTTCGTTCGTATACATACTGAAACCGTCCTGCGCGCGGATTCGGCCCTCGCCTACGGCTTCGTCGAGGGGCCGGGCACCTACGAAACCACCATCACCCGCCCGGATCTGTTCGCTCGCTATTTGGCGGCGCAGTTCGATCTGATCCACCGCAGCCATGGCGTGGAGATCGAGGTGGGTGTCAGCGCGCTGCCGATCCCGGTGCATTTTTCCTTCATCGAAAACGACCACATCGAAGGCACGCTGACGCCGGCGCGCCGCATGATGATGCGCGACGTTTTCGACCTGCCGGACCTGGCCGCCATGGACGACGGCATCGCCAACGGCACCCAGCGCGCGCAGCCCGGCGCGGCGCTTCCGCTGTCGCTTTTCACCGCACCGCGCATCGACTATTCGCTGCACCGGCTGCGCCACTACACCGGCACCGCACCGGACTGGTTCCAGAACTTCGTCCTGTTCACCAACTACCAGTTCTACATCGATGAATTCGTGCGCCTCGGCCATGCCGCGATGGCCGACGAGGACAGCGAATACATCGCCTTCATCGAGCCTGGCAACGTGATCACCCGGCGTGTCGGCATGCCTGCCAAGGCGGGCGACGAGTTGGGTGCCGCGCCGCCGCGCCTGCCGCAGATGCCGGCCTATCACCTGGTGCGAGCCGACCACAGCGGCATCACCATGGTCAACATCGGCGTCGGCCCGAGCAATGCCAAGACGATTACCGATCACATCGCCGTATTGCGCCCGCATGCCTGGATGATGCTGGGCCACTGCGCCGGCCTGCGCAACAGCCAGCAGCTGGGCGACTACGTGCTGGCGCACGGCTATGTGCGCGAGGACCACGTGCTGGACGAGGAACTGCCGCTGTGGGTGCCGATTCCGGCGCTGGCCGAAATCCAGCTGGCGCTGGAGAAGGCGGTGGCCGACGTGACCGGGCTGGAAGGTGCGGCGCTGAAGCGGGTGATGCGCACCGGCACGGTGGCCAGCACGGACAACCGCAACTGGGAGTTGTTGCCGGAGAACGAACCGCAGAAGCGTTTCAGCCAGAGCCGCGCGGTGGCGCTGGACATGGAGAGCGCGACGATCGCGGCCAACGGCTTCCGGTTCCGGGTGCCGTACGGGACTTTGCTGTGTGTGAGCGACAAGCCGCTGCACGGGGAGATCAAGCTGCCGGGCATGGCGAACCATTTTTACCGGGAGCGGGTGGATCAGCATCTGCGCATCGGGATGCGGGCGATCGACATCCTCCGCGAGGGGGGAATCGATCGGCTGCATAGCCGGAAGTTAAGGAGCTTTGCGGAGGTGGCTTTCCAATGATTTGAGGTCGGGTTGGAGCGCTTGCCGCTCGGCTGGTGATCGGTCTGGTTCTGCGTTTGCCGTGGGCGGTGCGTTTGTGGTGGTCGCCGGCTTGATCGCACTCTGCCTGTGAGGCGGGCTCTTTGCGATTGCTTTGGGCGCCTGCTCGATATCTTTCTGCGCTTGCAGAGGAAAGGCCGGCACTTGCGATGTGCGCCTGCTCGATCGTGCTTTGCCTGTGAGGCGGGCTTTGGGCGTTGTCTTGGTTGCCTGATTGATATCGCCGTGCGTTTGCAGAAGGCGCCGGGCGCTTGCGGTGGGCGCCTGTTTGATCGCGCCATGCTTGCGAGGCGGGCGCTGTGCGTTTGCGGTGGTCGCCTGCTCGATATCGCCGTGCGCTTGCGGAGAGCGCCCTGCACTGGCGGTGGGCGCCTGCTTGATCGCGCATTGCCTGCGAGGCGGGCGCTGTGCGTTTGCCGAGGTCGCCTGCTTGATACCGCACTGGCGATTGAGATGTTTCTTTTTCCACTGGCGTGGAGCTGAGGCCGGGAGCCGCCCGGCGGCGGGTCACTTTCTTTTGCTTCGCCAAAAGAAACTAACGAAAGAAAAGGCGACCCGGCAGTCCGAGTCCCCTTCGGGGCACGCTGC
>Ga0308164_10000800_pt1 | contig 43234 bp, 56 predicted proteins | sample PhyTR2_FD_201031 | JGI IMG/M metagenome (GOLD analysis project Ga0308164, IMG submission 201031) | Phyllosphere microbial communities from UC Gill Tract Community Farm, Albany, California, United States - DLSLT.R2 | ecosystem: Host-associated > Plants > Phyllosphere > Unclassified | place: USA...
GCTGGCACTGCCGTGCCAGCGCATGTCCTTGTCCAGCCAGATGAGCAGCGAGCCGCGCGCCTTCAGCGCCGTGTTGTAGTCTTTCCAGTTGGTCGTTCGGTACTTTGGTTTTGCTGGGGCAGTCATGCCGTCAGTTTACCCCGCACCCACGCTAGACCGCTGAACGGGGCCTATTTGTGCAACAAAGCCCCCTGGCAGCGGAAGTCCTTAGCCGCCGTCGTGAAGCTCCACGAAGTATCAATGTTCAGTACTCCGTTCGCAGCGCCAGTTGCAACGCCAGTCGCAGTACCGCGGAACTTTACGTTGTACTTCGTGCTGGCCTTGAAAGGCAGCTTGCCGACGATGAAGGCTACATACTGTGGAAGCAAGCCGGTCTTGTCGGTGTCGCTGGTCAGGAGGCGAACCTCGATCGGAGTACTCTGACCTTCCTCAGTCACGGTGAACGAAGTCACCGCCAGCTTGGTGCTTTGCTGGGTCATCAGGCTGATCGGATAGCTCGTCTTGGCGCAGAACGAGGCATTGGTGCCGTCGATGTCAGCGAACGGGTTTGGTGCTTCTGGTGCATGCGTCAAGGCGATCCCGGTCTGGTTGCTGGCTGGGTAGACACCTACATAGTCGCCGGCGACGTTCTGCTTCATCGTCAGCGTGCCGAAGTCGATGAATGCCGGGCGGGTAGCGTTGATGTCAGCCGAGACGACTGGTGGAGCGATACCCAAATCCGTCCAGCCCTGATTCATCATGATCACGCGGTGGTACACCGTAGCAGCCAGGCCTTCGATCACTTCGGCAGCGTCGGCGCCCGCGCCAGTCCAGCCCATTACTTCGGCTGCATCAGTCGCAGCGTAGCCAGCGGTCACGAGGCGCTCTTTCACGGTCGCGCCAGTGAAGCCAGGCTTGCCGACGACCTCATCGTGGGGCGTTGCGCCGCCGTTGTTCGTGGCAACGTAGTCGGAGTGTGCCTTGGCTGCCAAATCGACCTTGGCGTTCTGATTTACAGGGCCGAGGTTCAGGGCGCTACGGAAGCTCGCCAGTGCATCGAAAGCGCGGCGCTCCTGCGAGTTTGCCATGTAAGTCGGCGCCACAGCGGCCTGCGTGGTAGCAGCGAGGACGACAGGGGCCGGGGTCGGGGTCGGTACTGGGGTCGGCACAACTGGAGCCGGGGTGGTTGCCACAGGGGTGCTTGCTGGCGAACCGCCGCCGCCGCCACCGCAACCCACGAGTGCGATCGACAGGGTTGCAGCGATGGTGGTCAGAGCGAATTTGTTTTGCATTTGAATCTCCATTGTGAGCCGTTAATTTGGACAACTTGTTTTGCCCTATGCACACATTTTAGCAATCGGGGTTTAACTCTCGCAACGAAAGGGGTGAAAGATTTCAATTTATTTTCGGAGGAGTGGATCGCAACAACATCAGCCGTAAAACGCTGGGAAAAACCTGGGCGGCGAGGGAGCAGCGCTTAGGTTAAATAGAGGGACAGGGAAATTATGGAGCAGGGGAAGACGAGGGTTCGCCGACTACCTCGGGCTCGTATTCGTCCCAGGGCTTTGCAATACGAAGGTTTCCTCCATCGTTCGACAGCACCGTAAATCCGGCCTCCTCCAGATATGCGTCGATGCGATCGCCCAAGGTCAAGTCGTCATCGAACCCACCCATGTCGATTGCAGCCTGCAGGTCGCTGGCCCTCGCGCATGCCTGGTCGACAAAAGACAGCGCCACGGCGCCGGCCATGCTGCTTGGCGCGATCGCATATCTATCCGAGTTCGGCCCGCTCCCAGGCTACGTCATAGAAGCGGCCCGTCTGGGTATCGTGCAGGAATTGGTCGCATACATGATAGTCGTTGCCAATATGGCCGGCCTGCACAGCCTCGCCGATGTCCTGGAGAGTGGTCTGCAGCTCGGCCCTCGCCGTACTCAAGAGAGGGTAGAGCTGCGACTGGTCGGTGCCTTCAGCATGGCTGCCATGATCGATGCCGCCGCCGGCCAGCTGCACCATGATAGTGATTCGGGACATTTGGTAATTTCAAAGGTGATTGCGGAGCCGAATTATTTCTCGCATTCGCCCCCATGGTTGCACTCAACTATTGTTAGATGTGCCGTAGGATAGTCATAATACGTGACATGAAAAGCCCCACTTCTTCAACTGCTTCTGCTGTCAACGTTGACCGCTGCGACCGCCCGAGATGCGCGCCTGGAGCGCCGCGATGGAAGGCGACGCACGCTGTTGCGAAGGTGTTGATCGGGGCTGTGGTTGGCACTGTAGCTTGCGCCAAGGGCCTTTACCTGGCCGTGCAACCTCCGCTCGCATACGCGATCAGTACCGGGGTCGCGTTTTACATCATATGGGCTTTGAGCGGCCACCCGCTGCCGGCGCGCAGTCGACCAGTACGGTAGAGCGCCCGCGCGTCAAGCGTTCGAGCCGAGGCCAACCAGCCAGGCCAATTTTTACAGCATCAGGAATGAGATTTATGACCCAGAAGCCTTTCGCCGCGAACCGGCGCACCATCGCGGTAGAGATAAGGAACTTGCTTCAACTGAGGCGCTCGATGCGTCAGCTCCGCAACGAGTTGGCCGCCGGCCGGCCACCGGCGGAGATGGTGAGTACGCCGCGCGGGAACATCCCTCGCGGGATGCTGCTGCGGTATGCGGAAGTGGCGTTTGGACTGAGTGTTGCCAGGGTATGCGCCGCCAGGCGTGTGCTGTTTCGTAGGATCGCTGGGGAGGCAGCGGTGGCCCAGGGTGGTGGCGATGCGGCGGCTGGTGGTCAGTGAAGATGTGACCACGTGCGGCGGGCGACAATGTCGCGTAGCGTGCCTTCGCTGACGTTGAGCTCCCTGGCCTTAGCTGTCCAAGCTGGCGTTTCCTTGCGAGACGCTAGATCCGCTGCCCACGCTCGAATGGCCTTCACCTCGGTCTCGCCGAGCTGCGCCCGGCCGTGTTTTTCGCCACGTCTTGCCTTCTTCGGGAAGGCCAGGCGCTGGCTTGCCAGATCTTCGGGTTCGTCTAACGGGTTGGTGCCGCCCACTTTCTTGTGCTGGACTTTGTAGCCGGATTCGCCATCGAGCGTGTAGACCCGCGCGTTTAGCTCGCTGTCGGCAAAGTAGACCTGAACCGAGGCGTCGCCGAACAGCTGGCCCCACATGCTCCGGAACCGCTTCTCCTCCATCGGTGGCAGGCCCTCCGGCCCGGCTTGGATGCTTTCAGTGATGCTCATGACGTTCGCTTAGGAGAGGCTCGAATAGGCTGCAGCTCGCGGCGCTATCAAAGCATGGGTGCTGGGCAGCGTATCGTTGCCCAGGCGTGCCAGGTCGGCCGAAAATATGTCGTAGATCGCACGAGCAGCGCTGGTTTCGCTGGCGCGCAGCTTCCGAGCATGCTCGATGGTCGCGTCGATAGCCTGGGAAACACTCGCACCGAAAAGCCGCATGTGGTGCACGACTTGGAAAAATTTGAGCGCTCCCGCACCACCAGCCTCGCACTCACGCCAGAAGTTCTCTGCAGTCAGCACCAGGCCGCTCTCGGCCTTGTAGCGTGCCAGTACCGTTGGGAACGAGCCTAAAACCTCTGCCCGCATCTGCGGCGACACGGCCGTCAGTACCGGCGCGGCGTCGCCGGCATCGAGGCGGGCGAGCATCTCCTTCCCAGCACGGAAGAACTGGCAGGGAACCCGCTGCCGGGAGTCGGCGATGAAATAGTCGATGAAGCCGAAGGTGGAATTCTGGATCGTCATAGGTCAGCAATAGGTAGGGCGGTGGTGCTCGTCGGCGCCGGACTGTTCATCGGCCACAGCTTCCTCGGCTCTCTCTATGACGGTGCGCATGGCCTGCGCCAGATCGCGGTTCGACATGAACTGCCCCACCAGCGTCGAGATCTCCAACGCGAACATAGGCATGGTCGCGGAAAGTCGATCAGCGTCGCGCTGCAGTTCGATCAAAGTGCGGGCGAGCCAGCGGTAGCGCGGCCCAGCGCCACTCGCTGCCTGCGGCGCGGCCGTCAGCAGCGCGGTGACGTCGAACATCGCGTCTCGCTGTGTGAACTGGCTGAGAAGAGATTTCGCTCCCATGTAGGCCGCGATATGGCCGGGTGATACGTCAGCGTGAGCATGGCCGGAGCCGCCCAGGCGTCGGTCGACGATCTCCAAAAGCGAAATACCGTATTCAGCGGTACCAAGTTTGTTGTTCTGGAGCGACTGTGCAGCGTATCGGAAGGCTGCGTCCTGCATTTGCAACAGGCACGCCTTATCGAATCCCCGCGCGGCCATAGCGATAAGCGGGCGGCAAACCAGCTCAAAGCTCAGGGCGACACTCGGCCGCGGGGATATTTGCGTTGCTGTCATGAGAAGAAGGCAAGAAAACAAGTGATTGCCACTTGGCAATTCTTGTATTCTGTCACGTTTTATCGCTACAATGTAGCGCAAATGTTGTTCCTAGAAAATATCCTAAGCCTCTAAGCAACCCCGGACGACCGCCCTCATGACACAAAACCCCCCGCCGATGTCCGCAGCTGTCGTGGCTCGGCCCGATCCGGTCATGAACGTGATCAACAGCATGTCCGATGCGCACGTGATCGCCCTTTTGTCGTCCCGACAGTTCGAGGTGATCTACCAGGAGCCCTATCGCGGTACCGACGAGGAGGTGCAGAACATGCTCAACCTCTGCGACTCGCTTATTCAGCAGCTGAGCGCGGCCGAGGTGAATGATCGGTTGACGCTCGCCGTCGGCGTTATCGATGCTTGTCTGATCGATAACCTGCATGCCCAGGAAGTTCGCACCCTGATCAAAACGATCGTCCAGAAGGACATCCGCCTGCTCAACCACATGCCATGCACGAAGGCCATGCTGGCGCGCGTGCTGCGCGCTGTCGGCCTGTCAAACCTGCTGGCGCCGGCGAAGATCCGCCGCATCACGCAAGACGTCTTGCAGTACCAGTCACAATTTGGAGGCGGTCTCGAATGAAGATCCGCGAAACCGCACGCAAAGTCGGCAGGGGTGTCCTCTGGGCCGTCTTCCCAGTCGCCGCCTGGCGCAACATTGTCAGCACCAAGGAATCGATCACCAGGATCAGGGAGATGGCGCGCCGCGGCAAAACTGTCCGGCCGGAGGAAATGGACGACATCCAGCTCAAGCGCCACGAGTTGGAAATGGAAGGCCGCGAAATCGTTCTGAGCCTGGAGGAGCATGATCGCTTCGATTACATGGCCAAGCAGCTCGGGTGGACTGAGGAAGCCCTGATCGAAAAGATCCGCGCGCTGTCACGGGGCCACGCGATCCGCTTCTGCCTCCTTATCTTCACCATCATCATTACCGTCGGGCTGACCATCATGTTTGGCGTCAGGCCGATCATCTATGGCAGTGCCGCGGCTCTCTACCTGACCGCCACCTGTGTCAAAACTACCTGCCTATACACCCAGCTGCAGGAGCGCGCCCTTTGGAGCCTGACCCAGCTTATCGCTCGGCCGAATGCCTGGATCTGGCGCCGCGCCTTCTGGTTCCTGGACTAATTTATGGTCACCATCGAAAACACCCCGCCGCTGACGTCGCCGCCAGCTCTGATTGCGCCCGCACCTGTTGGCGCCAGCTACCCCGAGAGTGCAGACGAGCGTCTTGCGCGCTATCTTGTTGCGCCTCCGCGCACAGCGCAGGCGCGCAGCGAAGCGCCAGCGGCGAGCCTTGGTGGGCGATATGACGTCCTGGTGCCCCAGCACATTCCGCCACATTGCATTCATTCGAGCGCGAGCGCCTACAACCTCAATCCGCTCATCATCCTGTCGGTCATGAAGGTGGAAAGCGGCGGCAGAACGGGCCTCGTCTCCCGTAACACCAACGGCACCGACGATCTCGGCCCAGGTCAATTCAATACAGGAACGTGGGCAAAGCTCCTGATCGAAAAATACAAGATCCCCCGCGAGGCGCTGATCAATGACATGTGCCAGGCGGTGCGTGGGATGGGATTCGCGATCCGCACCGAGATAAATGGCGCCGGCGGCGACCTCTGGAAGGGCATCGGAAACTACCACTCGCGCACGCCAAAGCACCACATTAAGTACGTGCGCCTGGTGTATGGCGCCTACAAGCAGATGACCTCGAAAGGCAAATTCTGATGGCGCGCAACTCGCAAACACCAAACGCGGACGTCTCCGGCATTTTCGTTATCCCGATGCTGATCGTCGTCCTATTTGCCATCCTGTGGTTCGCGATGGGTCAGGGGCTGTTCTATGGCTCGGGCAAGATGGCCTATTACATGCTGTGGCCTTTCGACCTCATCGACTCGGTGCACGCGTACCGCATGGAGATCGTCCAGGACGTCGTAAAGCCGCCGACCGTCGGCAAGTTCTACGAATGGACGAGCAACGCATGGCGCCTGCCGGCATTGATTGTCGCTGGCCTGGCGCTTCGCCTCGGATGGACGGTCTGGCAGCACCCGATGGGCAAGGAAAAGGGCGGCCTGCGAGGGCGCCTGAGTGTCGACGCGCTGCTGCGCTACCAAGCGCAGATCCATTCGGCGATCGCACCGATTGTGCCGATCGCAAAGCACCTGTACAAGAACGAAGATCCACGCTGGCACGCGCCCTGGCACCCGCATGAGGTGGTCGAGCATTTCGGCCTGGCCAAGAAAAACGGCGACCTCGATCACGAGAAGGCCGAGCACTACCTGCTCTCCCAGCTCGGCACGCGCGTCTATCGTCCAGGGATCGATAAATCCGACACCATCTTTGCTGATCGTCTGAATGACTGGGAGAAGGCAATCTTCGCCTTGTTGGCGCCGGCCGCTATTCACGGCAAGGATGGGCTGGCGGAATTCCGCGATCTGCTCGACAAGCTGAATTACTCGGCTGTGAACGAAACGCAGACGCCAGACCTGCGCCTTGCCAACGAGCAGTACCAGAAGTACCGCGCTCATCCGCTGCTCAATAACCTCTGGCGCTCGCACCACTTCTCGGTGACGTATCTCATGCAGGTCTACAAGCTGTGCAAGCGCGCTGGCAAGGTCACGACGGCTGAATTCGTCGGCTGGCTGCGCCCGAATGCGAACTCGCTGTATGCCGCGCTCAATAGTGTCGGCCGTCAGCGCACGGCTTTTGCCGAAGCCGCCGGCGCGCACGAGCACTGGGAGCACGAGCAGAAGTGCCAGCGCCTGAACCGCATTCCCATCCTGCCAGTCGTTGTGGCAGCGCTCAAGAGCCTGGAGGACGAATACAACTTCTGGCGCACGGCCAATGCTGGGGAGACGGAGGAATCGCTCTGGGGCCGTATGACGCAAGAGCAAGCTCGCCTGGATTCCGATCTCTTCCGCGAGCACGTAGTGGGTCTCCTGGGCGCGGGCATGAACAGCGTACCTAAGCCCGGTGCCGATTCGGATTTCGATGCTACAGAGGCGATCGCCCGCCGCGAGTTCGAGGATGCACAGATGACGAAACTGATGGCCGGCTCGAAAGCAGCCTTCCCGAAAGAAGAGGACAACCAATGAACGAAATGACCCAACCAGCAGAACACTCAGGCGCGCCGGTGCACGCATCTACCCATGCGCATCCGGATGGTCACGGCAAGTACGCGTCATCGGTGTCGTACCAGGATGGCATGGTGGCGATGTCGCTGCGCTACGTGGAGCGTCCTTGGCTGCCGCTGGCGTTTTTTGGCCGCGTGATCCGGACGAAGATGGTGCGCGTGGCAGGTGAGGGCGTGCGCGAGACCACGCTGACGAACGACGCGGAAGGCCTGGTGTGCACTGTTCGCTTGGACAACTCGGCGATTGAAAAAGTGAGCCTCCTCGGCTCGGAGTGGCCAGTGGCGATGCGCGAGGCGGTACGCGCTGAAGTCGACTCGTCGCTGCACCGCACCTCGCGCGGAATCTCCCTGCAGCTCAAGAGCCGCACCAGCACCGCGATTGTGGCTTTTGCCGTGTACGCACTGGTGACCTCGCTTTCGGGTACCAACCAGCCACGTCCGACCGCGCCGGGGGTGGCGCCGCAGCAGGCCGAAGTAACGGCGCTCCAGGCGCCAGCCGCGCCGCAGCTGACGCCGACCGAAGCGTCTGGAATGTCGTCGACAGCGGTTGCACAGGCTGCGGCCGACGCGCAGGCCAGCCCGATGCCGATCAAGGAAGCGCTCGCGAAGGCTTCGTACATCACGGTGCGCGCCGCCGGCGCCGGCGGCAAGACGCTGATCGTCTGGTCTGACCCCCTGTGCCCGAATTGCCGTGACTTCGACCAGAAGACCCTCGCGAAGCTGCCGGCCTCCCTTGGCGTGACTGTGATCCCTGTCTCGTTCAAGCACGGTTCGCGTCCGCTGGTTTCGTACGCCGCCTGCGCCAGCTCGCCTGCCGACCGCGCCGCTCGTTGGAAGAACCTGATGTCGGAAGAACCGAAAGGTATAGACGTCACCCAGCAGTGCGAGACCGGCCCGGCGGTCGCCGACGCAAACACTTCGCTTCTCGCCCGTGCAGGCCTGCGCGCCACGCCGACCTTGATGAAGCCGGACGGCCAGATGTACGAAGGGGATCTGCAGTCGGCTGAAGCGATCAACAACTGGCTCGGAAAATGAGCGCCAGCACCATGTTGAGCGCTGTGGCCGGACTGATGGCTGGCGCCGCAGCGCGCGTGCTTCGCCCCGCGTACCTGCCGGTCACGTGCGCCCCTGCAGGCGCGCAGCTCGCGGCCGACCTAAAGCTGGCCTATCAGCGCGCGGTGATCGAGGGCTACCAGGCCACGCGAAAGCTGATGGAGAAGCGGCCGAAGAAGGGTGACAAGCATGCACTGGCCAGCCGGGACATCGCCGGAAACGTCAATGCCGTCAGCGTCCAGTTTGCAAAGGCTGCGTCGACGCTGGATCCAGATGGCATCGCCAGTGAGCTCATCAGACTCTTTTGCGTCGGCGTGCCCCACATGAATGAGCTGGACAATCAGCGCCGCGTGGCCACGGTCTGGTCAGCGCTGCTGGCGCCGGAGGTGGTCATGCGCGAGAAGCACGGCCGCTCGATCGCACTTCAGGGCCTGGTCGATATCGCCGCGCAGTGGCTGGAGAGCGGCACCACGCCCGCCGCGAAGGAAGCGCATGCGTCGAGCGACACCAAGTTCATCAGCGCGCACCCGGCCAGAACCTACGAGCTGTTGACGGACGCGGTGAAGCAGCACGGCGTCGACCACATGAAGCTGCTGTCTAGCGTCATCGAGCCGGTCATCCTGCCGCTGGGCCAATACGTGGGAGCCCGACAGGCTGCCGCCGACGTGAAGGTGGACATGTCCGGACAAGAACCCGAGCAGAAGGAAACGAAATGAAGTACGGTCGCTATACGACTATCGAGGGCGGCCAGGAGGTATCGTCTCGCCGGATCATCGTCGATGTCCGCTCCAACGGTCAGCTCTTTAAAGACTGGATGGTGTACCCGACGAATTTCAGCAAGGTCATGGTCGGCCTGGCGTTGCTGTGCGTGGTCTTCCCATTTGCGCTGCCGATCCTGCTCTTCGTGCTCCTGGCCTTCCTGGATGAGTACCAAAAGGCGGCACAGTACGCCCCGATGCGCTACCCGGCCTGGTGCAAGGTGAAAGACCCAGGTCTTCTGCACCCTGGTACCGACAAGCCGATGGCGCCGACGGGCATCATGTATTTCGGCGTCATTGATGCGCAAGATCCCTACGAGCGCGGTAAGCAGGTTTTCCTTTCTGCCGATGATTTGACCCGCCATATGCTCGTGCTGGGAACGACCGGCTCGGGCAAGAGCGAATTCCTCAAAGGCATGACTTTCTGCGTGCTGTGCTGGGCGAGCGGGTTCTTCGTAGCCGATGCGAAGGCCGACAACAAGCTGCCAACCGACATGTACTCGCAGGTGCGCATGTTCGCGCGCGACTACGACTACCTGGTCGTGAACTACCTGCTCGGTGGCCTGTCCCCAACCCAGATCGCCAACATGCGCGAGCGCCTGTCGAATGGCCTGCAGCCGGCCACGGCCGCCGACGCCGACACGCTCGTGCAGATGACGTCGAACATCATGGTGAAGGCCTCGGGCGACTCGAAAACCTGGCAGGATCGAGGCCTGAACCTCTTCCGTGGTATTTGCCGCGCCCTGACCCACAAGCGTGACCTGGGCGAGCTGACCCTGTCGATCGAGACGATGCGCGAGTACTTGGCGCTGGACAAGATCGAGGAGCTCTACGTCGAAGGCTGGAAGCTGGCCAACGGCGGCGCCTGGCCGACCCCGTATCTGGGCGTGAAGTCCTATTTAGAGGTGGGCCTACCTGGCTTCCAGCTGCAGAACATGCTGCGCAAGCACGGCTGCCTGAAAGAGGAGGCTGAGGACGAAGCGCAAGCGCTCAACCAGGCATTCGGCCGCCCGGCGGCGCCGGCTAAGAAACCGCCGACCAACCAGACGAATGAAACCTACAACCAGCACGGCTACCGCGCCGACCAGGTGTATCCGGCCCTCTCGCTGCTGATCGACACCTATGGCCACATCTTCAAGCGCAAGCATCCGGAGGTGGACATGCAAGACGTGGTCGTGAACAACCGTATCTGTATCTCACTCATCCCGTCCCTCGAAAAGGGTGCGCAGGAGCAGGAGAGCCTGGGTAAGCTGAATTTGGCGCTTCTGCGCGTCATGATGGCGCGCGCCCTGGGCTCTTCGATCGAGGGCGACGTTCACCAAAATGTCGACGCGAAGATCACCGCCTCGGCCACGCCGTTTGCGCTGTTCCTTGACGAATTTGCGTACCAATTTGCGGAAGGCATCGCGTTAACCGCAGCACAAGCACGCAGTTTGAATTTTTTCCTTTGCGCACTAGCACAGGACTTGGAGAAGCTGACCGAGGGCGATCGCGCAGCAGAAGCCGGAGCGATGATGGCGAACCAGGCCACGAAATTCTTCATGAAGATCGTCGGCTCTGACAAAACCCACGACCTGGCACAGAAAACCCTGGGCGAAGCCGATGTCGCAGTCATTTCTGGCTTCGAGACGAATACGGATTCGCTGTTCGGTGGGATTCGCCGCGACATCAACTACAAGATCGAGAAGCGCCCGCGCATCGGCCGCAAGACCTTGGAAGAGCTAGCCTCCGGTTTCGCCACGTTCGCCTACCGCGAACGCGCCCACGTGATGCGCACGTTCTATCCATCCCCGGAAGTGCCTCGCGTGCGGTACCCGAGGCTGAATCGCTTCCTGCAAATCCACGACCTGGGCGAAACGACCATGCTCACCAGCACGGTCGAGCTGGCGCCGAACGCCGATAAGTGGGTGATGGAGAAGATTCGCGGGATCCTGGAAACCGGCGCAGCGCCTTCCTATCCAGAGCAGGTGACCAGCGACATCATCCAGAGCATCTCGCGGTCCGCCACGACCATGAACCCGCACACGCCAGCGATCGAGCGCGGCATTGTTCTCTACCAAGCAGGCGTGCAGGCACTGCACAACGCACGTGCAGGTGCTTCGCTCCTGGGCGGCGGCAATGGTACTGGTAGTGTCCGTCCGGCCGTGGCGCCAGCAGCGCCAGCAGCAGCGCCGGCAGGTGCCGGCGCCGCAATGGCAGTGGCGGTCGCCGCCGCGGGGCCAGCTGCCGGTTCGGCAGGAATGTTCGGTGGTGGTGCTATAGACCCGGTTGCAGCTGTCGCGGCCGAGCTCGACGCGATCAGCGGTATTGCCTCGGGCGATGAGGCCAGCGCCGCTGACCTGTCGGCCGAACTCACCGCCGAGTTGGCGGCCGACACCGCCGGCGGCGACGCAGGTAATGACGCATTAGGCGAGGAGACCTTAATGGGCTTCGACCCGTTCGATGAGGTCATGCGTGTCTCGCCGCCGATCATCCGCCGCCCGAAAGAGGACGTGTTCGGCGACGAGATGGGCTTGTCGGGAGACGATGTTGCCGAGCAGCCGGCGCCAATTCTCGCGCAAGGTGTCATCGACGGCGACGGCGACGGCATCGAAGGCGACGCGCTTCTCGACGCAGGCCTGGGCGACCTGGACGACGATGTGAACATGGTGATGGATATTGGTGGTGATGAGGAGGCGCTTGGCGAGTCAGCGGAGCTCGACGCGGCCCTTGTTGCAACCACGCCTTCTACTGCAGGGACCGGTGGTTCTACACTTCCGAACGAGGGCTCCGAGCAGATGCGCGCGGGGCTGGAAGCACTATCTCGAACGAAGGTTGAGGCTGCATTGATCGAGCGTATGGGGCCAGAAGTTGTGGGACTGAAGGATGCGACCAAGGATGAACTGGTCAATCTGGAGGTTTCCCTGGGTTCCACGCCAGAACAGGCCGCAGATGCGGCGCAGCGGACGGAAAAAGCCGTTGCCAAAGGCTTGTCGCTGCTGGACAACAACAAGACGCAAACTTCTTCAGCCGACATCGAGATCCTATTTTCAGAATTGGCCAATCTGGTCGATAACAATTAACGGAGAAAACGATGTCCACTGCCACCCAAACCCGTCGGGCCCAACTTTTGAGCGCCGAGCAGCTGCGCGAACAGCAGGAAATCAGCGGCCGCGAAGGTTTGTCCAGCCTGCTGGCGGCTGTGCGCCGCATGATGAATTGGCTGTTATCGCCATTTCGTCTGGTAGCTCGGGTATTATTCAAGCCGAAGGAGGTTGCTGGCGTATCGTCTGCGACTGACAAGACTGGCCAAGCTGATCGAGCGGCCGCTCCTGCAACTGTTTCTATCGACGACGTTTCGTTCGATTCCTTGGCGCCCGGTGATGCCGCGCGCAATGGTAACGACCCGGAACTGGGCGGCTTGATGAAGCAGATTACGGAAAACCCTGGTGGGGGGCTCGATGTCGAGGTGACGGGAAAGGCCGAAGACCTGGACGCCGTGTTGCCGATGTTGTTACGTCACATCGACCAAATATTGAAAACGCATCTGCCGTCGGATGCTCAGGAAGGGCATGTAGCTGCACACTTGGTCGCCCTGGCGGAGACGGCTGAGTGCTCGCGTTATGCGCACCGCATGGTTTCGCGCGAGGTCGACAGCGCAATGAAAGCGGTTGTCGCCGGCCCGAAGTATCTCGGCCTGAGCGCGGGAACGATTGAAAACATGTTGCGGGCCGCGGCGCAGTCGCCTGAAGCAACTGCAGCTTACGGCGACGGTTCGGCCGAGCAGCGGCTTCTGGCACGCCTGGCGGTGCGCGACAAGATCGAGGCCGACTTCTCGCTGCAGATGCGCCAGATGGCTGTAGCGCTGGCGCCGGTGATCGGGATGGCTAAGTCCGCAGCCGAGATGGAAGGTCGCGGGAAGGAGCTGTTGACCAGTGCGATGCAGGCGGCGGATGCGGCGCGGAACAAGCTGCGAGTACGTCACGCGGCGCACGGCAGCCGCAAAGTGTTGCCGGAGACGCTGCCAGAGGTGGGCGATGCTCTCGGCGAGGCGATTGGTCATGTGGTCAGCGCCATGAACGAGAAGCGCGCAGCGGAAGCAGCTGCGCCGGAAGCCAGCGAGCTGGCCGGTGATGCGACCGAGTCAGTGGCAGCCCGTGTTGCTCCACCCGCGCAAGTTGACGGCGAGGCAGCACCAGCTGCGAAGGCAGAAGTCCCGGCTGCCCCCGAGGCGGTGTCGTTGGCCAAGGAGGCGGAGGCGATGGTAGCAGCGCCAGCGCCGGCGCCTTCAACCACGACGGCTAAAGGTGCCACGGTGGCCGTGAAGTCTGTGGTTGCTGCTGGTATGTTCGGCGGCACCGCTGTTGTCAGCCGTTCCGCTGCCGAAATGGACGATGTGAATGTTGTAGATCCGGCGTTTGATGTAGAAGAAGGCGAAACTCTCGTCGGCGGTTAATACAAGGGGGTCCGGGTTAGTTAGAATAACCTGGATTGCCAATTACAAAAATAGGAATGGGATGGTCAGAGCAATTTCAGAGCCAGCGGCGCCACGTGCCTCTGCAAAGCACCCGGCGTTCGAGAAGCGCGCATTAACGGGATACGATGTCTCTACCTGGCAGATGAGGGAAAACCTCACCAATTGGGACGCTACGTTTGCCTTGGGATTTACATCCTACCAGGCGCTGCTCACATTCCTGAAATCGAATCAAGAAAGTCCAGTTGACGAGTCTCGGGAATTGTTGGTTCGTCTGTATATGCTCGAACCGACTTTCCCCGCGCATTTCCGGCCGCCTAATATGCAGGACTTGGTCGACTTCCTTTTCGGTTTGCAGATCCATGATTCGACCTACGCTGCAGAGCGTCGGAAAAAGTGCGCATCGCTGCTGGCCAAGCTCTTAGGGAAGAATCGCGGGTCAGGATACCGTTGGTTGCGCTCGGCTGAGAATGCCGAAAATTCGGTTGCTACCCCAACCAGGCGCCTGTCCGCAAAAGTATTCTCGATGAATCCGGAAACTGCACGTGCTGATTTTTGGCGAGCCGCCCAGGCTATGGCGATGGGGCGCGGCTTCGACATGGATGAAATCTCGACCTTCCTCCGTGAGAATGGAGTGCAAATTGACTAAGTCCATGGTGTTGACGACGCCTATCGTCGCAGCGAATGACGCTACTACCCTGGCGCCGGTCGCCGATTGGATGCAGCTGATTGGCGCGCACCCAGATCTCCTCTACGGTTTTCACGGTAGCACCTCTACCAAGCAGCCCTTTCTCACAACCGCATACGATGCGGCCGACAAGAAAGGGGCGCTCACAAAGCGAGAGCAGACGTTCTACCTGGTCGATCTGACATACCGCGCGCCTGGTCCGGCGGAGTCTCAAAGTCTGCTGTACGGCCAATTGCCGCCTCACCTGCTCGATAAAACCCCGTTTATTGTTTCTCGGCGGCTTTCGACAGAGAGTGCTTACGATCTCGGCCAGATATGGCTGGAAGAAGCGCGCCAGATCGTCGGCACCCGGAAAATTAAAGCGTCCAATGTAAATTGGTCGCAGCCTGCATCGTACATGCTGGAGTTCCCAGAGGTGGCCGCAGAGATATTCAAGCGGCTGCCAGCCCTGCACTGCATGCTCATGCCAATGCGCATGAGGCCTATGCCTCCAGGGGCCGACGTATGCTGGGTCGGGGTGGCCCCGAAAGCAAGCGCACAGAAAAACGCCGAAGCCGATGTCCGGTACAAGCCGGATGTTAAAGTTGATCTAAGTTTCTCGTAACGATTCGAGGTGATCGAATAAGGCTGGTATATTGCTGCCAAAATGGGACGGACAGAGGAGTTGTATTTATGGGGATGCTTGAAAACGGAATTAGCAACGATGCATCGAATGCGGATGCCGGCATCCGCTTTGAACTGCAGGCGCTCGCACGTGCCGACAATCTCTCGGTCTACGGCTACGAATTTCTCTATCGCGGCAAGGTTTGGCCAAGCTCCGTTGTTGAATGGATGGCAGTAGACCGTGCGGTACTGCGTTATCTGGCCGAGGTCGATGAGGGCGGCGGGAAGCCGTGCTTTATCAATCTGTCGCATGAATCCGTCCTGACGACCGAGGAGGCGGCTTTTGCAGCTGCTTGCGCACGTAATGACATTCGGTTCGAGATGAGCGAGGCGGCTGCAGAAAAGCTCCTGTTCGACCAGGTTTGCGAGAAGGTGATCCGCCTGAGCAGCCTAGGCATGCAGTTCGCCATCGACGACTTCGGTGCCGGGCTGGATGGTAGCCGCCGCCTTTACGCGCTCGACAGCGTCGCCGCGATCAAGGTCGACCGCGGGCTACTGGTGACCGCGGCTGACCGGCCACAGGCCGCCCGGATGCTTGAAGCATCGGTCGCGAGCTGGAAGAGCGCTGGCATTACGACCGTAGCCGAGGGCGTCGAATCGGCCGAGCTTCTGGCCTTCGCGCAGCGGGTTGGATTCGAGCTTCTCCAGGGCTGGCATGTCGACACCATTGTCCCTCCAAAACAAGCCGTTATTTCACGCGCTTTTTTTTGAAGGCATTTGTTCTGTTTTATGTACATAGCGTAAAAACCTGCAACCACGCCAGGGTCATTCCGGTAAAACAGATGCTGGTCAGCAATTTTAATAGATTCTCGGAGGGCACATGCCTGTACCACTCTCGGCCGATGCGAACGTGCTCGGTCGCCTGGCAGTAAAAACCTCGCCGCGCCTAGCGGCGATGCTGATGGCGTCGCACCACAGTTGTATGCCCCTGATGGCCACGCCACACCTGGCTGGCGCTTCGCCTGCGGCCTCTCTCGTCCTGTCGCCGTCGAATCCCCTGGCGCGTTGGGGTGAGCAGGCTGAAGGCGCAGTGAAGGCGGCGCGCGCCCAGCGCACAGCATTTCCCGCAGCCGCACCGACGCCAGCGACGCTGGCCATGCGCACGCCTACCAGCCCGATCGCCAACCTGTACAAGCGACTGCTGGGGGAGGGCACCTCGACCTCGCGCCCGCGCACTGCCGTAGAGCAGATCGAAGCGGCCCGCCCGGCGGAGGCTGGGCGTAGCGCGCCAGTGCTTGAACAGGCCGACGGCGTCAAGCCTGACCGGACGACCGAGCTGATGGCCCTGACCGCGCTGGTGGTCGGTGTAGCCTACGGCGACCAGGTCGACCGCGCAGCTACCGGCGGCAGCTTCGACGTAACCGTATTCCGTAACCTGTCCGGGGCCGCTGATGTGATCGCCCCAGGGCAGTCGATTTCCTCGCTCGATCCTGTGCGCATGCGCGCGGTTCTGACCGCAGCCATGCAGAGCTCGAACGGTGCGTTCCTGGGCCATATGAAAGACGGTAGCCGGACGTCGCATTCCTTGGTGAAGGCGTTGAACCTCGTGCCCGATGGCGGCAAGGTCGCGGCCGATTTTACCGAAGGCGGAAAGTTCAGCGAAGCGGCCTTCCTGAAAAAGACGATGGGCTCCCTCGGCCCGATCGCGCAGGTGGCCGGCGCCACGCCGGTGGGCGCCAAGGCGATGCTGTTGATCGCCGCGGCAGAGAAAGCCCAGGAGCTTCTCCCCGAGTTGCAGCGCCAGGGCGGCGCGCGCGCCGCCCTTCAGGCGCGAGTGCTTCGTTCGCTCTCCGACCGGATGATCGAGCTCGACTCGCTCCAGCCGCCATCGGATCAACCAACAGCACCAGGAGTGCGCTGACATGATGATTGAAAATAGTTACGGCCTGGATCTGGGCGCACTGCAAGAAGTGCTCGACGAGCAACTGCGCGACGATGCTTTGAGCGTTTTTCGGGAAATGGAAATGTCCCCCGCAGTGAATCGCGTGCGGGCTGAATCGAATGACCCGGCTTCGTATCGGTTGCTTGCGCTGCGCTCCTCGCGCATGAGCAGCTCGCGCCAGCAGATGCAACAACGCATGCTCGCGGTTGTTGAGCAGCGCCTCCCGCTGGCAAAGGAGAGCCAGCGCCGCGCGCTGGTGGCCGAGGTCGGTCGCGCCCTGGAGTCGTGCATTCGCGTCCTCGAATCGACCGACGTGCGCGAGACGACTGCCCTGGTAGCGGAAAACGTTGAAGCCATGAGTCACAACATCGGCACCATGGCGACGTTGCTGGCCGGCCGGTACCCGCCGTTGAGCAACCAGCTGGCCCAAGCATCGCTGCGCGCCACCGAGATCGGTGCCAACGTCGACCATATCGCGGAAGAGATGCGCGTCGCTTACGAGCAGGTGCGTGCCGAGCTCGCCCAGAGCGGCCCACCTCTCCAGCCGATGCCGGTCGCACGCCGGATGGACGAGGAAACAACACCAGTGCATGCGCCTGCAGCATAACCCGCAGTAACTGAGTAGAAACAGATCAATTCCGAGATGCATCGCGACATCTCGGAATTTCTGTTTTATGATGTTGCTGCGTAACAAGTATTCACAGGACATTTCATGCATAAGCCCAAGAACTCGATCTCCATTCGTACCGGCCTGATGGTTATGGCCTTCCTCATGGCGCCGTCCGTTGCCCATGCTGGCCTCATGGACGACGTGGCAGAACTTCTCACGACCATCAACCGGGAAACCGATGAGTCTTTCGGTATGCTTCGGTCGGTTCTGGGCGATTTCGCGCTCGATCCCTTCCGTACCTCGGACGGGTCGACGGGGTCGCTCATGGCCTCGATGTTCAAAGAATTCAACATGTTCATCTTTTCGGCCGCCTGCATCTGGATGGCCTACAACATGATCGCGGGCCTGGCGCAGACGATGCACGAGGGAGTTGTGCTCGGCAAGCGCATGTCGACCGTCTGGGTGCCAGTGCGCGTAGCCTTCGGTACCGCGAGCCTGATGCCGGTCTTCGGGGGCTGGGCGTTCTGCCAGGCGCTGATGGTCATTGCGAGTCTGCTCGGTATCGCCGGCGCGAACAGGGTGGCCACCACCGCGATCGAGAGCACTGCGGCCTTCCAGACCACGGTCAACCCGATGGGCAACATCAAGCAGGCTGCTCAGATCCAGAACATCGAGCTCTATATGGCCAAGGCTGCAGCGTGCCAGCGCGCATCGTACGATATGGCTGCGGCCATGCAGGCCGGCAGCCAGGCAACGCCAACGGATTTTCCGGTGACGCTCAACGCTGCGGCAGACAACGGCACCGCGATCGTGATGAAGTTCGCCGGCCGCCAGTCCAGCGGGCAGTACGGCGCAGCCACGTGCGGCGAAATCAAGCTGCAGTTCTCGCCTCGATCCAATACCGGCTTGGCCAGCACGTTCGGCTTCCGCGTCGCCGACGTCAATTACACGGGTATTCGCACCCGCGCGATGGAAGCCCACGCGAGCACCCTGAATACGACCTACGCGGCCGCCCAAGCAATGATCCAGGGCGTCTCGCCAAGCAGCACCCCGACCCAGTTCAGTGCATCGGTCAAGGCAATTGCAGACGGCTACTTCGGGCTCTATACGAACACCTTCCAGAATAAGCTGAGTGCGCTTGCGGCCGATACCAATGGAGTGAGCAACGCAGGCGCGATTTCCGACCAACTCGTTCAGCGCATGAAGGATGGCGGCTGGGCAACGCTTGGGATCTGGTATAGCGTGTACGCCGAAGTGGGCGAGGCGATGAACGAAATGCTCGACCCAGTCGTGACCTTCCAGGCTATGCCAGAAGGCGATGGCATGCCTTCAACGACCAGCGACCTGCTCGCAGGCCTGGAAGCGGCGGTTGGCGTCGCCGCTGCGCAGAACCAGGGCGCGTTGGCCACATCTACGGGCAACACGTCCCTCGGCCAGTGGATCATGGGTGGTGCGCTCAACATGACGATGGGCGCTAGCGCCACCGGCGCAAGCAACACGATTAACCCGATCATCGCATTCAAGAACATTGGCGACAATGGCTTGGCTGCGGCACAGTCCCTTTACTTCGCGTACAAGGTGTACAGCGGTTACGCTGACGGCATCGGCGGCAGCGCGGTGAGCAGCATTGTCGGAAGCGACATTGGCGCAAAAATTATCGGTAAGTTGGGGCCGGTCGGCGGCATGGCCAACGCACTTATCTCGATTGCAAAAGACGCTGGCGCGCTGCTGCTACCAGTGATCGGCTTGCTGTTCATCACCGCGGCCGTCATGGCGTTTTACATTCCAATGGTGCCCTTCATTCAGTGGTTCGCAGCCCTGATCCAGTGGTTCACCTCGGTGATCGAGTCGCTGATCGGCTCCTCGCTTTGGGCGATGGCCCACTTCGACTCGGACGGCGAAGGCATGGGCCAGCGTACCAGCTACGGCTACACATACATGCTCAATAATTTTGCGCGACCGATCATCATGACCTTTGCGTTCTTCATCGCTTCTGCGGCAATCACAGTTATGGGCACTTATTTGTTCCGCTACTTCGGCGCTGCAGTTGGAACTGCCCAGGGCAACAGCCTGACCGGCCTGCTCTCGATAGTGGCCTACCTGGTCATCTTTACCGTTATGGGTATGACACTCGTGAACTCGACCTTTACCATGATGCTCAATTTGGCCGACCGTATGATTGGATGGATCGGCAACAACCAGAATGCGGCCGTCGGCCACGAGGTGGAAAATAAGGTAGCCGGCGTATTCGTCAACGCTGCTCGGGCGGGCAGTGGCGCTGTATCGGCGGGTATGGGAAAAAAGGGTGGTGGAGGACTGCTTGATGCCGTTAGCGCGAAGACCAAAGGTGGATTGACACAAACTGACCGCAGCTAGCAAAAACGCCCCGATTGGGGCGTTTTTGCTATGGCTTGAGGGTGAAGTCGTATATCTTCTGAGACGCTGCATCGCTGGGCGCGTAATCGTTGAGGTCGGCGCCCTCGGGCCGGTCGGCCTTGTTGTAGTTGACCAGCGTCTGCGTGCCGATGTTTTCGCGCACCTGCGACGACGCGACGAGTGGATGGCCAGGATTTACCTTGCCCAGCTCGCGCAGCGCCACTACCTTAATGCCAACTTGCCGGCCGACCCTGTCAATCGGCACAAGCTGCTGGAATTCCACAGGCATGTTCCCGGTACGCTTTGCCTCTTCGAGTGCCTTGGCGTACTCAGCACGAAACTGCTGCTCGGACTTTGCTTGATCGCGCTTGGCGCGCATGTGCCCACCGATCTGGACCATATTGTCGATGAAACCGGCGGTGTCGTTAAAGCGTTGCGCTTCCCAGATACTCATTTTGTTACCTCAATGTGATCGCTGCAGCGAATGTCACTGCCCGTACAATCATTAAAACAATCTGATGTCGAGTCTGTCAAATAACCGGCCAAAATAGTGCTATGGAGAACTGTTCTGTGTTGTTCAGCATGGCGCCATAGCGCTTTCATTGGCTTCCAGCTCGCCGGCGTCATTGTCTTGGTCAGGTGCAGCCGCCAGTGGCGCCGTGTAGGCGTGCCACATCGGGGTTTCCCCGGACATCCCGGCCAGGTATGAAGTGTGCGCTGCAAGCTCCTCGGCGGACGCTGCCTGCACCAACACTGGCGGCATTTCCGTCGCCGCCTCGTTGAGTGCAACAGCCGGCCCCGTGTCGACGAACATATCGAGGAAGCTGCGCTGCTCCCGGTGCATGGCCAGCAGTGCTTCGGCGCACAGCTGCGCGTCGACCAGGGCGCCGTGCTTTACCCGGTGGGCCGTCGATACGCCGACGCGATCGCACACGGCGTCCAGCTTGGCAGGCTTCCCTGGCCACCGCTTGCGGCTTTCGTGCATGGTATCGAATACGCCCTGGATGAATGTTTCCAGAGGTGGAAAGCGGTGGCGCGCCAGCTCGGCGTTGAGCATATCGATGTCGAACTTGACGTTATGGCCACAGACGATCGCTTCGACCATCAGTTCGACGATGCGCGCCAGGTAGCCCTTGATCGGCGGCTTGTCGGCAAGGAATTCCCTGGTGATGCCATGCACCTTCAGGGCCTCGGGGTGGATCTCCACATCTCCTGGATTGAAGAACCATTCGATCGACTCGCCGATCTTCCCATCCTGCAGGCGGACATGGCCGAACGAGATGATCCTGTCGGTGCGCGGGTCGAGGCCTGTGGTCTCCGTATCTATCACGGAAGCGACGCCGACCAGAGGGTCGAGTTGTTTCTCGGTTGCAACGGCTGCTGGTTCCATAACGACCTGACTTTCTGTATGATTGACGTAGGATAAGCATAAAATAGAACAACTGACCGATAAAGGCGTGATTGCAAATGGTTCTCCAACGGCAGAAAGCGGCAGGATCGGCCAGGAGAGTAGCGTGAGTACGGGCTGCAAGAAGGTCCTGTGTCTGCCCCGTAACCGGGTCGGCCGCGACTTCATCGTGGGTGACTTGGGCGGCGCGTTCGACCAGGTATTCGAGGCGATGCGTGACGCCGGCTTTGACCCGAGCCGTGACCGGCTTCTCTCCGTGGGCCACCTGCTCGCCGGCGAGCACTCCCTGACCAATTGCATCCGCTTTCTCCGCACCCCTTCAGTATTTGCAGTTATCAGCAACAGCGAGCAAGACCTCATAGACCTGTACGCCGACGGCGCGCCCGATGACGAGAGCATCGAGGCACTGGCCGGCATGGACTTTCATGGAATGGCATGGCTCGCGAGCTGCGGGCATCAGCAGCGAATGCAGCTTGTTACAGCCATGCGGATGCTGCCGGTGGCGATTTCGGTCGGCGACGTCGGGCCGAGCGTTGGATACGTCCACGGCGGGCTTCCTGGCACGACCACTTGGAGCGAGTTCCTGCGCGGCCTGCAGCGCGGTGACGAAAGCTGTCTCTTGGCCGCCTTGCGCGGGACGGGCGGAGACATCGAGGTCGCGGGCGTGGATCACGTGTTCACCTGCTACACGCCCTCGTGGGAATTGACGCATCGCTTTGCGAACACGATCGCAGTGACGCCAGGGCCGTTTTTGCACTTGGCCGCGGATATGATGGCGCTATTGAAGTTAGTTCAAGGCCGAGAGGTAGCGCACCCATGACCACTGCTGAAACCCACCTGTTTGACAAGAAGCCCGACTGGATCACCCAGCCGATGACAGCGTTCGGCGGCTTCGTCACGAGCCTGCAGTTCGTTGAGCTGGGCAAGCGTCCGAAGCGCATCACAGCCGATGGCGTTGTTTCCGAGCCGCAGCCGCTCGGGCGCAGCTCGGTTCAGGGCTACACCGCGATGTTCTCCAAGTTTGTCCGGTGGATGAAGGATGAGAACCTGGACATGGCGCGTGTCACGCACGAGCACGTGCTGCGCTTCCTGGACGCCGCCATGGAGCCGCAGAAAAAGGGGCGGGCGAAGGATCTCAACAGCGAGATCCGCGCGCGCTACGTTCGCCTTCTGGAGCGGGTCTACGACCACCTGCGCGCGAACCCAAACCCGGCCCGCCTGGCAGCCTATTCGCTGAAATCGGTGCCGGGCGGCCGCGGCCGTGACCTGCCGAAAGAGTGGTTGACCGTCGCGCAGCAGGCCGCGTTCGTAGAGGCGCTGCCGGCGCGCGAGTCGGCAGTAGCCGAAGAGTCGGCCAAGGCTTGGCGCCGCCGGCGCGATCGCGCCATGATGGCTCTCATGATCGGCGCAGGCCTGACGGTGACCGAGGTGATCGAGCTCTACATCGAGAACATCGGCGAGGCAACCGAGGCCGGTTCGGTGCCGGTCACGATCTGGCCAACACCAGGCGGCGAGTTCAGCCGGAAGCACGTGACGATGCTGCGCCCCTTTGCGGTGCCGGAAGTCGTTCGCTGGCTGGAGGAGCGGGCAAAGATGGCCGTGAGAGGCGACCTTCTTTTCCCGGCCACGCGCACGGGCGGCAAGGTAGCAGCGGCCACACTCTATCGCCAGGTGCGCGCCACATTCGCCGCCGCCAAGATCACCCTGAACCGCGAAGGCGGCCGGACGCTGCGCAATACCTTTGCCCAGCGCGAGCTGGAGGCGGGCACGTCCCTGGACGAGCTTGGTGAATATCTCGGGCTGCACGAGCGTCGCTCGGTGGAGCGGTACCTCGGCCAGCGCGCAGCGCAGCTGCATGCCGCGCAAGCGGCGCCAGCGGCTTCCCCATAAAGAACGCGGGCCGCATTGCCGCGCGAGAGGCGCGATGGGCGGCTCGATAGGAAAGAGCATGAAGCACTACGGAAAACTGATCTGCCCAACCGCGCTGGCACTGGCTGCCGCGCTGTCTGCCTGCGGGAAGCAGGCGGCGGTGCCCCCCACACATAGCGCACCTGTGATCGAGGCCTATGGCCAGTCGAAGAGCGCGAACGCTACTGTGCTGGGCGCGATCAAAGAAAACGACTGGTACATGGTTGTGAGCGCGCCAGGCAGCGCAAAGCCGCTGGTAATCTGGAGCGAATCAAAATCCACTTGCCAGCGCGATGTCGGCGAGTTCAGCTTGAAGGCGATCGACCCGAACACGAAAGTCGAGCCGCCGAAGTCTTGGTGCATGCAGGGAAAAGAGATCCAGTTGAAATTGGGCGCTTAAGTGATCTTCTGCCGCATCATCGACGGTAATGCCATAGTTTTCGGGGCACGTGCTTCGGCTTAAGGTCATTCATGATTGAATCGCCTCCGGCCAAGCCGGCACGCAAAGTTCTGGCCGGTACCGGTCACCGCCCCGACAAGCTCGGTGGTTATGGCGCTAGGGTTTCTGCCCGCCTGGTAGACCTGGCGCGCGTCGTGCTGGTGAAGCATCGACCGGACGAGGTAATCTCGGGCATGGCCCTGGGCTGGGATACCGCGCTGGCGCTGGCCGCCATCGAGCTTGGCATCCCGCTCACCGCCGCCGTGCCCTTCGAGGGGCAGGAGCGCAAGTGGCGGCCCGAGCAACAGGAGCAGTTCCGGGCGATCCTCGCGCTGGCCACGACCGTCGTCATCGTCAGCCCAGGCGGCTACGCCGTGTGGAAGATGCAGACCCGGAACGAGTGGATGGTCGACCGGGCGACGGGCGTGCTGGCGCTCTGGAACGGGAGCGGCGGCGGTACCGGCAACTGCATCGAGTACGCGCGCACGCGCCACGTCGAGATCGTCAACCTGTGGGCGGCGTGGGAGCGGTATGCATTCGTGCCGGCCGCGGCGCCTGCTCCCGCAGGAGATGACAGCGAAGAGCATGCGCAAATTCGGCCGGCTTAGGATTTCTAGTTGTCTAGCCCGTTCGTTATTCTTATGAGATTGAATTGATGCTCTGCTACATGAAATTAGCAAACGAAAGGAAAACTATGTCGAAAATCCAATATTTGGTTATGAATGAGTAGGTGTTAGTGGGGAGCCATGCTTGGACAAGTAAACCGGCACAACTTAATCCTCGTAGTCACCGAGATCTGGGTTGACCTCTCCGACATCTATTCGGTATCGGCCACCTGAGACTGTAATTTCAATTTCCCACTCGTCCACATCATCCTCAAGTAGATTACCGCGGCAAGTCAAGAACAAATTTAAGTCGAGGGAAGTGTCGCGTGAAATCTCTCCCGACGCAACATTTACATCATCATGGTCAATTGTGTCGTATTGATAAAATTCGGTGCTTATGTCCAGATTGACTTCGACTGACACTGGAAACTCGACCGTACATAATGATGGATCGTGTTCGACAAACCAAACCCTCATCTCACTTGGATCGAGATAACACTCGGAATATCCGATGCCGGCGACTTCCGCGTCAACTCGCAATCCGAATCCCGAATAAACATCGTCAACTCGCCAAGTAGCATTTTCTACATCACGCCTTAACGCAGATTCGATCTGTAGGAAAAAATCCTGGTCACGAGCATTTAGTCCCTCTTTGATCTTGTTTTTAACGAGATCTGCGTTTCCTCCTTCAGACTCAAAAAGGGCGACGAATTCATCCAACGATTTGACGCAATATAGCCTTTCAGACTCTTCAGAAAAATTTGACCAACCCTTATCTTTTGAAATTAGGATTCCTCGCGTATCGTGAACCTTTGCATAGGATTCCAAGACGAGCAAGGCGGCAGCATCCGGGAATTCAAACTTTTTTTCCTTCCTTGACTCGAAAGGTGCTTGGCTGTTGAAATATCTGGAAAACATTTCTGCTGCCAAGTCGGATCCACCTAGAGGAAGTATTTCGCCCGATAATCGAGAAACAAAAGTATTAAGCTCCTCTTTAAAGCGATTGTGAGCCTCATCTTCAAAGGGCAAACTATATACGGTCTCGGAAATTTCCTTGGTGTCTATTCCAGAGAGCCTCTGAATCTTGACGAGCGCCGATCGTAGTTCCTGAACAGCTTGTACTACGGGCTCCATCCGATGGTCGATCACCTCTCTTTGAACGACCTCTGTAAGGCAGACTTTGATCCAATTAGGGCGCTGTAAATTCAAGGCTCTCAAGGCGCCTTCTTCAAATTTATAGCCGAGTGCCTGGATCACGTCTGTGTCTATTGAGAAGAATGTAACAGCACGCTTCGCAATAAGCTCGGCGGCGCTCGGTAGTCCCTTGGGCATATTTCACTCGTTTAATTAGGATAAATATTTCGGGGTAACTCTTTAAAAATTTCTTCTTCTAGTATTTGCTGCTATTTTGACGCTTTTGGAAAAGATCAGTGTACGACTCGTGTTGCCGATACTGCAAGTCTAAGATGTCGGTGAGCCGGCGCGCGCCAGTCGGCCCGACCGTTAGTCGGCTTCGCCAGCAGTGGGCGAGGCGGCGCGCGTGCTGGGCACTCGAACAGCGCCGTTATCAGCGATGGTAACTGTGTAAAGGCGGTTGCTACCACGCCACCCGCTCCCAGGTAGCATCGCCGCATGACGACTCCACACTTCCCGGCGCTGACGCCCGCAGACCTTCCACTTTCGGCGGCGATGGCCGTCACCTCGGTGGCCTATCCACGCTTCCTGGCGCGGCTCAACGACAGTGTCGCCAAGGGCGCCCTCGCGAATGTCGACCACGTCGAGCTCAAGCAGCATTTCAGCCGCGTGCTGGACGCGCTGTGGGAGAAGCATGTCGCGGCACCATTCTTCTACGGGCAGGGCGGCAAGGGTATGACGCCGGCCGAGCTGGACGACTTCTATTACGGCGACACCACCGCGTTGCATCGAGTCGAAGCCAGCCTCCGCAAGATGAACGCCTGCACGGTCCAGCACCCAGCGCTCGACGCCATGCGCCAGGTGCTGGCCGAGTTCGTGCCGATCGCGCAGCGCGTGACGCACCTGAAGGAATGCATCGTCAAGCGCCAGGTGAAGACGCAGGAGGAGCGCGAGGCCGAGCAGCGATTCGTTCCGACGCGGGCAACGCCGGCGGCCACCAGGCACGTGTGGGAGGTGCTCACCGAGGTCACCTCCCGCAACGAGCGACAGCTGATCGACCACCTGGCGAGCCAGCATGAACAGCGTGTCGAGATCTTCATGAAGTTCGGCCCGCAGACGCGTCAGAAGCTGCTGCGCCACTACGAGAACCGGGCAGCGGTCGATGCCGCGACGATGCCACGCACCTTTGCCGACGAGGAATATGTCCTGCGCCCGGACTTCAAGGATGCCCTAGTAGCGCTGGCGCAGAAAGAAGCGATCGAGCTGCGCGACAGCTTCATCTACAAGGTGGTCAGCAAGATCGCGCCGATCGTGGAGGCGAAAGGGAACCTGGTCAGCGTGCGGGAAGTGGGTAATACGATCCAGGTTGGCTGCCTGAGCGGGATGCTCGCGATCGAGTTCGCTGACGGCGCCCGATTCAAGGTCGACAACAACGTGGTCTACGCGAACAGCACCCGAGGAAAGCTATTCGCCCGGTTCCCGCTGACCTTCCACGATGTGATCCTTGCCGATGGTAGCCGGATGAAGCAGCCGTCCGAGGAGCGCGTGCACACGATCTTTTGCGCGGTGGGCGCGCCTGCCCAGGGCGAAGACGAAGCCGATCCGGAGAATGACGACGATGGCGCCAGCCCGAGTTCGCGTGGCTGATCAGTGCCGCCCGGATGGGACGCCGCGGCGCCCGCGCCTGGCCGTCGATCTCGTGTCGCCCGAGTGGGTGCCTGCAGTCGGCCCGATCGGGACGGTGAAGAAGGAATTTACCGCTCACCTGGGTGGCCGGCAGATAGGGCGGCTGCTGCTCTACCGGGAGGTAGACGGCACGTTCGACATTTCCGGGATCGGTGTGCAGGACATCTACCAGGGGCGGGCTGTGGCCAGCCAGCTGCTGGACTTCGCCTTCGAGGAGACCAGCGCCAGCCACTTCACGCTCTCTACAGGGACGACGGGGGACGGTACGCTTCTGGTGCTGGCATACGGGGAAGGGCGCCGCGATGGGCGCCGGGTGGTCGAGAGGCCAGCGCGTCTGGCTTTTGCTCCATCGGTGCGCGAATCGGTCGGCGAGCACGCCGCATGCGACGAGGACGAGCTAACGGAGGTCGGCGAAGCACCGCGGTAGTGCCCTTCTGGCGCGTAACAGGCCGGTGTATCATGGGCTCTTCCAACTTGGCGCTGCAGGGTGCCCCGAGGCGGCCGGAAGCCGAACACGAGATCCGCATGTTTGATTTTACGAAGCCGGGCAAGTCGCTCACCAGTCCTGAGTTTGAAAGCGCGCATGACATCGGTGGCGAGCTGCAGTGCCCGTCGTGCGGCTGTAACTATCTCCACCACGAGCGCGTTGAGGTTTTTGACCGAGCGGAAGACGCCCCCACGGGAACCCACGTCGTGGTCGATGCTGGAAAGGTCGAGGTCGACAACAGCATGATCGGCAATCCCAGCAAACGGCGCGATGGCATCCGGATCCACTTCTCGTGCGAGGGCTGCAAGGATCATCCGTACATGGAAATCGTGCAGCACAAGGGAAACACCTATGTCGGGATGGGCGTGGTGCCGGCGGCGCCAGCGGAGCCGCCAGTCGCCGGCAAGCAGCCCTGAATCGTCGAATATGCGCACGGTGCGCCCGATAGCAGGCCGGCAGCCTGCGTATGGATGATCTATGGAACGTGATTGGGGTCGGGAAGCGGATCTGCACTACGCCTATCAGCACGGGGTCGATGCCGTGCGCGGCGACATCAAAGCGGAGGCCGAATTTAAGCAGACGTTCGCTGGGGACGCGGAAGCAGAGGCCGAGTATCAACGCGGCTTGGTCGACGAGGCGCGGAAGCAGATGGAATCGCCGAAGACGGTTCATTAGCCGAGTGGGCAGCTTTTGTAAGACTACAACCGATGACGCGCTGCAGGTGCCGTAGGCGCTAGTTCTCCAGCAGGGTGAGCTGGCGTGGGTCGATGGCGTCGATCCGATCCTGCTCGCGTGCTTCCTTTCCGCTTTCGGTGACGCTGTACGAGCGGCGATTGTCGATCAAGGTGGACGCGATGTAGGCGCGGTCGAGCAAGCGGCGCAGGATCCCGCCGGCCGCGATAGCGGCACCCTGCGGCTGCATTCCCCGATCCGGCCAGAGCGCAAACCCTACCTCCGCTGTCCCGTATATCGGCCCCTTCGTCTCCAGCAGTGCCACCAGTTCGGTCTCGATCTCCGACAGCCGTGGGCGCTGGGCCTGTTTCAGTGCGGCCTCTTCGGCGGCGGCCTGCGCCTGCGCAGCTGCTTCTGCCTCGGCTTTTGCCGCTGCCTCGGCGGCCGCTGCTTCCTCCGCGGCGAGCTTCTCCAGCACCTCGGCGCCCCCGGCCGCATCAATCAGCGCGCGCTCGATCGCCGCCCTTTGCGCACCGTGTTCCTGGCCTTCTCGCTCCATCAGGATCGCCAGGGCGCGAGCTGCGATAGGGCGCAGCCGCAGGCGGCTCACGATGGTGCCACCAGCCTCCAGCAAGGCCTTGTCAGCGGCCGCGCCGCGCTCGGTCGATGATCTGGCGTTGCCGGACTCCTTGCGGCCGGGGCGCGCGGGCGGGACATCGCTGGCGCGGTTCTCGGAGGTGGTGCTGGTGTCGCCCCAGGTGTGATCGTCTTGCTTCATGTTCTGGTCAGTCATCGGAGTCCGCGCTGCAGGTCGCGCGGAGCTTATTCAGTACGTCGGAATAGGTCGGGTGCAATCGGGGCCAGTCTTGGCCAGGCTGCAGCGCTGTCTGCGAGAGCCGCTCCTTCATCACCGCCAGGCGGATCATCGGGTGCTTGTGCCCGACCGTGGCCAGCCATCCTGCGCAGGCGAATTCACGTCCTGGGCGAGACTGGTGGCAGGCGAACATGGAAGCGTCGACGTCCGGGCCGTAGCCGTTCTCGTCAGGGCAGCATTCCGCCAGGTCTTCCGCCAAGTCCATGTCGAAGTTGGGAATGTCGGATGCGGTCGTCGCCTCGCGCCAAGGGCATGACGGGCAGGGCTGTGGGAGGGTGGCGAATGTATATGTGGGCACTTGGCGAGCTTGCTTCGGGCGAACCTTCATTATAAGCAGCTGTTGAGCGCAACGCCAATTGCACTGAAACGACACCACCTGGCGCTGCGTGCTCACCAGGTGGGCGAATTGGTCAGCCGCCGTCAATCGGGGATTGTGCCACCGCGTCGTCGTCGCGCTTGATGCTCGCCAGTTCGTCGTCTGCTTCCTCGCTGCAGATCTGGTTGTCGACGATGACGACCCGGCCGATGATCGCCTCGGTGCAGTCCTGGTTCTCCTCCATGTACTGCTCGGCGGCGACCTGGGCGGCTGCCTGGGACGGGAAGTTCGTGACAAACGGGTTCCAGTGGGCGCACTGGCCGGCGGTGACGTTGACGCTGTATTCCTCGATACGATAGCCGGTCAGGCCATGGCCGTCGTCGAGCAGCTTGGCCAGCGTCACGAGGACATCGACCGGCGCTCGCTCGGCCAGGGCGAAGTTGCCCATCGCGATCACGGGCACGATGTCGAAATCGTGGGTGCCAATGCGATCGGCTAGGGCATAGATTGACTCGAAGAGAGGTTCGTCCAGCGCGTCTGCTGGCAGCTTGATGCCCAGCTCGCGGCACTGCTCGGCCAGATGGGCGAGCACATCGCCCCAGGTTGCGGCGTGCTCGCCTGAGAAGGCGAGGCTGGCGCTCGACTCCGATGCGCCGGCCGCATCGAATGCCAGGGCTCCCAGCAATGCCTTGATCACCGGGGTTAGGCGGACGCCGTTGGCGAAGTTGAGCAAGCCGGTGGCATGTTCTGGGTCGAATACAGCTGCTTGCATGGTACCTCCTTGTTGATGAGGCGCCGAGTGTATAGCGGCCCCTGACTCGTGGTTGCAACTGGATGGCCTGGTCATAGGTTCTGCAACCACGCGCACCCCGCCTCAATAACATCAGGGCTTCAACAAACCTGATGGATTTACCCATGACCGACCCTCGCGAAGAACACGCGTATATGCGCTCCCAGAAGAACGGCGCCGACAAGGATTACAACCTCCACCTGGAGCCGGACGGCCAAGGTCAGTGTCTCCCGCTCGAAGTGATCGCCCTTGGCGCGCAATACGAGCCGGAGCAGGATGACGATAGCGAAGAAGAAGCGCTCGGCATGGCGCCAGGCTGCTAAAGGGGACGGGCGATGCGTGAACTGACGGAAGACGAGATCGACATGGTTTCCCGCGGCGTGGGCGCCGATGCGCGCCCGGCTCGCGGCGGCTTCGTGTTCCCTCTATCGGCTGAGGCGCGGGCGCGCATCGAACAGGATCGGCGTGAGGCCCAGCGGCTGTACGGGCTGGGCAACGCCTGGCTCGCGGCCGCGCTGCTGGCAGCGGCGCGCGAGGCGCAGGCAGCCTCGCCCGAGCGTGCCCCTGGCGAATGCACCTACGACGCCCGCCTGATCTGGGGGATCGTGCCCGAGCTGGCGCGCCGGCTCGGCGTCGTCAAGCTCAAGACGAACGAGATCGACTGGGAAATCCGCGAGCTGTCCGACTTTGAGTTGCGCGTGCGCGCCGGTCACACGCTGAAAAACATCAGCTACAGCACGGCGCCCGGCTGGCGCCTGCTGACGCGCGACATCGCCCACGGCAATGCTGTCGTGTACGCGGTCGATCGGCTGTGCCCAGGGCGCATGGGCGACCGGGAAGATCCGATTGTGCGGAACCTGACCGAGCTGGCTGCATGCCGCGGCCGGCCATACGCCGGGGTGTGGACGCCGGAGATCAACCTGCCCGAGCACGACGAGCCGCTTCTGGGAGAGGGTGAGGTGGTGGAGGATGACCATGAGGAAGAGCCGCTTTCGCCGGCGCCGGGCGGGTAAGTGCGGCGCGCGTGAAGTTCACGTTTTTCGTTGCGAGACCTGGGTGTCGCTTTGTATCATGGTTTCAGCAGGTCGGCGCGGTGCCGGTCTCCATACCAGCCCGGCAAACAGTCGAGAAAAACCATGAACATTACCGCATCACCAATTACGTCCTGCAAAGAATGCGGCAGCAACGCCTTGACGTGGCAGACTTCGATCATCAACCGCTCGAACGTCATGCAAGGACGGCTCAACACGAGCGACGTCGAGTGCATTTTCTTCCTCGGCTGCGATAAATGCTCCGAAACGCTGGCAACGGTCAGCGCAGATAAAGTGGTCGGCGCAATGAATGCGGCGGCTCCGGTACCGGCATAAGCACCGAGCCGGTCAACGATAAAAAAGTCGATATAGAATGCCCCTTACGAATGACGGTGATACGCCACAGCACCCGCGCGAAGCAGCGCAGCTTTCAGTCTACAAACCCAGCGAGACCACTAGCGCCTGGCGCGCTACGGAGCCTGACGCGCCCGGCCTGTTTGCACTGATCTCCGATGGCCAGTGCCTGGCGATCCCGCTGGCGCCGGAAACCGAAGACCTGACGATCGCCATTTTCGACGAGCAGGTCGAAGAGACGCTCGGCTCGATTGAGGTCGACGGCCGCGAGGGGCTGAACCGCTGGTATCTCCAGCACGTGGGCCACGCGCCCGACCAGGAGGCGGACGGCCCGCGCCCGATCATGGAACTCATCAACGACGTTGCCTGCCATCTGATGCTGCGCTTCTACGAGGCGGATCGAGAGGCGGAGCGCGCAGGGCAGCCACAGCCGGGAGCGTAACGACATGAGGAACATTTCACTAGCGTTTGTGTTGGCCCTGGCCTTCGGCGCGGCGCATGCACAGGCGCAGCAGTACCGCGTGATCGGGGTAAGTGACGGTGACACGATCCGCGTCTTGAGCGGCGATCGCCAGCAGATCAAATGCCGCATGTATGGAATCGACGCCCCGGAGTCGAGCCAAGATTATGGCCAACGGTCGAAAGCCGCACTGTCGGACGCGATCTACCAGAAAATGGTCAGCGTGGAAATTCTCGACCAAGATCAATATGGTCGCTCAGTCTGCCGTATCTTCCTCAACGGCGTCGACGTCAATAAGGTGCAGCTGCAGCGAGGCATGGCATGGCACTACAAGCGCTATTCGCAGGATGCCGCGTACAGCCAGGCCGAAAGCACCGCACGACAGCAGCGCCTGGGGCTGTGGTCGGACTCGAACCCGACGCCGCCCTGGTCGTTCCGGCGCAGTGAGAAAGCGGCGAACTACCGCTGAGAGCCGCCGCCGGGGCCTTCTATTGCGAGACTTGGGTTGCACTTCGTATGATGAAGGCTCTACCTCTCCAGGGCATCACATGTACCACCTGCTTCCCCATATCCTGTTTGTTGGCGCCGCCATCTCGATGTTCTTCACCGGCGCCACCCTGCGCCACCGCCTGATGAGCCATCGCATGATCGGCCGGCGCCCAGTTCTCACCGGCCTATCCTTCGCGAGCATGTGGGGCTTCATCTGGTCGGCAACCGCCTTGCTCGTGACGAGTTTCGCGATGGCCGGAAGCCAAGGCGCGGGCAGCCCCTGGGCGGCGGCAACCGTTGTCCTTTTCGCTGTGGTCTTCGCACTGATCTGGCTCATTTCGCAGCGGTGCGTCTCCTTCCGCACCCAGAACTTCACGTTCGTCTTCCGATGGGAGAGCGCGAGCGAGGTCAGCGTGCATGTGAACGTACGCGGCCCGGTGATGCTCGGGCACCTGTTTTTCCGCAAGCGGCGGCGAGCGCGCCTCGTTCGCCATGGGTTGCAGGAGATTCGTCGCGCACTAGATATGTCCCGGCAGCTGCCGGCGCAGGTCGCCACGTTGACCCTTGCGAGCCCGTGGTTTGGTCACGGCCGCCATGGTGCGACGCTGGAGCAACTGGGCCAAGTGCTGCGCGCGACCTTCCCGGACGTCGGAATCGAGCCGGTCTCGATCAAGAAAACCCGGCTCGATGGGATGCTGCTGTTGATCACGCCAATGGGGCGGGAGTGGCACCGTGTCGCGCAGGGCCGAGGTATCGAGGTCGCTGGTTACCGGTCAACGCGAGCCTGGCTCCCGCCGGGTGGTGGATAATATGAAGTGATCAAACCGAGGAGATGCTATGTTCAAAAAACTACTGAATTGGTGGCGTAGCCGGGGCCAGCGCACAGTGCGATACCCCATGCACGGCACAATGCGCCTCCCTAACGGTGGGGGTGGTAGGGAGATTCTCGCTCCAACGCGTTTCCTGAATGGTGCCAGCCAGGAGCGCCATGCGATTGAGGTCATGCGTGCTCTGGCCACAACCACGCAGGATCAGCCTGCCAGCGGCGAGTCGTATGGATCAAGCTTCCGAGGACGGAACTCTCGTTTGGCCAGACGGGGAGGGGCGTCCCGTCGACGTTCATGATCATCTCCCCAGAGGGTGGCGGGGAATCGGTGCTGTCAAAATTTAGCAAGGCGGAGCTGGGGGAGATGCTGCGCTGGGCGCAAGCCCAAAAGAGAGCCGGGAAGGGCGTAAATCTGGCGAGCTGGTCGGGCTGGGCAGGCGCCTGCCTGCGCATGAGTCTCGACGCAGGCCGCGCGGGCGAAATCTCCGAGGCGCTTCTGGCGAGGTTGCAGGCGACCAGCGCGCTCTAGGTTTGGCGTAAGGCCAAGGCCACTACCTTATCCCGCCATGGCGTTCCAGCCGGGTGGCGGGGAGGATAGCTCGATAGGCGGAGGGTCGACTTTCGACACCGGCTCACAGGCTGTGCAGAGCACGTAGCGCAGGCCGTTGGAGCGCTTTTTTAAAGAGCCGGTGCGTGTGAATACCTCTTCTGGAGCGATTGTGCGACTGCACGTAGCGCATTGCAGCGGCTCTAGGGCACGGAAGACCGACAGCGTCTCGTGCTCCCAGGCTCTCTCATACATGGATTTCTGTGTCATTCCACGACGATACCACGGTGAGCCCTGCCGTTGCGACAGCAGCGCCGGTCTACCGCCTGGTTCGCTCACCCAGAAATGCCAGGCGCCGAGGCTTCGTCTTCAGGCTGGTGCTCGTCGACGCGGCTGGCCAGTTCGAGGCGAAAAGTAGCGGTGCCCAGGGCGCAGTCGAAAATCCGCTGTAGCCTGGCGCTGCCAGCTGTGCGGGCGGCCTGAGCCTCGTCGTCAAGCTCCCAGGATCGCGCCATCAGGCAACTGAGCAATTCGTTTAGCGCTTCCGTTTCGTGGACGCCGCCGAGCATGGCAGCAAAGCCCTGAAGCACGCCGCGGCCCACGGCGGCCGCGGCGGCGTAGCGCTGGAGGCGTTGCTCCTCGGTCTCACCTGCATACTCGCCAGCACGGGCGGCAGCGGCCTGATGGGCGATTGAGAGAAATGGTGGGGTAGGGCTAGTGGTCATCGCTGGTGGGTGCTGGGGTTATTCGGGGAACGCCATGTCTTCCGTCGCCTCGTCGCAGAAGACGAAGCCGCCGCCGGCAGCCAGGACAGCCATTTGACATGGTCTCAGCGCCATCACGTAGCTCCTCCACTGCACGGTTCCACTAAGCAGCATGGCGCTCATTCTGATAACACGTTTGGCATACTTGATGGACGGCTTGAGCACAAGGTATTCCTCTCGTTAATGGATGATGGTGGGCCGAAGGACAACGCCAATAGTTCCATGCGAAAACGCCTCCGGTCAATAATCGCCCGAGCAACCACGTCACGCGGCCGTTGGGCTTATCGTAGCTCCGCATAGCTCTCCCAGTTGCGCGGCACCTCGACCACTGGCGATGGGGTAGGCACGCGGCCGGGCGCGATGGGACGTTTGAACGTGCCTGGGGGTACGAGTGGCAAAAACAAGGGTGCATCTCGTGCGGGTCCACGCCTTTTCACGAACCCGATATTGACGCCATCGGCCGCAGGCTGGAGCGAGAGGCGCAGCGGCGCCGGCGACGAGTCATGTGCTGACTGCAGGGGACGGAGTAGAAAGAAAAGCGTCTCGCTACTTTGCGCAGCGAGGTGGAGACGCCTGAGGCTGTCATTTCGGCAGTGTGCCGCCCAAAATAAAACACACCCCACGGAGTTGGATTTCAGGATTTGCTCCGTTGCCCAGAGCGCGTCTGCGGTTTTCGTTGGTCGCACCCATGTGAGCTGTGGGGGAGGAATTCCGAGAGCAGCAAAGGCGAGGGTCTGAGGTGGATGGGGCGGCTGTACGAGCATAATCCCGCGTTTGGCCACGGCTGACATTGCTGGCGCTAAAAGCCGAAGCTCCCCGACACCAGGCTGGCTGACAAGCAGCTCGGTTAGCTCACCTGCTGGCCAGCCGCCACCGGGGAGCTGGCTGGCTAAAACTGCGTGCCCGCTGTCGATGCAGCGCGAGCTGCCGCGCGCCAGTTGTGAGGCGCGCCAGATCGAGGGATGGAGCTCGTCGAGCGCCGGTTTGTTGTCATGTAACATGATGCCGATAAAATACTGTATAAACGTACAGTACCGGAACCAAGCCGAGGGATCAAGTGCGCTTCGGTTATGTTTCTACCAAACACCAAACGTAGTGAGCTCTACAACGCGCGTTTTGCCCGCTTTGCTGGGACGGATTTGACAGCGGCTGCTGGTGCCATGCCGACCTTCATAGCGGCGGCTAGTTCCGCTTCGTTCGGCGGATATTCGTCATACCAGTCGTGGGAATACACGCGCTCACGGGCGCCATCGAGTGACGCCATGTCAAGTGGAATGTCCTGTCCCGGCGTCCCACGGCCTTTGCCAACGACGATCGACGTGAGCGGCGGAAGACCCTGCTCGTTGCAGTAGAAGGCCACGTGTCCCAAGATCTTGTCGAGGACGCCCGCAGCGTTGCGGCGGTACATGAGCTGCGATAGGCCCAGGTAGGTGAGCGTCTGCCGATTCATGGCCGCGCCGACGAGAATGACCCAAGCCTGGACAGCGCGTGCGGGATGCTTGGATGATGGGTTGAACTGAGTCATGGATGTCCTGTGCGTGGGCTGTCGGCCGATTCCAGCCAGTCTGGACGCGCCGGCTCGGGGTCTCCGTCGACGGCGTATTGGCTGCAGTCGTGCCAGGCCTGGGCCTCGCTCCGGCGTGCTGGCTGCTGCGTCTTCACCTGGCGCGCACCGAATGTGCTCTCCCAGGCGTAGCGTTCATCACCCTGGCCGGCGACCACCGCAACGTAGTAGCCGTCGGCGCGTAGCGCGGCGATTTCCTTCGGGTTGAGTTTCATTTTCATGTTTCCTATGTGGACAATTTTTTCAGCGTTAGGCCGACTTTGGAAGCGCCCTTAGGGGCCGGCTGTCGGTGATGGTTTCAGCTGTTGGCGTCACATCGCGCATCGGGTGACCGAACAGGCGCGTTTCCAGCGTCCAGTTCCGGAGGGTGCCTGCTTTCCCGCGGATACCTTCTGCCTCGAAACTCACGTGGTCTCCAGCCTGCGTCAGCGCGACAAAGCTATCGTTAGTGCTGGCGGGCCGCCCGTGGATTTCCGCGTAGGCCTCGCGAGCTCCTGGCAGCCAGTAAACAATGTGCGAGCCCGCGAGCAGCACATAAAAGCCGTGATCGCCATGGCCGACCATGTCTGGGGCGCACCGGTCAATGATGCCGTCGATTTTCGTGATCATGTCTTCTATAGCTCAGTAGGCGGTTGAGGGCTGGAGCACTGCGCGAGCAGGTCGTCGACGTCGACACCTGGGTAGGCCGCCTGCAGGCGCTGGCGCAGGTCGTCCGGCTGCGGCCGCGACTCTGGGTGGTGCATGTTGCTGTTGCACTTCAAGCAGGCAGCGAGGAGACGCCCAGGGCCGCCCGAGGTGTCCCATCCGGTGGAAAAGTGGCAGTACCGGTGGTACAAGGGGTTGTCGAAGACGATGACTTCGGTATTGCCACATTGGCAGAACAGGCCGGAGATGCCCGAATAATTGAAGATGACGTTTTTACTCATGTGATGGTCTTGTTTTTGGAGGTAATGTGCTGTCCAGCGGCACCACAGGCATGCGGTTCAGGATCATCAGCAGATCGTCGCGCGCCAGCACCATCTGGCATAACTGGCGTTCGTCGCCCTCAGCATAGGTCGTCATGACGTCGATGATCATCAACGCTTTGGTACCTGAGCCAGTCGCTTTTTCTAGGGCCACTTCTGGGAACTGCAGCCAGCGACCAGTAACATGACAGTCAGCGCGACCGTCCATGAGATTCGCCAAGTAGATCCTCTCTAAGCGGTCTGGAGTCGCCGGTGTGTCAGTCATGCAGTCAAGCCTTCCGATCGGTATGGGTAGAGGCCGCTGCGGCCCATGTCGAGACTACTATTATCTCATTGTGCCGAGAGCAATATTTTACTCGGGCAGCGCTTGCGCAACGCTAGCTCGTGGGCGCATAGGGTCCATTGGTATCCTCGTCCCGCTCCAGTGTGTCTTCATCCGGATGGATTTCCGGTAGCGGCTCGAACACGTCACGCACGGCCGCGATCACCGCCGTGGCGAGCGCTGAATCGGCCAGGGGAGGGAAGGCCTTCACGAGCTTGTTCGATGCTTTCCAGCCGTTCTCGCGCACCGAACGGATGATCTGGTCGATTTCGGCGTTCGGGCCTTCGAGGTGATTCTTCACGGCCTCACGCGCGTGCTCCATGTCTCGCAGCACGCTCGCTTCTTTGCTCATCTCGACCTCGATCGTGAGGCGCACCACATCGCCCAAGTATTCGCTCTGGTGCGTCAGGTCGGGATAGCGCCAGGCGGGCAGGGCATCGTCATAGGCGTCAAAGAAGAAGTTCGAGCGGACGCCGTCTTCGCACAGGTACTGCATGCCGAAGTTATAGTTGTCCTTGTACTTGGCCATCAGCGGCCGCGACAGCACCTCCAGAGCGCGATCGTACCCGGCCCTCTCCTTAGCCTTGTTCGTGATCGTGGCCGAGATCGGGAGGATGAATGGCGCTGGCACCGCACTGTCGCGCCGAAGAACGTCGTTCACCAGGAAGCGTGAGATCCGGCCGTTGCCGTCGCTCATTGGATGGATGTAAACGAACCCGAAAGAAGCGATCGAGGCTCGCACGATCGGCGGCGCGCCCGAAGTCTTGGCCATACTTTCGCGCAGGCCATCAAGCAATTCACTGGTGCGCTCCCAAGGCGGCCCGATGTAGTCGACGACGTTGTCGAAGCCCTGAGTGTGCCCGACGATGACCGGGGACTTCCTAACGCCGTAGCGAGTGGCGGCGCCCAGGATCTCGGCCTGCAGCTCGTTCAGAGCTGCCAGCGCCAGCGGATCGGCGCTTTGTCCGCAGCGGCTTTCCATGACAGCGGCGAAGCGCTTCACGCGGTCGACCTGCTTTTCCTCGTGCTCGATGGCGAACGAGGCACGGCTTTCCTTGATTGAGAGCCAGACCGCGCTGCGCATGAGAATGTCCGCGCCGAACTCGACCTCCAGGGACTCCAGGGCGGCCGCGCAATCGAAGCGCTCGACGGCGCGCATCGCATCTGTCCGCCTGACGGTGGGACAAAAGTCGCGCGTCCCAGGCAGGTTGTCCCGGACGCGCCATCGCTGGACGTTAGGCGCGCGCGACGCTACCAGGTACTCATCCGGGTCGAGCGCGTCGACGTAATTTCCGGTGGCGGTGTCAGGTGCATTTAGGCGCCGGCCAGTCAGCCATTCAAACAGGAAGCCAGCTCGACGCGCATAGGCGCCCGTGGGCTCGCTGCGGATCCACTCTTCAAGCACCCGCGGTTCGACAACGCCGAATAGGCGCGCCAGAAATTCCAAGTTCACCAGCTCGTGCTTCAGGCCGAACATCAGGTGGCCGACGATCGTTGGCTCCGGCCGCATGGCCGCGGGATACGTTTCTTCCCTCACCGTGCCTACGACCGTTCGGCGGCCTGAGCCGACTTGGCTCTCGACTGCGAGAGGCTGGACGGACTGAATGCCCAGATGCTGCGCCAACCACTTAAATCCAATGTAATCCGTCATTTTTCGCTTACAACGCCTCTTTTTTGATTAAAAAGTAGTGTCGCACAAAAAAAACGATTAAAAAATTACTTCTGTGAATTATCTAAACTCTGCAGCATGTCGACAACTTTTGAGTCGCTGTAAATGTTGCCGCTCACTGGCGACGTGGCGTGCAGATTCACGAGGGTCAACAGCTCCCTGAAGCATTTGGCAGTGCGGTTTCGCTTTAGCCCGACTGTATCATTTCGGCAAGCGTTGTCTTGTCCACGACATCTGGGAAAGCGCTTTTCCCTGCTTTCCATCGTTTAAAGCTAGTTGGGTTGCTCAGCGCAGTGGACAGCGCCGCATGAAGCTCATATTTCGTGGTGTCGACGCTCGCTTGGTAGTTGGCGAGTAACTGCGCGTGGTCGAACGCTCGGAACGCCACCTCACGCTGGTAATCTTTGGGAGCCAGTGCATCGGAATGAACATTGTCGTGGGTTTCCTTGCACACCGCGACGTCGGCTGAGTGGTGGCCCCTGCATGCAATTGGTCGCGCGGCGTAAACAGAGCACTTCCCGTCGAGCAGCATCGCACATTCGACGTTCGTACGGATATAAATGTCGCGGCCCATGTTTTTTGTACGAGCGGCTGTTTCATGTACGCGTGCTGTGATGACCGCACGTGTTGCCGCCGGCAGCTTACCAATTGCCTCGGCGACCGCGAACACCTCCGTAGCTGAGACCATCACGTGGTAATGGCAGCAGTACGTGCATCCTGCCTGGCAACTCGTCGCTCCAGGCGACAGCGCAGTCATAGTGTCAAATGCCCGGAAGAATTGCACCAACTGTGGCGTCACCGGTCCTTTACCTAAGCCGTTGAACGCAACACGAACAGTCGGTTCCAGCTCGCTCATCACGGCAGACGCGTCTCTCGACAAATCGCCTGAATATTTTATGCGCATCATTTTGTCTCCTTAGATCAACGACCGAGAAACATACTCTCTCACAACTGTATCGCGTTGAGGAGAACGAGATGCTGTTGATGGGCTGGCTGCGCAGGGTAGCGCAGTGAGGTAAGGACGTGAAGCACGTGCCAGGCGATGTTGGTAATCCCACTGAATTGCAATTAACGGTCAGGCGAGCCCGGATGTCCCGGAAATTGAATTTCCGTCGGCTCGCCTTACCCTGCCGACTACGCCCGCTGGCCGACCTGCGCCAGTAATCCCGCATGAAACTGCAATTAACGGTCGGTCTACCTAGCCTAACCAGTGGCGAGCTCTGCCGTAGCCATCCTGCTGGCCGCCCCTCGCCGGGATCCTGGCGTCCTGCGGAGCCATGGTTCGTCCGAAACTGGCTGGGGGGGAGGATGGATTTGGGGGAAACCATGGTTTGGGGAGAACCAGTTTTTGTCCAATCCATGATCGGGCCAAACCCTGGGCCGGGCGCGGCGTGCCCTTTGGATTGTAGGGAGTAACGGGTTTGTGGGGAGCCAGGATTCGGCAAGCCCATGGTTCGGCAGGAATCCGAGGCCTCGGCAAGTCGTACTGCCTGTTGATCCAGTGTTTATCAGACCGTTAATTGCAGTTCCATTATCGCCTTGCGTGGTCATCGAAGACCCAAGGCAGGAGAAGGGGACGTGCTTCGCACGTCCAGGAAAGAAATCGCGCGGCTTTCTGGCGCTGGTGTGATGGTACTGATACACATCAGCCGTGGTTGCAAAAAACCCTTATATTGCTCTGGCGTAATATGACTTGCAGCGATAACCTTTAGCCCTTATCTCCTTTCTACCTATGAATAAGATCATCCAACTCTTCAGCGACACCGTGAGCGCATCCTTCGGCAATCCTGTGCGACTTCGGCGCTTGCTAGCCGAGCGGCCTGAGTTCAAGGCGGCCCTGATCGGCCCCACGGCTGACATCGCCATGGCCAGCGTGCCACGCTGGCAGAACATCGCAACCGCCAGCACCGGCGTTGCCCGCCGCCGGGCCAATCGATCAGAACTGCTCGGGTGGCGCCGCGATGGAACGCGCTATGGCAGCTTCAACGCTGCGTGCCCAGCCTTGGGCGGCCTGGTCACGAAGGTAGTGGTCAAGAACTGGAAGTGCGACCTGCAGGATCTGCATGGCTTTGCCGCATCGAAGTCCAAGCTCGAAACCTTCGACTCGACTGACGAGATGGTCGAGACGAATTCCTCGGAAATGATCGAGGACGTCTCCGCGGAAGGACTGCGCAAGAATCTAGCGCACGATCAGATCCGGGTCATCGGAGCCAACGCTGGTACCGACTGGCTGCAGGTGCACCAGTGGGACGGTAGGATGTACCTCGTCAACGACGGCGGATCGCATCACTTGGCCGCCGCCAAGTACATCGCCGCACGGATCGGAACGCCGGTGGCGATGACCGCGCCGCTGGTCTACTACAAGGTCGATGCAGGCGCCGTGGCGGCGCTGCGCGCTGAATATGACGTCTACCTGGTCAACAACGAGAGCGAATTGTCGAACGCGTTCTTCAGTGCTATGGAACATGACGGGGCCACATGGCTATGGCACGACATGCCCGCGCCCTACACCGGTGTGAGGGGGATCTTCTTGCCACGCGCCGAAACGCTGTCCATGCGCGTGTCAGGTGCGTTCCGAGAAGCTGGCTTCGTCGACTTGGGTGCACACTTGGAGGCGGTCGCTGACCGCGACACGCCCGACGTCATCAGCAAGTACTTGCCCAGCCATGATCATGACGGTGACGGTGACGTAGAGGACGAGCAGGTCACACGATACGGCTGATCGAGCAGCTCCAGCGGTTGCCGGCCGTCAGGCGCGCCGGCAGTGATTTACCCGATACATGAGCGCGCCGTCGCGCCGGAGCTCCACCAGTACCGTCTCGTCCAGGATAAAGACACGCTGGAAGATCACGAACGCGGCTGCTTTCAGGTGCGTCTCCAGCAGTATCTTGATCGCGAGCTGGCGCTGTAGCGCCGGCGCCGGCCAGTTATCATAAATCACCAGCCAATCCTCGTCGTGGGCGGCGTAGCCGGGCTTTATGGCGCTGGCCATCTTCTCACCAACGAAGCGTCCCATGGCCTCGGCCCACCCGCGCTCCACCGAGTCGCCGATCATTGGCGGAGGCATCCGGTTGCTCTCGATCTCCGCCAGCAGCTGCTCGCGGGACTTCCGCGGCTCATCGACGGTCGCACTCCAGATCAGGTAGGTCGTCCTCCCAAGGCTCGCGCGCAGGGCGCCTGCGTGCGCCACGTTCGTCGGAACGGCTTCCGTGTGCTCGATCCCGACTGTGCGATCGCCCAGCTGCAGTGAGAAGTCGGGGCGCTCGCTCTTGGTGAGCTGCAGCGGGAAGTCGCCTAGGGCGAGGGGCAGGCTCGCGAGCAGGCGGACCATCGTGTACCTCTCGGCAGGGTCACGTCGCGGTGCCGGGCGCGGCGGCACTGTGACGTCGATGTCGGGAAGGAGCTCATGCAGTTCGTCGAATGTGCGGGCTGTGAGGAGCATTGGCGGTGTGTGTTCAGCGGCCAAAGCGACGTTGCTCGACCTTCTCAGCAAGTGTACAGCTCAACTGTGTTGAACCCTTTTGAAGAAAATGGAAGCATGGCGCCCATAGCTTGTGAAAGTTGGGCTGCGCTCCATAGAATGGCCATACATCCAAACAAGGGAGAACCGATATGAATCGATACCTCTGTGACTTTCCGAAATAGATGCGACGTTTTGGAAATTACTGCGACAACCGGGGTTGAAATAGCTAAGTCCACCGCTTCTTGCTCAGTTACACTGGCGACGGCGAACTTCCGCTATCGGCCAAAAGCGGTCTTTCGCAGCGGACCAAGTTGATCAGCGTGAAATTGTGTGACCTTTCATGTTCAAACTCCACGTATCATGCTTGTCTTTCGGATCAATGTTGATTCAACATGGCAAACGTAGCTTGGTATTGGGTCGTTTCACTCGCACTGATAGGGATCATCGCGCTCTACCTTATCTTCCACCTTCCTACC
>Ga0308164_10000801_pt1 | contig 43163 bp, 34 predicted proteins | sample PhyTR2_FD_201031 | JGI IMG/M metagenome (GOLD analysis project Ga0308164, IMG submission 201031) | Phyllosphere microbial communities from UC Gill Tract Community Farm, Albany, California, United States - DLSLT.R2 | ecosystem: Host-associated > Plants > Phyllosphere > Unclassified | place: USA...
ATGACGCAAGCCAACAACGCCGTATACACCGATCTGAGTGTTGACGATCTGGTTAAAGAAGCCCTGAAGCGCGGTGAAGGCGTGCTTGCCGATACTGGTGCGCTGGTCGTAGAAACCGGGCACCGCACCGGCCGTTCGCCAGTCGACCGTTTCATCGTTGAAGAGCCTTCCACTCAGGACGCCATCGCCTGGGGCCCGATCAACCGCAAGTTCCCAGCCGACAAATTCGACGCTCTGTGGGCTCGCGTCGAGGCGTTCAACAACGCGCAAGAGCATTTCGTTTCCCACGTTCATGTAGGTGCTTCCGAAGCTCACTACCTGCCGGTGAAGATGACCACCCAGACTGCTTGGCAGAACCTGTTCGGTCGTTGCCTGTTCATCAACCCGGCGAAATACAACCCGGCGGGTCGCGACGAATGGCAAGTGCTCAACGTGGCCAACTTCGAGTGCGTGCCGGAGCGCGACGGCACTAACTCCGACGGTTGCGTGATCCTCAACTTCGCCCAGAAAAAAGTGCTCATCGCGGGTATGCGTTACGCCGGCGAAATGAAGAAAGCCATGTTCTCGGTGCAGAACTTCCTGCTGCCGGCCGCCGACGTACTACCGATGCACTGCGCCGCCAACATCGGCGAAGCAGGCGACGTGACCCTGTTCTTCGGCCTGTCGGGCACTGGTAAAACCACCCTGTCCGCCGACGAAAGCCGTTACCTGATCGGTGACGACGAACACGGCTGGGGCGAGGGCGTAGTGTTCAACATCGAAGGCGGTTGCTATGCCAAGTGCATCGACCTGTCCGAGAAGAATGAACCGGTCATCTGGAAAGCTATCAAGCACGGTGCCGTGTTGGAAAACGTGGTGATCGACGATGCCAAGCACGCCGACTACACCAACGTGAGCCTGACCCAGAACAGCCGCGCCGCTTACCCGTTGGAGCACGTTGCCAAGCGTTCCGAGAAGAACCTGGGCGGCGAGCCTAACGCGGTGATCTTCCTGACCTGCGACCTGACTGGCGTACTGCCGCCCGTGTCGATCCTCAGCGAAGAACAAGCGGCCTATCACTTCCTGTCCGGCTACACCGCGCTGGTGGGCTCCACCGAAATGGGTTCGGGCAGCGGCATCAAGTCCACCTTTTCCACCTGCTTCGGTGCGCCGTTCTTCCCACGTCCGGCCGGCGAATACGCAGAGCTGTTGATCAAGCGTATCCGCGGTTTCGGCTCCAAGGTTTACCTGGTCAACACCGGCTGGACCGGCGGGGGCTACGGCGTTGGCAAGCGCTTCAACATCCCGACCACCCGCGGCGTGATCGCAGCGATCCAGAGCGGCGCGTTGGTCGGTGCTGAAACCGAACATCTCGACACCATCAACCTCGACGTGCCATTGGCCGTACCGGGCGTTGAGACCGGCCTGTTGAACCCACGTAACACCTGGGCTGACAAAGCCGCTTACGATGAAGCAGCGAAGGCCCTGGCTGGTCTGTTCATCGAGAACTTCAAGAAGTTTGAAGTGAGCGATGCGATCAAGGCTGCGGGTCCGAAGTTGTAAGATTCGGGAACTGTGAAAAAGCCGCCCCTTGTGGGCGGCTTTTTTATGGGCGCCAGGCTGGCGAAGATACCCTTGTGGGAAGGCTCAGTATTTTTGCGCTCAGCTCAGATTTTCCAGTGTTTGCGTGTCCCAGCTGTGGGTTTTGATGGCCAGGTAGAGCATGCCAATGGTTAGCGGGACCTTGTCGCCATGCCCTTTGCTGCGACGTTTGAGGAACACGTCAAAGACCGGTGGGTTGAAGTAGCGATAAGTGTCGTAGTCGCCCAGGTCGAGGGCAAACTCCTGCTCCAGTGCTTCCATAAGCTGCTTGGCTTCACTGCCGTCACAGCCCAAGTCGAAATTAAGTGAGGTTTGCAGGCGGATGGTCTTGTGTTTAGGTAGACCGATTTCTTCGTGCAGCAATTGCAAGAGTTGCTGCATAACGGGGTCTTCGGGGAAGTTGGGGGCGAGGTTCATGATGGGCGCACTCAAGAGTGGGTGAGGAGGATGGTTGCGTTGTAGGCGGTATTTGTTTCGAGTGATGAAGAGCGCTAAGCCCACCAAGAACACAAAGACAGGCAGGAACGGCATTCTGAGGATCACTGCTACGTAGGGTAGGAGGAACGTCAAAATAAGGCCTGTTATGAGGCAAGTGACAGCGAAGCGCTTTCTGAGCAGAGGGTCTGTTATGTGATAGTGCAGCACCCAATAGATAATGAGAAAAGAAGCGAATTGAAGATAAAGGGCCATGTTACTAAGACTCGTCCGAGTAGACATGCATTGAAAGTATTGACCGCTGAGGCCCTATGCCTCCTTTCACACTGGCATCCAGACCGATGATGATGTCTCCTGCGTGATATCTGCGAAGCTTGCCGGAAATCGAATCGCCAACGAAGCCCGCAGCGACTGTTGAAACCGCAACCCCCGGCGCTTTCACCGCACTGGAGAATATTTGTTTGATGAGCACGTTTTGGTCGTTTAGCCGATCGGCCTGACTCCGACTTAACGGAAAGGAAACCGCCACCGCCATATCGCATGGCAAGTCTCTGGCCAGCATTTTTTCGTACAACCTGCTTATCTGATCACGCACTTGCCGTGCTCGCGTTTTTGCTTCGCGCACACATAGATTGGCTAAAGCATTCCGATTTTCAGGCACAACAGTGAAGCGCATCACTGTGAACGTGACGCCATAGTGGCCGATGTGTTGAGTCCTTTCGATGTTCACGGGGTTCTGCCGAGAAAGTAGAGACCGCGTTATTTTCATGCAGTTACGGCTAGATTCTATAGAGGGGTAAGCAGGCGTTTGGAGCAGTTTGGGAAGGGGATGTCGTGGAGTTTGGTGATTTCCTACAACTGTTTCCGGCATTCGTGGCTAGGCAGCGACGCACCGGGTTGAACTGGTCAAATGTGGAAGCCGGGCTTGGCCACAATCACTGATCTAAAGGTCTACTGATACACCGCTCAAAAATCGCCTCCAAGCCCCGATAGTCACACGCCACGGCATCAATATTCGCCGGTATCCATGCTGCCTGTTTCACCAGCCACCAATTCACCGAAAACCCCGCATTTACGATGATCTGTTCGAACAAAATTCGCTGCGCCCGGCCGTTGCCTTCGCGGAAGGGATGGATGACGTTGAGGTCGCCATAAGCTTCGGCGATTTGTGTCACCAGTTCGGCTTGGCTTGTGCCGACGAACCAGTTTGCCTCTTCCATATGCCGAATGATCTTTGCCGCTTCCGGCTGGATGCGTTCCGGGGTGCAGAACAGGGTGTCGCCTTTCTGGATGTTGACGCTGCGCAGTTCGCCGGCCCAGTCGTAAATGTCGCTGAACAGCGTGCGGTGGAGGTATTGCAGGCGTTCGAGGTCGTAGGGGGGAGGGAATAGCGGAAGGTTGCTCACGGCAATTTCGGATAATTCCCGCTCGGCTTGGTGCAGTTTATGTTCATCGTGCAAATCGAGGCGATTGCGCAGGACGCTGCTACCGGGGTAGCAGTACGGGTCCTGGCCTACCCCGTATTTGTCGAGCATCAGCGTGGAGTGTTGCGGTACTTGGCAAGCACGGCTTCGCGGGTCGGCAGGGGTTTGTCGACGTCGGCCGGTTGGGTCTCGAACCCTTCCAGGCGCAGGCTGGCCAAGTAATTGGAACGGCGGATCTTGTGGTAGTGATCCTGTTTCTGCTCAAAGGTCAGTTCGCTCATCGCAGCGTCCTCCTGGGTGGCAAGGCTTGATTGTAGCGCAATGCGTCAGCTGGAAGGCGGGATAAAAACCACGTCACATTTTGTATAAATACTCCGCCATCGGGCTGAATTCAGCGTATGTTTCACCGCAAAATCTTGTAGGGCGATTCCGCCCTCTAATTAAAGGGAGTTAAGCATGGGTTTGCTTCGTGTTGCTTCGGCGATGTCATTGTGTGCGGTAGCTTTTTCGATCCAGGCTGAGCAATTGCCGATCGAAGTGCTCAGTGCGGTGGTCAAGGACCAGAAAATCGCCGACGCCGAAGTATTGCTGCAGCGCAATGGCGCACAGAACGTGGTGGGCCGCACCAACGCCCAAGGCCAAGTGACGCTGACCAGCGAAGCCGCCGATGATGCGAGCAATCTGCTGATCATCAAAAAGCCTGGCTATTCCAACCTGGTGGTCAAGTGTCCCTGCGCGGGCATGACCTATGCGATCAGCCCGGTTATGGAGAATCTCGACGGCCTGCGTGTCGTGCTGACCTGGGGCAAGACGCCGGAAGATCTCGATTCCCACATGATCTTCCCGGGCAACAATATCTACTTCGAAAACAAGCAGGGCACTGACGCCGAGTTGGACGTGGACGACGTCGACAGTTATGGCCCGGAAACCATCACCCTGCAGAAAAAACACTACGGCGAAAGTTATGTATATGCCGTGCATGACTTCACCAACATTGCTAATCCGGGCTCGCGCCAGCTGTCCAACAGCGAAGCCAAGGTGTTTGTGTACATGGGCCAGTCCCTGGTGCGCACTTACTATGTGCCGAAGAACCGCAGCGGCAACCTGTGGACCGTGTTCCGCATGACCGGCAGCGGTGACTTCCAGGACATCAACACCTTCAGCGGTGTAAAGGTGGACGCCAAGGACGTGCTCGACGAAGTCAAACCGCTGCTGGATGACAGCGTCGCCGTAACGGCAGTAGCCGTTAGCTCCTCCGCACAAGCGGATGCGAAACGTCTGAACGTGCAAGGTGAAGCGGCCTACCAGGCCGGAAACCTGGATCAGGCCATCGAGTTGTTCCGTCAGGCCATCGACCTGGATAACAGCTTCGGTAAAGCCTACGGCAACCTGGGCTTGGCCTATCAGAAGGCCGGTAACACCGCCGAGTCGATCTGGGCCAACCGCAAGGCCATCGCCCTGGCCACTGGTGCGAACGCTGCGACTGTACGTGCCGGTGCTTACTACAACATCGCAAGGATCTACGAAGCGGCCGGGCAATTCTCCGACGCGTTGCGTCACTACCAGTTGGCCAAGGAACAGAAGGCTAACCCGGTGTATGACACGGCGATTGAGCGCGTGCAGAACCGCTGATTCAGCATTTAGCGCTGTTCTGAACAACTGTGGGAGGGGGTGACCCTCCCACAGTTGTTTGTGGTGTTCCTACAACCACAGTCGCCCTTGTCGAATTTGGCCCAAGGCCATGGCTGTACCCTGTGTATCATCCTGTCTCGTTTTTCCATGCGACCTTTCTCGATTCGCTGAACCGGCTGAACTACGTTTTAAAGCCACCTTCAGCGGTCAATGGAGTGACAGCCTATGCACGACACCCTCCAGCAGGTCTTTGGTTATCCACAGTTTCGTACGGGCCAGGAAGACACCGTCAGCGCTGTGCTGGCCGGGCGTTCGGCCGCCGCCATTTTCCCGACCGGATCGGGTAAGTCTCTGTGTTACCAGCTGTCCGCGGTGTTGCTGCCACATTTGACGTTGGTGGTATCGCCGCTGCTGGCGCTGATGCAGGATCAATTGGGCTTCCTGCAGCGTCACGGTATTTCGGCGGGCAGTATCGATTCGGCGCAAAGCCGCGAGGACGCCAATGACGTGATGGCCCGAGCGCGTTCCGGTGAATTGAAAATCCTGATGATTTCCGTGGAGCGCTTGAAGAACGAGCGTTTTCGCAACTTTCTGCAGAGCGTGCGGATATCGCTGCTAGTGGTGGATGAAGCCCACTGTATTTCCGAATGGGGCCACAACTTTCGCCCGGACTATCTGAAGCTGCCGGACTACCAGCGTCAGTTCAATATTCCACAGGCGCTGTTGCTGACGGCTACGGCGACGCCCGAGGTGATTGCCGATATGCAGACGAAGTTCGCCATCGCTGCGAACGATGTGGTCACCACCGGCTTCTACCGGCCCAACCTTAACCTGTTAGTCGAGCCGGTGAGCGGTGCAGACAAGCGTCGCAGGTTGATCCAGTGGATGAACGAGCGGGCCGGCCAGCCAAGTATCGTCTACGTCACCCTGCAGAAAACCGCCGAGCAGATTGCCGAACACCTGAACCGTCATGGCATCCAGGCCGAGGCTTATCACGCCGGTCTGCCCCACGATAAGCGCGAGGGCATTCAGCAGCGCTTCATGGAAGGGCGCTCCAATTGCATCGTGGCCACCATCGCGTTTGGTATGGGGATCGACAAAAGTGACATCCGCAATGTGGTGCACTTCGACCTGCCCAAATCCATTGAAAACTACAGCCAGGAAATCGGCCGCGCCGGTCGCGATGGCCGGCCGTCCGACTGTTTGGTGCTGGCCAACCGCGACAGCCTCAATGTGCTGGAAAACTTTGTCTACGGCGATACGCCCGAACAGGAAGGCATCCTGCGGGTGCTGGAGCAGTTGCAGGCAGCGCGCGGCGAAGGGCAGTGGGAGTTCTTGCTCAGGTCATTGGCGGATCACAGCAATATCCGCGAACTGCCACTCAAGACGCTGCTTGTGCAACTGGAACTCAGGGGCGTAATCGCGCCGCGCTATGCGTTCTACGCCGAATACCGCTTTAAGTACCTGGTCGAGCCCGAGGCATTGTTGGCGCGGTTTTCCGGTGAACGGCAGCAGTTTGTCGCGGCGATCATCCAGGTGTGCAAGCGGGCAAAAACCTGGGCGACGGTAGATTTCGATGCGCTCCACCAGCAGCACAATGCCGTGCGCAGTCGTGTGGTGAAGGCCCTGGATTATTTTCAGGAGCAGGGTCTGATCGAGCTGGAAAGCAAGCAGATGACCGAAGTCTACAGCCTGCTGAATACCGACTTTGATCCACAGGCGCTGAGCCAGGAGTTATACACAGGCTTCAAGCAGCACGAGCTTGCGCAGGTGGCGCGAATTCACGCCATGCTGGAGCTGTTCGCCACCGAGCACTGCCTGGGGCAGCGACTGGCGCGCTATTTCGGCGATGAAAACGCGCCTCAACGTTGCGGGCATTGTTCGGTCTGCCATGGCCAGGTGGCGCACCTGCCGCCGCCGCCGAGTTTGCCGGCGCTTGTGGATAAAAACTTTATGGGGCTGTGCGGTGATTTTATCCACAGGCATCATGAGCACACCGGTCACCTGCCCGGCGCCGAGCGCATGACGCGCTTTCTGGGCGGTATCAGCGTGCCGTTGTTCACCAAGTTGAAGGCACGGACTATTCCCGGTTTTGCCGCGTTGGAAGACTATCCCTATGCCGAGGTTCGCGCCTGGGCCCAAGCCCATTTGAACGAACTGTAACGCCCATTCGAAGAGAGGTGCCGATGCCTGACTCAATGCCGCAACGTGCTGATTACCGTCACTTCCAGCCGATCATTACGCGCTGGCACGACAACGATGTGTATGGCCATGTTAACAACGTCACCTATTACAGCTTCTTCGACACGGCGGTGAATACCTACCTGATTGAACACGGTGGGCTGGATATTCATGACGGCGAAGTGGTTGGATTTGTGGTCAGTTCGTCTTGCGATTACTTTGCGTCGATCGCTTTCCCTGAGCGCATTGAGATCGGCCTGCGCGTAGGTAAGTTGGGCAATAGCTCAGTGCAGTACGAGTTGGCGGTGTTTAAAGCTGGCGAGGAGGAGGCCTGTGCGGCGGGGCGTTTTGTGCATGTGTTTGTGGATCGGGGGACGAACCAGCCGGTGACGATTCCGGGAATGTTGCGCGAGGCATTGCAGAGGTTGGTGGTGTGACCGCAGCAACCCAATGTGCAGGGGGCAAGCCTCCTGCCACGTTGGGTTTTGCTGTGTTTTTAAGAAATCAACGGTGGCGGTAGTGGTGCTTGTTTTTGCGATGCCCGTAAGCATGGCCACGGCCTGGGTGATCGTCACGGTAGTAGCGACGGTCGTCTCGACCACGATAGCCACGGTCATCGTCATCGCTCTTATTGCCCATGTAATTGCCCAAGGCACCGCCGGCGCCACCGCCTGCTGCTGAGCCGATCAGTGCGCCCGTGCTGCCGCCGACACTTCGGCCTACAACGTTGCCGCCCGCTGCGCCCAATGCGCCGCCGATGGCTGCTTCGCCACGGCTACGTTTGTCGGCGCCGACCGCGCTACCGCCCGCGCCGCCCAGGGCTGCGCCGATCGTCGAACCGGTGTTGCCGCCCAACTGCTGGCCGACCACAGAACCTAGAACCCCGCCCAATGCGCCGCCCACACCGGCTTCGGTGGTGCCACCGGCCATGGCTGCGCCACTGACCAGGCCAAGGGACAACAAGAGAATCGAGGAGAACTTCATTCGGGAAACCTCAAGGGGATGACGGCGCGATCCTGAGGCTGTATTGACATTGTGACAATAGAAATCCGACCAGTAACACGAGTTGTACACAATTCTCTAAGTTACTGTTTTGAATAGGGAACTTAAGTGATTTTTACGAGTCTTTAGCTACTTCGGAACGGCCGCTTTTATGCAAAAGCGGCCTTTTTTTGTGTCCGAAATGATCGATCAGGCCGAGCGCGACATGATCAAACCGGTCTCGCTCGCCGCTTCCAGACGAATCGCTACAAATTTCGACGTTGGTGTATGGCTGCCATCGCCTGTGCTTTCGAGCGGCACCAGTGGGTTCACTTCCGGGTAATAAGCGGCTGCTTGCCCGGCTGGAATATCAAATGCCAGCAGGGTGAAGCCCTTCACACGACGCTCACGGCCGTCCTCCCACAGCGACACGATGTCAGCCTTCTGTCCCGGCTTGAAGCCCAGACGGATGATGTCGGCTTCATTGACGAACAGCACGTCACGCTGACCTTTGACTCCACGGTAGCGGTCGTCCAGGCCATAGATCGTGGTGTTGTACTGATCGTGGGAGCGCATCGACTGCATGATCAGGTCCGGCACCCGGCCAGTGGCGTGGGTGCGCTCGTGGATCAAGTCCTTGGGCAGCACGTTCGGGCGGAAGTTGGCGCGTGTCGACGGCGTGTTCCATTTGCGCGCACCAGCCGCATTGCCCAGGTAGAAGCCGCCCGGGTTTTTGATTTTTTCGTTGAAATCCTTAAAGCCTGGAATGGTGTCGGCAATTAGATCGCGGATGCGCCCGTAGTCGGCCACCAGCCAGTTCCAGTCCACCGGCTGGCTGCCCAGGGTCGCGGCGGCAATGCCGGCCAGAATCGCCGGCTCGGACTTCATCAGGCTCGACAGCGGCTGCAATTGACCATTGGAGCCGTGGACCATGCTGAACGAGTCCTCCACCGTCACCGCCTGCGGCCCTTCGGCCTGGATATCGATGTCGGTACGGCCCAGGCACGGCAGGATCAGCGCCTCTTTGCCGTGCATCAGATGGCTGCGGTTGAGCTTGGTGCTGATCTGCACGGTCAGGTCGCAGTTGCGCAGTGCTTCGAAGGTGCGGGTGCTGTCCGGTGTGGCTTGGGCGAAGTTGCCACCCAGGCCGATAAATACTTTGGAGCGTCCTTCGAGCATGGCGTGGATCGCTTCGACTACGTTGTGGCCGTTGGTGCGCGGCACCTGAAACTGGAAGCGGCGCTCCAACGAATCAAGAAACGCAACCGGCGGGCGCTCGTTAATACCCATGGTGCGGTCGCCCTGCACGTTGCTGTGGCCGCGTACCGGGCACAGGCCTGCGCCCGGGCGGCCGATATTGCCGCGCAGCAACATCAGGTTGGCGATTTCCTGGATGGTCGGCACCGAGTGGCGGTGCTGGGTGATACCCATCGCCCAGCACATGATCACGTTCTTGCCTTTGGCGTACATATGCGCCGCTTGCTCGATTTCAACCAGGCTCAGGCCTGACTGCTCGACGATCTCTTCCCAAGTTGTATCGTCGATCTGGCCCAGGTACTCCAGCACATTGGCGGTGTGTTCGTTGAGGAAGTCATGGTCGAACACCGTTTCGGTGCCTTCGGCCTGCGCCTGGCGTTCCCACAGCAACAGGAATTTGGCCATGCCGCGCAGGATCGCCATATCGCCGCCCAGCGCCGGGCGGAAGTATGCGGTGTTGGTTGGTTTGTCGCCGTTGGTGAGCATCTCCAGCGGGTGTTGCGGGTGCTGGAAGCGTTCCAGGCCGCGCTCCTTGAGGGGGTTTATGCAGACCACCTGGGCGCCACGTTTGACTGCTTCGCGCAGGGGTTCGAGCATGCGCGGATGGTTGGTGCCGGGGTTCTGGCCCCACACGAAAATCGCGTCGGCGTGTTCGAAGTCATCAAAGGTCACGGTGCCTTTGCCGACCCCCACGCTTTGCGCCAGGGCCACGCCGCTGGCTTCGTGGCACATGTTCGAACAGTCCGGGAAGTTGTTGGTGCCATAGGCGCGTACAAACAATTGGTATAGGTACGCGGCTTCATTGCTGGCGCGGCCGGAGGTATAGAACTCGGCCATGTCCGGGCTGGGCAGGGCATTGAGGTGCTGGCCGATCAGGTCGAAGGCCGCGTCCCAACTGATGGGTTTGTAACGGTCGGTTGCGGCGTCGTAGCGCATCGGCTCGGTCAGGCGGCCCTGGTATTCCAGCCAATAGTCACTTTGCTCCAGCAGCGACATCACGCTGTGCTTGGCGAAAAACGCCGCATCCACCCGGCGCTTGGTGGCTTCCCAGTTCACGGCCTTGGCGCCGTTTTCGCAGAACTTGACCATGCCGCTTTCCGGCGAGTCGCCCCAAGCACAGCCTGGGCAGTCGAAGCCGCCATTCTGGTTGGTCTTGAGCATCATGCGCAGGTTTTTCAGCGCGTTATCGCTGGTCAACCACGCCTGCGCCACACTGATCAGCGCACCCCAGCCGCCAGCCGGGCCTTTGTAGGGCTTATAGCGCGGTGTGGGGGTTTGGTCGGCTTGATGATGATTGCTCACGGCTGGTTCTCCATCGCAGGGCTGTAGACCCGCGGCGCACTTTTTTGCGGCAGGTGGATGAGATTGAGGTTGTGCCGACGGGCCCATTGCAAGGCCAGGCCGGTGGGCGACGACAGGCTGACCAGGGTCTGGATGCCCGCGCGCAGGACTTTCTGGATCAATTCGAGGCTGCAACGGCTGGTGACAATCGCCACGCCGCCGTCGGTTGGAATTTGTTGACGGACCAATGCACCGATCAACTTATCCAGCGCGTTGTGCCGGCCAATGTCTTCACGGCCGAGCAACAATTCGCCCTGATTATTCATAAACACCGCCGCGTGCACCGCACCGCTGTGCTGGCCGAGAGGCTGGAACGCGCTGATGCGCTGGCGCAGGCCGTCGAGCCACTCAGCAGGCGGCAGGGGCGCGCCGGCCAGCACTTGCAGATCCGGCAGGGCCTGTTCCACGGCTTCTACGCCGCATAAGCCACAGCCGCTGGTGCCCGCTAACTGACGACGTTGTTGCTTGAGGTTCCAGAACGCGCGGCTGGAGATCTGTACCTGGGCGTATTGCGCAGAGCCCGAGCCGCTAAGCTTCAGGTCATAGATATCGCTGATGTCGGCGATGATGCCGCTGCCCAGGCTGAAGCCGACGATAAAGTCTTCCAGATCCGTAGGCGTCACCAGCATCACCGCTTGGCTGATGTCGTTATAGGCGATCGCCAAAGCCACTTCTTCGGCCAGCGCGGTGCTGGCGACGTCTGAGTGTTCGAGGGTGCAATACTGGTAGCTCTGGCTGGCGGCCGACGCGGGCGTTTGTGCAGCAGGCGCCGCGCAGGCTGGGCGCTGGGCGTTCATGGGGCGTACCACCGGCGGATTGATCAGTGTTTAGACTAGGCGCGACAAAGCGTCGCGTCTAATTGCCAGTACTGATGCGCCGATAGATGACGTCGATCAAGACTCTATTTGCGATTTCTGATACAGCGCAAAGCACGCCTCGGCCAATGCCGAACGCGGTGCACTGCGACGCATGATCAGCCCCAGCCGCGCGAGGGTGTGGGCGTTTTCGATCGGTTGCAGGCGCAGGTGCTCGGTGAGCGCTTCCAGCCCGCCCTCCAGCGGCATGACCGCACAACATAAACCGCCGTGCACCGCCTGCAATAACTGATGAACGGCATCGGTCTGCAGCAGCGGTTGTGGGTGCAGGCCACGGCTGTGGAAGTTGTGGTCGATGGATTGGCGAAAGTGCATGCCGCTGGTGAGCATGCCCAGCGGCAGTTCGATCAGCGCTTCCCAGCTCAACGGAGTGTCGCCGAAGCTGAAGAAACGCTGGTCATACAGCAGCCCCATGCGGGTTTCGCCCAGGGCCAGGGAGTCGAAGCGTTCCGTGTCGAGACGCTCCAGATACGACACGCCCAGGTCCAGGCGGTTACTGGCCAGTTGTTCGAGGATCTGCTCGGAACTGAGTGCCGACAGCTCGAAGCGCAGGTTCGGATGCTCTTTATGCAACTGCTGCATCAGTGCCAAGGGATCGAAGCTCGACAACGGCACCACCCCCAGGCGCAACGTGCCCACCAGGTTGCCGCGACACGCCGCCGCTTCGGCCTGCAAACCGTCGTAGGCCGCCAGCACCGTCCGCGCCCACGCCAGTACCCGTTCGCCTGGCGCGGTAAAGCCTTCGAAGCGCTGGCCACGGTTGACCAGTGGTAAGTCCAGCTCTTCTTCCAGGCTGCGCAGGCGCATCGATAACGTGGGTTGGGTGATATGGCAACGGGCTGCGGCCTGGCCGAAGTGACGGGTCTCGTCGAGGGCGATGAGGAATTTCAGCTGTTTGATGTCCATCTTCGCTCCAGGGCTTATTCCAATGGCGTGGGGATTCTAGCGCGTTTGGGTCTTTGGTCGGTCTGGAACCCAAGTCTGCAGGACTGGTCTAGTCTTGGGCATCTGGAATTCATATCCCAAGGAGAGCGCACCATGAGTCTTTTAAGCTTTGTTAAGGAAGCCGGCGAGAAGTTGATCGACCTGTTGACGCCGGGTAATGCCAATGCCAGTGAGCAGTTGAAGGAACACGTGGCCAAAGTGGGTCTGGGTAATCCGAACGTGCAGACCAAGGTGGAGGGTGACAAGGTGACCGTCACCGGTGAAGTCGCCAGCCAGGAAGAGAAAGAGAAAATTCTGCTGGCGCTGGGCAATATTCAAGGTGTTGCGAGCGTGGACGACCAGATCACAGTATCCGGCCCGGTGGTGGCTGCCGCACGTTTCGTCGTGGTGAAAAAGGGCGACACTCTAAGTGCGATTTCTCTGGCGGTGTATGGCAACGCCAACCAGTACAACAAGATCTTCGAAGCCAACAAGCCGCTGTTATCGCATCCGGACAAAATCTACCCAGGGCAGACGCTGCGTATTCCTGAGTAATACACGGAAGAAAAGTGGGTGGGGACTCATCCCCCCTCTCACCTCAGAGACCGACTATAAGATCGCGGTAGTCACCGACCGCTGCAAACTCGCCAGTGTCTTTCGGCCCCTTCTTGCTATCCGGTTCTTTTACCGCCAGCAAATGCCTTACGCCAAACGCCCCGGCGCTGCGTAGGATCGGCAGGGTATCGTCGATAAACAGACTGCGGGCCGGGTCGAACTCTATATCCGCTTGCAAAGCGTCCCAGAATTGCGGGTTTTCCTTGGCGAAACCGTAGTCGTGGGAACTGATCAACCGTTCGAAATAGGGCGCCAGCTCGATGCGTTCCAACTTCAACGACAGCGAATCGCGGTGAGCATTGGTGATCAGGATCACCCGCTTGCCGGCCTGTTTGATGGCCTGCAAAAACGTGTCCGCATCCGGGCGCAGGGCGATCAGGTGCGCGGTCTCCAGCTTGAGTTCGCGCACCGGGAGGTTGAGTTCTGCGCTCCAGAAGTCCAGGCAATACCATTGCAACTGTCCAGCGTTACGCTCGAACAGGGGCTGCAATTCCATCTCGGCCATGGCGCGGCTGACGCCATGCAGCTCGGCGTAACGCTGAGGCAGGTGTTCCATCCAGAAATGGTTGTCGTAATGCAGGTCCAGCAGGGTGCCGTCCATGTCCAGCAGGACGGTGTCGATGGCGTGCCAGGGCAAAGAGGGCATGGGCGTTCTCATCTAAGTAAAGATATCCGACACAGACAATCGGAAAAGCCACGGTATAGTAACCCGATCACGCCAAGGAGCCGCTTATGCGCCAGAAACCCACCGTCCTCGCCCGCGAAATAGTCGCCAGTAGCCGTTTGTTCCGCGTGGAGGAAGTGCAGCTGCGCTTCGCTAATGGCGTTGAACGGACCTACGAGCGCCTAGTGGGCCGGGGGAACGGTTATGGTGCGGTGATGATCGTGGCGATGATCGATGAGGACCATGCGTTGCTGGTGGAAGAATACTGTGGCGGCACGGACGAATATGAAGTGTCGCTGCCCAAAGGCTTGATCGAGCCCGGTGAAGATGTGCTGGCGGCCGCGGATCGGGAACTCAAGGAAGAGGCAGGCTACGGTGCCCGGCAGTTGGAGCACATTACCGAGTTGTCGCTGTCGCCTGGCTATATGAGCCAGAAAATCCAAGTGGTGCTGGCTACCGATCTGTACGAAGAACGTCTAGAAGGCGATGAGCCCGAGCCGATGCGGGTGGACAAGGTCAACCTGCGCGAGCTGTCGAGCCTGGCGCAGAACGAGCAATTCAGCGAAGGTCGCGCCCTTGCCGCGTTGTACCTTGTGCGCGATCTGTTGACCCAGCGTGGAGCCTTCAACGCATGAGCGAACTGTTTCTGGGTCACCCGTTTATCGCCCCTGTCATTGAACTGGCCCGCCAGGCGGGTGAAGCGATCCTGCCGTACTGGCGCGCGGATGTGGCCGTGACCTCCAAGGCTGATGACTCGCCGGTGACGGCGGCGGACCTGGCGGCGCACCACCTGATCCTCGCCGGCCTGACGGCCCTGGACCCCAGCATCCCGGTGCTCTCCGAAGAAGATGCCGATATCGACCAAAGCGTGCGTGCGGGCTGGCAGCGCTGGTGGCTGGTGGACCCGCTGGACGGCACCAAGGAATTCATCGCCGGCAGCGAAGAGTTCACCGTCAATATCGCGCTGATCGAACAGGGCCGCGTAGTGTTTGGCGTGGTCTCGATGCCCACCACTGGCCGTTGCTACTTCGGTGGCGCGGGCCTGGGGGCGTGGCGTTCGGATGTCAATGAAGCCCCACGGCAGATTCAAGTGCGCCAAGCGCCGGCGGAGGGCGAGTGCTTTACGGTGGTGGCCAGTCGTCGACACAGCAGCCCTGAGCAAGAGCGATTGCTGGAGGGGCTGAGCGAAGGGCTGGGCAAACTGGAGCTGGCGAATATCGGCAGTTCGTTGAAGTTTTGCCTGCTGGCCGAAGGCAGCGCCGATTGCTACCCGCGCCTGGCTCCGACCTCACAGTGGGACACCGCGGCCGCCCAAGGCGTGCTGGAAGGTGCCGGTGGCGAAGTGCTGGAATTGAGCGGTGCACCGTTCAGTTATCCAGCGCGGGAATCACTGCTCAATCCGTTCTTTTTGGCGCTGCCGGCCAAGGCGGCCTGGCGTGAACGTTTGCTGAGCTTGGCGCGTTCTTGAGACCTCAAGCGAGCTGACTGTGGGAGCTAGTCCCGTCCCACAGTTGTTTTGTGTTGGGGGTTCTAGCGGTGCAGAACGTATTGGCCAGAGAAGGTGACTGCTCTTTCGTCACTGCCCTCATTCACGATCCAGGTGTCCAGCGTCAACCGCGCCCGCCCATAGCGCTTGTAGGTGGCTAAAAAACGCTTCCACACCTTTTCCTCCGGCGCCTGGCAAATCACCGTGGCGTCCTGTGTCACCGGCAATGGATAACTGATCTGCCCCTCCTGAATCACGATATGCCCGTCCTCGATACCTTCCTCGCGCAACTGCAGGTGCAACCAACCCCAGCCCGCCAGCACCGCGCCGCAGTAGAGGCTGCCGCCGAACATGGTGCTCTTGTGGTTGATATTGGCTTGCAAGGGCAGGTGCAACTGCAACTGGCGGTCTTGCCAGTCGAGCACCTTGAGCCCCATTTCCCGGGTCAGGGGAATGTCATGGTGAAGGATGGATTCCAGGTAACGGCTGTCGCGGCTCATGGTGGCCTCTTGGCGGGTAGGAAGGGTCATTCGTCGTCGGCACTGTGCTGGGCGCTGTCGGCGAAGTTCAGCCCGTGCTTGCGCAGTTTGTCGTGCAAGGTCTTGCGCGGTACGCCGAGGGCTTCGGCGAGGCTGCGCAGAGAACTGTGGGGGCGGGCGAGTTCGGCGGCGATCAGGCTTTTTTCGAACTGTTCGACCTGTTCGCTCAAGCCGCCCGGCGTGGATGTCAGCACGCTGCCGGTGGGGTTGTCCGCCGAGCTGTCCAGGGCCAGCTCCAGGCCCAGTGCAAAGCGCTCGGCGGCATTCTGCAGTTCCCGCACATTACCCGGCCAGCTGTGGCGCAACAGCAATGCGCGCTGGCCCGGTTGCAGTTCGTGTAGCGGCAGGCCGTGGCGACTGCTGGCTTCGTCGGCAAAGTGTTGGAACAACATCAGCGCATCCTCGCCCCGTTCGCGCAATGGCGGGATGCGTAGCGGCGCCACGTTGAGACGGTAATACAGGTCGGCGCGGAAGCGGCCCTGGTCGGCGGCCTGGCGCAGGTCTTCCTTGGTCGCGGCGATGATGCGGATGTCCAGTGGGATCAACTGGTTGCCGCCCAGGCGCTCGACCACGCGCTCCTGCAACAGCCGCAGGAGCTTGACCTGCACGTCCAGGCTCATGCTTTCGATTTCATCCAGAAACAACGTACCGCCATTGGCAAACTCGAACTTACCGATGCGGCGCTTCTGCGCACCGGTAAATGCGCCGGGTTCATGGCCGAACAGTTCGCTTTCGACCACCGACTCGGCCAGCGCCCCTGCGTTGATCGCCACGAACGGCCCGCTGCGTCGGCTCGACAGATCGTGCAACGCGCGCGCCACCACTTCTTTACCGGCGCCGGTTTCGCCGAGGATCAGCACGTCGGCCTTGGTCGCCGCCAGGGCGCCGATCTGCTCGCGCAGGCGCAGCATTTGCGGCGAATGCCCCACCAGGCGCGTGCTTAGTTGCTGGCGGTCACTAAGGGCCAGGCGCAGGCTGCGGTTGTCGAGCACCAATCGACGCAGAGCCAGGGCGCGGCGCACGCTATCGAGCAAAGCGTCGCTGGCGAAAGGCTTTTCGAGAAAGTCATAGGCCCCGGCGCGCATGGCTTGCACAGCCAGCGGTACATCACCGTGGCCGGTGATCAGCAACACCGGTAGATCCGGGTCCTGGCCGTGCAGCTCGGTCAGCAGTTCCAGGCCGTCCATGCCGGGCATGCGGATATCGCTGACCACCACACCCGGCCAGTCCCGCGACAGCTGAGCGGTGAGGCCGGTGGCTTCGGCCAAAGGCAGGACCTTCAGCCCGGCCAGGTCCAGGGTCTGGCACAGGGCCTGACGCAAGTGCGGGTCGTCGTCGATCAGCACCACCTGAATCTGGTTATCGATACTCATACACTGCGGTCCTCGGACGGTTGCAGACTGACGCCCGGCGAACCGGCACGCAATTTCAAAGTTAACAGCGCGCCGCCTTCCTTGTGGTTGGCAAACAGCAGTTCGCCGCCAAAGGCGCGCATCAGGGTTTCACAGATGGCCAGGCCCAACCCCAGGCCCTGGGTACGCGTCTTGGTGGTATAGAACGGCTCACTGGCGCGGCCCAGCGCTTCCATGCAGAAACCCGGGCCGTTGTCGCGAATGTAGAGGTTGACGCCGTGCTCGGTGGTTTCGGCACTCAGCCAGAGTTTGCGCGGCGGACCTTTTTCGGTCAGCGCGTCCAGGGCGTTGGCCAGCAGGTTGCCCAGTACCTGGCGCAGGCGGGTTTCGCCGGCCTGCACCCATAGCGTGGCTTCCGGCAGATCGCGGATCAATTCCACTTCCATCGACCGGCGGCGCTTGGCCAGCAGCGCCAGGGCGTCATCGAGCGCCGGTTGCAGCGCCACGCTCTCGGGGGCGTGGCGGTCACGGCGGGCAAAGGCGCGCAGGTGGGCGATGATCGAGGCCATGCGTCCGGTCAATTCGCTGATCAGCTTGAGGTTGCCGCGCGCGTCGTCGGTGCGCTGGTGATCGAGCAGGATTTCGGCGTTTTCGGCGTAGCTGCGGATCGCAGCCAAGGGCTGATTGAGTTCGTGGCTGATGCTCGCCGACATGGTCCCCAGCGCCGACAGCTTGCCGGCCTGTACCAGGTCATCCTGAGCGCGTACCAGTTCCTGCTGGGCGTGTTCGCGCTCCAGCACTTCTTGTTTCAGGCGTCGGTTAAGGCCTTCCAGGTCGCTGGTCCGTTCGGCCACACGCATTTCCAGTTCGCGGCGGGCTTTGGCCTCAAAGGCAATACGCTCCAGATAGTGGCGACGGCGCTGCATCAACAGACCGAGCAACAGCATCAACACCAGCAGTGCCGCGCCGCCCACGGCCACTACAGTGCGCACCGGGCGGCTGATCAAGGATCTCGGCGCGAGGATTTCCACGTTCCAGCCGGTTTCGGCGATGGCCGTGGACTGGCGCAACCAGGCGGTGCTGCTCAGGTTCAGCGGCTGTGGATCGCGGGTCGGGTAGGGCTGGATTGCGATGATAGCCTGCCGCTCTTCGGGGGTGAGCGGGCGCGTGGCGCGGAATCGCCATTGCGGGCGTGACGTCAGGATCACCACGCCGTTGTGGTCGGTGACCAGCAGTTGTTCCGGGGTGTTACCCCACAGGCTTTCGGTGTGATCCAGGTCCACCTTGACCACCAGCACGCCGATGACTTTTTCACCGTCGCGCACCGCCGCGGCGAAGAAGTACCCGCGCTTGGCGGAGGTGGTGCCCAGGCCGAAGAATCGACCCAAGCGCCCGGCCATGGCTTCACTGAAGTAGGGGCGGAATGAAAAGTTACGTCCGACGAAGCTGTCCTGTTTATCCCAGTTCGACGCGGCGAGGGTCTTACCGGTGGTATCCATCAGATACATCACTTCCACGCCGGCCTGGGCCGCCACGTCTTTGAGCAGCAGGTTAGCGTTGGCCAGGTGAGTACTGACCTCGGGCGCCGCCAGCGCGGTGCGCAGGGCGGGCAGATCACCGAGGATCTGCGGCAGTACTTCGTAGCGGTGCAGGGTGCCCAACAGGTTGGCGACGTACAGGTCGAGGGTCTGGCGGTTTTGCCCGGCCAGCTCACTGCGATAGTAGCGCTCGGCCAGGTGCTCCAGCGGCCACAGCAGCGGTGCCAGGCACAACGCCAGCAATGCGAGGCTGCGCCAGCGGGGTCGTCGCGGAAGGGGTGGAGTCATAGGAGTCGTGCGCCTGGGGGTACAGGCGCATTATGCCTAGTGCGGCTGTGCAAGACACTCGCGCAGTGCGTCCAGCCAATCCGGTTGGGCGACATGCCACTGGTGCTGCAAGCGGCTGCAGTCCAGACGCGAGTTCAGCGGGCGTTTGGCGGGTGTCGGATAAGCACTGGAAGGGATAGGCTCCAACTCCGAGCAGGCTTTGCCGGTGGTTCGCAGGTGCTCGCCGATTGCTTCTGCAAAGCCGAACCACGACGTTTCGCCTTGGGCCGTCAGGTGATACACCCCCCACGCGCCGGCGGCCCCAGCCTGCCAATGTTCGATCAGGGCGCGAGTGCTGTCGGCGATGGTGCCGGCCCAGGTCGGCGCACCGATCTGGTCGGCGACGATGCGCATCTGCGGCTTTTCCTGCAGCAGGCGTTGCATGGTCAGCAGGAAGTTCTTGCCGTGATTGGAATACACCCAACTGGTGCGCAGAATCAGATGCTCGCCTCCCACTGCCGCAATCGCCTGCTCGCCGGCGAGCTTGCTTTGGCCATACACCCCCAACGGGTTCGGCGTATCGGTCTCGGTGTACGGCGCCGGTTTGCTGCCGTCGAACACGTAGTCGGTGGAGTAGTGGATCAGCGGCGCGCCCAGGGCCTTGGCCTCCTCAGCCAGAATGCCGGGGGCGATGGCATTGATGGCGAAGGCCACCTCTGGCTCGCTTTCGGCCTGGTCGACCGCCGTGTGGGCGGCGGCGTTGATGATCAGGTCGGGGCGGTGGGCACGGACCTGCTGGCGGATCTGGTCGACGTTGGTCAGGTCCAGTTGCTCGCGACCCAGCACGATCAGTTCACCGAGCGGGGGCAGACGCTGTTGCAGAGCCTGGGAGACTTGGCCGTGTTGGCCGGTGATGAGGATTTTTAGGGCGCTGTTCATGGAAACACTTCGGCCTCATTAAACCGCACGCCGTTCTGGTCCTTGGTGGACAGAGTTGGCGGACTGCTCAACTGCCAATCGATGTTGAGCTCGCTGTCGTCCCAGCGAATGCAGCGCTCGGCCTGCGGGGTATAGTAGTCCGTGGTTTTGTAGAGGAACTCCGCGTAGTCGCTGAGAACTACAAAGCCATGAGCGAATCCCGGGGGGATCCACAACTGGCGGTTATTATCGGCTGACAGGCGCACGCTGACCCACTTACCAAAATTCGGCGAGCTGCGGCGGATATCTACTGCCACGTCCAATACTTCGCCTGCCGTCACACGCACCAACTTACCTTGGGCATGTTCGATCTGATAATGCAGGCCTCGCAACACGCCTTTTTGCGAACGGGAATGGTTGTCCTGCACGAATTGCAGTTGCAATCCTGTAGCCTGGGCGAAATCCCGGGCATTGAAACTCTCATAAAAGAAGCCGCGTTCATCGCCAAACACCTTTGGTTCGATGATCAAGACACCGGGCAGCTCAGTGGCGGTTACATTCATTTAGAGTCCTTGGCGAGTGTGAACAAATACTGACCATAACCGGTTTTGCCAAAATACTTGGCTCGCTCAAGCAGATAATCTCGGTCGATCCAGCCGTTCTCATAGGCAATTTCTTCAAGACAAGCGACTTTCAGACCTTGGCGATGTTCAATGGTCTGCACGTAGGTCGAGGCCTCCAGCAAGCTATCGTGGGTGCCGGTGTCGAGCCAGGCAAAGCCACGCCCAAAGCGCTCCACATGCAGATCGCCACGCTGCAGGTACGCGTTGTTGACGTCAGTGATCTCCAGTTCACCGCGAGGCGAAGGCTTGACCGCTTTGGCGATCTTGATCACATCGTTGTCGTAGAAATACAGGCCGGTCACGGCATAGCTGGATTTCGGTTTGGCGGGTTTTTCTTCGATTGAAAGCGCCCGGCCCTCGTTGTCGAAGTCGATTACACCGAAGCGCTCCGGGTCTTTGACCCAATAGCCGAATACAGTCGCGCCGGACGGGCGATTGGCGGCTGTGCGCAATTGATCGCCGAAGTGCTGGCCATGGAAAATGTTGTCGCCCAGGATCAAGCAGACCGGGTCGTCACCGATAAACTCTTCGCCGATGATAAACGCCTGCGCCAGGCCATCCGGCGAAGGTTGTTCGGCGTAACTGAACCGCACGCCGAACTGGCTGCCGTCGCCAAGCAGGTTGCGGTATTGCGGCAAGTCCAGCGGGGTGGAAATCACCAGGATGTCCTTGATCCCCGCCAGCATCAGCACTGAGATCGGATAGTAGATCATCGGCTTGTCGTACACCGGTAACAGCTGTTTGGACACACCCAGGGTAATGGGGTGCAAGCGCGTGCCGGAGCCACCGGCCAATACGATTCCCTTCATCATGCAATCAGATCCTTCATGTCGGTGTTGCCCAATCGTTCGCCCTGATAACTGCCGTCCTGGACCCTGCGGCACCATTCCAGGTTATCGAGGTACCACTGCACGGTTTTGCGCAGACCGGTTTCGAAGGTTTCTTCCGGAACCCAGCCCAGTTCGCGTTCGATCTTGCTGGCGTCGATCGCGTAGCGTTGGTCGTGACCTGGCCGATCCTTGACGAAAGTGATCAGGTCGGTGAATTGCGCGACGCCTGCGGGCCGTTGCGGCGCCAGTTCTTCCAGCAGGGAGCAGATACCGCGCACCACGTCGATGTTCTTTTGTTCGTTATGGCCGCCGATGTTGTAGGTCTCGCCGACCACACCTTCGGTGACCACTTTCAACAGAGCGCGGGCGTGGTCTTCGACGAACAGCCAGTCCCGCACCTGCAGACCATCGCCGTAGACCGGTAATGGCTTGCCCGCGAGGGCGTTGAGGATCACCAGCGGAATCAGTTTTTCGGGGAAATGGAACGGGCCGTAGTTGTTCGAACAGTTGGTCAGCAGCACAGGCAGGCCGTAGGTACGGTGCCAGGCGCGCACCAAGTGGTCGGATGCGGCCTTGCTGGCGGAGTAGGGCGAGCTGGGAGCGTAGGGCGTGGTTTCGGTGAACAGGTCGTCCACGCCGTGCAGGTCGCCATACACTTCATCGGTAGAAATGTGATGAAAGCGAAAGGCGCTTTTGGCCGGCTCGGTCAGCGTATGCCAGTAGGCGCGTGCGGCTTCGAGCAGGCTGTAGGTGCCGACGATATTGGTCTGGATAAAATCCGACGGACCGTCAATCGAACGGTCGACATGGGACTCGGCGGCCAGGTGCATGATCGCATGGGGCTCGAAGCGTGCCAGCACGGCGCTGACGGTGGCCTGGTCGATGATATCGGCCTGGACAAACTCATAGCGACTGTTGGAGGCGATGCTGGTCAGAGACTCCAGGTTGCCAGCGTAGGTGAGTTTGTCGAGATTGAGCACTTCGTGATCAGTATTTTGAATCAGATGACGAATCAAGGCTGAGCCAATAAAACCGGCTCCGCCGGTGATGAGAATACGCATGTCAGGGGCCTTTTCCTTAGACGGACATAGAGCAAATGGGGCATAGCTTGGGTTGTGATGCTTGGCAGTGCAAGTGCGACACGCGTGGGGGTTGCTTAACCCTCCAAAACAATGGCGATATACACGCCTAAAAATCAGAGGCTCTGACCATGCTGCTCGCCACGTTGATCCATCGCGCCAGTCTACCTTGCCCGCAAGTAGGCCTCGATCAGGCCACTCAACTCTTGGCGCAGCACTATGGCCTTGCTGGCACTTTGCAGTCACTGGGCAGCCAGCAAGACCTCAATTACAGAGTCGACACCCCCCAGGGACAGTTTGTTCTGAAAATCTGCCGGGGTGACTACGCGGCGTTGGAGCTGCAGGCTCAGCACGCGGCGCTGGGTCACCTGCAGGCGCACGCCGAGGTGCGTGTTCCCAAGGTCATCAAGACCCTGGCCGGCGATGAATTGCTCACCCTGACGATGGGTGGGCAAACCCTGCATTTGCGGCTGCTGGACTATCTCGACGGCCAGCCGTTGACCCACATGCCGCACTTGTGCCGCGAGGTGATAGCCGGATTTGGCGACCTGTGCGGCCGCATGAGCCTGGCGCTCGCGCCGTTCGAGCATGGGGGCCTTGAGCGCACGCTGCAGTGGGACCCGCGCCATGCTCAGGAACTGATCACCCACCTGCTGGCCAGCCTGGAACGCCTCCCGCACCGTGACGCGTTGGAGCGCGTGGCCGCGCAGGTTCAAGCCCGGATTCGCCCCTTGGCCGAGCGCCTGCCGTGGCAAGCCGTTCACATGGACATCACCGATGACAACGTGCTGTGGCAGCGCGATGCCCAGCGTCATTGGCACATCCAGGGGGTGATCGACTTCGGCGATCTGGTTCACACCTGGCGCATCGCTGATCTGTCGGTGACTTGCGCGGCCCTGCTGCACCATGCCGAAGGCGACCCCTTTGCGATTTTGCCGGCGATCCAGGCCTGCCATGCCGTGACCCCTTTGCAACGCGAAGAGTTACAGGCGCTGTGGCCGCTGATCGTTGCGCGGGCTGCGGTGCTGGTGCTGAGCAGTGAGCAGCAGCAACGCCTGGACCCGCATAACAGCTACCTGCTGAAAAATGCCGAGCATGAGTGGGAAATTTTCCATGTGGCGACTTCGGTACCGTTCGAACTGATGGAAGCGGCGATTTTGAGCAGCGTTGGCGAAACGCCGACGCCCATCGCCAGCCAGGATTTTGCCCCGCTGTTACCAGAGCTGGTCGGTCGCGAATTTGCGTTGATCGACCTCGGGGTGCTCAGCCCGCATTTCGAGGCTGGCAACTGGGAGACACCCGGTGTCGATCGCAGGCTGCTGGACGAAGCAGCAGCAGTTCACGGGTTGGCGGCCAGCCGCTACGGGCAATATCGGCTGTCGCGCACCGTCCCTGACAGTGCCGCCGAGCCGGAGACGTTTCCTCTGCACGTCGAGCTGCATGTGCCCCACGGCACGGTGCTGGAAGCGCCTTTCGCCGGTACATTGCACCAGGACACCGATGGCGTTGTGAGCCTGCAGGGCGTCGAGTCGAGCGTTCGCTTGGTGGGGGTCAAACCCTCCCTCAAACCGGGTGCGCTGCTGGTCAAAGGGCAAGTGTTTGGCGAGGTTCAAGCGCCGCTGACCGTACAACTGTGCCGCGCCGATCTCGAACCGCCGCTGTTTTGCACGCCTTCGCGCGCATCGGCCTGGCAAATCCTATGCCCTTCGCCTGCTGCTGTGCTGGGGCTGGCTTGCGACGCCGAGCCTGAACTGGACGCTCACGCCCTGCTGGCTCGCCGCGACGCCAGTTTTGCGCGCTCGCAAAAGCACTATTACACCGATCCGCCGCGTATCGAGCGGGGCTGGCGCAACCACCTGATCGACATGCAGGGGCGTTCCTACCTGGACATGCTCAACAACGTGGCGGTGCTCGGCCATGGGCATCCGCGCATGGCTGCGGTGGCGGCGCGGCAATGGTCGCTGCTCAACACCAACTCACGCTTTCACTACGCCGCCGTCACGGAGTTTTCCGAACGCCTGTTGGCCTTGGCGCCGGCGGGCATGGACCGTGTGTTTCTAGTCAACAGCGGCACCGAAGCCAACGACCTGGCCATTCGCCTGGCCTGGGCCTACAGCGGCGGGCGCGACATGCTCAGCGTACTGGAGGCGTACCACGGCTGGTCGGTGGCGGCGGACGCGGTGTCCACGTCGATTGCCGATAACCCCCAGGCCTTGAGCAGTCGTCCGGACTGGGTGCATCCAGTGACGGCGCCCAACACCTATCGCGGTGAGTTCCGCGGGCAGGACAGTGCCCCAGACTATGTACGCAGTGTGGAACACAACCTGGCGAAAATCGCTGCCAGCAAACGCCAACTGGCAGGTTTTATCTGCGAACCGGTATATGGCAACGCCGGTGGCATCTCCCTGCCGCCGGGCTATCTGCAACAGGTGTATGGCCTGGTGCGCGCTCAGGGCGGCGTGTGTATCGCCGATGAAGTGCAAGTCGGTTATGGGCGCATGGGGCGTTTCTTCTGGGGCTTCGAGGAGCAGGGCGTGGTGCCCGACATCATCACCATGGCCAAAGGCATGGGCAACGGCCAGCCACTGGGGGCCGTGATCACTCGCCGCGAAATCGCCGAAGCGTTGGAGGCTGAAGGCTACTTCTTCTCGTCTTCTGGCGGCAGCCCGGTCAGTTGCCGGATCGGCATGGCAGTGCTGGATGTGATGGAAGAAGAAAAGCTTTGGGAAAACGCCCAAGTAGTCGGTGGACATTTCAAAGCTCGCCTGGAAGCCCTGATCGAGCGTCACCCGCTGGTCGGCGCGGTGCATGGGTCCGGTTTCTACCTTGGCCTGGAACTGGTTCGCGACCGGCACACCCTGGAGCCTGCCACCGAGGAAACCAAAATACTGTGCGACCGCTTACGGGAGTTGGGCATTTTCATGCAGCCTACCGGCGATTATCTGAACATCCTCAAGATCAAACCACCGATGGTCACTTCCCGCAGCAGCGTGGATTTCTTCGTCGACATGCTGTCGAAGGTGCTCGATGAACAGTTATAAATAGTCGATTCTTATCGATAATGAGGCCGAATGCTTCAGGATAAAGCCTCTTAACTGCTTTTAAAGCCGATTTTTATCCGTTATAAAGTCGGCCATCACCCCTTCGGAGCACCGAACGCCATGACCACTTTGCACAGCACTCCCCGCGCCGATGGCTTCCATATGCCCGCCGAATGGGCGCCACAGACCCAGACCTGGATGATCTGGCCTGAGCGCCCGGACAACTGGCGCCTGGGTGGCAAGCCGGCGCAGGCGGCCCATGTGGCCGTGGCCAAGGCTATTGCGCGGTTCGAGCCGGTGACGGTGTGTGTGTCCGCCGGCCAATACGAAAACGCGCGGGCGCGTTTGGATGTACCGAATATTCGCGTGGTGGAAATGTCCAGCGATGACGCTTGGGTACGGGACACCGGCCCGACCTTCGTGATCAACAACAGCGGCGAAGTGCGCGGCGTCAATTGGGATTTCAACGCTTGGGGCGGTTTCGACGGCGGCCTCTACGCGCCGTGGAACCGTGACACACAGGTGGGCGGCAAAATCCTTGAGATCGAGCGCGCCCCCCGTTACCGCACCGAAGGTTTTGTGCTGGAGGGTGGTTCGATCCACGTTGATGGCGAAGGCACCCTGATCACCACCGAAGAATGCCTGCTCAACCGCAATCGTAACCCGCACCTCGACCGCGCCGAGATCGAAGCGGTGCTGAGTGCCAATCTGGCGGTGGATAAAATCATCTGGTTGCCGGACGGCCTGTTCAACGATGAAACCGATGGCCATGTGGATAACTTCTGCTGCTACGTGCGCCCGGGCGAAGTGTTGCTGGCCTGGACCGATGACCCGCAAGACCCGAACTACGCGCGCTGCCATGCCGCCATGGACGTCCTGCAACGCAGCACCGATGCCCAGGGCCGCTCGTTTACAGTGCACAAAATGCCGATTCCGGGGCCCTTGTTTGCTACCGAAGAAGAATGTGCCGGAGTCGACCCGGTGGATGGCTCCCAGGAACGTAATCCGACCGTGCGGTTGGCGGGTTCCTACGTCAACTTCCTGATCGTCAACGGCGGCATTATCGCGCCTAGCTTCGACGATCCGCTCGACCATGAAGCCAAGCGCATCCTGCAGGACCTGTTCCCGCAGCATGAAGTGGTGATGGTGCCGGGTCGTGAATTGTTACTGGGTGGCGGCAATATTCACTGCCTGACTCAACAGCAGCCTGCGCCGCACAAAAACTGAGTGCGGTTGTAACAGCGCTTCAACGACGACCTGGCGCTACGCGCCTCCAGCGTCCAAGGCAAGCCCGCGGCCCTACTAGCCCGCGGGCTTTTTTGCGCGCGCAGGCCCCCTGAACCTGGCGCATTGGCATAGCTCTTGTATCGGTTTTGCCATAGCAGTGGCCCAAGGTGATGACTGCGCAGTTCTGTCATAAACCTTGAGTAAGTTAGCCGCTCACGCAGTCGGAGAGAGCGCTGAAATGAACGTCGAAATCAACCCCATGCGCGCGCGCCCGCTTCATCCTTCACGGGTCGACAGTGACGCCATCCATGCCCTGGCGCTCTGGTTGAAGGAAAACAGCGCGCGGCAGGTCAGGCAACCCGACCTGCGCAGTGTCTTGAGTGAACGCTACCCGCAGGGGTTGTTCAGTGAGGATGAAGTGCACGCGCTGTGCGAGCTGATGCACAGCACGCTCACCCCCATACAGGCTTCCAGTCTCTAGAAGCTATAAGTGCCCGTCACCACCAGGCTGCGCGGATCTCCCGGCTGGATCTGCGCCACGCTCGTGGCCGACGCGTAGTAGGTTTTGTCGGCGATGTTGTTCAGCGCCGCCGTCACATCCCACGTCTTTTGACGAAAGCCGGCCAAGGCGTCCCAGCGGCCATAGCCTGGCAGGACCACGGTGTTGAGGCTGTCGGCATAGCGGTCGCCGACCAGCGTCAGGCCGGTTTCTGCGTACCAGCCCATTTCTGGTTTCCAGGTCAGGAACAGGCTGGCGTTACGTTTGGCCACGTCACTGACGCGCTTGCCTTCAAAGCCGTTGTTGTCCTTCTCCACCTTCGCATCCTGCAGGCCTACACCGCCGCGAACATACCAGTTGCCGCCGATCTTGCCGGTGGCTGTCAACTCCACGCCTCGTGAGCGCTGCAGGCCGCTGAGCAAGGTGATGGAGCGGTCGAGCGGATCGCTGGTACGGCGGTTGTAGAGTTCCAGTTCGTATACGGCCAGGGTGGTGCTCAAGCGATCGTCGAGCCAATCGCTTTTCACGCCGATTTCTTTTTGTTTGGTCAGTTCGGGGCTCAGATCGTTGACGCCGCCGGATGCGTTTGGGGTGATGCCGATCAAACCGCCACCCGCAGGAGAAAAGGTCTTGCTCCACGAGGCGTAGAACGAGTGGTTTTCCAGTGGCGTCCACACCAGGCCAAAACGTGGGCTGGTACTGTGATTCTTCACCGCTTGTTGGGTATTCAGCAGCTTGTTGGTGGTGTCCACCTCGAAACGGTCATAGCGCAAGCCAGCGAGCACTTGCCATTGATCGTTCAGGCGCAGTTGGTCTTGCACATACAACGCACGGCTATCCACTTCGGTGTGGTTATTGCTCGACGCGCTCATGCGCCCGGTGTGGCTCAGGTGGCGATCAGGCTGGTTGAGGTCCAGATCTGGCACGGCCTGGCCCCCACGGTTCACGGCGGTGGCGGTGTACAGCTTCGGATCGCGATGCTGGCTGCCCAGCTCAAGGCCCGTGAGCACGCGGTGTTCCAGGCCGTATGTGCTGAAACCGCCCTCCATTTCCAGGTTATTGAACACATTGCGAGTGGTCAGATCCTGCTGCCAGCGTTGGCGCGTCACGCGGTTGGTCGCAGCGGTGTAGCCGGTCTGGTAGGTGTTGTCGAAATCGCTGTCGAGTTTGAACACGCCCAGGGTGTGGCGCAGTTGCCAATTGTCATTGAGTTCATAGGCGAGTTTGGACCGTAACGACTGGGTTTTATCGTCGATGTAGTCGCGGTTATCAAAGTAGGTAGTGCTGCGGCTTACGTCGGCAGGGCGGCCGTTGACACCGGGAACGCCGCGGTCCGGGGTGCGGTTGTAACGACTGTATTCGTACTGCACCAGCCAGTTGAGGTCCGGGGTCAGTTGCCAACTCATGGACGGCGCAAACAACTGACGACTGCCGCTCACGTCGTCGCGGAAACTGTTGTTGTCCTGGTTGCCCATGTTCAGGCGCAGGCTGATGTTATCGCTGGGGTCGGTGCTCAGGTCGGCGTACACGCTACGCCAATCATTGCTGCCACCCTGGACTTCGAGGGTTGAGGCGCGCCCAGCCGAAGGCAATTTGCTTACGCGGTTGACGATACCGCCCTGGCCACCACGTCCGTAGAGCACTGCCGCCGGTCCTTTAAGCACTTCGATGCGTTCGATGTTGTGCAGGTCGCGCACGTATTGGCTGTCGTCGCGAATGCCGTCCAGGTAGAAATCGTTACTCGCGTCGAAGCCACGGATACGCAAGCTGTCGAAGCGTGTGTCGGCGCCACTGCTGACGTTGGGAATACCGCTGAGCGCTTGGCCGAGGTCATTGGTGCCATAGGCGCGCAGATTTTCCGTCTTTACCGAGTCGATGGCCTGGGGTACGTAACGCACTGGCGTTGCCGTGCGGGTGGCAGTATTGGTGGCTTTGACGCGCGGGTCGTCTTCGTCGGCGTCGGCGCTGATCGATGTGGCGGGTAAAGTGGTGGTGGCGCAGGCGAAACCGGCAGACAACAGTACAGAAAGCCCAAGGGTGATGGGCGTCAGGCGAGGGGCGGGCATGGAGCAATGCATCCAGAAGGTTTTGGAAAAACAGTGCGCCAATGGTAATGCTTTGCATTTGCGTGAGTTATCCATTACTAAACGTATCCACCATGAGATATGTTACTGGATGTGTTTACAGACGATTGGAAAGCGTTTTTTTGTCGTTTTCAGATATGCCAGCGACAGGCTCTTAGAATTATTTCGCCTAAATACAGACGATTCGCGAAATTGACACATAGTTCAACGCGCGACTAGGATTGCGCCCAACGCCTGTGGCTAACCGCCATGACTCTTCCAATAAAAAAAGGCCCGCGGCATGTTCAGTCGTCCGCGGGCTTTCTTTTTTCTGGAAAAAGTCGATATCAGAAAGCGACATGGAGCCTGGTATCACAGCGCGTACTCAACCCGTAATAAGGAATACAAGAATATGTTGAAGCAACGGATGAGTCTGATCGCTCTGGGGATTTTGAGCGCATCGACAGCAATGGCTAATGACCAAGACCAATCCAAGGGTTTTGTCGAAGACAGCCACCTGAATATCGCCGCACGTAACGCTTATATCAGCCGTGACTACAAAAACGGCAAGCAAGACAAAGCCGAGTGGGGCCAGGGTTTCATCGGTAAATTCGAGTCCGGCTTCACCCAGGGCACCGTCGGTGTGGGTGTGGACGTGATCGGTCAGTACGCTATTCGCTTGGACGGCGGTAAAGGCCGCAGCGGCGCTGGCGGCATCGACTTCTTTAAGCAAGGCGATAGCGGCTCGGCCGCAGACGACCTGGCCAAAGGCGGCGCTGCCGTGAAGTTCCGGGTGTCCAACACCGTGCTCAAGTATGGTGATCAGTTCCCTAACGTCCCGGTTCTGGCCTACGACAACTCCCGCCTGTTGTCCGAAACCTATACCGGCACCTCGATCGTTTCCAAAGAGATCGAAGGCCTGCAACTGGACGCCGGTCACTTCACCAAGGAAGCGCGTAAGAGTGCTGAAGGTACCGATAGCGGTAACCTCAAGAGCATCAATTACCTCGGTGGTAGCTATAAATTCACCGAAAGCCTGTCCGCCGCTCTGTACGCGTCCGATATGGAAGACGTGCTGAAAAAGCAATACGTCAACGTCAACTACGTGCTGGCCTTGCCAGAAAAGCAGTCGCTGACCTTTGACTTCAACGGCTACAAAACCAAGCTGGACAAGAGCTTCGCCGAACAGCGCGGCGATGCCGATGCCCGTGATAACAAAATCTGGAGCCTGGGCGCTACCTGGGCTGTCGGCCCACACAGTTTCACCGTGGCCCATCAGCGCAGCACTGGCGATACCGGCTACCTGTATGGCGGCTACCGCGATAACACTCCGGACACCGGCTTCGGTGACGGCGGCAACACCATCCTGCTGGCCAACTCCTACTGGTCCGACTTCAACGGTAAAGACGAGCGCTCCTGGCAGGTCGGTTACGGCCTGGACTTCAGCACCTTCGGCGTGCCTGGCCTGACCTACAACGTGGCCTACGTGCGCGGCACCAACATCGATGACGGCTCCAACCGTGGCGATGGCACCGAGCGTGAAATCTTCAACCAGTTCAAGTACGTCGTTCAGAGCGGCCCGGCCAAAGACCTGAGCCTGCGCGCTCGTGCGTCCTGGTTGCGCGTCTCCAACAACGCCAGCAACTACAACGTGGGCGGTAACGAACTGCGTCTGTTCGCTGACTACCCAATCAACGTGTTCTGATTGACCGCACGTTGCGCCTGATGTCAGGCGATAAAAACCCCCGACTGGTTCGGGGGTTTTTTTATAAGCGCCGATCAGTCCTGACGGCTTTGCAAGATGCTGCGCGCCAGCGACGCGTTCACGTAATCGGTAATCAGCGACAGCCCTTCATAAGGCGCGATCTTTCGGTTATCGATGCACAACTGCGCCATCTGCAACACCACCAGGCGCTTCTTCTTATTGAGTCGCACCCCCGGCACGCCGAACGCCGTTTTGCGCAGTTCGGGCAGCGGTGCTTCGTCCGTCAGTTCAAGCGTGAGCCAGATGCCTTGGATCGGTTGCAGCGACACATTGGCGATATGCTCAATCGGCAGCGGTTGCGCCAGGTTGGCAAACACAAAATGCTCCGGCGTGAGCCGCAGCGCGATCTGCGGCGCGCGTTTGTAACGGCGCACGCCCAGCCACACAAAGATCAGCGCGATGCTGGCGATGGCCGCGCCGGCACCTAAGGTCGACAGCGGCGTGCCTTTCACGCGCGATGGATCAAGCCAATGCAGACTCATAATCAGCAGCCCGAGTACCACAAACGGCACCGCCAGTACCGTCGTGATCAGGGCGCGCCGCCGGCCACCCTCGTGCAAGGCGTGTTCGCCCTGAGCGGAAGCGGCCAGTGTTTCCAGCAGTTCGGTTTGTGCCTCGTCTTCGGCGACCACGGCCTGGATCAAGTCGTCGGACAACTGTTCGCTAAGCGCTGACACCGAACTGAAAAAAACCGCCAACTGCGCCTGCGCCGCCTCGACATCCACCGCGCGGGTAGCGTTGCGCGTGGTCTCATCCAGCGACACGTTCAGGGCTTGCAGGCGTTCGCCGTTGGAAGGGTGGGAGTCGGTCGGGTGTGGTTGGTGAATGTCCAGTGCGTCAGGCGGCAGTTGCAAGGCTTGTTCGCGTAATGCAATCAGCACGCCCTGGGTCAGGTCTGCGGTCGACGCCGTCTCGCACAGCGTGATCAACGCGTCCTCGAGGTGCGGCTGCAACACCGAAACGCGCAGCAAGGCCGAGGCTGCCGCCCCATTACCCGCCAACCGCGCGCCGGCGGCATCGGCCAGCAGTTCGCGCTCGCGACTCCAGTGGTTCACCGCGTGGTCGAAGCGCTGTATGAAAAACGCTCCGAACAGAAATGATGGACGCATCAGCCAACCTTGGATCAAATCACTGGCCAGCAATGTTTCTTGCAGCGCCTCCAGGCTGCGATTGACCCCATCGTAGATCGGCAGAAAGCGCAGGCTGTACTCTGTGTCCTGCCCCACAAAGTGCGCCAGCTCATGGCCAATCACGGCATTGATTTCCGCCGGATTCAGCAGCCCCAGATACGGCAACGGCACATGCAACGTCCGCCCATGCAGCGAGGTGTGCGCCGGCAGCAATGTGGCGTCGCTGGACGTGACGTAAAAGCCTTGGGCCAAGCTCACCACGATATGGTCGGGCGGCAAAGCACCGAGCCGCCCCGCCAATTCACTCACCAGGCGCCATAAACCTGGAGCCTGTACGGGCGCAACTTCCCGCGCGAAAATCTCCATGGGCGCCGGCGTGAACATCACCAGCATGTGGCGCAATTGCCGCAGCAGCAGCCAGATGGAATACAGGCAGAACGCCGCAACCACCCCCAGCACCGCCATCAGCTTGACTTCACCACTGCCCAACCGGCCTACATGCCACATCCCCAAGCCTTCGAAGCACAAGGCTAGCGCCACTGCCGCCGCCATCGCCACCACATGGCTCACCAGCCCATAAGGCAACAACCGACTGCCTTGGGTGAACACACGTAGTAATGTTTCTCGCGATTGCAACGCCTGTCGCCCCGCCCAGTGCGTCCCGGCCAACGCCGCCAGGCCGATCACCGCCGCCAGCAAACCGAACCCCACCACCCACGGTGCCAACACACGCATCGCCCGATTCACCCGATGAGCCGTGGGTAACTCCGCTTCGATCTTTTCCAGGCGCGAGAGCGCCAACTGCACGCTGATCTTCTCATTCGGCAGATCGACACTGGCCATAGGGTTCCTCGCCGCCAGCGCCCGCAGTTGCTGTTTCGCAATGCTCACATTGCTGTGGTAATCGATCATCGCATTGCTCATCTCCTCCGCGCGCTGACGCTCCCAGTTACCCAGAGCGGCCAACAGCAGCGGGAAAATCACCAAAAGAGCGATGAGTTTTAGAGCGTTCATGGGAATCCGTTCGTGACGCTGGGGGATGTTGGTTATACCGAAAAGGGTTGGGGGTGGGCAAAGTGCTTTGGCGGTCACCTCGCTGACCGAGGCCCTTATGCATATCGATCAACAGTCCTCACAGCCGGATATCTGAAAACAAAGGAATTGCCAAACGCCAACGGACTTCCTCTTCACTCCTTTAGTCGAAATTGTGCGAGCTATTGATGCTGTAACCGGTGCTATCTGCTGACACCTTCTCCCTGGCGAATCCGTTTCCGGCGCCTCAAGAGGCTTCCACGTTGGCAAACTAAGCGCACTCCATAAGCGCTGACGCGACCGACTCAAGGCACGGGGAACTGAAATTCATGTCAACTTTCACAACATTTGGCATGCCTCTCGACACTACTATGGAGTCGCTGCGTATTGAGGATCTGATTCCTGCCGATGCGAGAACCTGGGAATTCATGGGCCGAGCCTATGAACAATTGAAATGCTGATGCCCCTTATCTTCGGTTCAATACAGTTATATAGGGGTTGTTCACCAGACGCTTAGTGCGCCAATTAAAGCGGGCGGAGGATGAAATACCGACTGATGCGCCGCATTCCCATTGCTTTTCGCGCCTTGGTCAACTTGCTGACGCAGATATCCGGTGTATTTCAGCAGCGTCGGCCTATCAATTTGTCGTGCATCGTTAATTCTTGATGCGCGCACCGATGCCACCGGCCACGCCGACATCGCCTGGGCGGTAGTGCGCGCGCTGGCCCACCGTGAAGGTAGCCCTGGAAGAACCCAAGCCACCCGCCACCCGCAAGCACCGCAAGGTCAACGCGTTCAGCCTCGGCGAATTCGAGTCGGCGGCGGACGAGGAATACCAGAAGGCTCAGATTGGCGTGAACGAAGGCGTGGGAGCTTCTGGTCGCTGTTCGTGAACATGCCGGGGGGCTAGAATTGCTATCCTATCTTTAACTATTTTTTGAGTATTTAGACTTTAGATGTGTCGCATTTTTCGCACTGTTGTCATATTAGAAGAATTTCTAGTCAGCTGTATGACGACGAGGGGGGGTAAAAATAGTCGATTATTCATAGGAAATATCAATTTTTGGTATTAGTGCATGGAAGGACGTTGGGCATGGAAAAAAGCTACTATTTGAAAAATCTAATTATTGGGCTGGTATTGTTTTCGATTGGCACATTCGAATTTAAATCAGATGCTAATGCAGTAATGTTTTTTTTGATTTATGGCATTAATGCGTTTTTGTTTCCGTTTGCCAAGCGTCTAGTCGAAGACTTGGTGTTTCGTTATACATCTAAATATTTTTGGAGGTCGGGTCCGTTAAGGACCGGTGCTGCAAATGGCGGGTATGCGCTTTTATATGGTTTTTATTTTGCGCTGGCTGTTCCTCTTGGTTTATTGTTTTTAATAATGTTATGTATCAAGAAAAAGTCCGCCGTATAGGCGGACTTTTTTATGGGGTTGCTATGAGGTTTTTATTTTTCTCACTAATGCATCGTAAATTAGAGCGTCCGTGGTAGCGACCAAGCGCCAGAATGCCCAGAGGATTTGCTGCGATAACCCCAAACACCTCACTAACTTGGGCTATTGCTGCGACGCTAAGTGAAAACCGAGTCAGCCCCCCCCCTCTATTCTCCCGTTAGGTGCGCTTTCTGTGGTTGAGGCTACTCAAATAGTACGTTTTCATCAGCTTGCAGACAGCGTGCGAGCTGATGTTTCGTCTGGTGGGGGCTTGGCTATAAGGTCTGTCGACCATGAGTCATGGGGAGACTGCGGGGATTTTGGAAACCGCGATTGAAGTTGGAACTCAGCTTGTCCCGGCGGCAGCGTATAAAAAACCGATACAAAAATGAGTTTGGACGTTTTATGGACGTTTTGACGAAAACGAGACATAGGATTCTCGCCGTTTCCCAAACCCCAGAAACCACAAAGCCCCGCATTGCGGGGCTTTGAGATATGGTGCGGCACCAGGAGTCGAACCCCGAGACCTATTGATTACAGGTCGCGTTGATGCGCTTCAACTGACTCTTAACCCACTGACACATGTCCGCCATGTTCATTGCGTCGGCGAACGTGACCTCTGCCTCTGTAATGTGAATTGCGGAATTTCTAATTCGCCGCAATTTGTCCAACGTATCGAATGTCACTTGGTCCAGAACCCCGGCTCTTTCCAATTCCTGAATCAGAAGAAGGGGGCTTGGCTTACCGCTTATGCCCAGTTTGGCCGCGATTTCGTATAGCTCTGTTTCAACCGGCAGCCAAGCACTGAGCACTGCGGCTCGGGGATCTGCTTGTGCAAGAGACTTGTAGCTTAATGGGGGGGCTTCAATTGGTAGATTTAATTCTTCGCCCTTTTGACCAACTTGGTCTCTCACGGCTTCCAGCTGCTCGCCTATGTCGATCTGCAAGTCTTTGTACTTGAGTGTTCGGATTAGCGGTACCAGCTTAGAAAGCGGATTTCGCATGAGCCAGGCAAGGGTGATAACAGCCGTCGGCCATGCGAGTGAGCTGATCACTGAAGAGAAAAATTGCAGCCAATCCATGGTCTGAGCACCTTTCAGAAAGCGCTTGTTACGTGCCTTGTTACGTATTGCACAAAAAACAAAGGCCTGCATCGCTGCAAGCCTTTGTTTTTAAATGGTGCCGGCACCAGGAGTCGAACCCGGGACCTACTGATTACAAGTCAGTTGCTCTACCAACTGAGCTATACCGGCGTGTTAGGGCGACGATTATAGCGATTGGCAAGGTTCTGTAAACCCCTGAAATCTGACTATTTTTGCGAAAACCCAAGTTTTCTCACATTGCCCTGCTTTTCTCTGTCCCTTCAGCAAAAAATCAACGCTCGTGCAGTGCCTCTGCCCGGGATTTGATGATGGGTTTGAGCAGGTAGCTCAAGATGCTTTTCTTGCCGGTGATGATGTCTACCGACGCCACCATGCCGGGGATGATCAGCAGGGGTTTTTCGTCGGTGCCTAGGTGGCTGCGGTCGGTGCGCAGTTTGATGACGTAGAAGGTGTTCTTCTTCTCTTCGTCCATCACGGTGTCGGCGCCGATTTGTTCGAGCTTGCCTTTGAGGCCGCCGTAGATGGTGTAGTCGTAGGCGGTGAATTTGATCATGGCTTCCTGGCCGGGGTGCAGGAAGGCGATGTCTTGCGGGCGGATCTTGGCTTCCACCAGCAGCGTGTCGTCCAGCGGTACCACTTCGGCGATGTCACTGCCGGGTTGGATCACGCCGCCGACGGTGTTGACCAGCATCTGCTTGACGATGCCGCGCACCGGGGAGGTGACCATGGTGCGGCTGACGCGGTCTTCCAGGCCTTTAGATGTGGCTTGGGCCTTGCTCAGGTTGGTGCGGGCTTCGTTCAACTGGGCCAGGGCTTCGCTGCGGAATTTACCCCGGGTTTCGTCGATTTTGCGCTGCACTTCGTTGATCGCGGCTTGGGCACGCGGGATGGCCAGCGTGGTGCCGTCGAGCATGCCTCGGGTTTCGACTTCGGAGCGCTTGAGGCGCAGCACTTCTACCGGCGATATCGCGCCTTGCTTCACCAGTGGTTCGGACATGCCGATCTCCTGGCGCAGCAGACCCAGGCTATTACGGTATTGATCCTGTTTGGAGCTGAATTCACGCAGTTCCTGCTGACGTTGCAGCAGCTGTTGTTGCAGCCCGCCAATCTCATCTGCCAGTTGTTGGCGGCGGCTCTGATACAGCGACTCTTCGTTCGAAGCTTGGTTTGGCGCAGTCTTGCGTGCGTTGTCGGAGATGTTCAGCGGGCGGTTGTCGACTTCCGCGCTCAGACGCTCCACGCGCAGTTCCATGGCCACGCGGTCGGCTTCGGTTTCGCCGACGTTGGAGGCAAATCGCGTGTCGTCCAGGCGCACCAGCGGTGCCCCGGCGTCGACGATCTGGCCCTCATGCGCATAAATCTGCGCGACGATGCCGCCCTCCAGGTTCTGGATCTTCTGGATGCGCGAGGAGGGGATCGCTTTGCCTTCGCCCTTGGTCACTTCATCGATGATCGCGAAGTGCGCCCACAGCAGCAGGAACACGAAGAAGCCGATCACGCCCCAGATGGTCAGACGTACGATGCGTGGCGCGTCGTCGACCAGGGCTTTTTCCACTTCGGGCAGTGGCTGGTTGTCGAGTGAGTCGGTGCCTTTGAAATAACCGAAGACCATCTTCTTTAAGCGGCGTAGACCGGAGTTAAGCGACACTGATCTGCCCCTTTTTCAGCGCTTCCATCACGGCCGCTTTGGGGCCGTCTGCGAGTATCTGGCCACGGTCGATCACCAGCAGGCGGTCGACCAGGCTCAGCAGCGAAGCACGGTGGGTGACGAGAATCACCGTCTTGTTTTCGATCACCGACTGCAAGCGCTGCTTTAGGCGCTCTTCGCCGGTGTTGTCCATGGCGCTGGTGGGTTCGTCCAGCAGCAGAATAGGCGGGTTCAGCAGCAGGGCGCGGGCCAGGGCCACGTTCTGGCGCTGACCGCCAGAGAGGTTTTGCCCGCGCTCGCCCACTTGCAGTTCGTACCCCTGTGGGTGGAGCCTGGCGAATTCATGCACGCCGGCCAGCTCTGCCGCTTGCAGCACCATCTCGTCGTCCACGTAGCGCGCACCGGACACCAGGTTGTCGCGCAAGGTGCCGGCCAGCAACTGGATGTCTTGGGCCACGTAACCGATGTTGTGGCGCAGCTCGCTGACGTCGATCTGGCGAATGTCCACGCCATCCACCAGCAGCGAACCCGAGTCTGGCTGATAGAGGCCCACCAGTAGTTTGGCCAGCGAGCTTTTGCCCGAGCCGCTACGGCCGATAATGCCGATTTTTTCCCCGGGGCGAACGTTCAGGTTGATGCCGCGTAGCGCCAGGTTCTGTTGGTTCGGGTAGGTGAAGTCGACCTCGCGGAAGGTCATCGCACCTTGCAGCGATTTGCGGCTGAGGGGGCGCTCTTCGAAGTTGCGTTCTTGCGGCAGCTCCATCATTTGGTCGACGGAGACCATCGTCACCTTGGCTTGCTGGTAGCGCGTCAGCAGGCCCGACAGTTGCGCCAGCGGGCCCAGTGCGCGGCCGCTGAGCATGTAGCACGCCACCAGGCCGCCCATGCTCAGGGTGCCATCAATGATCTGATACACGCCGAAGATGATCATCGCCACGCCCGCCACTTGCTGGATCAGCAGCGTGATGTTCATCGCCAGGCCGGACAGAACTTTCACCCGCAGTTCCAGGCGGCTGAGGGTGCCGATGGTTTGTTCCCACTGGTATTGACGCTCGCTCTCGGCGTTATTGACCTTAACCGCATCCAGCCCGGCGAGGGTTTCTATCAGGCTGGACTGGCGCTCGGCGCCCAGCGCCATGGTGCGCTCAAGTGTCGCAGTCAACGGCTTTTGCAGGAAGTGACCAATCCCCAAGGCCAGCGGGAACGCGACGATTGGAATCCACACCAAGTGGCCGCCCAGCAGCGCGATCACGCCGAGGATTATCAATGTAAAAGGCAGATCGATCAGGCTGGCCAGGGTCAGCGAGGTTAAAAAGTCGCGCATCCCCTGAAATTCGTGGATGTTTTGCGCATAACTGCCGACGCGTGCCGGGCGCATTTTCATCGACATGCCCACGATGCGCTCGAACAGCGTTGCGGAAATGATCAGGTCGGTTTTCTTGCCCGCAAGGTCCAGGCACAGGCTGCGCATGCTCTTAAGCAGCAGGTCGAACAGGTAGGCACCGCAAATGCCGACCGCCAGCACCCACAGGGTGGCGGTGGCCTGGTTGGGGACCACGCGGTCGTACACGTTCATCACAAACAGCGGCGCGGCCAGGGCGATCAGGTTGATCACCAGGCTGGCAGCGATAGCATCGGCGTAGAGCCAACGTGAGCGTTTGAGGGTGTCTTTGAACCAGGAGCGCGCGCGCGGGATAAGCGTGCCGCTGGTGACGTCAAATTTATGCTGCGGTTGGGCGAAGAACACCCGGCCGCTGTAATCTTGACTCAGCACTTCCCGCGTGACGTGAACCTCGCCGCCTTCACTTTCGCTGAGCAGCAAGCGGGCGGTATCACCGTCCCACCCCACCAACACCGCACTGCGCCCTTCCTTCAACAGCAATAAGGCCGGCAATGCGATGGTCGGAATCTGCTCCAACTTGCGCTGCAGGAGCCGACCCTGCAAACCCGCCCGCGCGGCTGCGCGGGCGAGCAGGTCGGGGCTCAAGCGCTGGCCTGCCAAGGGCAGGCCAGTGGTCAGCATTGCCCGACTGGCGGGCTTGTAATGCAGGGAGCAGAGGGTCAGCAACCCGTCCAGCAAGGGGTCATCATGCTGACTGCGCGGGTCATGGTTGAGCGGCGCCACACTTATTTCAGAATCCAAGCTGACTCTCTCTTAATGCAGTTGAGCGGTCCAACTCCGTCAAGAATCAGTTCATCCCTGGCAGGTTCACCTTCGTTTTGACTTCGTTCTGCACAACTGATGCCAGCGGCGCAACCACGCCTTGGCTTTTGAGCAGTTGGCCCATATCGGCCTTGATACGGTATTGCGTATACAGCTGCAGGTTTTTGATCTGTGCCAGGCGTTGCGATGCCGTGAACAGTTCGTTCTCGCTGTCGAGCAGGTCGAGCAGTGTACGCTCACCCAGGCTGAACTGCTGCTGGTATGACGTGCGCACGCGGGTGCTGCGGTCTACGTATTCCTGAGCGATCGGCAATTGCGCCGTGGCGTTGTTGTAGGCGTTCCACGCCAGGCTCAGTTCCTGGTTCAGCTCACGCAGGGCGTTGTTGCGGATATCCAGCGCTTGGGATGCCTGGGACGCCTTGGACTGCAGGTCTGCTTTGTTGCTGCCGCCGGAGTATAGGTTGAACTGCATGCGCAGCATGGCGGAGTAGCCATTGTCGTGACCTTCTTCGCCGCCGATATTGCTGTTGGCCGAGCGCTGCAGCTCAGCATCGAAGCGCGGATAGAACGTCGACTTGGCGGATTCGTATTGCTTTTCAGCCGCAGCGATGTCCGATTCGGCCGAGCGCAGTACCGGGCTGCTCTCAACCATCTGCCGGCGTGCTTCTTCCAGGCTGGCAGGCATCAAGGCGACAAAGCCTTGGGGCTTCTCCAGCTCGTCGGGTTCTTGACCGACGGCGCTCATGTAGTTGGCTTTGGCGTCATCGAGGTTGGTCTGTTCGGTCAGCAAGTTGTTGCGCGCTTGGGCCAGACGGGCTTCGGCCTGGTCCATGTCCGCCATTCTTCCGACGCCACGGCTGGTGCGCAATTTGATTTGGTCAAAAATGCGTTCGTGGCTTTTCAGGTTGTCTTCTGCCAACTGCACCATCTCGCGACGGGTGAGGACATCCAGATAAACCTGAGCCACCGTCAGCGCAGTGCGCTCGGTGGTATTGAGCAGGGCATAGCCGCGAGAGTTGGCGGTGGCCTGCTGGCGGCCGACTTCATTCTCGGTGCCGAAACCTTGGAACAAGTTTTGCTGGAGACGAATGCTCGACTCGCCGCGGTTAAGGGTTTTCCAATCATGGCTATTGCTGGCGGCGCGGGTCGAGGTGTTGTCGGAGCTTTCGCGACCATAACCGCCCAGCAAGTCGATTTTAGGCAGGTAGCCGCCCTGGGCCGCTCTGACCTGATAGTCGGCGGCGATGCGTGCGTTGACCGCAGCCTGGATTTCTGGGTGAACGTCGACAGCCTTTTGCATGGCTTCTTGAAGGGTTTGAGCCTGTACGAAGCTAGTCGCAAAAACAAATGGCACAGCGGTGAATAAGTGCAAACGCATTCTGATTCTTCCCCGGGGATTGGTTGCCTGAAAGCCGCAACAAACTTGAAATATTGCACTGGAGTGGCAACTCGAAATACCCGTTTTTACTGGGCGCCGCAGGGCGCAAACAGAAAGTCGTGAAGCCGCTTAAATATCAATGTGACATTACTGGGCGGATTGTTTAGGATGACGTCCAATAGGTCAATACCTTGACGGAAAAGTAATTTTTCTGGCGCGGCAACAAAATATTGACGCCATTATTTTTTTAAGCAATTGAGTACTCCAGCTTATTGAATCGGCACCACTGACAGGGCCGGTCTCCTGGGTGGATACCCCTGAACGGCAATACACGGAGAGTCTTTTATGAGCAGCGTTGCGGTCGTCAAAAGCATTGTCGGTCAAGTGTTCGCGGTATCCCCAGAAGGGATTCGTCGTCTGCTGGTAGAAGGCGACCGCTTGTTCGCAGGGGAGCAGATTGATACGGGCCCGGCCGGTGCCGTTTCGCTGGAACTGGCCGACGGCCGCGTGATCGATCTGGGCCGCGACACTCAGTGGAGCGCCAACGCACCTGACTCGACCACCGACCTCAGCGCCGCCACTGCTCAAGCAGCACCGTCCGTCGCCGAATTGCAGCAGGCCATCGCTGCCGGCGCCGACCCGACCCAAGACCTCGAAGCCACCGCCGCGGGCCCGACCGCAGCCGGTGCTGACGGCGCTGTCGGCGGCGGTCATAGCTTTGTTGTGCTTGAAGCGACGGCCGGCGTGGTCGACCCTACCATCGGTTATCCGACCAACGGTCTGAATGCGGCGGATGCGGTGGCAAACGCCCTGACCGGCGCGGACAACAACGGCGTCGACCCGCGCAACGTCACCATCACCCTGACCGCCACGCCTACCATCACCGAAGCCGGTGGTGTTGTGGTTTACACCGTATTCATCACGCAGGCCCCGACCAGCGACCTGACCGTCACCTTGTCCAACGGCCTCTCTGTTGTGGTCCCAGCCGGCCAGACCTCGGGCGCGCTGAACGTCACGTTCGCCGGTAATGACACCCCTTACCTGGACGCCTCGTCGATCTCCGCCACCATCGCCGGCACGTCCGGCGGCGGCAACCTGATCATCACCACCGATCCGACGCCGGCGGTCACTCAGATCAACGACACCATCGACACCACCACCGTTACGCTCACCGCGACGGCATCGGTGGATGAGGGTGGCAAGATCGTCTACACCGCCACCGTGACCAACGCGGCGCAGACCGACGTTGTGATCAAACTGTCCAACGACCAGACCATCACCATCGAAGCCGGTAAAACCACCGGTACGGTCAGTGTCGACACTCCGGCTAACCTGGCGGATGGTAAAGACCTGACGGTCAGCGCCACCATTACCAGTGCCACCGGCGGCAACTACGAAAACCTGGCGATCAATCCCGCACCGGCCACTTCCACCGTTGTTGCCGTGGATGATCCCAGCGTTCTGGTCGCCGATACCAACACGATCGTCGAAGATAACGTCGCCACCGGCAATGTGCTGAGCAACGACAGCGACATCGACAACGTGCTGAGCGTCGCCACCTTCAACGTGGGCGGCACCACCTTCGCGGCGGGCCAGACGGCTGTTATCGCAGGCGTGGGCAGTATCACGATTGGCGTCGACGGCGCGTATACGTTCACCCCGGTCAAGGATTACAGCGGCGAAGTGCCGCAGATCGGCTACACCACTAATACCGGTTCGAGCAGCACGCTGACGGTAACGATTACGCCGGTCAACGACGCGCCGGTGGCAGCGGTTGTTGAAGCTGGCGGGGCTGAAGATCCGGCCCAGGGCATTGCGGTCAAACTGAGTGCGACCGATGTGGATGGCGTGGAGAGCGTGAAATCGTTCACCGTCGGCACGCCTACCAACGGCACCTTCTACACAGACGCGGCCATGACCAAACCGGTGACTGGCTCCATTGATGCGGTCAACGGCGAAGCGACGGTTTACTTCAAACCGAACGAAAACTTCCACGGCACCGCGGACTTCACCTACACCGCGACCGACAGCGGCAACGCTGACGGCAGCAATCCGCTGACTTCTGCGCCTGCCAACGGCACCATCACCGTGACTGCGGTCAACGACGCGCCAGAAGCTGTCGCCACCACTGC
>Ga0308164_10000802_pt1 | contig 43085 bp, 44 predicted proteins | sample PhyTR2_FD_201031 | JGI IMG/M metagenome (GOLD analysis project Ga0308164, IMG submission 201031) | Phyllosphere microbial communities from UC Gill Tract Community Farm, Albany, California, United States - DLSLT.R2 | ecosystem: Host-associated > Plants > Phyllosphere > Unclassified | place: USA...
TGGTGGTCACGGTGGCTCCTTGTCGTTTGGCGGCCGGGCGGGGTATGCCGGCTGCGTATAAGAAAGGAGCCTTTGCGGGGGGCGTTGGTTCAGCTGGATGTGTGACGGGATGTTGTTTCCTTCGTCACGGCTTCAGCTCCGCTCGGCAGCGCGGCGCAGAGTGATGCGCGTCAGCTCCGAAGGCACACCTAGCCGCAGGGCGAAACCGGGCCACAGCGCGGTGCCGTTGTTGACGTAGAGCTGCATGCCATCGACGTCATAGAAACCGGACACGAAGCCCTCGTTGGCCCGGGCGATAATCGGCGCGAGCGGGCGGATCATGCCGCCGTGGGTATGGCCGGACAGTTGCAATGCCACGCCTTGGCGGGCGGCTTGCCGGGCATTGCGCGGCTGGTGGTCCATCAGGATGATCGGTGCGTTGGCGGGCGCGCCGGCCAGCGCCTGCTTGAGGTCCGGCCCGGGCAGGCCGGCGCGCGGGGCGCTGAGGTCGGTGACGCCGGCGAGGGTCAGTTGCGCGCCGCCACGTTCGATCAGGGCGTGGCTGTTGCTGAGGCGCTGCATGCCCAACGAGACGAAATGCTGCATCCATGTCTCGTTGTCGAAGAAGTACTCGTGGTTGCCCGGAATCACATACACCCCATCCGGTGCACGCAGGTCACGCAGGGGTTCCACGTCGCGGGTGCGAGCGCTGAGCGGGCCGTCGATCAGGTCGCCGGTGATCAGGATCAGGTCCACGCCCAGGGCATTGGAGCGGTCCACTACCGCACGGGTCCACGTTTCGGTGTTCAGCCGGCTGATGTGCATGTCGGTCAGTTGCAGCATCGTGTATCCGTCGAACTGCGGCGGCAGGTGCTTGATGGTCACCTCGATATCCTTCACCGGCGGCACGCGAATCGCCTGGTGCACGCCGATGGCCGCCAGCAGCAGCGCCGCGGTGCCCATGCCATAGCGCAGGGTGGCGGGAATGGTCAGCCATTGCCGGCGCACCAGCATGGTCAGCAAGGCGCCGATATCGACGACGATCTGCAGCACCGCGAGCAGCAATATCGCGCCAAACGCCCAGTTGAAAAAGATCAGCACCGCACGGGGAAATTCCGGGGAAAACACGCTGCCGGAGGAGAACCGGGCGTACAGGTGGTATTGCGAGGCAAGCAGCAACAGCAACGCGGCGGCCAGCCTGGCGGGCAGCGGGCCGGGCAGGGGCCAGATGAAGCGGACGATGACGTAGAGGCAAGGGGTGCTGAACATGAGGTGAAACATCAAGTGCTCCTGTGGCCTTGCGCGCCCGCTTCGGGAAAAGCTCTGAAAGCGCTGTGTTAGAGAGGTTGAGAGCGATTGTCAGCGAGATACGTTCAGATGTATGCGGGTATTTTTGGTGGTGCGCCCCGCCCCATGCGCGGCCGATATCATGCCTTGGCCGCCAGCAACCCCCGCTGCACCCGCCACACCAGATAGCCCGCCACCACCGTTGTAGCGACCAGGCAATACCCCACCACATCGAAGTGCTGCAATTTGCCGTCCGCACCGATCACCACGATGTGCCCGGCCAACAGCGAAGCGAAGCCCCCCGACAATTGCTGGATAGCCGAACTCACCGCATTGAACGCACCGCGATGGGTGGGCGCCGGGACGCCGGCGACCATGGCCTGGAAGGGGATCAGCCGGGAGAAGATGCCTACGAACAGCACGGCGTTGACCAGAATCACCCACGGCAGCGGTACGTTGGACAGGTGCGTGTAGATGATGACCATGACGATGGTCAGCGCGCTACCGACGTAGAACACCGGCAGTTTGCCGAAGGCGTCGCTGGCACGGCCGATCAGCGGGCCGGTGACGATGGTGCACAGGCCGGTCAACAGGTACACGGTGGGCAGGTGGGTGATGTCGATGCCCAGGTTGTTGACGGTAAAGGCGCTGCCGAACGGCATCAGCATATAGCCGCCGGTGGTCAGCGACGCCGTGGCGGCGAAGGCGGCCCAGTGCCGGGGGGTGGCCAGGGTATTGAACAGGTGGCGGAAGGCGCTGTGCTCCTGCGGGGCGGCCAGGTGGTCGGCGACCGGGCGCATCACCAGCAGGATGATCAGCCCGCCGGCGGCGCCCATGGCCGCCAGCAGCAGGAAAGGCGCATGCCAGCCCCAGTGGTTGGCCAGGTAGAGGCCTACCGGCAGGCCCAGCACCTGGCTGGCGGCGAAGGCGGTCTGGATCACGCCCATGACCCGGCCGCGCGACTGCGGGGCGAACAGGTCGGCGGCGATCGCCAGCACGATCGAGCCGATCACGCCGGCGAAAATCCCGGTGACCACCCGGGCCAGCAGCAAGGTCTCGAAGCTATTGGCCAGGCCGCACCAGAGCGTGCCGATGACGAAGCCGCTGTAGAAGAACAGCAGCAATTTCTTGCGATCGAAGCGGTCGGCGAAGCCCGCGGTGACCAGCCCGCTGAGGCCGGCGCTGAAGGCGTAGGTGCTGACCACCAGGCTGAACTGGCTGGCCGACATGCTCAGCGCCGGCATGATCATCGCGCCCAGGGGGGCCATCAGCATGAAGTCGATGATCACCGCGAACTGCAGGGTGGCCAGCAGGCCGACCACGAATTTCTGATAGCGGCTGAAGGGCGTCAGGGTGGGGACGTCGGTCATTGATGGGCTCGGCAGGAAGGGCAGGCGGCCAATCATGGGGGAAAACGGCGCGATAAAGAACCCTTGGCGTCACCACACCCGAACAACTTCGGCTACTTTAGTCTGCAATCGTTTTTGCGCCGACCCAGAGGACCTTATGACCATCCCCCCGCTTGTATTGCCGACTTACCAGGACGTGCTCGACGCCGCCGAGCGCATTCACGGCCACGCCCACCGTACGCCGGTGCTGACCTCGCGCACCCTCGACGGCCAATTGGGCGCGCAGGTGTTTTTCAAGTGTGAAAACTACCAGCGCATGGGCGCGTTCAAGTTTCGCGGGGCGTTCAATGCGCTGTCGCGCTTCGACGAACAGCAGCGCCGCGACGGCGTGGTGGCCTTCTCGTCAGGCAACCACGCCCAGGGCATCGCCCTGGCGGCGCGGATCCTGGGGATTCCAGCCACCATCGTCATGCCCCACGACGCCCCGGCGGCCAAGATCGCCGCTACCCGTGAGTACGGCGCGACCGTGGTGCTCTATGACCGCTACACCGAAGACCGCGAGGCCATCGGCCGGCAGCTGGCGCAAGCGCACGGCTTTACCTTGATTCCGCCCTACGACCATGCCGATATCATCGCCGGGCAAGGCACCGCGACCCTGGAGTTGCTACAGGAGACCGGCCCGCTGGATGCGCTGTTCGTGTGCCTGGGGGGTGGGGGCTTGCTGTCGGGAGCGGCCCTGGCCACCCGTGCGCTGGCGCCGGCCTGCACGCTATACGGCGTGGAGCCACAGGCGGGGAACGATGGCCAGCAGTCGTTTCGCAGCGGCACCCTCGTGCATATCGAGACGCCGGAAACGCTGGCCGACGGCGCCCAGACTCAACATCTAGGCCAGTACACCTTTGCCATCATCCGTCGCGACGTGGATGACATTCTCACGGTGACCGACGATCAATTGGTGGCCGCCATGCGCTTTTTCGCCGAGCGGATGAAGATGGTGGTGGAACCCACGGGTTGCCTGGGCCTGGCGGCGGTTCGCGAGATGGGCACGGCGCTTGAGGGCAAGCGGGTGGGGGTGATTGTCAGTGGCGGTAATGTCGATCTGGGGCGGTATGCGCGTTTGTTGAGCCAATAACCCGCAAGACCGCTGTTCTTGTCAGGCGGTCGCGTTCGCTTCGGTCAGGCGCGCCTCAGAGGCACTGCGACCCGCCAGCCATGCGAGGCCAGACGCAGCGACCAGTACGGTTGCGCTGAGCTCGAAGGTGGCCTTGTAGCCACTGAGATCGAATGCCAGGCCGCCGACGATGGCCCCGCCCGCGATAGCCAACTGGACAATGGCCACCAGCAGGCCGCCGCCAGCCTCTGCATCATCGGGGAGCGTTTGCGCCAACCAGGTCCACCATCCAACGGGCGCGGCAGTCGCGACCAGCCCCCAGAGGCCAAGCAGCACGGCGGTCAGCAGCGGTGAAGCACCGAAACTCACCAGCATCAGCGCGATGACGGCCATGATCAGGGGGATGATCGTCAGCGTACGGTAGAGGCCTGCCCCAATGAATCTTTCGATCAGAAAGGTCCCAAGAAAGCCTGCAAGCCCTAGCCCCAGCAGCATAAGCGACAAGGTCGAGACACTAACGCCGGTGACCCCCTCCAGAAAGGGCCGCAGGTAAGTGAACAGCATGAACTGCCCCATGAAGAAAGCGCTGACGGCCACCATCCCCAATGCGACGGGCAGCTGCTTCATCAGCCTCAGGGCGTTGCCGCTACCGGCGTTGCGCTCGGGCCTGAAGGACGGCAGGCTGATCAGCAGCCACACGGCCGCGAGCACGGCCACGGGGATGACGCAGAAGAACGCGCCGCGCCAGCCAATCAGCGCACCGAGGAAGCTGCCCGCTGGGGCGGCGATCACCGTCGCGAGCGCATTCCCGCCATTGACGATGGCCAGCGCCCGGGGAACTTGGTCGGGGGCGACCAGGCGCATTGCGGTCGCGGCTGACAACGACCAGAAACCGCCGATGGCGATGCCGATCAAGGCACGCCCCAGCATGAAAGAGGAATAGCCAGGTGCGAGCGCCACAACCGTACCGGACACGATCATCAGCAAGGTCAGCCCCAGCAGCAGCTTCTTGCGTTCGACGCGTGCGGCTATCGCGGCGATCACCAGGCTGGTCATCAATGCGAAGGCGCCGGACACGGAGATGCCCTGGCCGGCCTGGCCCTCGGTGATGTGCAGCTCTGTGGCAATGGGGGTCAGCAGGCTGACGGGCATGAATTCTGAAGCGACCAGGGCGAAGGCCGCCAGCGACATGGCCAGCACGGCGCTCCAGCTGTGTTTTTCTGTAGGGAGAGACGTCATGGGCTTTACCTTTAGTGCGAACTCGGCACATTCTCCCGGTCGAACCGCCGCTGCCCTAGTGCAATCCGCTTGAATGCTTGCCTGATCCTATGAGGTTGCAGGGTTATGGATAGGAAACAGGTCCTTGGCGCACTAGACTTCGGTCATCAGGAGCTTGCCAACATGATCCCTACCGCCGTTTGCCAAGAGTCGCCGTTGGCGCTGAGCATTGACCCGCGCGTGAGCGAACCGGGTGACTTCGCCACGGCCATACCCGGGTTGGCGTTGTTTCGTCGCGACCAGCCCGCGCCGCCCGCGGTGTGCATGATCGAGCCGAGCCTGATTCTGGTGGGGCGTGGCGAGAAACGGCTGTGGGTTGCGGGTGAGGGCTACAGCTATGGCCGTTCGCGGTTTCTGGTCAATTCACTGGACCTGCCAGCCAATTCCGAAGTCGTCCGTGCCAGCCCCGAGCAGCCTTGTGTCGGGTTGGTGCTGAAGCTGGATGTCGGCATGCTTGCCGAGGTGATCTCCAAGGGTGGCCTGCCAGCGGCGCGTGATCGCGCCGAGGGCAAGGGCGCGGGTATCGGAACCCTGTCGCCCACTTTGGAAGGCGCGTTGGGTCGCCTGCTCGCACTGCTCGATGAACCGGAGGCAATCCCGGTGCTGGCGCCGCTGATCCTGCGGGAAATCCACTATCGGCTGCTCAACACCGATCAAGGGGCGAGGCTGCGGCAGATCACCGCCGTCGATGGCCAGGGTTATCGCATCGCCAAGGCCATCGACTGGCTCAAGGTCAATTACACCGCCGCGCTGCGCATCGAGCAGTTGGCGGCGCGGGTGCAGATGAGCGCACCTACGTTTCATCATCATTTCCGTCAGCTGACCGGCATGAGCCCGCTGCAGTATCAGAAGTGGCTGCGCCTGAACGAGGCCCGTCGGCTAATGTTGATGGAGCGTCTTGACGTCTCGCGGGCGGCGTTTGCCGTCGGCTATGAAAGCCCCTCGCAGTTCAGCCGTGAATACGGCCGCCTGTTCGGTACCGCGCCCAGCCGCGACATCGCGCTGCTGCGGGGGCAGCCCTTCAGGGCCGAAGCGCTGGGCACCGCGGCCAGCCAGGCGAATGAACAGCACTACCGGTGATGCGCCTCGCTGCGTGCCACTGTTTATAAGAAAGCACGTCAACCGATGATCAAGCGGGTGAGTCATGGAACTACGAATCAATCAGAAGACCTATCAGGTCGATGCCGACGCCGATACGCCCTTGCTGTGGGTGATCCGCGATGATCTGGGCATGACCGGTACCAAATACGGCTGCGGCCTGGCGCAATGCGGCGCTTGCTCGGTGCTGGTGGACGGCAATGTGGTGCGCTCGTGCGTCACCCCGGTGGCCGGTGTGGTCGGCCGTGAGGTCACTACCATCGAGGCCATTGAGGGTGATGAGGTCGGCAAGCGGGTCGTCGCGACCTGGGTCGATCTGCAGGTCGCACAGTGCGGCTACTGCCAGTCTGGGCAGGTGATGGCGGCGACGGCGCTGCTCAAACACAATCCCAAACCGAGTGACGCGCAGATCCAGGCGGCGATGGTCAACCTGTGCCGCTGTGGTACTTACAACGCCATCCATGCCGCCGTTCATGAGCTTGCTGGCAAGGGGGAGGTGTCATGAACGTACGTATCGATCCAGCATTGGAGCTCCCGGCCCTGGCGCTGACCGACCCGGTCAACCTGTCCCGTCGACGTTTTCTTACCGGTACCGCCGTGGGCGCGCTGGTGCTCGGCTTCGGCCTGCCGCTCGGTTCGCCGCGTGTGCAGGCGGCAGCTGGAGCGGCGCCGGAACTCGGCACCCAAGTGCCGGCGTTTCTGGAAATTCGCCCGGACAACCGCGTGCGCCTGTTGTGCCCCTTCATGGAAGGCGGGCAGGGCACGTTCACGGCGATGGCGCAGATCATCGGTGAGGAACTGGACGCCGACCCTACGACCTTTCTGGTCGAAGCGGCGCCGCCCGGCGCGGCCTATGTGGTGATGCCAAACGGCATGCGCATCACCGGCGGCAGCATGTCGGTGCGCATGAGTTATCCGGTCATGCGCCGCCTCGGCGCGCTCGCCCGTGCAATGCTCGTGCAGGCGGGTGCCGACGAACTGGGCGTGCCGGTGGGTGAACTGACTACCGAACCTGGCAAGGTGGTGCACGCCGCGTCGGGCCGCTCCCTGGCCTACGGCGCGTTGGCCGAGCGTGCGATGAGCCTGCCGGTGCCCGATCCTGCCAGCGTGCAGTTGCGTGACCCTAGCCAGTTCCGCTGGATCGGCAAGCCGGTCAAGCGCCTCGATGCCTACGACAAGTCCACCGGCAAGGCGCTCTACAGTATCGACCTCAAGGTCGATGGCATGCTTCACGCCGCCGTTCAGCATGCGCCACGCCTCGGCATGACCGTAGGCGACCTGCGCAACGAGGATCAGGTCAAGGGGATGAAAGGCGTGCATTCCGTGCACCGCTTGCCCGGCGCCGTGGCCGTGGTCGCCGAGCGCTGGTGGCATGCCAAGCGGGCGGTGGAGGCCCTCCAGGTCAACTGGCAGGAGCCTGGCGCCGACAGCAAAGTTCGCCCCATGCCGGCGGACTTTTCCAGTGACCAACACTTCAAGCGGCTGGCGGCCGAGAAGGGCCCGGCCCGCGACGATGAAACCGCGGGCGACGTGGTCGCGACCCTGGCCAACGCCAAGACCCGTGTCGAGGCCAGCTACCACAACCAGTACCTGAACCATGGTCAGTTGGAACCGCCGTCGGCGCTGGCGCGATTCAACCCGGACGGCTCGCTGGAAATCTGGCTGCCCAATCAGGCACCGGACATGTTCCTCGCCGATATCGCCAAACGCACCGGCCTTGACCCTTCGCGCATCACCTTGCATTCGCCGCTGCTGGGCGGGTTCTTCGGGCGCCACTTTCTGTACGACTCCGCCAGTCCCTACCCGCAGGCCATCGCCTTGGCCCAGGCGGTGGGGCGCCCGGTCAAGCTGATCTGGAGCCGCGAAGAAGAGTTCCTGCGTGACGTGCTGCGGCCGGTCGCGGCGGTCAATTTCCGCGCGGCGCTAGACAGTGATGGCTGGCCATTGGCAATCGAGGCGATCAGCGCTACCGAAGGGCCTACCGAGGCCATCGCCGGCAAGCAGGGCGAAAAACTCGACCCTACCGCACTGGAAGGGTTGACGGGCAAGTCCTACGCCATCCCTAACAAGCGGATCGCGCAAATCTACGTCAAAGGCCCGGCGATGTTGGGCTACTGGCGTTCGGTGGGCAATTCCCTCAACGACTTTTTCTACGAGTCGTTCCTCGACGAACTGGCCGACAAGGGCGGCAAGGACCCCTTCGAACTGCGCCTGCATCTGCTGCGTGACAACCAGCGCCTGACCACGCTGCTGCAGGCGGTCGGTGAGTTGTCGGGGGGCTGGAAGCGCGGGCCCTTCACCGCCGAGGACGGCACCAGGCGCGCGCGCGGCGTGGCGATGGCTTCGCCGTTCGGGACGCAGACGGCGGTGATCGCCGAGGTGTCCATAGAGCACGGGCAGGTGAGGGTGCACGACATCTGGCAAGCGGTGGACCCGGGCAGCATCGTCAACCCGGCGATTGTTGAAGCGCAGGTCAATGGCGCCGTGGCGCTGGGGCTCTCGCAAACGCTGGTGGAGGAGGCCGTGTGGGTGGATGGCAAACCCCGGGCTCGCAACTACGACTTGTACCCGATTCTTCAGCCAGCGCAGATGGCTCGGGTGCACGTACGAGTGGTCGAGAGCGGGGAGAAAATGGGTGGCATCGGCGAACCGCCGTTGCCCGCCGTAGCGCCAGCGGTCGCCAATGCGGTGGCCACGCTGACGGGCCAGCGGGTGCGTAGCCTGCCCATGAGCCGACACACCTTCACCTGATCAGCGCCGGAGCCTCCATGAATAACAGCCGATTCGCAAGAACCCTGGGCTGGTCAGCCTTGCCGTGCCTGGTCGCGGCAGGCCTGCTGGCCTGGTATGTCACCCGCGAGCCTGTCTCGCGCCTTGAAAGCCAGCAGGGCGCCGATACCGCGCCCGCGCTGGTCGCCCGTGGCGGATACGTCGCCCGGCTCAGCGACTGCGTGGCCTGCCACAGCGTGCCCAACGGCAAGCCCTTCGCGGGTGGCCTGGAAATGGCCACACCGCTGGGGGCGATTCACGCCACCAACATCACCCCAGACCCCGAAACCGGTATCGGCCGCTACAGCCTGGCCGACTTCGATCGCGCGGTACGCCATGGCGTGGCACCCGGCAGCCGCCGTCTGTACCCCGCCATGCCCTATCCCTCGTACGCCAAGCTCAGCGATGACGACGTGCGGGCGCTGTATGCCTTCTTCATGAAAGGCGTGGCGCCGGCCAAGCAGGCGAATATCCCCAGCGCCATTCCCTGGCCGCTGAACCTGCGCTGGCCGATCGCACTGTGGAACGGCGTGTTTGCCGACCCCGAGCCCTATGTGGCGAAAACGTCGCAGGATGCGCTGTGGAATCGCGGTGCCTACCTGGTGCAAGGCGCCGGGCACTGCGGCAGTTGCCATACGCCACGTGGCCTGGCCTTCAACGAGAAAGCGCTGGACGAAACCGGTACGCCTTTCCTTGCTGGCGCCTTGCTGGATGGCTGGTACGCACCCAGCCTGCGTGCTGACCACAACACCGGGCTGGGCCGCTGGAGCGAGCCGGAGATCGTGCAGTTCCTCAAGACCGGCCGCAACCGCCACGCGGTGGTCTACGGCTCGATGACCGAAGCGTTCAACAACTCCACGCAGTTCATGACCGACGATGATCTGGCGGCCATTGCGCGTTATCTCAAGGCGCTGCCTGGGGACCCCCAGCGCGACGGTGAGCCTTGGCAGTATCAGGAGGCCGCCGCAGCGGCGAGTCCGGCCACCCCCGGGGCCGCGACCTACGCGACCCGCTGCGCTTCGTGCCACGGCCTGGACGGCAAGGGCCAAGCCATCTGGATGCCGCCGTTGGCCGGCGCCACCTCGGCATTGGCCAAGGAGAGCGCCTCGGCGATCAACATCACGCTCAATGGCTCGCAGCGCATCGTGGCGGCCGGTGTGCCTGACGCCTATCGCATGCCGGCCTTCCGTGAGCAGCTGTCGGATCAGCAGATCGCCGAAGTCCTGACCTTCGTGCGCAACACCTGGGGCAATCAGGGCACTGCCGTGGACGCGCAGGCGGTGGGCAAGCTGCGCGAGCATACGGATCCGGCCAGCAGCAGCCCGATCATCCTGCACATGCGCTAAGGATGGGCCGCTTGGCCGGGATCGTTGCCGCCAAGCATGGCGCCAGGCTGCCGAGAGCCTTCTCGATGGCCTGCGCCAAAGCGCAAGCGGAAGTGCCGAGCCAGCGACCGCTCGGGGAGTCGCTTTTGGAATGAATTGAAGTTCCTATTTATCGCTTTTCCCCCAGGCAAAGAGCACCGACCATCGCCCCACTAATAAACATAAGAGTGAGGGGCCATGCGCGAATCCACTATTTCCGAAGTGACCGCAGAGCAGGTCACGGCCAGGTCTGGCTACCGTTGGCTGGTGCTCAGCGTAATCGTCGTGGTCTACATGCTGGCGGCGGCCGATCGCGCCAACATCGGCATTGCCCTCCCGTATATCCAGAAGGAGTTCGGCGCGAGCAACTCGCAGGCCGGCCTGCTGGTGAGCGCTTTCTTCCTGTTCTACTCCTTGGGCCAGATTCCCGCCGGCTTCGTGCTCAGCCGGTTCGGCAGCCGCCTGGTCGCACCGGTCTCGGTGGCCCTGACCTCGGGCGTGACGCTGTTGATCGGCACGGTCGGCAGTTTCGGTTTGCTCAAGGTCTACCGCTCGGCGTTGGGGCTGGCGGAAGCGGCGCTGCCGCTGGCCATGCTCAGTACTATCAACCGCTGGTTTCCCTCGGCCGAGAAGGGCCTGGCCACGGGCGCTTTTCTGTCTGCGGCGAAAATGGGCGCGGTCATCGCCCCGCCGGTAGGGGCGGCGCTGATCTTGCTGGATGGCTGGCGCACCATGTTCATCGCCTTTGCCATTCCCGGTTTCCTGATGGCGCTGGTGTGGTGGTGGCTGGTACCGAACGACCCGCGCGCCAGCAAGCGGGTCAATGACGCGGAAGCGCAGCATATCGAAGGGCAGGTGACTGTGGACGCGGGGCCTCAGCGCACCCACAAGGACTTCGGCGCCCTGGACCGCGCCCTGCGCTACCAGACGGTCGCGCCGCTGGCGACCTCGCGCTCGGTGTTCGCTTCCTGGAATATCTGGGGTTGCGGGCTTGGGTACCTGCTGATGACGGGCGTGGTCAACGTGCTGCTGGCCTGGTTGCCGAAATACCTCGGCGAAGTGAAGCAATTCGAACTGATGCAGGTGGGCTTCGTGGCGTCCTTGCCGTTTGTAGGGGGCGTGCTGGGCAATATCGTCGGCGGCTGGTTCTCCGACAAGATCCTCGACCGGCGCCGCAAGCCGACCATGATGATCAGCGCGGTCGCCACCTGCCTGATGATGGTCGCCCTGGTCTACGCGCCCAACGGGTTGCTGCCGGTCAGCCTGTTGCTGCTCGGCACCGGTTTCCTGCTGAACATCGGCTATTCATCGTTCTCGGTCTATTCCATGGGGCTGACCACGCGCAAGACCTACCCCCTGGCGGCTTCGCTGGTCAACAGTGCCGGGCAGGCCGGTGGCGCCATGGCCCCGCTGATTACCGGCATGCTGCTGGACAGCTATAGCTGGACCGCGGTGTTCATTTTCCTCGGCGTGTGCTCGCTGGGGGCGCTGGCTTTCGTGTTGTCGATCAACGAGCCGGCCGCTGCCAGCGTCACGGCGCCGCGCTGACGGGGCGCTTCAGCCCTGGAGTTGCCGGGTGAAGTCGCACAGATCGGCGGCCAGTGCGGTGACTTCCTTGACGAAGGCCGAAGGGCGATCGTTTCGGTACATCGCCATATAGGGCACGGGGGGCAAGGCGGGCTCGGTGTTGATGATCGTCAGCTTGCCCTCGTCGACCAGGGGCCGGAAGCACTCCAGCGGCAGGTAGGTCACGCCCAGCCCGGCGGTGGTCAAGCCGACCATGGCGGTCAGGCTGTCGGTGGACAGCGTCTTGGGCAGTTCGACGCCTGCGGCCCGCAGCCATTTGTTGACGAACAACCCGGAGCCGGACTTTTTACCTTGCACCAGCATGGGGTAGCTGGCCAGTTCGGCCAGGCTCATCACCGTCTGCTGGCCGATCAACCTGGGCGCCGCCATCCAGGCGTTTTCGACGATTGCCAGGGGCACTGCGGTGACCTCGGGGGCCGTAAAGGTGTCAGGAATGATAATGAGATCTACCGCGTCATCCATGAGTTTTTCGTGCAAGTTGCGGCTCATGTCGACTTCGGGCTCAACGCTCAGGCCGGGAAAATCCTGCATCAGGCGCGTGATCAGCGGTGGCAGCCAGGTGCTGGCCGTCAGCTCGGTGACACCTAGCCTGAGCCGGCGGGTGACCACATGTTTGCCGTCCTTGAGCGAGGTGATGCGGTCGGCGAGGGCGAGCATTTCGCGGCCGATCACCAACAATTCTTCCCCGGCTGCCGTTAGCCGCGCGCCGCGCTGGGAGCGATCGAACAGTTGCAGGCCGGTAGACGCTTCCAGCTCGTGCACCCGCTTGGAAATCGCCGATTGCGTGGTGCTGAGGTGCTCGGCCGCGCGCTCGAAAGTGCCGAGGCGTTCGATCCAGTGCAGCGCAAGAAGCTGGCGGAGGCTGACCATTTCCATTCCTTAAGGGCATGTTTAGCCATAGCTTAATATCGCTTTTTATATTCTACAACGTCTCTATCCTCCTACTCAGTTGCCCCAAGAGGAACACCCATGAACGCTTCAGCCGCTACTGCCGAACTCGACGAACTGCTGGCCGGCTTCGCCCGCACGTCCACCTCCATCATCAGCGATTGCCTGGACCGCCTGCCCGGCGCGCCGCTGCGCCCGTTCCATCGTATCGAGGGAACCATGGCCGGTACCGCCCTCACCGTGAAGGTGCCCTGCGGCGACAACCGCGCCATCCACCAGGCCCTGGAATTACTGCAGCCAGGCCAGGTACTGGTGGTGGACGGCGGTGGCGACGTGAGCCGGGCGCTGATGGGCGACATCATGTCGGCGATCGCCGAGAAGCGCGGGGCGGCGGGGGTGGTGGTGGACGGCGCCATTCGTGACCTGGCGACCATTGGCAAAGGGGTGTTCCCGGTGTTTGCCCGCGCCGGCTATCACCGTGGCCCCTACAAGAACGGCCCGGGCGAAATCAACGTGCCGGTGTGCATTGGTGGCATGATCGTAGCGCCCGGTGACATCGTCGTCGGCGACCACGACGGCATCGTCGCCTTCCCGGCGGCGCAAGCGCGCAGCCTGCTGCAGCGTTGCCATGCCACCGAACGCAAGGAAGCCGAGATGTTGGCGCAAATCGCCGCCGGTACTTACAAAGGCGCTTACGCGGCGCACTGAGGAGAACAGATGAATATTGTGATTATCGGTGCCGGTGAAGTCGGCCTGACGTATGCGCGACCTTGGGTGGCCGCTGGTCATCAAGTCGTCCTGTGTGACTTGAAACCTTCCGCCACCGCCCGGGCGTTCGCGGAACAGGCGGGAGTGGACATCTTTACTTCGGTGACGGATGCCGTTGTGGCAGGCGATGTCGTTGTTTCCTGTGTGTTCGGGACGGTCTCGCTGCCCGTAGCGGAACAGGCGTTGGCGAGCATGCGCAAAAGCGCCTTGTTCATCGACATGACCACCGCGGACCCCGAGCAGATCAGGCTAGCCGCCCAGCGCGCCGCGGCGTTGGGCATTCAATACGTGGACGTCGCGATCCTGGGCGCCATCGCGCTGACCCACGAGAAAACCAACCTGCTGGGCGCGGGCGTGGGGATCGAGCAAGCACTGAGCCTCTTCGCCTCGGCGGGCGCGCCGCTGCGTGAAGTGGACGGCGGCGCGGCGGGTGATGCGGCGGCGCTGAAAATCCTGCGTAGCGTGTTTACCAAGGGCCTGGAAGCCCTGACGATCGAGTGCTTCATAGCGGCGCAAAAGCAGGGCGTGACCGACAAGCTGCACGATGCCCTGAGCGATATCGACCAGGCCAGCCTGCGGGATTTTCTCGGTGCGTTGATCCGAACCCACGTGGTGCATGCGCCACGGCGGCTCAAGGAGGTGGAGGAAGCGGAGCGGCAGTTGCGCAACGCCGATATGCCGGTGGCGGTGCTGCCGGGGGTGAAGGCGCTGTTTGCGCGGACGGCCGAGCAGATTTCAGTGGCACCGTTACCAACGGCGACACCGACTTTGGAGCAGGCTTTTGCGTGGCTGTTTGAGGTGAATGGGGTCGATAGATAGCTTCAGCGCCAGGGCTATGTGTGCCGGGTAAAGTTCATTTCTCGGTATCCAACCATGACAGGCTTAACGGCTGGCGCTAAAGCTCTGAGCCTGGGCAGGTGGACTTTTTGCCAATATGAACAATCATATAGGCATGCCCTTAAAAGGAGACGAGCATGTTCAGCCGGCTTTTCACCCCCGTCGCCCTGTTGGCCGCCATGGTGGTCGCCCCCGCCATGGCCGCCGATTCCGATTCGGCACTGGCCAAGGACCGCGGGCAGTTTCGCCCGTTGATCGTGATCGCGCGGAGCGCTTCCGATCCCTCGCTGGAAGCGCTGAAGAAGGACCTGGCCGACCCTGCCACCAACAAGGCCTTTCAGGACCGCAAGATGGTGCTCTACACGGTGGTCGGCACCATTGGCCAGCGCGACGGCAAGAACCTCGATCCGCAGGCCACGATGGCCATGATCCGTGAGCTGAACCTGGGCGTGAGCGATGCCACGCGGGTGGTACTGGTGGGCCTGGATGGCGGCAAGAAGATCGACGACAAGGGCAATGTCGACCTGAAGAAGATCTTCTCCACGATCGACGCCATGCCCATGGCCGAGAAGGAAGCGGCAGCCCCGCCGCCCGCGAAGGCCGCTCCCGCCGGCAAGCCTGCCAAGGGCGCCAAGCCGGGCAAGGCCGCGCCCGCGGAGGATGCGCCGCCGGCTGCCGGGCTGGATGACTGAAGCGGCTTTGACAGGCTTGAGTTGAGCGACAGCAAATGATAGGTGAGGTATAGAAAGTTCTCCATAGCGCACCCGTGCCAAACCGCATCAACCTGCAGCCCAGGTTATTCCTGACTTGGCTGCATTGGCGCGCTCACCACGGGAATACGGTTTCTGGGATTTGTAGTGAAGTTCTTTTCACGCGCAATTCCTATAAATTCTCGTTGGAGCGGCCAAGAAAGCGGCATTTAAAAGCGCGGCAGTTTAACCGCGAACTTACTCGTCGAGTGGCGCGGGGGTTGGCAAACGGGTAAGCGCAGTGCGGTTTTGCCGCTCCCTTGACGCTAGCGGCCAGGCCAGCTTGTTGTCCTGATCGCGTAGGCACTTGAGCTGACTGTGCCTCAGGCGCGCGTTTATTTCGCCTTCCTCAAACCGGATGCAGCTCAAGCCCATCGTCGCTCACGCTGACTCGATAGCCTGCGTAATCGGCGAGGGTAGGGTGTTCAGTGTCCATAGGATGGCTATGGGTCGCCGTGATCACCGCCACTTTGGCGCCTGCCGCCTGGGCCGCAGTGATACCGGCCGGCGCATCCTCGAACACCAGGCACTGGCTGATATCAACCCCCAGGCGCTCGGCGGCCAGCAGGAAACAATCGGGCGCGGGTTTACCGCGCGGGGCGTCTTCGGCGGTAATCAATAGTGCAGGAGGCTTGATGCCAGCAGCCTGCAACCTGATCAGGGCCAGCGCGCGTGGAGCGGAAGTGACGATGGCCCAGCGCTCGGGCGGTAGGCTTTCAAGGAAGGCGAGGATGCCCCCGATGGCGGCGGTGCCTTCGGTGTCATGCATCTCCTCCTCGAGCACCCCTAGGGCTTCAGCGTGGGGGTCGATACCGGGCAGGTTCTGCCGGCGGATGGTCTCCACCCCCTGCACACCATGGATAGTCGGCAGAAAAGTCGCAACGTCCAACCCGTGGCGCTCAGCCCAGCGCGTCCAGACCCGTTCGGCCGAAGCGATGGACGTGAGGAGGGTGCCGTCCATGTCGAAGAGAAAAGCGGCGAATTGCTGTTGGGGATACATGCTGTCTCCTTTGAAGTATTCGCGTTAGAAACCTTGGCACGCAAAAAGTGCGCATCGATAGCGGTGGTTGGCAAGAGGAGGCGTATCACAGCGTCGGCTTCCCGCCTGTAGTTGAGAAGCTGGCAGGTGGCTTCTGGCCGGAAGTAGCCGGTTCAATGGTTACTCTAGACTCGCCAGTGAGGCGGACTTTGATTAGCCCCTTTGGCATCGATATCGGTGTAGCTCTGCTTGCGAGTCGGCCTTGGGGTTCCCGCCCGCCCTTGGCCCTTCGCTGCGCTACGGGTTCCCGAGCTCCGGCGCGATTCCGGGGGTCGCCACGACGGGCCGTCCCTGGCCCGGCGTGACTAGCTCGGCATCCATGCCTCGCTCCCCCCTCCATCGCGCCTACACTCGGCCTGCGGGCTGATTGGGCGGGAACCCCAAGGCCGACTCGCAAGCAGAGCGCGGAGATCTGTGGGGGCGTTGGGTAACCTAATGATTCGATGGTTTCCAAATTGGGAATCGGGCCGCTTTTGGCCGATTGCTGCCTGTCGACGGGCGAAATCTCTCAGGATCGCCTTCACATACTTGGCTACAGAGGACGTCAAACGTACCTAGGCGAACTTATCAGGCCCAAGAGGCCGGTAGGCTACAAAGGTCAAAAGGGGCTGTATAGCTGAGCCTGGTGCTGGATAGATGATTGAAATCACAAATCGATAGCTGTTTGACCATATCCCCCCCTAGGGGATATCATGTTCGCCAAATTCGTCGTAGACAAAGGCTCGAAACATGGCGGAGCACGATCATCCTCACGGACACACGCATCAATCTCATGAGGCCATTATCAAGCGACTCAAACGCGCCGATGGCCACCTGCGCAGCATCATCACGATGATCGAAGAGGGCCGCGAATGCGTGGACATCGCCCAACAGCTTCACGCTGTCGAGAAGGCGGTATGCCAAGCCAAGCGCACTTTGATCCAGGACCACATCGATCACTGTCTTGAAGACACGGTGGACTCGCTCGCAAAAGGTCAGCGCGCCCCATTGGAAGCATTCAAGCAGATCACCAAGTACCTCTAGGTCCACGATGCCCAACTTTACCGAGCTGTTGCAGCAAGGCGGTTCACACGCCTGGCTTTATTTCCCCAGCGCCATTTTGCTGGGCGCGCTACATGGCCTTGAGCCCGGGCATTCGAAAACGATGATGGCCGCGTTTATCGTCGCCATTCGTGGCACCGTCAAGCAGGCGGTGATGCTAGGGCTGGCTGCCACGCTTTCCCATACCGCGGTCGTCTGGCTGGTCGCGATGGTAGGTATGCATCTGGGCCAGGGCCTGGACGTCGAAACCACTGAGCCTTACTTTCAGATCGCATCTTCTGCGCTGATCATTGCCATCGCCCTGTGGATGCTCTGGAGAACCTGGCGTGGCGAGCAACTGTACAAGTTCGAGCAAGCAAGCGAGGAGCACGGCCACGGCCATGACGAGACCCACCGCATCAATACCGGCCACGGCATGGTCGAACTGTCGATCTTCGAGGAGGGCATGCCGCCTCACTGGCGCATGAAGACGTTGAGTGGGCGCACTTGGGCGGCGGACGAAGTGGTTGTTCATACGGCCAGTGCGGGCGGCGCAATGCGCCAGTTCGCGTTCGTGCAACAGGATGGGTTCCTGCAATCACGCGATGCCATCCCCGAGCCCCATGAGTTCAGCGCCAGGCTCAGCCTGGGGCATGCGGGCCACAGCCATGACTACGACCTGGATTTCAAGGAGCACGACCACGGGCACAGCCACGGCCCTGCTGAGCTCGGTGGGCTTGATGTAACCGCGGAGGGATACCAGGACGCTCACGAGAAAGCTCACGCCAATGACATTCGCAAGCGCTTCACCCATCGCGAAGTGAGCAATGGCCAGATTCTGATGTTTGGATTGACGGGTGGACTGATCCCTTGCCCTGCGGCCATCACCGTATTGCTGCTCTGCCTGCAAGTGAAGCAGGTTGCGCTTGGGGCTGTTCTGGTGCTGTGCTTCAGCATAGGTTTGGCCATTACGTTGGTCACGGTTGGAGCCGCTGCCGCCATAGGTGCTCGGAAAGCATCCAGCCGTTTCCCTTGGTTGAGCATGTTGGCGCGCCGCGCCCCGTACCTTTCCAGCGTATTGATCATCTGCGTAGGGCTGTACGTGGGGATCAATGGCTGGATCGGCTTGCACCCATGAGATGAACAAGTGTTCGAGCTGACGAGTTATTTCGGCCTGTTCGTGGTGGCATTGGGTGCCGCCACGCTCCTGCCGCTTCAATCGGAAGCGGTGCTGGTCGGCATGTTGCTTTCTGAGAGCTACTCGGCCGGCTGGCTGCTTGTCGTGGCCACCACCGGCAACGTCCTGGGTTCGGCGATGAACTGGTATATCGGCCGCTCCCTCGAACGTTTCCGCCACCATCGCTGGTTTCCGGTGAGCGGCCGCCAGCTAGGCAAGGCGCAGGATTTTTACGGCCGCTATGGCCGCTGGACGCTTCTGCTCAGTTGGGTGCCGGTGGTTGGCGACCCTATTACGATGATCGCGGGAGTGATGCGTGAGCCGCTCTGGAGCTTCCTGATAATCGTGACGATTGCAAAAGGTGCACGTTACTTGCTGCTGACGTCGCTGACACTCGGCTGGGTAGCATAGATGAAAGGCCAGCTTCTGGTTGTGCGCGCCTGACATTTGCCACTGGGCACCTAGCGCAGCAGGTGAACGATCAAACCCATCAATGCGCAGGCCATTAGTACCTGAAGTAGCCCACGCTTGAATCGAGAAACAGGGCAATCGCTGCGGCAATTGCGATCAGTGCGCGCGGCCAATCCAAGGCGCCACTGAAACCTTTTGGCCGTAGCACGTGCTTTCGACCCAAGCCGCCATTGAAGCAGGCTACCCGAGGCTGGAAACGGCTTCTGGCGTATCCGTAGCGTTCGTACGTCAACAGGTCGGCCCCGCCGATACCCACCAAATGAATCGACAAATATCCTGGATTTTTTTTAAGCGAACCCTTCGGGTCAAAATCGAATGCCCACCCATTCGAGAACACTCGGTCAATCCAGCCTTTCAAAAGCGCTGGCATAGACCACCAATAAGCCGGAAAATCCAGAACGAGGGAATCGGCACGTTCGATCCGCGCTTGCTCGCGCTGAACATCATGTGCGGGAGCTGCCTTATTCCGATGCACCTGCAAGTCAGCTTCGGTGAAGCATGGTTTTCGCCTTTCCTGAAATCGGGGGAATTGAGTCTGGCGGGTCTGCACGCGATAGTCGGCTGTGCTGAGTCGCTTTCGGCAGCAGCAGCACGTGAAGAAATCTCTCCGCAGGACGCCAAGCAGGAACTGTTGGGTGTGATTGTGGCGGTCGTGCAAACGGCAGAGCAGAGGGCATTGGGGTTCTGACCGGCAGTTTCTGGCTGAAATTAGACCTCACTCGTGCCCCATCATGGAGATGTCATCATTTATGGAACATAAGCTGGTTTCAAAAACCGCGGTCGTCACCGGCGCGGCTCAAGGCATAGGTGCCGCGATTGCACGGCTCTTTGTGCAGGAAGGTTGCTTCGTTTACATCACTGATATTAACGACGACCTTGGTAATGCGCTGGCAAGCTCGTTGGGTGGTCGCGCCTGTTTTCAGCGTCTGGATGTGAGGCGTGAAGAGGATTGGCAACGATTGGCCGCGCAGATTTCAAACGAAGGCCGCAGTTGGAATATCCTCGTGAATAACGCGGCCGTCAGTGGATTCGAGAACGGCGCTGTGCGGCATGACCCGGAACACGCACGGCTGGAAGACTGGCGTTCAGTGCATCAAACCAATCTCGACGGTGTATTCCTCGGGTGCAAATACGCCATTCGTTCCATGCGCCAGGCAGGCGCGGGTTCCATCGTCAACATATCCTCCCGCTCCGGGCTGGTTGGCATTCCAGGGGCCGCAGCGTATGCGTCGTCCAAAGCCGCCGTTCGTAATCACACTAAAACGGTGGCGCTTTACTGCGCCGAGCAAGGGCTGAACGTTCGATGCAACTCGGTTCATCCGGCGGCCATCCTTACCCCCATGTGGGAACCCATGTTAGGGAGCGACGCAGATCGCGAAAAGCGAATGGCTGCGCTGGTTCGAGACACTCCGCTCAGACGATTCGGAATGCCTGAAGAAGTGGCCGCTCTGGCCTTGTTACTCGCGTCGGATGACGCAACGTACATTACGGGCAGTGAGTTCAATATCGATGGTGGTCTGTTGGCTGGGACGGCTGCGACGCCGGCAGTCTTGGACGACAGCGAAACTTAGGTCATCAAGATCGCGCCTGCGAAAGACACTAAGCTATGAAACGCCAGCTCAGAGATTTAGCCGGTGTGTTGCGTCTACAACTTGAATCCACAATATGCGGTGGCCTCCATGCTCGATCTACCAAACACCACCCTCATCGAAGGCAACGCGGTGCGTTGGGGAAAGATAGGGACAGGGCCTGCGCTTGTCGCGATCCACGGTACGCCGTTTTCTTCCCAGGTATGGCGGCGGGTCGTTCCCCATCTCGCCAGTCACCGGACTGTCTATTACTTCGACTTGGTCGGCTATGGCCAGTCCGAGCAGCGCGTCGGCCAAGATGTATCCCTCGGGGTGCAGAACAAGGTGTTACAGGCGCTGTTTCAAGAGTGGGGCCTCGAACGTCCTGATGTGCTGGCCCATGACTTCGGAGGTGCCACGGCCCTGCGAGGTTATTATCTGAACGGCTTGCGCTATGCGTCCCTGACGATTTTCGATGCGGTAGCGCTTGCCCCTTGGGGCTCTCCGTTCGTTCAGCATGTGCGGCAACATGAGCAAGCCTTCCTGGGCTTGCCGGAGTATATGCATCGCGCGCTGTTGCGCGCCTATCTGCAATCCGCAGCCCATCAGCCGTTGTCTGCGCAGGCCATGGACATCTATTCGGCGCCGTGGTCGGGAGCGATTGGTCAGGCGGCGTTCTATCGGCAGATTGCACAGATGGATCAGATTTTTACCGATGAGGTCGAGGTGCTATACGACCGATTCGATTGCCCTGTGACCGTGCTTTGGGGGCGACATGATGAATGGATCCCTCGGGAGAAGGGCCGTGTGCTGGCCAATCTAATCTCCGGTCAGGAATGCATTGTCATCGAAAATGCGGGCCACCTGGTTCAAGAGGATTGTCCGGAGGCTATCGTCGCGGCGGTGCTGAACACGATCAAGCGATAGCCGAATGGGTGACCGGGGCGTTAGGGTGATGAAGCTCAGGCTATACGGGCCGAAGCCGCTCACTTTTAACCATCAGTCGAGCTCAGGCAACACCGGCAACTCCCGGTTGCGGCTCGACTCCACAGGGTCGTTGAAGGTGGCAGGGGTAATGCGGCGCCGGTCTATCGTCAAATCAAACACATCGAAGCGGTTGTAATAACCGGCGATGTCATGAAATTGCTTGGGCTCTACGCATTCGTTCAGATCGAAGGTGGCGTAAGCCAGGCCTTCCTCGTTTTGCAACAGGTCGCCAATGGACGCCCCCGTAGGGTCGAGGAATTGACTGGCGGCTCGCGGGCTGTTGCGCAGCACGTCGACGGCTTGCTCGTCAGCGCTGGCAGAAAGCATGTCGAGCATGGAGTCATCCATGAAACCTGCATTCAAGATGCCGAACACCTTGGCTTCAAAGCATTGCGCGCCCGCGCGAATCCTGTTGGCCGCAAGGTTATCGAAATTCTGGCCACCGGGTTTGCGCGTCGGCCAGATCGCTGGCCAGGCAGAGATATGGATTTGCTCGCCTTGCGCCGCCAAGGTGTACTTGGCCAGGGGGTTGGTGTTTTCGCCACAGATCAGAGTGCCGATCTTGCCGATGCGGGTGTCGGACACTCGCAGTCCGTGACCATCGCCGGGCGCCCAGACCATTTTTTCGTAGAAGGTCGGCACCAGTTTGCGATGATGGTTGAGAACGGTGCCTTGTTCGCTGATCAGCACGTTCGAGTTCCAGATGCAGCCGACGCTGGTCGGCGTCGCTTCACTGAAACCCAGGGACACCAGGATGCAATGGCGGCGCGCAGCCGCGCGGATGGCAGTGATCTCGGGGCCGTCGATCATCACACTGTTCTCGACCATCAGCTTGAACCAGTCATGGTTATAGATGGGCGCCCACAGCGCCGCCCAAACCGGAAAACCTGGAATGAAGGACTCGGGAAACACCACCAGTTCGGCGCCATTGGCGGCCGCTTCGGCAATGAAGGCGCAGGCCTTGTCGACACAGGCGGCCTTGTTCATATACACGGACGCGGCATGGGCAGCGGCGACTTTTACGGTAGGCAGGGGCATGACGGTGACCTTGATAAATTAATGTTGAGCCGCTTGCGCGACGCCCAGGCCAGTCTCGCGGCGCACGGAAAACTCCACCCAGCGCGATTGCGACAGCTTGCTGGGGAACATCAGCGAGAACAGGATGACCAGGGCAAAACCGAGCGGGATGGAGATCAGTCCGGGGTTGCGTAGCTGCACCAGTGGCTCACGCAGGCCGATAAGGCTGGTGGCTGAGTCCGAGATCTGGCTTGCGGCTTGCTGCTGCTGGGTCACATCGCTGAGCAATTGCTCGCGCTCCACTGCGGTGGCAACCAACGCGCCCTTGTCGATCAAGTCGATTTTGGCTTGGGATTTGGCGGCCGCCGCCAGCGCCACCTGCTTTTGCTGCAGCGGGTAGGTCATGTTCGGCGACACCAGCACCAGGCCGATGGACAGCACCGTCCCGCCCAGCAAGCCCGCGACTACGCCGGCGGTGCTGCAGCGGCGCCAGTACAGGGTCAGCAGCAGGGCCGGAAGGTTGGCCGACGCGGCGACCGCGTAGCCAAGCCCGACCAGTTGCGCGACATTCTGGCCCTTGGCCGAGATACCCACGCAGATGGCGATGACCGCGATCGCCAAGGTCGCCAGGCGTGCCGCGGTAGCCTGCTCGCGCTCGGTGGCCTTGCCTTGGCGCACGGCACCCACATAGACGTCATGGGCCAGGGTGGAGGCCGCCGCCAGCGTCAGCCCGGCGACCACCGCTACGATGGTCGCGAAGGATACGGCCGCCACGAACGCGAGCATCAGGTTGCCGACCAGGCTGTCGGCGCCACCGCCCAGGAACTGGGCCAGCATCGGTGCGGCGAGATTGCCGCCTTTGTCCATCGCGGTGATTGCGAAGGGGCCCAGGTGCAGCGCGGCGGAAAAGCCGATGACAATGATGAACAGATGGCACAGGCCGATCAGCAACATGGCGGTCAGTGCCGAAGTGCGTGCACTTTGTGCATCCCGCACGGTAAAGAAACGCATCAGGATATGGGGCATGGCTGCGGTGCCGAGTACCAGCGCCAGGCTCAGGGAGATCTGTTCGAGCGGGTTTTTCAGGTACAGGCCGGGCTCCATGAAGCGTTGCCCGGCTTGCTCGGCCGACAGTTGGGAAACGCCGTTGAGCAGGGTGCCGAGCACATGTTTCTGCACCGCCGAGCTGCCGACCAGGTCGCTGAAGAAGGCACTGATGTTGAAGCCATAAGGGGCCCAGCTCAGTACTACCAGCAGGAAGCAGAAGGCAATCAGCAAGGTGGCCTTGAGGATCTGCACCGAGGTGGTGGCCCGCATGCCGCCGAACAGCACGTAGACCAGCATCAGCATGCCTACCGACACCACCGATATTTCGAATGGAATACCGATAAGCGCGGCAATGATCACGGCGCCACCGACAATCTGCGGCACCATGTAGAACAATGCCACCAAGACACTGGAAATCGCCACGGCAAACTTGGAGGCGCGGAAGTTATTACGAAACGCCAGCACGTCGCCCAGGGTATATTTGCCCAAATTGCGGCAAGGCTCAGCGATCAATAGCAGTACCGGAATGAAGGATACGAAGAAGCCGATAACGTAGGTGATGCCGTCAAGCCCGTAAATGGCGATAAGGCCGGAGACCCCCAGAAACGCCGCTGCCGACAGGTAATCACCGGCAATAGCGAGGCCATTCATCCTGCCGGACAATGCACCGCCTGCGGTATAGAAGTCCTTCACCGAACTGTTCTTGCGCGCCGCCCAGAACGTAATCCCGAGGGTGATCAGGAACAGCGCGGCAAACACGCCGAAGGTCAGTGGGCGGTTGGCTTCGGAGACTAGCGTGGCGGCGTGGCCCTGGCTGGCCGTGAGCAAGCCCGTCAGTGCGATACAGGCTTTGAATACTGTCGAGCCGCGCAGGGTGGCCGAGCGGTTAATGCTGTTGGTCGTGGTCATGATTGACGCTCACAGAAGCTTCGGAAACCAGGGCGGCGGACATCGCATCGATGTTTTTCAAGCGGCAGGCATAAAAAATGGCAATCGCGGCGCCAAAAAAATATTGCCCGACTAGATAAAGCAGGCCGACATTGATGGCGCCATAAATCTTATAAGAAAGAAATGCTGGGAAGTAGGCGGAGAACAACGGGATGGCGAAGTACACCGCCATACTGATCAGCATCAGCGTGGAGACCAGCCTGCGCCGCCTTTTAACCAATATTGCAAAATTTGGGTGCTCGAATATGGCACTCCAGATGGAGTCATGTTTCATTGGGTGCGCCTCGTTCGGGTAGATGGCGAGCTCAGTTTAAAGTAAGCGTCCTGACTGCCAAGCCGTAATGCAACAACGCCTATTGCAAAGCTGCATCACCGAAACGGTGCTTGAAATGGAGAAGTGCCGCGATGTGGTGCAAAAGCGCGCACGTATTAATCTGGATGTCGCGCGCCATTAGCCGATGCTGAATAACTCATCGTTACGAAACAGCCGCGACAAGTGCTCCAGCATGGTCTTGATGCGCGGCACATAGCGCAGGTCCTGATGGACGCTGAGCCATAGGTCACGGGTGACCTTGGGCCCATTCAGGGGGATTTTCCGCAGGCCGAAGCGTTCGGCGTGGGCAAAGGAGGGCAGCATCACCAGTCCCGCACCTGCGCTGGCAGCGAACATCTGCGCGAGCATGCTGTTGGAATGGAATACCAGTTTGGGCGCTGCAATCAGTTCATCGAGCCATTTGACCGCCTCGATCTGCACCAGCTCTTCGATGTAGCCGACGAACAGATGGTTCGCCAGCGTCTCACGCGAAGGGGTGTCGTGGGCCAGCAGGTATTCTTCGCTACCGTACAAGTGCAATTCGAACTGGCCGACGCGTTCGGTATGAAAGCCCTGGCCCGAGGGCTCGAAGAAGCCCAGGAAGATATCTGCTTCGCGCCGGGTGACCTGCAGTTGGTGGGTCGAAGTCACCAACTCAAGGGTGACGTTGGGGTGCAGCAACTGCAGCTTTGGCACCTGTTGGGTCAGGTAGAGCGAGGCCAGGCCTTCCATGGTGCCGACCCGCACCCGGCCGGAAACGGTGTTGGTGCCCGAGGACAACTGCTCCAGCAGCCCGGAGAAACCGTTGCCCATCAGTTCCACCTGCGCCAGCAAGCGGGCGCCTTGGTCATTCAGTTGCAAGCCGGAACTGCTACGCTCGAAGACGCTGAAGCCGAGGGCGTATTCCAGCTGGTTGATTCTGCGGCTGACGGTCGACTGGTCGATCTTCAGTTGTTTCCCTGCCCGGGAAAGGTTCTGGCACCTGGCCACGTGCATGAAGATCCGTAGGTCATCCCAGCTAAGATTTTCCGGCTTCATGGTGTGCTCATTGGCTGATGGAAGGGTTTATTCTGGGCCGCGATGCAGCCAACCTCAAGCGTGCAGGCGTGCGTTGAATTTATCCTGGCGCACTTCGCGGGCCCCTGCACCCTCCCATCGCACAAGGACCCCCCATGCTCGTGACTGCAATCCTCTGGACCGCATTCTTCATCATCAACTTCAACGTGGCGATGATGATTCCGCTGTTGCCGTTCATTCAGCGCGACCTGGCCCTTTCGCCCAGTGAGGCTGGCTGGATCCTGGCCGCCTTTCCGGTGGTGGCGCTGCTCAGCAACCTCGCGCTGGGCCCGTTGATCGATCGCTTCGGCAGGAAGCTGTTCATCACCCTCGGGGGCGCGGCCTGCTGTGTCACGCTGCTGCTCACCGCCGCTTCCCATAGCGCGTTGCTGATCGTGCTGACCCGGGCCGCGACGGGGCTGTTCATGCCGATGATTGGCGCCTCGATTTTCGCCGCGCTGGCGGATTATGTCCCCGAGCCCAAGCGCGTCAGGGCGGCTGGATATGTCACCACGGCTGCGCCGATTGCCTTTCTGTGCTCGCTGTCGATGGGCGTGGTGGTGGGGGGGCTGCTGTCCTGGCAGGTCACGGTCATTGGCCTGGCGGTGGTTTGCGCCGCCTTGGCGGGACTGGCGTTGACCTTTCCGGCACCGCCGCCAGGCTCGTTGTCGGCATCGGGCATCAGCTGGGCGATGTACAGGGAGCGGTTGACCTCGCTGTCGGCCAATCCCGGCACCCGTCCGTTGATGGCGTCGTACTTTTGCTGGTCAATCGGCGTGTACCTCTTTCTCGGGCTTTATCCGAGCTGGCTGGTCCAGCACGGCCTTGCAGCGTTCGGCGTCGATACCGTGGGCGCGGTCATCTTCATTGGCGAGGTAGGGGGGCTCTTCGGTGCGATGCTTTCCGCTCGCCTTGCAAGGCAATTCAACAATCCCCTGCGCTTGTGTGCTTTTGCCTCCATCGCCATCGCGATAGTGATCCAGGCGATCCCGTGGAGCGGGGGCTACCCGGTTATACAGGGCGCCGCTTACATGGCCTTCGCCTTCGGGCGGGACCTGATGCTGGCGTTGATATTGGGTGATGCCATGCGGCTGGTTGAGGCTTCGCGCCGGGGCAGCCTGAATTCATCGCTCAATGCGGTGTATCAAACCGGCGGCGCGCTGGGTGGCCTGGCAAGCGCTTGGCTTTATGCTTGAACGCCGGGTTTTTCGCCAATGTCTGGGCCGCGTCATTGGCGTTTGGCGCCTCCGCGTTCCTGCTGTACGGCATCTCGCGGTCCAGGCTTGGCGCCTGAGCGCTTTACGAGCGCTGTATAGGGGCCTATATCAAGCCAGCTCCGTGACCAGGATTTCTACCTGATTGCCATAGAACGCCAGGTGCCCCTTGATCGGCTCCATGGCCGGGTACGGTTCTTCGTAACTCCACACGGCGTTCTTGCCGTCGCCGGGTACGTCGGCCAGGCTCATGTAGCTCGCGGTACCTTTGTAAGGGCAATGGGTCTGGTGCTCCGACGCCGTCATCAGGTCGAGCCGCGCATCCTCCCTGGGGATGTACAGCGCCGTGGGGTATTGAGCTTCATCCAGGGCCAGGGCCTGGGTGGAACGCGCGATTTCCCGGCCATGAAACTTGACCACGACAAGTTTCCCGCAGGGTGCGATGGAGATAGGGTGATCCGGGCCAGGCAGTTTCATTTTCTTGCTCCTTTTGCAGATATTGAAAGGTGAATGTCGAGCCCGCCCGAGACAGTCACTCCCTTCAGGCAAGAAGCTCGATACTGAGGGGGATCATTGCTCGCACTAGCTGCCGCGCAACCGTCAAAGGTTTAACCGCGCACGCCGGACAGTGCCCCGAGAGCAAGCTTAGTCTGCATCTCGGCCGAGGGGCGTTGATCAACCCAACTACCTCGTTCAGGTCGCCAGCGTCTCCAGGGCATCAAGCACTCGCCGCAGCGCCGTGCCCAACGGTTTGTCCTGGCGCAGTACGATCCCCAGCGTGCGGCGCAGGGGCGCGTGCAACGGCTCGACCCGCAGCCCGCGCCGGTGATGGGCGGCCGCCACCGACATCGCCGGCACGATGCTGCAGCCCAGCCCGGCGGCGACCATTTCCTTGATGGCTTCGATACTGCCCAGTTCCATCACCGGCTTGACTCGCAGGCCGGCCTGCCGATACCAGTCATCGATCAGCAAGCGGGTGCTGCTGCCGGCTTCGAACACCACCAGGGGCAGGGGAGCCAGTGATTCTGGGGTCAGCCGGTGCGGCACATCGGCCTGGTCGGCGCTGAAAATGGCCACGAAGTCGTCTTCCAGCAACGGGCGGATCGCCAAACTGCGCCCTGCGGCGGGCAGGGTGACCAATGCCAGATCAAGGCGGTTCTCCTCGACGGCGCGCAGGATGCCATCGGTATTGCCGGTGCTGACCCGCACGTCCAACGCCGGAAATTCGCGACGCAGGGTTTGCAAGATGGGCGGCAGTAAATGGATGCATGCCGTGGCGCCTGTGCCGATGGCGATCTTGCCGGCAATACCCTGAGCGTGGCTGGACAAGTCGAGCAGGGCGTCTTCGACCGCGGCATCGATGCGGCCGATATGCTCGAGCAGGGTGCTTCCCGCCGAGGTTGGCTTTAGCCGTTTGCCGACACGCTCTATCAGCTTCAGGTTCAGGCGTGTTTCCAGTTGCCGGATCTGCAGGCTGACCGCCGGTTGAGTCAGGCCCTGGCGCGCAGCGGCGGCGGAAAAGCTGCCGTGCTGGATGACCTGGGCGAAGGTGTGCAAATGGGCGAGGTTGAGGCGCTGCATGGCAAAGTTTTACTTATGCTGAGGATGAGAAATCATAGCTTTGTTTTGAGTGCGCCTGGCGTCATTATTCGTCCGGCCGGCGAGCCGCTGCCGTTGCGCAACGACGAACAGCGAGCCGCCCTTGACCGGCATCAAGAAAACCACGACGAAGACTCTCCATGCCCCACGACTTGACCCTGCGCGAAGCCAGCGACACCGACATGCCTGCAGTGCAGGCGATCTATGCCCACCACGTGATTCACGGCACCGCCAGTTTCGAGCTGGAGCCGCCGACCCTGGAGCAGATGCGCCAGCGGCGTGCCGATGTCGGCGGCCATGGCCTGCCGTATCTGGTGGCCGAGCGTGAAGGGGAAGTGGTCGGTTATGGCTACGCCACGCTGTACCGGCCACGGCCGGCCTACCGGTTTACGGTCGAGGATTCGGTCTATGTGCGCGAAGGCATGGCCGGGCTGGGCATCGGCCAGGCGCTGCTGAGCGCGGTGATCCAGCGTTGCACCGAGGGCGGGCGCCGGCAGATGGTGGCGATCATCGGTAACAGCGAGAACCTGGCGTCGATCCGGCTGCACGAGCGCCTGGGCTTTCGCAAGGTCGGGGTGTTCGAGGCGGTGGGTTTCAAGCACGGCCGCTGGCTCGATACGGTGATCATGCAGCGTGCGTTGGGCGCGGGCGACGCCAGCACGCCCAACGGCTAGGAGGCGTCAGGCCAGGGCTTGATGAGCTTCGGCCGGGGCGGCGCATAGGTGCGCACCTTGGAGGTCTTGAGGCCCAGTTGCACCAGGGATTCGGCGATCTTCACCGCGGCGGTCACGCCATCGATGACCGGCGCGCCGGTGGCGTGGCGCACGCGCTCATGCAAATCGGCCATGCCGCCACAGCCCAGGCAGATGACCTCGGCCTTGTCTTCACTGATAGCGAGCCGCGATTGCGCGATGATCGCTTCGACTGCACGCTCGGGGTCCGATTCCAGTTCCAGCACGCCCAGGCCGGTGGAACGCACCGAGGCGCAGCGCTGGGTCAGCCCGGCTACCAGCAGGCGATCCTCGATCAGTGGCACGGCGCGGTCCAGGGTCGTGACCACCGAATAGCGGTGCCCAAGGAACATGGCTGTGGAGGCCGCCGCTTCGGTGATATCCACCACCGGAACCTCGAACAACTCTTGCAGGCCCTCGCGCCCATGCTCGCCGTAGCCGGCCTGGATGATGGCGTCGAAAGGGCCGGTGTATTGCTTCACGGCATCCATCACCGCGACCGCCGCCAGGTAGCTTTCATAGTTGCCCTCGACACTGGGCGCGCCAAAGCGAGGGGTCAAGGCGATGATCTCGGTCCCGGGCAGGGCCACGCTCTGCGCGGCCTTGCCGATGGCATGGGTCATTGATTCGGTGGTGTTGACGTTGACTACCAGGATGCGCATGGCTGCCTCGCGTGCGGGATCGAGCGAACGGGAGGCTATGGTTGCACAGTTTTTTCAGTGTGATCGCGATGATTACCGCCGCAACGAAAAACCCAGCAGCACCGCGTGGGCGGTCATCTGCTGGGTGTTTACCTTACCGCGGCTTTTTACTTCGCAGTCAGTGCCGAATAGCTGTTCATCAAGTTGCGGTAGTTGGGGATGCGCTGCGACAGCAGGTTGCCCAGGCCTTCGATATCGTTGCGCCAGTCGCGATGCAGCTCGCAGGCCACCGAGAACCAGTTCATCAACTGCGCACCGGCGGCGCTCATGCGCGACCAGGCGGCTTGCTGGACGGTGGTGTTGAAGGTGCCGGAGGCGTCGGTGACCACGAACACATCGAAGCCTTCGGCCAGGGCCGACAGCGTCGGAAAGGCAACACAGACGTCGGTCACCACGCCGGCGATGATGATCTGCTTGCGGCCGGTGGCCTTGATCGCCTTGACGAAGTCTTCGTTGTCCCAGGCGTTGATCTGGCCAGGGCGGGCGATGTAAGGCGCGTCGGGGAACATCTCTTTCAGCTCCGGTACCAACGGGCCGTTGGGGCCTTGCTCGAAGCTGGTGGTGAGGATGGTCGGCAAGTTGAAGAACTTGGCGAGGTCGGCCAGGGCCAGCACGTTGTTCTTGAATTCGTTGGGCGAGAAGTCCTGCACCAGGGAAATCAGGCCTGTCTGGTGGTCGACCAGCAGGACAATGGCGTCGTCTTTGTTCAGGCGGTTGTAGGTATTGTTAGTCATGGTGAAATCCTTTTTAGGCTGAGTGGGTAAGGGCTGCGTTGCAATGTGTGGCCAGATTACCCATCAGCTGAAAAAGGAAAAATCACTTGGTTGGCGTTTTACTGTCAACCTTGAGAGGACAATTCCTGCAATTCCTGCAATTCCTGCAATTCCTGCAATTCCTGCAATTGCGCAGGGGCGCCACGCTCCACCATTGCTCGCCATTCCTGCACGCTGGGTCTTTGCTGGATGCGCACATGCCATTCATGCAGGGCGCTGTACTCCACGGGCACGGTCAGCTTGACCAAGCCGGCGAAGATCATGCCCCCGAGCAGGGCGATATCTGCCATGGAAAACCTGTCGCCCGCAACGAACGGCTGCCGCTCCAAAAGCCCGTTGAAATAGCCCATGCCCCTGAGCGCCTTGTCGCGCATGCGGCCGCCCCATTCGGCGTTTTGGTAAAGCTCGACCTTCGGCCCCAGCCCCGGCGTCGCGTGGTGAAAATACTGGCTGACCGCGTCGAGCACTTCGATTTCCGCACGCTTGGTCATCATGTGGATCAGGCCTTTCTCGACCGGCGTTTCCCCGGTGAGGGTCGGGGTGCCATCCAGTACATCCAGGTATTGGGTGATCGCGGTGCACTCGGCGAGTAGGGTGCCGTCCTGCAGCTCGAGCACCGGCAGGGTTCCCGAGTAGTTGAGCGCCAGGAATTGCGGTTGCTTGTGCTCGCCGGTCCAGAGGTTGACGGATTTGAATTCTATTTGGGAAAGCAGCCCTTTTTCGGCCAACGCGATGCGTACGCGGGCGGGGTAGGGGCCATCGAACCAGTCGTGGATTTTCATCATGGGAAAGGTGTCGGATTTCGCTGTGGTGGTGCTCATCGGTTGTTACCTGCCTGTCAGTTGGTAGGTAAAGACTGGGCCCGATTTTACTGGGTGTCAACCCCTACCTTCCAGTTGGTAGGTGGTCCTCTTTGCGCGTATACTTTCCGCCATCGATGGGACGACTCAAGGAATCAACCGTGACTGGCAACGCTCGAGAAGCCATATTGGCCGCCGCCAAAACGGCCGCCCAGCACCGCGGATACAACGGCATCAACTTCCGCAGCATCGGTGAAGCGGTGGGCGTCAAGAACGCGAGTATCTATTACCACTTCGCCAGCAAGGCCGAGCTGGGGGCTGCGGTCGCCGAGCGCTATTGGCAGGACACCGCCAAGGTGCTGCAGGGCATAGGCGAGGCCAACCCCGATCCGCTGCGTTGCCTGGCCGCTTACCCGTCGATCTTTCGAACATCCCTGGAAGATGGCAACCGGTTGTGCCTGTCGAGTTTCATGGCCGCGGAATACGAAGACCTGCCCGAGGAGGTGATGGTGGAGGTCAAGGCGTTCGCGCAGACCAATGTGGAGTGGCTGGCACAGGTGCTGGCCGCTGCCGGGCTGGGCAGTGAAGCGTTCTGCGAACGACGCGCCCGGGCGATCTACAGCGCGGTGGCGGGGGCGCAGTTGATTGCCCGCACACGGCGGGATATCGCGCTGTTCGACGAACTGATCGACAGTTACCGCGACGCTGGACTTTTGCCCGGTATGCAGCCCTGATGGGGAGCGCGGTAAGATTGCCCCCGAACCCCAAAACAACAGGTATTCCACTTCCATGACGGGTATACGCAAACCGCTCCTCGCCACCGCCTTGCTGTTGAGCAGTGCCGGCTTCATCGCCACGGCCATGGCCGCCAGCCCCGCTGCGCCATCGGGCTACAGCACCACCTACGACAGCTGCATGAACGCCACCAGCACCACTGCCGGCATGGTTGGCTGCAGCGCCGCCGAGACCAAGCGTCAGGACGAGCGCCTGAACGCTAACTATCAGGCAGGGATGAAGACCCTCGACCCGCAGCAACGCACGGCACTGCGCAACGTGCAGCGGCTGTGGATTCAGTTCCGCGACGCGGACTGCGCCTTGGAGCGCGGCTTGACCGGTGGCACCATCGACCAGATCAACGCGCAGACTTGCCTGTTGCAGGCCACCCAGGTGCGTGCTGATTCGTTGGCGGTGAGATTCCTGCCGCAGGACCAATAAGCGCTCGTCGCCATCTCCGGCCTAAGGCGTCGGGCCGGAGATGGCGGCCATCGAGACAATATCGAGTATTGTTAGGGGCGGTTTCCACACCACACCCGCACCGATCCATGTAAAACATACCCACCCAAAACAACGACGCGTTTCCATGACCGCCTTCTACCTCAAGCTGCTCGTCACCCCACTGCTCATGCTCTCGATCTCCCTGGCCGCCAAGCGCTGGGGTACCCATATCGCCGGGTTGCTGTCCGGGCTGCCGGTCACGTCCGCCTTGGTGATGCTGTTTCTGAGCCTTGAGCAAGGGCCTGAATTCACCGCGCTGGCGGTACCCGGTGCCTTGGCGGGCGTGGCGGCGGTGCAGGCGACTTACCTGTTCTACTTCAGGGTCACCCAGCGCGTCTCGACCTTGTTCGGCTGCATGGCCGCGCTGGCATTCTACGGCGCCGTGGCCGTGTGCATGAGCTGGGCGGGTGCGCTGACGGTCTCCATCGCGACGACCCTGTGCATGATCGCCCTGATCATCAAGGCCACCGCCAAAGGCAGCGAAACCGGCCCAGGGCGCTATGTGCCGACGCCTGCGTGGATCATTCCGATGCGTATGCTGACGGCGACGCTGCTGCTCCTGGTGATCACCGCCAGCGCGCGATGGCTAGGCCCGGTGGTGAGCGGATTCCTGGCCCCGATACCAGTGATCGCCTGGCCGCTGGCGGTGTTCGCTCACGTGCAAGGGGGGCGCCATGAACTCGCAGCCATCGTGCGCGGCAATGCCATTGGCGCCGTGGGCGTTATCGGCTTTTACCTTGCGGTGAAAATGCTGGTGCTGCCGTGGGGCGTTTACCCCGCGGTGGCGGTGGGCGTGCTGCTGGCCGTGGTGGTGACGGCCTGGCTGGCCCGGCTGGCGAAGGGGCGTTAGGAGGGAAAAGCGGACAACCGCTTTGCGACCTGGCAGTTAATCAGGCCTCCTGCCGCACAACCGCATCCTGCTCGGCAAAGATGCTCGCCATCTGCGCCGCATTCTCCGTTCCCCAAGTGCACAGCGGCATGATCGCCTCAGCCAGGCCGAGGCCGAGCTGGTTCAGTGTGTAGTCCACACGCGGCGGCACTTCCTTGTAGTCGGTGCGCGTCACCACCCGGTCGGCTTCCAGGTCCTTCAATTGTTGAATCAGCACCTTGTCGCTGACACCGGGGATCAGCCGTTTCAGCTCGCCATAGCGTTTCGGGCCACTGCGCAGAAAAAACAGGATGAGCGGTTTCCACTTGCCCGAGATGATGCGCAGCGTGGCGTTGAGTCCACAGCCGCTGTCGCAGACTTCGATTGATGTCGTCATTTTTCGATACTTACCGAAAGGTGCATACTTGTCCTTAGGTTATCAGCGATGCATCCTCGTGTTCAAGCCAGCAGTCGCTGCTTGCGTCAAACACCTACGAAGGATGCACAGCATGACCCGATTGAATGGAAAGACCGCAGTAATCACCGGCGGCGCCACCGGCATCGGCCGCGCCGCCGCCAAACGTTTCATCGAAGAGGGCGCAGTCGTCTTCATCTTTGGCCGCCGGCAGGACGCGCTCGACGCCGCCGCCGCCGAACTCGGGCCCAATGCCCGTACGGTGCAAGGCTCGGTGGCTGAGCCGGCCGACCTGGCCCGCCTGTACGCGGCGGTAAAGGCCGAGCGCAGCACCCTCGATATCGTTTTCGCCAATGCCGGGGCGGGCAGCCCGGCGGTGCTTGGGCAGATCACGGCCGAGCACATCGACGAGACTTTCGACACCAACGTCAAGGGCACGATCTTCACTGTCCAGCAGGCGCTGCCGCTAATGGGCGAGGGCGGTTCGATCATCCTCACCGGCTCGAGCGCTGGCACTACCGGCGCTGCCAGCATGAGCGCCTACAGTGCCAGCAAGGCCGCAGTACGCAACCTGGCACGTAGCTGGGCAGCGGACCTGAAGGGCACCGGTATCCGCGTCAACGTGCTGTCCCCCGGCGCAACGGCCACCGAGCTGGCAAAGGCCGCGCTAGGCGAGGACGGCCAGAAGGCCTATGCCGCGATGACCCCGTTGCTGCGCATGGCCGACCCCGCGGAGATCGGCGCCGCGGCGGCTTTCCTTGCGTCGTCGGACAGCAGCTTCATGACGGCCAGCGAGGTCGCGGTGGACGGCGGCTTGGCGCAGCTCTAAGCCGCGGCATCGGGGCGAAACCAGCACATGGCGTAACCCCAGATAGGTCTCCATATCCATGCCGTTCTTTGCCGCGGGGTGGGCATGAGCGACGGGCGTGACAAAGGTGTCCCGCAGCAAAGGGCGCTGGGCTGCACGAGTTTTATGCGCTGGGGACCAGCGCGTAGTCACGACCTGGCATATGGAGGATTGGTTCGGGTTGTTCCAGCAGCTTGGGCCGTTTCCCGGCCAGGCGTGAACGAGCGCGGGGCGGCCTAGACTAATTCCACCGTCACCACCCGCCCGTTCAAGAACGGCTGCAGCAGCGCCTTGTCGGCCGTACCGTTGGTGATCAAGGTCCACGGCTGGCGCAGCGGTGTCCAGTGTTGCTGGCGGGCGCGGCCGAGTTTGGTGACGTCGGCCAGCACATAGATGTGCGCGGCGCGGGCCAGCATGCTTTCCTTGAAATAGGCCTGGTCGGCGTTGGCTTCACACAGCCCCAGTTCGGCCACCACGCCGTCGGCGCTGAGGAACACCTTGTCGGCGCTGATGTGGTCCAGCGCCGATTGCGCGCCCACCCCGTAGGTCGACATGCTGGCCTTGCGCAGTTCGCCGCCGATGACGGTCACTCGGCCGTCGGGAATCAACGCCAGGTCGGCGATCGCCATCAGGTTGTTGGTGATCACGTGCAGGCCCGTGCGCTGGGGCAGCAGTTTGGCCAGGGCGCTGGTGGTGGTTCCGCCTTCGAGAAACAAGGTGTCGTGGTCCTGGATGTGCGCCAGCGCGGCGTGGGCGAGGTCGGTTTTTTCCTGGCTGTGCTGTTCGCGCCGTTCCTCGACACTGGTTTCCGGTTCCCGCATGCCGATATGGGCAGCGCCGCCATAGGTGCGGATGATCTGCCCGGCCTCGGCCAGGGCGGTCAGGTCGCGGCGTACCGTCGCTTCGGACACCCCGAGTTGCGCGCACAGCTCATCAACGTTCGACTTTCCGGAGAGGACCAGTTCCAGGATGGATTGGCGGCGATTGGCGACTTTCATGAACAGCCTTTGTGGAAATACGGAATGGAACGGGTTATCCCATTAAACCCGCGCACTGCGCAACTGCCTACAGCGACGCGCCACCGCACATGATCAGGCTTTGGCCGGTCATGGCGCCCGCGTCCGGCCCCAGCAGGAAGGCGACCATGCCGGCGACTTCTTCGGGTTGCACGAAACGGCCAATGGGCGGCTGCCTGGGCGGTGTGCCTTGGCGGGCCGGGTCCAGCAGCATGGGGGTTTGGGTTGCGCCCGGGGCCACCAGATTGGCGGTGATGCCCCGTTCCGCGAGTTCCAGCGCCCAGGAGCGCACCATGCCCTGCAGCGCGGCCTTGGTCGCCGCGTACTGGCTGCGCCCGGCGGCGCCCTGCATGGTGCGGCTGCCAATCATGACGATGCGCGCGCCGGGCGCCAGCCGTTCGTAAAGGCAGTTGACCAAGTGGCTGGCGGCCGCGACATGCAGCTGCCACATGGCCTGGCCGTCTTCGGGCGCCAGTTGGCCCAGCGGCGCGGTGCGCATTAAGCCGGCGGCGTGCACCACCGCGTCGACCTGGCCAAGGGGCTGCAGCGCGTTGCCGAGGTCTTGCAGGTCGGCCAGGTCGCATCGCTGCCAGGCCAGTGCCGGGTGTTCGAGAGCGGGTGGCCGGCGGCTGAGGCCGTGAACCTGCCAGCCTTGGTCGAGCAGGCGTTGGGCGATGGCCTGGCCGATACCGGAGCTGACCCCGGTCACTACCGCCGATTTGCTGTGCATCATGTTCTGGGGCTCCTCAGGCCGCCGCCCGCATGAGCGCGGCGGCGGCAGGCTTGGCGCTTAACGGAGCGCGGCGAGTGGCAGGTGCACGTGCTTGATCTGCTGCCGGAAGTAGGTGAAAGCGACATGTACGCTACCGTCCTGGGCCTGGACAATGCTCGGGTAAGAGAACTCGCGGTTGAGCTTTTCCTGGGAGTTGTTGGTGAGGCAGAAGCCATCACCCAGCTCGATGTCCAGGCGCAACGGCCAGCTCTGGCCTTGGTCACTGGACAGCGCCAGGCTCATCGGCGCGCGCGGGATGCCCCACACGGCGCAGCGGCCATCGGCACTGGCCCCAGGGGTAATGCGATCATCGCCTTCGTCCTCGATTTCGTCGTACAGCGAGGCGCGCCGCGGGTGATCGCTTTGCGCGCTGACCGGGTTGTAGGCGATCGCCAGTTCTCCAGTGGCCAGGCGCACAAATTGAATGGACGAATTGTTGTTGGGCAGCTCGGTCGGCTGCGGCGGGCTCCAGGTGCGGCCACGGTCGCTGGAGCGGCTACTGTAGACCGCATCGGCCCAGCGGCTGCGGAACAGCCCCAGCAGGCTGCCGTCTTCCAGCTGGTGCACGTTCATGTGCACGCAGCCGGTGCTCTGGGGCACGTCGTAGGCCTGCCAGCGCCGGCCCTGGTCGGCGGAAATCATCACCGCGCTCACGTCATGATTGCCGATCCACTTTTCACCGGGCTGGGTGATGCAGTACCACACCGGCAACAGCCAGTCGCCGTTGTCGAGCACCACGGGCGGCTGGCGCACGAAAGTGCCGGCCTGCTCGAACAGGGTTTCGACAGGCCCCCAGCTGCGGCCTTGGTCATGGGACAGGCGCCGGCGCACGATGGCGGTTTCCTGGTTACCCGAGACCTGCGCCGTCCAGATCAGCCACAGCGGGCCGTTGGGGGCCTGGAACAAGATGGGGTTCTGTTCCGAGCGCGTTTGATCCTGGGACAGCTTTTCCGGCTCGCTCCATTGCCCGCTCACTGGGTCGCGGCGCGAGAGCAGCACGAAGATGTCGGCCATGCCTTCCTGGGTGCCGGCGAACCAGGTGCACAGCAGGGTGCCGTCTTCGAGCTCATGCAGGTTGGCGGCATGGTTCTGCGGGTAGGGCGTGGGCAGGAAGGCGTCCTGGCGCTGTTCAATGGTTGGCATGGGGAACCTCTTTCTTGTCTTGGCGATTGGCGATGGCACGGGGGAACAGGTGTTCCAGGGCGATGACGATGGCCGGCGTGACCAAGGCGATGTACATGTTATCGATGCCGTAGGGGTTGTTCAGCAGGTACCAGACGCTGGTGGTGATCGCCGAGGCCACCAGGCCTAGGGTGGCGCCCCGGCCGCTGCCGAAAAACGGCAGGTAGATGGCGATCATGGCAACCACGGCGATGGACAGCCGCAGGGCGCGGGTGAAGAACGACAGGTTGAGAATTTCCGGCACGAAGAACACGAAGAACAGCGGCACGAAGCCGATCACCAGGGCGATCAGGCGGGTGGTCTTGAGCTCCTGGTCGACGTTGGGTTTGCGCCACGGCACATAGAAGTCCCGCACCACCAGCGAGGCAATGGCCAAGGCCACGGTGCTGACGCTGACGAAAATTGATGCAACCAGGGAAATGGTCACCACCCCGGCCAGCACCGGGTGCATCGACTGCAAAAACACCGGCAGGGCATAGAGGCTGCTCATCTCCGGGTGCAGGTACTTCGCCGCGACGCCGATGAAGCCCAGGGCCAGGGCGATCGGGATGCACAGCAGCGCGGCGATATAGGTGGAGCGGCGCGCGGCATCGGGATTGGTGGTGGAGGAGATGGCCTGGATGATGAACTGGGTGGAGAAGATCGCGCCCACGGTGCCGATGATCCACGCCATGATTTTCGAGCCGCCGATGGCGCCGTCCCAAGTGAAATACTGCTCGGGCATGTGCTCTACCACATTGCTGAAACCACCGGTCATGTGCAGCGCCACACCGAGCACGATCATCACGCCGACGTACTTCACTGCCGTGTGCAGCACGCTCATGTAGGCCACGCTTTTCAGGCCGCCGAGCACGTAGTACAAGGTGCTGATGATGGCGGTGATGAACGCGGCGGTGGTGAGGTTGATCTTCAGCACGGTGGCGATGGCTGCGGCGCCGCTCACGTAGTTGCCGACGTTCACCAGCAGCAAGGCGTAGATCATGATGATCGACACCGCCAGCTTGGTGGAGAGCCCGTATTTCTTGGCGATGAACCCGGAAATAGTGAACTCGCCGGAGCTGTACAGCTTGCGCGCCATCAGCAGGCCGAAGAGGGGAAAGCCGATCGCTGCGGCGATCACCGACCACGAGGCGGCAAAGCCACTCTCGAACGCGGCCTGGGCGGTGCCCACGGTGGATTTGGCGCCGATGAACTCGGACATCATCAAAATGCCGACGACATAGGCCGGCATGCTGCGCCCGGCCACCATGTACTGCTCACTGGTACGGCTGCGCATGCGCAGGCTCATCCAGGTGGTGATGCCGATATAGACCACCACCATGGCAATGATGATCAGGGTTTCCTGCGAGTTGAATGTTTCCATCGTTATCGCTCCATTATTGTTGTTGTGGCGCGCTGTGAATGAAGGCCGGCCGCGCTCAGACGGCCAGGGTACGGCGGGTCTCGCGTTTGCGCGTGGCCAGTTCCACGGCCTGGCGCAGGGCTTCGATCAGGCTGCGTTCATCGGCGATGCCCTTGCCGGCGATATCGAAGGCGGTGCCGTGGTCGACCGAGGTACGAATCACCGGCAGGCCGACGGTCACGTTCACGCCGGCTTCCAGGCCCATGACCTTGACCGGACCGTGGCCCTGGTCGTGATACATCGCCACCACCGCATCGAAGTCGCCGCGCCCGGCACGGAAGAACAAGGTGTCGGCGGGCAGCGGGCCTTCGACGCGCCAGCCGCGGGCGCGCAGTTCGTCGATGGCGGGCTGGATCTTGGTGGCTTCTTCGCCGTAGCCGAACAGGCCGTTCTCACCCGCATGGGGGTTGATGCCGCACACGGCGATCAAGGGGTTGTCGATGCCGGCGCGTTGCAGGGTTTCATGGCAGCGCTCGATGGTGCGCTTGACCAGGCCCGGCTCGATCCGCGCGATGGCGTCGATGATGCCGATGTGGGTGGTGACATGGATCACCCGCAGGGTCGGGGTCATCAGCATCATCGAGACTTCTTCGATACCCAGCAGGTGCGCGAGCATCTCGGTGTGGCCCGGAAAGATGTGGCCGCCGGCATGCAGCGCTTCCTTGTTGAGGGGGGCAGTGCAGATGGCATCCAGCTCGCCGGACTCTGTCAGCTGCACGGTGCGCTCGATAAAGCGAAACGCGGCGTCGCCGGCCACCGCCGAGAGCTTGCCGTAGGGCAGGTCGGCGGGAATCAGGTCCAGATCGATGCAGTCCACCACACCGTGTTCGAAGCGCGCTTCGGCAGGGCTGGCGATGCGCTTGACCCGCAGGTTTTGCCCGACGATGCGGTTGGCATCTTCGAGGCGGCGGGCGTCACCGATCACCAGCGGCCGGCAGTTGCCGTACACCGACAGGTGGGCGAGGGTCTTCATGATGATTTCCGGACCCACACCGGCGGCATCGCCCATGGTGATCCCGATCACGGGGCGTTCAGACATGATTGATTTCCTCTGGCGTTACTGGATTGGAAGCGCTGCTGGCAGGGGCACGTAGCTGCTGCCAGGCGCGAAGCAAGGTGTCGGGTTGGCCGAACGCGCCTGCCTTGGTGACGATGTTCAAGTCGCGGTGGTGATAGCGGCTGCGCGACAGCACCACGCCGGGGGCCAGTTCGCCAGCCACCTCAAGGCGGTCGATGCCGGCGCTGCCCAGCAGGGCACGGGCGGTCTCGCCACCGGTGGCGATCAGCGAGCCGGCGATGCTCAGTGCCGGTTGCAACCAGGCGGCCACTGCCTGGCTCAGGGCCACGGCCTGGCCGGGATCGCGCGCGGTTTGCGACAAGGTCACTACCGCGTCGCGACCTTCGCCCAGGCTGCTCAGCAGCTTGAGGATCAAGCCGTGCCGCGTGCCTTGCTGCCCAGGCTCGAGCAGGGTGGCGGCGCTGACTTCCAAGTGGTGAAGGCCGGCTTTTTCGACCAGCTGGTGTGCTTGCTCCCGCGAGTGCCGGGACATGCTGCCGACCACGCACAGCACCGGGCCGCCGGTGGTGACCTTCGGAACTTGGGCAGGTGCCAGGGCCAGCGCCTGTGGCAGGTGCGCCGCCAGTCCCGCCGAGCCAACCCAGAACAGGCGGTCGCGCAGCGGTGCCGAGCTGTGGGCCAGCTGGAGAAGGTCGGCGTCGGTCTCGGCATCGCAGACCAGCGCCTGGGTGCCGTCCAGCAAGGCGTTTTGCAGGCTTGCCGCCAGCGCGACCGGGTCGCGTAGGCTGATCAAGTCGACCGTGGCGCAGCGCAACTGTTCGCCGCGCAGGCTGGCCACCAGGTCGGCGGTACCTTGCAGGCCCTCGTTGCGCCAGACGTCCGTCTGGTCCACCGGTATGCCGTGCAAGTGCTGAATGCCGCCCAAGGTGGTGCGGCCCATGGCGGGCAGCGCCGGCGCCACCAGCGCCAGGCCGCGGCTGGCCTGCAAGGCGCGTACTTCGGCGGCGAAGTTGCCGCGTAGGGTCGAGTCGATCTTCTTGTACAGCGCCATGGTCGAAAACCCCGGCCGGCTCAGCAGCGCACGGTGCCGTTCAGCCGCCTGGGCGGCGGGCAAGCGCCGCGAGTCGAGATCTACCGCCAGCACCTGCGCGCCCTGCGGTGCCGGCTGTGCACCCATGGCCACCACCGTCGCCACATGGGGGGCAAAGCCCGCCGCGCAATCCGCCGCACCCGACAAGTCGTCGGCGACGATCAGCAGGACAGTACTCATGGCAGCAGGCACCGGTACAGTTGTTCGATCTCCGCCAGGGTCAGCGGCTTGGGATTGTTGGCCATCAAGCGCGTGACCTTGGAGGCCGCCACCGCCATGTCGGCCAAGTGCTCTTCGCCCACGCCGAATTCGCGCAGGTTCTGGGGAATGTTCAAGCGCTGGGTCCACTGGCTGATCTGCGCGATCAGCTTGTGCGCCGCCACGTCGTCGCTGTCGGTGGGTTGCGCGACACCGCAGGCACACGCCGCGCGTTTTAGCCGCGGGGCGCAGCTGTCCAGGTTGAAGGCCATCACGTGGGGCAGCAGCATGGCGTTGGCCACCCCGTGGGTGACGTGGAACTTGCCACCCAGCGGGTAGGCCAGGGCGTGCACGGCGGCGGTGCCGGCAGCGGTCAGCGCCAGGCCGCCGTACATCGAGCCCAGCAGCATGTCGCCGCGCGCTTCGATGTGGTCGGGATGCTCGTAGGCGGTGACGATGCTGCCGCTGATCAGCCGCATCGACTCCAGCGCAAAGGCGTCGCTGACCGGGTTGGCCTTGGTGGAAATGAAGGATTCCAGCGAATGGGTGAAGGCGTCCATGCCCGTGGCCGCGGTGATCGGCTTGGGCAGGCTGAGGGTCAGCAAGGCGTCGAGCAGCACCAGGGTCGGCAGCAGGTGGCGGCTGACCACGCCGATTTTCAACTCCTCGTCGGGCAGGGTGACGATGGCGTTGGGCGTCACTTCCGAGCCGGTGCCCGAGGTGGTAGGCACCAGCACCATGGGCTTGCCGGGGAACTTGACCTTGTCGATGCCCAGCAGGTCGCGCAGGGGCGTGTCATTGGTGAGCATCACCGCGAACAGCTTGGCGGCATCCAGCACGCTGCCGCCGCCGATAGCGATCAGCGCGTCCGGGGCATGGGGGGCGACGTCTTCGCGAAATACCCGTTCGATGTTCTCGAGGGTGGGTTCGATCTCGACATTGTCGAGCATGTGCACGCTGATATTGGCCGCTTGCAGCTGGGCAATCACGCGCTCGGTCACACCGAGGCGGTGCATGGCGTTCTGGGTCACCAGCACCACGCGGGTGACCGGGGTATCCAGCAGCTCGAGCTTGGCGCTGAGCTGGTCCAGGCTACCGGCGCCGTGGACCAGATGCTTGACAGTTTGGAAATGGTAAGTAGCAGGCATCGGAACTCTCCCGGGGCTGATCAGCGGTACACGGCCAACAGTGTTTCCAGCTTTTGCAGCGCTGCGGCATCCAGTGGCAGCACCGGCGCGCGGCAAGGGCCGACCGGCACGTTGAGCAACTGCGTGGCAGCTTTCAGCACGGAAGGCATGGTGCCCATGGCGAAGGCGTCGCGCAGGGGGCGCAGGGCTTCCTGGGCCTGGCGGGCGGCCTGGTGGTCGTTGGCCTGGAAGCTGTTCCAGATCTGCATCACCTGGTGCGGCACGGCGTTGGCGGTGGCGGCGATGGCGCCATCGCCGCCGGCCAGCAGGTTCCAGTAGATGAGCGAATC
>Ga0308164_10000803_pt1 | contig 43070 bp, 37 predicted proteins | sample PhyTR2_FD_201031 | JGI IMG/M metagenome (GOLD analysis project Ga0308164, IMG submission 201031) | Phyllosphere microbial communities from UC Gill Tract Community Farm, Albany, California, United States - DLSLT.R2 | ecosystem: Host-associated > Plants > Phyllosphere > Unclassified | place: USA...
AACGTGCTGTTGCAAAGCTCACCGGATTAAGCGGCGAGTGCGAAACGTTCGTCGTTTGCAGTTAGTTTTTTTGAACGGAGATTTACGAGCGTCATTCAAGCTCGACATGCACCACACCGGCTCCGAACCCACGTCGAAACCAGGACAGCCCCATGGAGCACATCTTAGTCCACTTTGAGCCATTGCAAGAGCTCGTGGGGGTATTTAATTGCGGCGTCGGCGCCCCAGTGCTCGGTGGCGTCGACGGCGCCGAGGTAGCCGTAGAGGGCGGCGACGGTCTTCATGCCGGCGGCGCGGCCGGCGACGATGTCGCGTTCGTCGTCGCCGACGTAGATGCACGCCTCGGGCGGCAGGCCCAGGCGGGTCGCGGCTTCGAAGAGCGGTGCGGGATGGGGCTTGGAGTGCGGCGTGGTGTCGCCGCTCACCACCGCGCGCGCGTTGGCGAACAGCGGCATGGCGCGGGTCAGCGGGTCGGTAAAGCGCGAGGACTTGTTGGTGACCACGCCCCACAGCAGGCCGCGCGCCTCGATGTCGGCCAGCAGCTCGGCGATGCCGTCGAATGCATAGGTGGTCTGCGTCATGCGCGCTTCGTAGTTGCTGAAGAACTCCTCGCGCAGCGTGTCGTAGTCGGGCGCATCGGGCGTGATGCCGAAGGCCACGCCCAGCATGCCGCGGGCGCCCGCCCCTGCCATCGGGCGGTATCGTTCGGCGGGCAGCGACGCCAGGCCGCGCGCGGTGCGCATCTGGTCGGCGGCGGCGCCCAGATCCGGGGCGCTGTCGATCAGCGTGCCGTCCAGGTCGAACAGCACGGCGCGGATACCTTCAAATGCCAAGCTCATTCCATGGGCCTTTGCGTCGCGATCATGTAATTGACGCTGGTGTCGTCGCTGAGCCAGTAGCGGCCCGTCAGCGGGTTGTGTTGCAGGCCGCGGGCGTGCAACACGTTGAGCCCGGCGGCGCGGCAGTAGCCGGCCAGCTCGCTCGGGCGGATCATCTTGGCGTATTCGTGCGTACCACGCGGCAGCAGATTGAGCAAGTACTCGGCTGCAACAATTGCTTGCGCAAAAGATTTCAGGTTTCTGTTCAGGGTCGAAAAAAAGACCCAACCACCCGGTTTTACCAGCTCGGCGCAGGCCCGAACCACCGATTCCGGATCGGGAACATGCTCGAGCATCTCCATGCAGGTGACCACATCGAAGCTTTCGGGCTGGCGTTTGGCCATCGCTTCGACGGCGATTTCCTCGTAATGGATGCGCGGCGTGGAGGCTTCCAGCGCATGCAGTTGCGCCACGCGCAGCGACTTGGTCGCCAGGTCGATGCCGGTCACGAAGGCGCCCTTGCGCGCCATCGAGTCGGCCAGGATGCCGCCGCCGCAGCCGACGTCGAGCACATCGCCGCCATCCAGCGGCGCAATGGCGTTGATCCATTCCAGGCGCAGCGGGTTGATCTGGTGCAGCGGCTTGAATTCGCTTTCCGGATCCCACCAGTGGTGGGCCAGATCGGAGAACTTGGCCAGTTCGGCCGGGTCGACATTGATCGCGTCTTGCATCGGTGCATTTCCTTTACGCTGGAAAGTTTGAGGCATAAAAAAAGCCCCGTTTCCGGGGCTTTTCTAGAGTAATCCGGAGATTACTGAGCGGCGCGGGTACCGACCACTTCGATTTCAACGCGGCGGTTCTTCGCGCGGCCTTCAGCCGTACGGTTGTCGGCGACGGGTTGCTTTTCGCCCTTGCCTTCAGTGTAGACGCGGTTGCGTTCGATGCCCTTGGACACCAAGTAAGCCTTGACGGCTTCCGAACGGCGCACCGACAGCTTCTGGTTGTAAGCATCGGAGCCAACGGAGTCGGTGTGACCCACGGCAATGATGACTTCCAGGTTCACGCCCTTGACCTTGGAGACCAGGTCGTCCAGCTTTTCCTTGCCCGCGGGCTTCAGGACGGACTTGTCGAAGTCAAAGAACGCGTCAGCAGCGTAGGTGACCTTGGTCGCCACTGCAGGAGCAGGTGCGGGTGCAGGTGCGGGTGCTGGTGCGGGCGCAGGAGCGACCACTGGAGCGGGTGCGGGAGGCTGCAGGGCGCCGTCGCAATTGGCAGCTGCCGTTGCGGGGGTCCAGTTGGCATCGCGCCAGCACAGTTCGTTCGTGCCGTTCTTCCAGACCAGCTCGCTGGTGCCGTTTTGCCAGTTGTCGATCACGTTGCCGCCATTGGCAGCCTTGACTTGTGCACCAGCGGCCGTAGCCAGGGCGGCGCAGGCAAACAGCATCGCTACTTTGTTCAGTTTCTTCATGGTTCTCCTCTTGGGGAAAAAGTCACAGCAGCGCTGCGAAATTGTGGACGTCATTAGTGGCCATCACCAAGAACGTTGGAAATGATTGTGCCATACGTAACATGCGAATGCGGCCGGCTCGGCGGCGGGGTCGGCACGACAAAAGCGTAATTCCGAGGATATGTTGCGCAGCAACTACAGCCCAATGACTCTAAAATGAGGCTCCGTTGCCGTAAAAGTCGCCCTCCATGACCCAGTTTGCCAAAGAAACTCTGCCCATCAGCCTGGAAGAGGAGATGCGTCGCAGTTATCTCGATTACGCCATGAGCGTGATCGTGGGCCGCGCGCTGCCCGATGCACGCGATGGCCTCAAGCCGGTGCACCGGCGCGTGCTCTACGCGATGCACGAACTCAACAATGATTGGAACCGGCCCTACAAGAAGTCGGCACGTATCGTCGGCGATGTGATCGGTAAATACCACCCGCACGGCGATTCCGCGGTATATGACACCATCGTTCGCATGGCCCAGGACTTCTCCCTGCGCCACATGCTGGTCGATGGCCAGGGCAACTTCGGCTCCGTGGACGGTGACAGCGCCGCGGCGATGCGTTACACCGAAATCCGCCTGTCGAAGATCGCGCATGAAATGATTGCCGACATCGACAAGGAAACTGTCGATTTCGGCCCCAACTACGACGGCAGCGAACGCGAGCCGCTGGTCATGCCCAGCCGCCTGCCCAACCTGCTGGTCAACGGCTCCTCCGGCATTGCCGTGGGCATGGCCACCAACATTCCGCCGCACAACCTCAACGAGGTCGTCGACGCCTGCCTGCACCTGCTGCAAAGCCCCGAGGCGACGATCGACGAGCTGATGGAGATCGTGCCCGCGCCTGACTTCCCGACGGCCGGCATCATCTACGGCATCAACGGCGTCAAGGACGGCTACCGCACCGGGCGCGGCCGCGTCGTGATGCGCGCCAAGTGCCACTTCGAGGACATCGACCGCGGCCAGCGCCAGGCGATCATCGTCGACGAGCTGCCCTACCAGGTCAACAAGAAGACGCTGCAAGAGCGCATGGCCGAGCTGGTGCACGAGAAGAAGATCGAGGGCATCAGCCACATCCAGGACGAGTCCGACAAGTCCGGCATGCGCCTGGTCATCGAGCTCAAGCGCGGCGAAGTGCCCGAAGTGGTGCTCAACAATCTGTACAAGCAGACCCAGCTGCAGGACACCTTCGGCATGAACATGGTGGCGCTGATCGACGGTCAGCCGCGCCTGTGCAATCTGAAGGAACTGATCGCGGTTTTCCTGCAGCACCGCCGCGAAGTGATCACGCGCCGCACGGTGTTCGAGCTGCGCAAGGCCCGCGACCGCGGCCATGTGCTCGAAGGCCTGGCCGTGGCGCTGGCCAACATCGATGAATTCATCGCCATCATCCGCAACGCCCCCACCCCGCCCGTGGCCAAGGCCGAGCTGATGACCCGCGCGTGGGACAGCAAGCTGGTGCGCGAGCTGCTGACCCGCACCCGCGAAGACGGCGGCCTGGTCAGCGCCGACGACTACCGCCCCGAAGGCCTTGAAGCCGAATTCGGCCTGGGCCAGGACGGCAAGTACCGCCTGTCGGAGACGCAGACGCAGGAAATCCTGCAGATGCGCCTGCAGCGCCTGACGGGCCTGGAGCAAGACAAGATCGTTGCCGAGTACAAGGACGTCATGTCGATGATCGAGGACCTGCTCGACATCCTGGCCAAGCCCGGCCGCGTGTCGGTGATCATTGGCGAAGAGCTCACGGCGCTCAAGACCGAATTCGGCCAGAGCAAGATCGGCGCGCGCCGCAGCACCGTCGAATACAGCGCCCAGGACCTCTCTACCGAAGACCTGATCACCCCCACCGACATGGTGGTCACGCTGAGCCACACCGGCTATATCAAGAGCCAGCCCCTGTCCGAGTACCGCGCGCAAAAGCGCGGCGGCCGCGGCAAGCAGGCCACGACCACCAAGGACGACGACTGGATCGACCAGCTGTTCATCGCCAACACGCACGACTACCTGCTGTGCTTCTCCAACCGCGGCCGCCTGTACTGGCTCAAGGTCTGGGAAGTACCTTCGGGCTCGCGCGGCTCGCGCGGTCGCCCCATCGTCAACATGTTCCCGCTGCAGGAAGGCGAGAAGATCAACGTGGTGCTCGCGCTCACGGGCGAGATGCGCAGCTTCCCCGAAGATCGCTACGTGTTCATGGGCACCAGCATGGGCACCGTCAAGAAGACCGCGCTCAACGAGTTCAACAACCCGCGCAAGGCCGGCATCATTGCCGTCAACCTCGACGACAACGACTTCCTGATCGGCGCGGCGCTCACCGATGGCGCGCATGACGTCATGCTGTTCAGCGATGGCGGCAAGGCCGTGCGCTTCGACGAGAACGACGTGCGCCCGCTGGGCCGCCAGGCCCGCGGCGTGCGCGGCATGACGCTCGAAGAAGGCCAGAGCGTCATCGCGATGCTGGTGGCCGAGGATTCGGACAGCAACCCGCAAAGCGTGCTCACCGCGACGCAAAACGGCTACGGCAAGCGCACCAGCATTGCCGAGTACACGCGCCACGGCCGCGGCACCAAGGGCATGATCGCGATCCAGCAGTCCGAGCGCAACGGCAAGGTCGTCGCGGCCACGCTGGTGCGCGCCGATGACGAGATCATGCTGATCACCGACAAGGGCGTGCTGGTGCGCACGCGCGTCGGCGAGATCCGCGAACTCGGCCGGGCCACGCAGGGCGTGACGCTGATCGCGCTGGACGACGGCTCGCAGCTCAGCGGCCTGCAGCGCATCGCCGAAAACGACGCGCAGGCCGTGGCGGACGAGGCCGAGGCCGATGCCGCCGACGCCCCGGTGGCGGACGGCGACGCCGCGCCCCAGGCCTGATCGCAGGCCCTCTCCCGAGCACGCCGGCAATGCCGGCGTGCCTGTTTCCCACTCCCGCAAAGTACGCGGCCGAACGCCGCCTGTTGACACCATGAACCGTCCATACAACTTTTCCGCCGGCCCCGCAGCCATTCCCGCCGAAGTCCTGGAGCAGGCCGCGGCCGAAATGCTCGACTGGCACGGCAGCGGCATGGGCGTCATGGAGATGAGCCACCGCGGCAAGGAATTCATGGCGATCTACGAGCAGGCCGAAGCCGACCTGCGCGAGCTGCTGGCAGTGCCGGCGCATTTCAAGATCCTGTTCATGCAGGGCGGCGGCCTGGCCGAAAACGCCATCGTGCCGCTGAACCTCTCGCATGCCGCGACCGTGGACTTCGTGCTCACCGGCAGCTGGAGCCAGAAGTCGCTCAAGGAAGCGCGCAAGTACGCGGCGCAGGCGCATGTCGCGGCCAGCGCCGAAAACACGAACTTCACCTCGATCCCGCCTGCATCGAGCTGGGAGCTGAGCCGGGGCGCGAGCTACGTGCACCTGTGCACCAATGAAACCATCCACGGCGTCGAATTCCACGAGCTGCCCGACCTGAAGGCGCTGGGCAGCGACGCGCCGCTGGTCATCGATTTCTCCTCGCATGTCGCCTCGCGCACGGTCGACTGGAGCCGCGTGGGCCTGGCCTTTGGCGGCGCGCAAAAGAACATCGGCCCGGCGGGCCTGACCATCGTCATCGTGCGCGAAGACCTGCTGGGCCACGCCCTGCCCGCCTGCCCCAGCGCCTTCGACTACAAGATCGTGGCCGACAACCAGTCCATGTTCAACACGCCGCCGACCTGGGGCATCTACATGGCCGGCCTGACCTTCCAGTGGCTCAAGCGCCAGCGCGAAGGCGAGCTCACCGGCATTGCCGCGATGGAGCAGCGCAACATCGCCAAGGCCGAGCTGCTGTATCGCAGCATCGACCAGTCGCAGCTGTACCTGAACAAGGTCGCGCCGAACTGCCGCTCGCGCATGAACATCCCGTTCCTGCTGCGCAACGAGGCGCTCAACGACGCCTTCCTGGCCGGCGCCAAGGAGCGCGGCCTGCTGCAGCTCAAGGGCCACAAGTCGGTCGGCGGCATGCGCGCGAGCATCTACAACGCGCTGCCGCTGGCCGGCGTGCAGGCGCTGGTCGACTACATGCACGCCTTCGAACAACAACACGCCTGAGAGAGACCCTCGTGACAAACACGCCCCAAGCCTCGCCCGACCTCGCGGACCTGCGCCAGCAGATCGACAGCATCGACCAGCAGCTGCTGACGCTGGTCAACCAGCGCGCGCGCGTTGCCGAGCAGGTCGGTGAAGTCAAGAAGCGCGAAGGCACGCCCTTCTTCCGGCCCGACCGCGTGGCCCAGGTCATCCAGAAGATCGAGGCCGCCAACCCCGGCCCGCTGCGCGGCACCCATGTGTCGGCGATCTGGCGCGAGATCATGTCGGCGTGTCTGGCGCTCGAGTCGCCCCAGCGCGTCGCGGTGCTCGGCCCCGCGGGCACGTTCTGCGAGCAGGCGGCCATCGATTACTTCGGCGGCGCGGCCGACCTGATGTATTGCGCGAACTTCGACGAGGTGTTCCATGCGACGGCCGCGGGCAGCGCACAGTACGGCGTGGTCGGCGTCGAGAACTCGACCGAGGGCGTCGTGACGCGCTCGCTCGACATGTTCCTGCACACGCCCTGCCATGTGGTCGGCGAAGTCAGCCTGCTGATCCGCCACAACCTGCTGCGCCTGAGCAATTCGCTGCATGACATCGAGGTCGTGGCCGCGCACCCACAGGCGCTCGCGCAGTGCCAGGGGTGGCTGTCCAAGCACCTGCCGCATGCCGAGCGCCGCCCGGTCGACAGCAACGCCGAAGGCGCGCGCCTGGCGTCGCTCAACCCCACCTGGGCGGGCATTGCCGGCGAGCGCGCGGCGCAGCAGTTCGGCCTGCACACCGTGTCCCATGCGATCCAGGACGAAGCCTACAACCGCACGCGCTTCGCGATCATCTGCCTGCCGCAGACGCTGGCCATGCCGCAGGTGTCGGGCAAGGATTCGACCAGCCTGATCATCTCCGTGCCCAACCGCCCCGGCGCCGTGCACGACCTGCTGGTGCCGCTGAAAACCCATGGCGTGTCGATGACGCGCTTCGAGTCGCGCCCGGCGCGCACCGGCCAGTGGGAGTACTACTTCTACATCGACCTCGCCGGCCACCCGTCCGAGCCGCATGTGGCCGCGGCGCTGCAGGAGCTCCAGGGCCTGTGCGCGTTCTACAAGGTGCTGGGCGCATACCCCACGCCGGCCTGATGGCCATGCCTTGCCTTTCCCTCTCGTTGCCGCCGGAGTCTGTGGATGTTTGAACAATTGGGGCTCATCGGCTGCGGCCTGATGGGCGGGTCGTTTGCGCTGGCGCTCAGGAAAGCCGGTCTGGTCAAGCGCGTCGTGGGCTACAGCAAGTCGCCTGCAACCACCGAACGCGCGCTGCAGCTCGGCGTGATCGATGCGCAGGCGCCGACGGCGCCGCTGGCCGCGGCTGGCTCCGACATCGTGCTGCTGGCCGTTCCCGTGGCCGCGACCGAAGCCACGCTGGCGTCGATCCGGCATCTGGTCACGCCCGCCATGCTGGTCATGGATGTGGGCTCGACCAAGGCCGATGTGGTGCAGGCCGCGCGCGCCGGGCTCGGCGACCGGTTCGCTTCTTTCGTGCCCGCGCATCCGATCACGGGCAAGGAGGTCGCGGGTGTCGAGCATGCGATCGCCGATCTCTATGTCGGCAGCCATGTGGTGCTGACCCCTGACGAAGGCACGCTGCCGGCGCAGCTCGCGCAGGCGCGCCGCGTCTGGCAGGCGCTGGGCTGCCAGGTGCACAGCATGTCGCCCGAGGCGCACGACGTGACGCTCGCCACCGTGAGCCACCTGCCGCACCTTCTGGCGTTTGCCATGATGCAGGGCGTGCTGGCCCAGCCCGATGCCGACGCCACGCTGGCGCTGGCCGGGCCGGGTTTTCGCGACTTCACGCGCATTGCCGCGGGCAATCCGCAGATCTGGCGCGATATCCTGATGGCCAATCGCGAACAGGTGCTGGCGCAGTCGCGTCAGTTTCGCGCGGCGCTCCATGACCTCGAAGCGCTGATGCAGGCCGGCGACGGCCCGGGCCTTGAAGCCCAGCTTGCCCAGGCCAGCACCGCGCGCGCCGGTTGGCACCTGGGCGCGCCGCGCAAGGCCGCTGCCACTCCTCCCGCCACTTCCCTCACCCGGGCGCCCGAGCCCGCACGCTGAAAAGGCGCCATGTTCCAGACCGAATTCCTCGATATTCCCGCACTGGCCACGGCCGCCGGCGAAGTGCGCCTGCCCGGCTCCAAAAGCATCTCCAACCGCGTGCTGCTGCTGGCCGCCCTGAGCGAGGGCAGGACCACGGTGCACGACCTGCTGGACTCGGACGACACGCGCGTCATGCTCACGGCGCTCGAGCAGATCGGCTGCCGTCTGGAGCGCAGCGGCTCGAGTCTGCACATCACCGGCATTGCCGGCGCCCTGCCCCCCGGCACGGCGGCAGAGCTGTTCCTGGGCAATGCGGGCACCGCGATGCGTCCGCTCACCGCGGCGCTGGCGCTGCTGGGCGGCGAGTTCACGCTCAGCGGCGTGCCGCGCATGCACGAGCGCCCGATCGGTGATCTGGTCGACGGGCTGCGCCAGCTGGGCTGCCGTATCGACTATCTGGGCAACGAAGGCTATCCGCCGCTGCGCATCACGCCGGCAGCCTTTGAAGACGGCGCGGCGCTGCCGCCGATCCAGGTGCGCGGCGATGTCTCCAGCCAGTTCCTGACCTCGCTGCTGATGGCACTGCCGCTGCGCGCCGCAGCGCGCGACATCACCATCGAGGTCGTTGGCGAGCTGATCTCCAAGCCCTACATCCACATCACGCTGGAGCTGCTTGCGCGCTTTGGCATCGCGGTGCACAACGACAACTGGCAGCGCTTCACGATTCCCGCGGGCAGCCATTACCGTTCGCCGGGCGAGATCCATGTCGAGGCCGATGCCTCGTCGGCCAGCTACTTCATCGCGCTTGGCGCCATTGCTGCAGGCACGGGCGTGCGCATCCTGGGCGTGGGCGCGCAGTCGATCCAGGGCGACATCCGCTTTGTCGAAGCCGCGCAGGCCATGGGCGCCGAAGTCGACAGTGGCGCGAACTGGCTGCAGGTGCGGCGCGGCCGCTGGCCGCTCAAGGCCATCGATCTCGACTGCAACCACATCCCCGACGCGGCCATGACGCTTGCGGTGATGGCGCTCTATGCCGAGGGCACGACGACGCTGCGCAATATCGCGAGCTGGCGCGTCAAGGAAACCGACCGCATCGCGGCGATGGCCTGCGAGCTGCGCAAGCTCGGCGCCGTGGTCGAGGAAGGCGCCGACTACCTGCGCATCACGCCACCGGCGCGGCCCGGCGACTGGCGCGCCGCGAGCATCCATACCTACGACGACCACCGCGTCGCGATGTGCTTCTCGCTGGCCGCGTTCAACCCGCAGCAGTTGCCGGTGCGCATCGAGGACCCGAAATGCGTGGCCAAGACCTTCCCGGAATATTTCGAAGCGCTGTTCTCGGTCTGCTCGACCCCGCACGAGCACATTCCCGTGATCTGCATCGACGGCCCGACGGCTTCGGGCAAGGGCACGATCGCGGCCGAAGTGGCGCATCGCCTGGGCTACGGGATTCTCGACTCGGGCGCGCTCTACCGCATTGCCGGGCTGGCCGCGCGCCGCGCCGGCCTCGAAATCGACTTTGACCATGAAGAGGACATTGCCTCGCTGGTGCGCCGGCTGCCGATCCGCTTCACGCCCACGCAGCAGATCCTGCTGGGCGACGAGGACATCGGCCAGGCGATCCGCAGCGAAGCCGCCGGCATGGATGCCTCGCGCGTATCCGCCCTGCCCGCGGTGCGCGAGGCCCTGGTCGCGCTGCAGCTGGGTTTCCAGCGCCTGCCCGGGCTCGTGGCCGACGGCCGCGACATGGGCACGGTGATCTTTCCCGCGGCGCCGCTCAAGGTCTATCTGCTCGCCTCGGCCGAATGCCGTGCTGCGAGAAGGTATAAGCAATTGATCTCCAAAGGAATTTCGGCTAACATCACCGCGCTTCGTGCTGACCTTGAAGCCCGGGATGCCCGCGACATGTCGCGCAGCGTAGCCCCCCTCAAGCCGGCACCAGACGCTCTGCTTATTGACAGCTCCGAACTCTCCATCGATCAGGTGGTCGAGCAGGTGCTTCAGTGGTGGCAGGAGCGACAACCCTTCGGGCCCGCCTCGAAGGGTTAACCGGTCTTTCTGCCGCCTTTCGTCTTGGCTAACGAATGGCAGAGAGTTATTGAACTTTAGCCCGCGGATCCGTCCGCACCCGCTGCAAGCAGCCTTAAAAACGTAAGCAATAGTGCCTGCGGAAACCTGTTTGCTGCCAAGGAAATACATGTCTGAATCTTTTGCCGCCCTGTTTGAAGAATCGTTGCAACGCACGGAAATGCGTCCTGGCGAAGTCATTACCGCTGAAGTCGTTCGCGTCGAACACAACTTCGTGGTGGTCAACGCCGGTCTGAAGTCCGAAGCCTACGTGCCCCTCGACGAATTCAAGAACGACCAGGGCGAAGTCGAAGTCCAAGTGGGTGACTTCGTGTCGGTGGCCATTGGTTCCATCGAAAACGGCTACGGCGACACCATCCTGTCGCGCGACACCGCCAAGCGTCTGGCTTCCTGGCTGGCCCTGGAAAAGGCCCTGGAATCGGGCGAGTTCGTGACCGGCACCACTTCGGGCAAGGTCAAGGGCGGCCTGACGGTTCTGGTCAACGGCATCCGTGCATTCCTGCCCGGTTCGCTGATCGACACGCGTCCGATCAAGGATCTGACGCCTTACGAGAACAAGACCCTGGAATTCAAGGTCATCAAGCTCGACCGCAAGCGCAACAACGTGGTGCTGAGCCGCCGCGCTGTGGTGGAAGCCTCGATGGGCGAAGAGCGCGCCAAGCTGATGGAGACGCTGAAGGAAGGCGCCATCGTTCAAGGCGTGGTCAAGAACATCACCGAATACGGTGCGTTTGTGGACCTGGGCGGTATCGACGGCCTGCTGCACATCACCGACATGGCATGGCGCCGCGTGCGTCACCCTTCGGAAGTGGTGACGGCTGGCCAGGAAATCACGGCCAAGATCCTGAAGTTCGACACCGAGAAGAACCGCGTGTCCCTGGGCCTGAAGCAAATGGGCGACGATCCTTGGATGGGCGTTTCGCGCCGTTATCCTTCGGCTACGCGTCTGTTCGGCAAGGTCACGAACATCGCCGACTACGGCGCATTCGTGGAACTGGAACCCGGCATCGAAGGCCTGGTGCACGTTTCCGAAATGGACTGGACCAACAAGAACATTGCTCCTTCGAAGCTGGTGTCGCTGGGCGACGAAGTCGAAGTCATGGTTCTGGAAATCGACGAAGACAAGCGTCGCATCTCCCTGGGCATGAAGCAGTGCAAGGCCAACCCATGGCAGGAATTCGCGCAGAACACCAAGCGCGGTGACCGCGTCAAGGGCCCGATCAAGTCGATCACCGACTTCGGCGTGTTCGTTGGCCTGGCTGCCGGCATCGACGGCCTGGTTCACCTGTCCGACCTCTCGTGGAACGAAACCGGCGAAGCCGCGGTTCGCAACTACAAGAAGGGTCAAGAAGTCGAAGCCATCGTGCTGGCAGTGGACGTGGAACGCGAACGTATCAGCCTGGGCATCAAGCAGCTGGACAGCGACCCGTTCACCACCTTCGCGACCGTCAACGACAAGGGCCAGATCGTGACCGGCAAGGTCAAGACCGTGGACGCCCGTGGCGCTGAAATCGACCTCGGCGAAGACATCCTGGGTTACCTGCGCGTGTCGGAACTCTCGCGCGACCGCGTGGAAGATGCCCGTTCGGTGCTCAAGGAAGGCGACGAAGTCACTGCCATCGTGCTGAACGTGGATCGCAAGACCCGCAACATCCAGCTGTCGATCAAGCAAAAGGACATGGTCGACCAGCAAGAAGCCATGGCTTCGCTGTCGGCACAATCGTCGCGCGAAAGCGCTGGCACGACCAGCCTGGGCGCACTGCTGCGCGCCAAGCTGGACAACTCCGACAAGTAAAGCGCCGGGGAGCGGCACGCGCTGCCTGCAGATCGCCGATCTGCAGGTGGGGTGAGTCCTCCCGGCCACTGGCTTGTATGGATGCGGCGGGCGCTTATGGCGCCCGCCGCTTTTTTCTTTCAAACCGGCTGGCCGGTTTTCACTGGATATCTTTTCGATGACCCGCTCTGATCTCGTCGAAGAACTGGCCGCCCGCTTTGGCCAACTGACGCAACGCGACGCCGAGCTCGCTGTCAAGACCATCCTGGATGCGGTGGGCGATGCCCTGGTGCGCGGACAGCGCATTGAAATCCGCGGCTTTGGCAGCTTTTCCATCAACCACCGCCTCGCGCGCATGGGCCGCAACCCACGCAGCGGCGAAGCCGTGCACATTCCGCAAAAGCGCGTGCCCCATTTCAAGCCCGGCAAGGCGCTGCGCGAAGCCGTCGACCAGCGCACCGCCGAACTCGGCGGCGCCCAGGCACTGCTGGCCGCGCATGCATTGCGCAACGAACCTCGATCTTGAGATCCCCGATCTTGAGATCCCCGATCTTGAGAACCCCGATCTTGAGAACCGGACCCTCCAGTTGCGATAATCTCCCGCAGTGAATCAAGGCCTTAGAATCAGGCCATCACAAGGGGTCGCATGAAATACATCCTGTGGCTGCTCAAGGCGGCCATTTTTTTTACGCTGTTCGCCTTTGCGCTGAACAACCAGCAAAACGCCACCGTCCACTTCTTCTTCGGTACCCAATGGACGGCGCCGCTGGTGCTGGTCGTGCTGACGGCCTTTGCCGCCGGGCTGGCGGCCGGGGTGCTGGGCATGGTGCCGCGCTGGCTCAAGCACCGCAGCGCCGCGCAGCGCGCGGCCCAGCCGGCGCCCGCCGCGACTGCGGCCACGCCGACCGCGGCGCCTGACTCCGCCTCCACGCCGCCGATGCTGCCCCCGCACGATCTCCATGGAATTTGATCTCACCTGGGTGCTGCTGGGTTTCCCGCTGGCCTTCGTGCTGGGCTGGCTAGCCTCGCGTTTCGATGCCCGGCAGATGCGCGCCGAAAGCCGCAGCGCCCCCAAAGCCTACTTCGCGGGCCTGAACTTCCTGCTCAACGAGCAGCAGGACAAGGCCATCGACGCCTTCATCGAGGCGGTGCAAAACGACCCCGATACCTCGGAGCTGCATTTCGCGCTGGGCAACCTGTTTCGCCGCCGCGGCGAGTACAACCGCGCGGTGCGGGTGCACGAGCACCTGCTCTCGCGTGGCGACCTGAGCCGCCCGGACCGCGACCGCGCCCAGCATGCGCTGGCACTGGACTTCCTCAAGGCCGGCCTGCTCGACCGTGCCGAGGATGCATTGCGCCGCCTCGAGGGCACGAGCTTCGAGGCTGAGGCACGGCTCGCGCTGCTGGCCATCTACGAACGCTCGCGCGACTGGAAGCAAGCCAGCGACATCGCCCACCGCATGCAGACCGCGCGGCAGGGCGACTTCAGCGTACGCCTGGCGCATTACCTGTGCGAGGGTGCCGATGTGCTGGCCGCGGGCGGCCAGCTCGAGGCGGCAGTGGAGCAGTACCAGCAGGCGCTGGTGCTCGCGCCCAGTGCCGGACGGCCGCAGATCGACCTGGCGAAGCTGCAGCACCGGCTGGGCCAGACTCCGCAAGCATGGGCGACCCTGCAGGCGATGGCCGAGAAAAGCCCCGGCGCGCTGCCGCTGGCGGCGGCATTGGTGCCGGAGCTGGCCCAGGTGCTGGGCGATACGCAGATCCGCCCCTGGCTCGAGGCGCAATACCAGCGCCTGCCTTCGCTGGACCTGCTGCAGGCGCTGGTGGCGCTCGACGCCAACCACCCCGACGCACCGGGCCGCCAGCGCTACGTTGCGCATCTGGACAAGGAACCGTCGCTCGTGGCCACGACGCGCTGGCTGGCCGACGAGCCCTTTGCACAGGAGCAGCACCACCCTGCCGTGCAGCGCGCGCTCGAGCATGCAAGCAAGCCGCTGACGCGCTACCGCTGCGCGGCCTGCGGCTTCGAGGCGCGCCAGCATTTCTGGCACTGCCCGGGCTGCCAGAGCTGGGACAGCTATCCGGCGCGGCGCGTGGAAGAGCTCTGACGTGCGCCAATGGCTCCCTGACCGGGAAAAACCGGTCAAGGGTTTGTCCCTGGCACCCTTTTCGCCGTGCTGCCAGAGCCATCTGCATTCAGGTGGCTTTTTTCTATCTGCGCCATGACACCAATTGGAAACATGCTCAGATTTTCATAGCGGAATTGCGCTGCTTGCCTCTAAAATGGCACGCACATGCCCTTGATCTTCCTCATTATTCTGCCTTTCCTCGGCAGCCTTCTGGCTGCCGTATTGCCGACCAATGCCCGCAATACCGAGTCCACACTGGCCGGTCTGATTGCGCTGGGCTGCGCCATCCAGGTGGCCCTGCTGTTCCCGGAGGTCGCCGACGGCGGCGTGCTGCGCCAGGAGATCGAGTGGATACCGGCGCTGGGCCTGAACCTGATCGTGCGCATGGATGGCTTTGCGTGGATGTTCTGCATGCTGATCCTGGGCATCGGCTCGCTGGTGGTGCTGTATGCGCGCTACTACATGTCGGCGGCAGACCCGGTGCCGCGCTTCTTTGCGTTCTTCCTGGCCTTCATGGGCGCGATGATGGGCGTCGTGCTGTCGGGCAATGTGATCCAGCTGGCCTTCTTCTGGGAGCTGACCAGCCTGTTTTCCTTCCTGCTGATCGGCTACTGGCACCACCGCAAGGACGCACGCCAGGGCGCGCGCATGGCCATGACCGTCACGGGCACGGGCGGGCTGTGCATGCTGGCCGGCATGCTGGTGCTGGGGCATATCGTCGGCAGCTACGACCTCGACCACATTCTTGCCGCGGGCGCGCAGATCCGCGGCCACCACCTGTACCTCACGGCGCTGGTGCTGATCCTGCTGGGCGCGTTGACCAAGAGCGCGCAGTTCCCATTCCACTTCTGGCTGCCGCACGCGATGGCCGCGCCCACGCCGGTTTCGGCCTATCTGCATTCGGCGACCATGGTCAAGGCCGGCGTGTTCCTGCTGGCGCGCATGTGGCCGGTGCTGGGCGACACCGAGCCCTGGTTCTGGCTGGTCGGCGGCGCGGGCCTGTGCACGCTGCTGCTGGGCGGCTACCTGGCCATGTTCCAGAACGACCTCAAGGGACTGCTGGCCTATTCGACCATTTCGCACCTGGGCCTGATCACACTGCTGCTGGGCCTCAACAGCCCGCTGGCCGCGGTGGCGGCGGTGTTCCACATCATGAACCACGCGACCTTCAAGGCCTCGCTGTTCATGGCGGTGGGCATCGTCGACCATGAAAGCGGCACGCGCGACATCCGCCGCCTCTCGGGCCTGCGCAGCATGATGCCCGTGACGGCCACGCTGGCGATGGTGGCCAGCGCGGCCATGGCCGGCGTGCCGCTGCTCAATGGTTTCCTGTCCAAGGAAATGTTCTTTGCCGAGACCGTCTACCTCGATGCCGCGCCCTGGGTGCGCTCCTGGCTGCCCGTGGCCGCGACGCTGGCCGGCATGTTCAGCGTCGCCTATTCGCTGCGCTTCACGGCCGATGTGTTTTTCGGCCCGCCCGCCAAGGACCTCCCGCTGACCCCGCACGAGCCGCCGCACTGGATGCGCGTGCCGGTCGAGCTGCTGGTGCTGGCCTGCCTCGTGGTCGGCATCTTCCCCGCCTGGGCGATGGGCGACTTCCTGCGCGCCGCGGCCACGCCGGTGGTGGGCGGCACCCTGCCCTCGTTCAGCCTCGCGGTCTGGCATGGCGTGAATGCGCCGCTGATCATGAGCGTGCTGGCGCTGATCGGCGGCATTGCGATCCACTGCCTGCTGCGCTGGCTGCGCAAGGCCGGTCATGTCGAGACCGCGCCGCTGCTGCGCCACTTCGACGGCCGGCGCTTTTTCGACACCTCGCTGGCCATCATGCAGGGCGCGGCGCGCGTGGGCCGGCGCTGGCTCAGCACGATGCGCCTGCAGTGGCAGATGCTGTGGCTGGTGAGCCTGGCGCTGGCCGCGGGCGTCCTGCCGCTGTGGGCCGGCAGCCTGGAGCTGGGCGACCGCGGCACGCTGCCGCTGTCGCCGGCCTTCGTGCTGCTGTGGGTCATGGGCTGCACCTGCGCGCTGGCCGCGGCCTGGAAGGCCAAGTTCCACCGGATGGCGGCGCTGATCATGATCAGCGTCTGCGGCATCTGCGTGTGCATCACCTTCCTGTGGTTCTCGGCGCCCGATCTGGCGCTGACGCAGCTGGTGGTCGAGGTCGTGACCACGGTGCTGATCATGCTGGGCCTGCGCTGGCTGCCCAAGCGCGACAAGAACATGCGCATTCCGGCGCTGTCCACCCAGTACCGGGCGCGCGCGCGCCGGCTGCGCGACCTCGCGCTGGCCATCGCCTCGGGTGGCGGCATGGCGTGGCTCGCGTTCGCGATGATGAGCCGCCCGTTCCACGACAGCACCTCGACCTTCTTCCTCGAGAACGCGCTCAGCGGCGGCGGCGGCACCAATGTGGTCAACGTCATGCTGGTCGACTTCCGCGGCTTCGATACCTTTGGCGAGATCGTTGTGCTGGGTGTCGTGGCGCTCACGGTCTATGCGCTGCTGCGGCGCTTCCGCCCGGCGCGCGAGACCATGGACCTGCCCGAGCAGCAGCGCTTCGTTCCCGGCGACCTGCAGACCGATCTGCTCAACCCGCGCCACGCGAGCGACACCGCCGTCGGCTACCTGATGGTGCCGGCCGTGCTGGTGCGGCTGCTGCTGCCCTTCGCGACGCTGGTCGCGGTCTATCTGTTCATGCGCGGCCACAACGAACCCGGCGGCGGCTTCGTGGCCGGCCTGGTGTTCTCGGTCGCGCTGCTGCTGCAGTACATCATTTCGGGCACGCAGTGGGTCGAGGCCCACTTCGCGCTCTACCCGCGCCGCTGGATTGCCGCGGGACTGCTGTTCGCGCTGCTCACGGGCTTTGGCTCGGTGGTCGTCGGCTTCCCGTTCATGACCAGCCACAGCTTCCACTGGACCCTGCCGCTGGTCGGCGAGATCCACCTGGCAAGCGCCACCTTCTTCGACCTGGGCGTGTTCACGCTGGTCGTTGGTTCCACGATGTTGATGTTGACGGCCATAGCCCACCAATCCGTACGCGGCCACCGCTACCATGCGCGGCTGCTCGATGATGAAGAAAACGAAGGAGCCCACTGATGGAAATCGTTCTTGCGCTTGCCATCGGCGTGCTGACCGGATCGGGCGTCTGGCTTTTGCTGCGCCCGCGGACCTACCAGGTCATCATGGGCCTGTCGCTGATGGCCTATGCCGTCAACCTGTTCATCTTCAGCATGGGCCGCCAGGGCCTGGCCATCGACAAGGAGCCGGTGCTGCGCGCCGGCATTCCACAGGATCTCGTGAACTACGCCGACCCGATGCCCCAGGCATTGGTGCTGACGGCCATCGTCATCGGCTTTGCCATGACGGCGCTGTTCCTCGTGGTGCTGCTCGCTTCGCGCGGCACGGCCGGCAATGACCATGTGGATGGAGTCCACTCGCGCGACGTGCAGGAGATGCCATGATGGAGAGCATCTCCCTGCTGATGCCGCACCTGATGCTGGCGCCGATCATGCTGCCGATGCTGACGTCGGCCGTGATGCTGCTGATGCGCGAGGAGCACCAGCGCGTCAAGCTGACGGTGAACATCGTGTCGACGCTGATCGGGCTGCTGGTGGCGATCGCGCTGCTGATGTGGACCGACCAGGCCGGCGCGCCCGTGACCATGGGCGTGTACCAGCCCGGCAACTGGCCCGCGCCGTTCGGCATTTCGCTCGCGCTCGACCGGCTGTCGGCGCTGATGCTGGTCACCACCAGCACCGTGGCGCTGGCCTCGATCGTGTTTGCCGCCGCGCGCTGGCACCGCGCGGGCGTGCACTTCCACCCGCTGTTCCAGTTCCAGCTGATGGGCCTGGCGGGCGCGTTCCTCACGGCCGATCTGTTCAACCTGTTCGTGTTCTTCGAGATCACGCTCGCGGCCTCCTATGGCCTGCTGCTGCACGGCTCGGGGCGCGCGCGCATCCAGTCCGGGCTGCACTACATCGCGATCAACCTGGCGGCGTCGTCGCTGTTCCTGATCGGCGTGTCCATGCTCTACGGCATCACCGGCACGCTGAACATGGCGGATCTCGCGAGCGCCATTCCGCATGTCGACGATGCCGACCGCGGACTGCTGCATGCGGCCGCGGGCATCCTGGCAATGGCCTTCCTGATCAAGGCCGCGATGTGGCCGCTGAACTTCTGGCTGGTGCCGGCCTACAGCGCCGCCACCGCTCCGGTGGGCGCATTGTTTGCGCTGATGACCAAGCTCGGCGTGTACACCGTGCTGCGCCTGTGGACCCTGATGTTCAGCAGCCAGGCCGGCGATTCGGCGCTGTTTGGCGGCACCTGGCTGATCTGCGGCGGACTGCTGACGATGGTGTTCGCGGCGATCGGCATGCTGGGCTCGCAGCGCCTGACCAACATGGCGGGTTACGCCGCGATCCTGTCCTCGGGCACGCTGCTGGCGGCCGCGGGCTTTGGCCAGAACCTGCTGACGGCGGGCCTGCTCTACTACCTCCCCAGCTCCACATTGGCCATTGCCGCGCTGTTCCTGCTGGCCGACCTGCTCGACCGCTGGCGCAATGCGGGCGCACGCACCGCGCCCTATGAAGACGACGAAGCGCCTTTTCTCAATGCCGAGCTCGTGCCCACGACGGGCCTGAACCTCGACGAGGACGAGGAAGTGCTGATCGGCCGCGTCATCCCCGCTGCCGCGGCCTTCCTGGGCCTGGCGTTCATGGTCTGCACGCTGGTCATCACCGGGCTGCCGCCGCTGTCGGGCTTTGCGGGCAAGATCGCGATGCTCAATGCGGTGCTCAATCCGCTGGGCATCGGCACCTCGGCCGGCAACCAGCCGGGTGTCTGGGGCTGGGCGCTGGTGGCGCTGCTGATCGGCACCGGACTGGTCGCGTCGATCGCGCTGATCCGCGTCGGCATGCGCCATTTCTGGGCCAGCCACGACCGCAGCACGCCGCAGCTGCGCGTGGCCGAGGGCCTGCCGATCGCCGCGCTGCTGCTGTGCTGCGTCGTCATGACGGTGCAGGCCGGCCCGGTGCTGCGCTACATGCAGAACGCCGCCGATGCGCTGCACTCGCCCGGCACCTACATCCACGGCGTGCTCACGCAGCAACCCGTGCCCAACCCCATACCCACGAAGGAGCAGCCATGAAGCGCATCCTGCCCGCGCCGCTGCTGTCGGTGGCGCTGTTCCTGCTGTGGCTGCTGCTCAACCATTCGGTCAGCGCCGGCCACATGCTGCTGGGCGCAATCCTCGGGCTCATGATTCCGGTGCTGCTGCGCGGCCTGCGGCCCCTGCCGGTGCGCATCCGCCGCCCCATGACCATCCTGCGGCTGGCGCTGCGGGTGGGCTACGACACCTCGGTGTCGAATCTCACGGTGGTGCGCTTCCTGCTGATCAAGTCCTACCGCAAGCATGGCGCCGATTTCGTGCACATCCCGCTCGAGCTGCGCGACCCGAACGCGCTCGCGGTGCTGGCGATGATCGTCTGCATCACGCCCGGCACCTCGTGGGCCGAGCTCTCGCGCGACCGCTCGTGCCTGCTGCTGCATGCGCTCGAGGTCGGTGACCCCGACGCCCTGATTGCCCACATCAAGACCCGCTACGAGCGCCCCCTGATGGAGATCTTCGAATGAGCCCCTATTTCGTCTGGGCGCTGACGCTGGCGCTGTTCCTGCTGGTCGCGGCCATGGCCTGTGCGCTGTACCGCCTGCTCAAGGGCCCCGCCGCGCAAGACCGCGTGCTGGCGCTCGACTGCATGTACACCATCGGCATGCTCGCCATGCTGGTGCTGGGCATCATGTACAGCAGCACCGACTACTTCGAGGCGGCGCTGCTGATCGCGCTGTTCGGCTGCGTGAGCTCGACGGCCATGGCCAAGTTCCTGCTGCGCGGGGAGGTCATCGAATGACCGAAGGCATCGTTCCCATCTGGGTCCAGGTGGTCGTCGGCGTGCTGGTCGTGGCCGGCGCGCTGATCGCGCTGCTCGGCGCGCTCGGGCTGGTGCGGCTGCAGAGCTATTTCGAGCGCGTGCATTCGCCCTCGATCATCGCCACGCTGGGCTGCTGGTTCATCATGCACGCGACCATCCTGTTTTTCTCGATGATGGAGCAGCGCCTGACGCTGCACGGCCTGCTGATCGCGATGTTCATCTCGGTCACGGTGCCGATCACGACCATCTTCCTGATGCGCGCGGCGCTGTTCCGCGCGCGCCGCAACGGCCAGAACGTGCCGCCGGCCGTGAGCCGCGTGGTCTCGAGCGATCCTTCGCAGCCCGACGACGTCGAGCACAAGGGCAACCGCTTCTGAGTCCGGCGGGGTGCTGTCCATGCTCCCGGTTCTGGCGATCTGCATCGGTGCCTGCCTCGGGGCATTGGCGCGCTGGCGCCTGGGCTTGTGGCTCAGCGTGCCGCATGCGCTGCCCTGGGGAACGCTGGCGGCGAATCTCATCGGCGGCTATCTGGTGGGCGTGTGCGTCGCCACCTTCGAGGCGCTGCCGCAGCTCGATCCGGTCTGGCGGCTCGCGCTGGTGACCGGGTTCCTCGGCGCGCTGACCACCTTCTCTAGCTTCTCGGCCGAAGTCATCGCGCTGCTGCAGCAGCAGCGCCACGCCGCCGCGCTGGGCTGGAGCGGCCTGCACCTGCTGGGTTCGCTCGCAATGACCGTGGCCGGCATGGCCAGCATGCGGGCGCTGTGGCCGCGCGCGCTGTGATTGCCGCGCCAAGGCAAAAGCTATGACTTTGTGAGCGTATAGTGGATTCAGCAACGGCGGCCGGCGCACAGCGCACGGCATGCCGGCTGCGTTTTGGATCGTGGTCTGTGCGCATCCGCGCGTCCCCCCTGTACGAGGTTCTATGCAAATTTCCAATCCACTTTCCGAGACCGATCTCGCAGATGGCTGGTCCCAGCTGCATGACCAGGCGCACAACGGCGCCGTCCTCCAACCCAACTCGTATCGGCTGGCCTTTGCCGACCCGGAATTCATGTTCGGGCGCGAGACGCGCGGCATCCGTATGCAGCTCGAGCTGCTCAAGCCCGACGTGGTGCAGCGCGCGCACGGCATCGACCACACGGTCGTGGTCTACGGCAGCGCGCGCTTCGTCGACCCCGAACAGGCCGCGCTCCAGCTCGAGGAAGCCCAGGCCAGCGGCGACACGGCGCGCATTGCCCAGGCGCAGCAAGCGGTGCGCAATGCCCAGCGCTACGACCAGGCGCGCCAGTTCGCGCGCATCGTCGCCACCGACAGCCTGAACCAGGCGCCGCAGGAGCGCCTGTACATCTGCACCGGCGGCGGCCCGGGCATCATGGAAGCGGCCAACCGCGGCGCCAACGATGTCGGTGTCGACAACATCGGCCTGAGCATCGCCCTGCCCCACGAGCAAAGCGGCAACCGCTTCATCACTCCGGACCTGAGCTTCAAGTTCCACTACTTCGCGCTGCGCAAGATGCACTTCGTGATGCGCGCCAAGGCGCTGGTGGCGTTTCCCGGCGGCTTCGGCACGCTCGACGAGCTGTTCGAAGTGCTGACCCTGGTGCAGACCAGCAAGAGCCGCCCGGTGCCGGTGATCCTGTTCGGCAGCGCATTCTGGAAGAAGCTGATCGACTTCGAACTGCTGATCGAGGAAGGCACGATCTCGCGCAAGGATCTGGCGTTGTTCCATTACACGGATGATCCGGCGGAGGCGTACATGATCATCAAGAAGCACTATGAGATCGGGGAAAAAACCTGAGGCTTGATCCCAAGCGCCCTGTATTCAAGCCCAGTTCTTTTTTGTCGCGAGGCCGTACATCCTTCGACAGGCTCAGGACGAACGCTTAACTACCCGGGCGCCCTAAGCCTGTCAAAAGATAGAAGGTAACCCGCGCGGTTTCAAACCCGTTCACCCTGAGCCTGTCGAAGGGTAACGGGCCTGCGCGCGAGTGGAAACACAGGACTCACGGCGGCAACTGCCCCGCATTGTCCCGCGCCTCCTCCTGCTCCGGCGTCCTGATCCCCCAGGCCGCCTTCACCCCGCAGCTCACCGCGACCCCCACGGTCCAGAACAGCGCCGAGATGCCGATCACGCCGCCGGCCGCGCCAAAGAACATCGGCATGGCCACGCTCGAGGCGTTGATCACCATCAGCCGCAGCCCCAGCGCCTCGCCCTGGCGGTGCGCAGGTGTGATCTGGTGCAGCATGCTCATCACCATCGGCTGCACCGCGCCCAGCGCAAAGCCCAGCAGCACCGAGCAGATGCCCATGGTCAGCGCGCTTTGCGTGAAGGGGTAGATCACGAACAGGCAGGCGGTGGCAGCCATCGACCCGGCAATGACCGCGCCCTCGCGCAGCCGGTCGGCGATCAGCGGCATCAAGAGGCGCACCGCGGCCGCGGCCACGGCAAACAGGCCCAGCAGCGTGCCGATGACCGAGGCGCTCATGCCGCGCTCGTGCCCGAGCAGCGGCAGCACGAAGGTATGCACGTCCCAGCTGGCCGACTGCAGCCAGTTGACGATCAGCACGGTGCGAAACGCCGGGTCGTTGAGCAGGTCCCAGGCGCGCTGGCCATCGGGCTGCGGCGGGCGCGGCACGGGCGGCGTCTCCGGCGTGCGGCGCACCCAGAGCCAGGCGCAGACCGGGCTCAGCGCCAGCAGCGCGAAGGCCACGCGGTAGCCCGACAGCGGGTCGTCGCCAAAAGTCGCATGGTCGATCAGCAAACCGGTGAAGAACGGGCCGATGAAGTTGGCAATCGCCGGGCCGATCGCAAGCCAGCTGAACACCTTCTTGAGCTGCGCCGGCTCGTGCACCGCGCGGCCCGCATGGCGCTGCACCGCGATCACGACGATGCCCGAGCCGCCGCCGGTGGCCAGCGCCGCGAAGCACAGCACGGGAAAGGTCGGCAGCAGCATGGCCGCCGCGCAGCCGATGCTGGCCATCAGCATGCCGATGAAAAACGGCCGGCGCAGGCCGTGGCGGTCGGCAAAGCGGCCCGCGGGCAGCGCCAGGAACACCTGGGTCAGCGCGAACAGCGCGAGCAGCACCCCGACCGCGGCCGCGCTGTAGCCCTGCTTGAGCGCGAGCAGCGGCGCGGCCAGCCGCACCCCGGCCATCGTGGCGTGCACCGCCACCTGCGACAGGATGACCTTGAACAGCGCCGCGTTCATGGCGCGCCGTCCGGCAGGCCGGCATTGGCCGCCACACCGTCGGCATCATCGCCATCGTCCACCTCGGGCAGCGCCAGCACCGCCACCGTGGTTGCCACGGGCGCGGGCAGGTCCTGCACGTCGCGCAGCTTGCGCTGGATCGCGCGCGTGCGCACGCCGACCTCGTCGAACTTGCGCGCCGCGGCGTCGATCGATTTCTTGGTCGCGGCCACGACCTCGCCAAACTTGGCGAATTCGGTCTTGACCGCGCCCAGCAGCCCCCAGACCTCCGAGGACCGCTGCTCGATCGCCAGCGTCTTGAAGCCCATCTGCAGGCTGTTGAGCATGGCCGCGAGATTGGCCGGTCCGGTGATCATGACGCGGCAGTCGTTCTGGATCGCCTCGACCAGCCCGGGGCGGCGCATGACCTCGGCAAACAGGCCTTCGGTCGGCAGGTACAGCACGGCGAAATCGGTCGTGTGCGGCGGCGACACATACTTGGAATAGATCTTGCGGGCCTCGAACTTGATCGAGGTCTCGAACGCCAGGCCCGTGCTTTGCATGAGCGCACGGTCGGCCGCATCATGGGCATCCATCAGCCGCTGGTAGTGCTCGACCGGGTACTTGGCATCGATCGGCAGCCAGACCGGCTGGTCGTCGGCGTGGCCCGGCAGGCGGATCGCGAACTCGACGAGCTCGTCGCTGCCCGGCACGGTCTTCACATTGCGCGCGTACTGCGCGGCCGTGAGCACGTTCTCGATGATCGCGCCAAGCTGCATTTCGCCCCAGGTGCCGCGCGACTTCACATTGGTCATGATGCGCTTGAGGTCGCCGACGCTGCCGGCCAGCGTCTGCATCTCGCCCAGGCCCTTGTGCACCTGCTCGAGCCGGTCGCTGACCAGCTTGAAGGATTCGCCCAGGCGCTGCTCGAGCGTCGCATGCAGCTTTTCGTCGACGGTGCGGCGCATCTCCTCGAGCTTGGCCGAATTGTCGGCCTGGATTGCCGCGAGCCGCTCGTTGAGCGCGCTGCGCAGCTGATCGGCGCTGCTCTGGCTGCCCTGCACCAGGCCGCCGAGCTGCTGCGTCACCGCATCCTGCAGCACGCCGAACTGGTGGCGGATCTGGTGGCCGTTGCCTTCGAGCTGGTCCTTGAGCGCGGTCGACATCACCGTGAGCTGGCTTTGCACGTCGCGCTTGAGCGAGTCGAGCGTGCCGCGCGTGGCCTCGGACAATGCCTCGAAGCGCTGCTGGATGCGCTGCTCGAACAGGCTGGTGCTGTCGGCCAGCGCCTGGCGCGAGCGCGTGCTCTCTCCGGTCAGCGCCGCGGTGGTGCCGGAGATCTCATGGCGCAATCCGGACAGTGCCTCGCCCAGCGCCGCGCGCGTCGCATCGGCATCGACGCGGGCCTGCGCGAGCTGCGCACGCAGCTGCTGCCCCATGCTCTCGAGCGCGCCCTCGTTCCGGGCAATGGCCAGCTGCGTGGCCTGCACGCTGCGCTCGAGCGCCGAGAACCGCGCCAGGATCTCGTCCTGCGTTTCGGCCGCGTCGTGCGCGCCACCGCCCTGGCGGCGCAGCAGCGCCAGGATCTGCAGAACCATCACCAGCGCGAGCGCTGCAAGCAAGACAAGGGATTCGAACGACAAGGGTGACAACTTCAAAAAAGGTGCGCAGCGCACCGGACCGCAAAAGACCAGGCCGCAGGGCGGCCCGCCGCCTAGGCTGCGGCGCGAGCGCGCGCGGCCTGGGCATCGGGCGTGTTCACGGCCGTGAGCACGTCCCTGCCCGTGAAGAACGCCAGCAGATTATCCGCCGCCAGCTGTGCCATCGCAGCGCGTGTGGCGAGGGTCGCACTCGCGATATGCGGGGTCAGCACGACATTCGGCACTTCCAGCAGGCCGGGGTGCACCTGCGGCTCGCCCTCGAACACATCGAGCCCCGCGGCCGCGATCGTGCCCGCGCGCAGCGCCTGCGCGAGCGCCGCGTCGTCGACGATGCCGCCGCGCGCGATGTTGATCAGCGTGGCCGTCGGCTTCATCTGCGCGAGTTCTGCCGCGCCGATCGCATGGTGGCTCTCGGCCGAGTACGGCAGCACCAGCAGCAGGTGGTCGGCGCTGCGCAGCAGCTCCTGCTTGTCGACGTAGCGCGCCTGGCACGCCGCTTCCTTGTCGGGCGCCAGCCGCGAGCGGTTGTGGTAGATCACCTGCATGCCAAAGCCCAGCGCGCCGCGCCGCGCGATGGCCTGGCCGATGCGGCCCATGCCCAGGATACCGAGCGTCGAGCCATGCACCTCGGCGCCGGCAAACAGGTCGTAGCGCCAGGACTGCCATTTTCCCGCGCGCAGATAGTGCTCGCTCTCGGCAATGCGCCGCGCCGTTGCCATCAACAGCGCAAAGCCGAAATCGGCCGTGGTCTCGGTCAGCACATCGGGCGCATTGGTGCCCTGCACGCCCGCCGCATTCATCGCCGGCACATCGAAGTTGTTGAAGCCCACCGTCATGTTGGCGACGATCTTCAGCCGCGGGCAGGCGGCCAGCAGCTCGGCATCGATGCGCTGCGTGCCGGTGTCGAGCATTGCGTCCTGGTTCTGCAGGCGCGCCAGCAGCTCGGCGCGCGGCCAATGCACATCCTCCTGGTTGGCCTGCAGCTCGAAGTGCTGCGCCAGCTGCGCCACCACTTCGGGCGGCAGCGCGAGGGACAAGAGAATGCGGGGGCGTGGCGGGCTCATCTTCGACTCCTTTGCGGCCCTCAGAGGAACCAGATCCAGGTCATCACGGCAAACAGCGGCAGCAGGATGCCGCCCGACCACAGCATGTAGCCGAAAAAGCTCGGCATCTTGACGCCCCGGTCCTCGGCAATGGCTTTGACCATCAGGTTGGGCGCGTTGCCGATATAGGTGTTGGCGCCCATGAACACCGCGCCCGCGGAAATCGCCGCCAGGGTCGGCGCGAGCGCGCCCATGAGCTGCTGCGGATCGCCGCCCGCGGTGTTGAAGAACACCAGATAGGTCGGCGCATTGTCGAGAAACGACGACAGCGCGCCCGCGGCCCAGAAATACATCGCCGGGTCGGGCGAGCCATCGGCGCGCGTGACGGCGCGCACGATGGCGCCAAACGGGCCATCGACGCCGGCCTTGAGCATGGCGATGACGGGAATGATCGTCAGGAAGATGCCCGCGAACAACTTCGCGACCTCCAGCATCGGCGCCCAGCCGAACTGGTTGCGCAGATGCACGCCAGCGGGCGTGATGCGTAGCGATGCAAAGACCACCAGCAGCAGCCCGATGTCGCGCACCAGGCCCGGCAATCCCACCGATGTGCCCGCGATGTCGAACGCCACGGGCGACTTCCAGAAGCCGCTGAGCAACACCAACGCGATGACCACGCCCAGCAGCGCGAAATTGGCCTTGCCGTCGAAACCGAAACGCTCGGCTTTGGCGTCATGGCCAGGCATGGCCTCGGACCACTCGCCGCGCTGGCGCATGAACCAGCTGTCGAGCGCGAAGAACAGCGCCAGCAGGCTGCCGATCAAAAACAGCGTCTCGGGAAAGATATGGCGCAGCGTCCAGAAGAAATCCACGCCCTTGAGAAAGCCCAGGAACAGCGGCGGATCCCCCAGCGGCGTCAGCGACCCGCCCGCATTCGACACGATGAAGATGAAGAACACGACGATATGCGCCGTGTGCCGGCGCCCTTGGTTGGCGCGGATCAGCGGGCGGATCAATAGCATCGACGCCCCGGTCGTGCCCATGAAGCTCGCCAGCACCGCGCCCGCGGCCAGGATGCCGACATTGAGCTGCGGCGTGCCGCGCAGGCTGCCGCGGATGTAGATGCCCCCGGCCACGGTGAACAGCGCCAGCAGCAGGATCACGAAAGGCAGATACTCGGCCAGCAGCGCATGCACCAGCCCCGCGCCCGCGGCCTGCAGCCCGAACATTGCCGCAAAGGGCAGCAGGAACGCCAGCCCCCAGGCGGCCGTGACCTTGCCGAAATGGTGGTGCCACAGCAGCGGCGCGGCCAGCGGCATCAGCGCGATGGACAGCAGCAGCCCGGCAAAGGGCACGCCCCACCACCCCGACAGCGCGCGGCCGTCGAACTCGGCTGCGAGCGCCCAGCCCGGCAGGGCCGCCAACGCCGCCATTGCCACAGTGCGCAGAACTCTCATCGCGTGCCCTCCCCTTCAAGCCGAAGGTGCAATTTCAAACACCTGGCGCAGATAGGCCAGGTACTTCTCGTCGTCGCACATGCTCTTGCCCGGCGAATCCGAGAGCTTGGCAACCGGCTGTCCCGCGCAGCGCGTCATCTTGATCACCACCTGCAGCGGCTCGTAGCCCAGGTCGTTGGTCAGGTTGGTGCCGATGCCGAAGGCCAGCACGCAGCGCCCGCGAAAGCGCTCGAACAGCGCGATAGTGCGCGGGATCGTGAGCGCGTCGCTGAAGATCAGCGTCTTGGTCAGCGGATCGACGCGGTTGATGCGGTAGTGCTCGAGCAGCCGCTCGCCCCAGCTGAACGGATCGCCGCTGTCGTGGCGCGCGCCGTCGAACAGCTTGCAGAAATACAGGTCGAAGTCGCGCAGGAAGGCGCTCATGCCGTAGACATCGGACAGCGCGATGCCCAGGTCGCCGCGGTACTCGCGCGCCCAGGATTCGAAGCCAAACACCTGGCTGTCGCGCAGCCGCGGGCCCAGCGCCTGGCAGGCCTGCAGGTACTCGTGCGCCATCGTGCCCAGCGGCGTCACGCCCAGCTTCATCGCATACAGCACATTGCTGGTGCCGGCGAACTGGCCCTCGAGGCTGTTCGAAGCCATGCGCCCCTCGCCCGTGCCCAGCCGCGCGCACAGCACGCGCAGCACCTCCTCGTGCCAGGCGCGGCTGAAGCGCCGGCGCGTGCCGTAGTCGGCGATCTTCAGTGTCTCGAGGCCCGGCGCCTGCAGCTGCTGCACCTTTTCCTCGAGGCGCCGGCGGCCTTCGGGGAAGTCGGGCGCCTTTTGCGTGTTGCGGAAGTAGACCTCGTTGACGATGGCCAGCACCGGGATCTCGAACAGGATGGTGTGCAGCCACGGCCCGCGGATCGTGATGTCGATCTCGCCGTTGGGCAGCCCGGTCACCTCGATGTACTTCTCGTTGAGCCGGAACAGGCCGAGGAAGTCGATGAAGTCGCTCTTGATGAAGCGCAGTCCGCTGAGGTAGGCCAGCTCCGCATCGCGGAACTGCAGGCTGCACAGGCAGCGGATTTCCTCGCGGATCTCGTTCACATAAGGCGCCAGCTGCACGCCCGGGTTGCGGCACTTGAAGCGGTATTCGACCTGCGCACTGGGAAACTGATGCAGCACGACCTGCATCATGGTGAACTTGTACAGGTCGGTGTCGAGCAAACTGGTGATGATCATGGGCGCGACGGGGATGCGAGTCCCCGCTGGCAATGGCAGGCAATGGCAGGCAATGGCAGGCAACCCCGAGTGTAGGCGATTGATGGCGTGGCTTGCGTCCTCTGCGCTGCCCGCGCCCGCTGCCCTGGCGCATTCAGGCAGCGGCGCCTTCAGCGCCATGGGCGCTACCGAGCAGCGCCTGCATCACCGACATCGAAGGGCAGCGGCCTGCCGGCGCAGCTGCTCAGGCGCGGCGGCATGGTGGCGTGGAGGAAATAGGCGGCCACCTGCGCATCGACGCAGGGCTCGCCGTACGGGAAGACACCGTGCCTGAACTCGTTTTCCACGACGATCATGCTGGCGTTCGGCAAGGCGTCCAGCGTGACCTGCGCGCCCTCCATGGGAGTCAACGCATCGTAGCGGCTTTGCAGCATCAGGATCGGCCCTGCCTGACTTGCCATCGCCCACGGCGGGCGCTGGATGCTCGACCGGGGCCAGTAGACACAAGCCTGGTCCGCAAGCATGTCATCGGTGGAGACGCCTCCCGCCTGCTGCGCATTGCCAGCGCTGCCTCTGTCGTTGCACGATACGCTCCATCGCACGGCAAGCGGCGCTGGAAATTTCTTGCCGGATGGATCGGGCAACTTGAACAGCTCGGCCGCCATCTGCTGCGCACGGACGACGGCATGCTGGTTGGCCACGGGGTGCGGCGTGAACCGATGGGCGGCGATCGCGGCCTGGATTTGCGCTGCATCCGCCGCGGGCTGCTGCGCCAGCAGGGCCTGCAGGCCCAGGGCAGCATTCACTTGCACGAGGCTGCTGTCGATGCTCTGCGCGGCGTGCCCGCCCCAGTCGATCGCTGTGGGACGCGCCGCTAGGCTGTCAGCGGAAAACAGCAGATCCTTGAGCTTGGGCGGCAGCCGTGCCAGCGCGCTGCGCAGCCCCTCCACGCTTTCGCCCAGATTGAATACCGGCGCATGCCGAATGGCATAGGGCAGGAACATTTCGTCGAACAGCCGGGCCATGCCCCTGGTCTGTAGCGATGAAACCTCATTGCTACCTGCAAGGACGTTGGTGCTGCTGTCGAGCAACATGCGCCCGACGCGCGCAGGGAACAGGCTTGCATACCAGGCGCCCAGCTTGGTGCCATAGGAATAGCCGATGTAATGGAGTTTCTCCTCACCGAGCAGCGCGCGCATCAGGTCCATATCGCGCGCGATGGCATCGGTATGGATATGCCGGCTCAGCGGTTGGGCGCTGCAAGCCTGTACCTGCAGGCGATAGGCGTTCTGCAGGCCCTGCTGGTTCTGCGGGCTGCTGTCGGAGAACGAGAAGCTGTCGATACCGGGCACCACCGGCGCGCCGCAGTCCAGCTGGGTTGCTGCACCCACGCCCCGCGGCGAAAAACCAATCATGTCGTAGCGCTCGGACATTTTCTTGAGTTGCTCGCCCGCCGCATTGGCCGGATCGGGCCTGCTCCACCGCACGGCCATGGATGGCGCCAGCGCCAAGCCGTCGCCACCCGGACCTCCCGGGTTGAAAAAGATCGCCCCCATGCGCTGCTGCGGCTGCTCGGCACTCACCCTCGACAGTGCCACCTGCAACTCCCCCGCCCCCTGCTGGGCGTAATCGAGCGGCGCCCGCATCATCGCGCATTGGACCCGCTGGCCCAGCGGCTCGAAAGCAAGCCTTTGCTGCTCCCAGAGTTCCTGGCCCAGAAAAGCCTCGTCGCAGGCACGCCAGTCGAGCTTTTGCGCGGTGAAGGCGGCCATGGGCTCCTGTGCAATGGGCTGCGGGGCGTCTTCGACGCCGCCACCGCCACCGCCGCATGCGGCAAGCAGGAGCGTCAACGCAGCACTGGCCAGCCAGCGGCCGCGTGCAGGGGGGCAAGAAAGGTTTGCCAAGGGATGCCTTTGTATCGGGAAATCGGAGAATGCAGCGCACTGGGCGACATCCCCGAGCTCCTTCAAAGCCCTGGACCAGCCCCCCCACACCGCGCCTGCGGAGTAAGTAACCGGTCCCGACGGTTGGTTCCTTGCGCACAAGGCAGCACCGCCAAGCGTCGATGAGAAAAAGACTTCCGCTGCAGCCCGGCGGCAAGGACCGGGCCTTCAGTCGATCGCCAGCGACCGCAGCACCTGCAACAGCCTGGCCGGCAAGGCACAGGGCCGGCGTGTCTTGCGGTCCACATAGACATGGATGAAATGCCCTGCTGCCGCCGTCATCGCTTCACCCTGCGCAAACAGGCCGATCTCATAGCGCACGCTCGAGCTGCCAATGCGCGCCACGCGGATACCGGCTTCCACGGTCTGCGGAAAGGCCAGCGGCGCGAAGTAATTGCACTGGGTCTCGATCACCAATCCAATCACTTCACCCTGCGCGATGTCCAGCGCACCCTGCTCGATCAGGTGCGCATTCACGGCCGTGTCGAACCAGCTGTAATAGACGACGTTGTTGACATGCCCATAGACATCGTTGTCGGACCAGCGAGTGGAAATGCTGCGGAAGCTGCGGTAGGCGGTGCGCGGCCGCGGCGCGGCGCGCGGGGTGGCGCCTGGGGAGGAGGAAGCATCGGACATGGGCGGCGATTGTGCCGATCGGCGGCTGTGCTGTCGCCCCCTGGGAACCCGCATGACCCACTGCGAGCAAATGCAACAGGGCAATCCGCTTACAAATGGTTTAATGTTGCATTGCAACAAAGTACTTGCGCAAGGCCGGAAAATGTCTAGAATCGCGTTTATGCTGCACTGCAACATGGCTTTGGCCGATCAGCGCAGATATCTCGCCGAGCTGGTTCATTCCATAACGCTATCCAAGGAGAAATCTCATGACGCTGACCCCCGAAGCCATTTTGAACGCCCACAAAGCCAACCTCGAAACCCTGTTTGGCCTGACGCAAAAAGCCTTCGATGGCGTGGAAAAGCTGGTCGAGCTCAATGTCGCTGCTTCGCGCGCCGCGCTGGCTGAAGCTTCCAACCACAGCCAGCAACTGCTGGGTGTCAAGGATGCACAGCAGCTGCTGACGCTGCAAGCCCAGCTGTTCCAGCCCCTGGCCGAGAAGACTGCTGCTTACAGCCGCAGCCTGTACGACATCGCCAACGGCACCGGTGCCGAGCTGGCACAGACCGTCGAAGCGCGCTCGAGCGAAATCCAGAAGAACCTGGGTGACCTGATCGACAGCACCACCAAGAATGCGCCTCCGGGCACCGAAGCCGCCGTGGCCGTGCTGAAGAACTCGATCTCCGCTGCGACCAACGCCGCCGAATCGGTGCAAAAAGCCGTCAAGCAAGCTTCCGACATGGCCCAGGCCAACATCCAGACCGCTTCGCGCAACGTGTCTGACGCGGTGAAGAACACCACGCAACAAGGCTAAGCCAAAATATTTTGTTACGGGTCTTCCCTGATTCAGGGATTACCCGCATAATAGACCCATCGTTCAGGCGCAAGCCCGAACCACCAGTTGTCTCCTTGGATCCCTCGAAACCCCCGTTTCTGGATCCTTTCAAGCCCGGTCTTTGGCCGGGCTTTTTTTTTGCCTTTTCGGCATCAGGGCAATGGTTTGCGGCTTATTGAGAACAATTCGCGTCTGACGTATGATCGCCGGATTCATTCCACTAGCGGCCCCGCCATGACGAAGATTGTTCATACCTTGATTGCCGCCTGCGCCTTTGCTGCCACGGGCGCGGCCTTTGCCGATGCCGGCGTCGTCAACCTCTACTCCGCGCGCCACTACAGCACGGACGAGGCGCTCTACGACGGTTTCACCAAGGCCACGGGCATCAAGGTCAACCGGGTCGACGCCGATGACGCGGGCATCCTTGCGCGCCTCAAAGCCGAAGGCACGGCCTCCCCGGCCGATGTGATCCTGCTGGTCGACGCCGCGCGCCTGTACCGCGGCGAGGTCGACGGCCTGTTCCTGCCGATCCGCTCGCCGGTGCTCGAAGACGTGATTCCTTCGAACCTGCGCAGCAAGCCCGCGGCCGACGGCGGCATCTCCTGGTTCGGCCTGTCGACCCGGGCGCGCGTCATCGTCTACAACAAGATCAAGGTCAAGCCGCAGGACGTGCAGACCTACGAATCGCTGGCCGACCCCAAGTTCAAGGGCAAGCTGTGCATCCGCTCGGGCTCGCACCCCTACAACCTGAGCCTGTTCGGCGCCGTCACCGAGCACATGGGCGAGCAGCAGGCCGAAGCCTGGCTCAAGGGCTTGGTCGCCAACCTGGCGCGCGCGCCCAAGGGCGGCGACACCGACCAGATCAAGGCCGTGGCCTCGGGCGAGTGCGATATTGCCGTGAGCAACAGCTACTACCTCGCGCGCATGATCCGCTCGAACAAGCCCGAAGACGTGGCCGTGGCCAACAAGGTCGGCGTGGTGTTCCCCAACCAGCAGTCCTGGGGCACGCACATGAACATCGCCGGCGGCGCCATCGCCCGCCATACCAAGAACCAGGCCAATGCGGTCAAGTTCCTCGAGTACCTGGCCAGCCCGACCGCGCAGAACTACTTCGCCAACGGCAACAACGAATGGCCTGCAGCCAAGGGCGTGCAGCTTGACAACCCGGCGCTCAAGGCCATGACCAACGGCAAGCCGTTCAAGAGCGAGACCATCCCGATCAGCGCGGTGGGCGCGAACATGACCAAGGTCCAGCAGATGCTTGATCGCGTGGGCTTCAACTGATCGCGCAGCGCTCGGCGCAAATGCCCGGCCCGATGGCCGGGCTTTTTTTTGCCTTCGATGCGCGGCTTCACAGCTTGACCTTGCCACGATGGCAAGCTTTAGCATCGGGTTTTTGCATTTTGGGGAATCCAGATGAAGCTTCTATCGCCCACCCTGCTGGCTGGCTTGGTGCTTGCCGCGAGCGGCATGGCCCAGGCCCAGGTGCCTGCAGCGAACCATCATCAGCATGGCGCCGCGCCAGCTGCCGCCAATCCCGTGATACGTGCCTATCAGCAGGCCAATGACCGCATGCACGCGGACATGGCGATCGGCTTCACGGGCGATGCCGATGTGGACTTCATGCGCGGCATGATTCCGCACCACCAGGGCGCGATCGACATGGCACGAGTCGCGCTGGAACATGGCAAAGACCCCGAGGTGCGCCGGCTCGCGCAGGAGGTCATCGCGGCCCAGGAGCAGGAAATCCGCAAGATGCGCAGCTGGCTTGCCGCCAGAGGCAAGTAGCCTCGACCTCGCGGCGCTTCACGGGGGTCACGACTGGCCATGGTTTCTTGCCATAATCGACGCTTACGTTTACGTTCACGTCAATTCAGGAGACACACATGGACATCGCAGGCAAGGTTTTCATCGTCACGGGCGGCGCATCGGGCCTGGGCGAAGGCACGGCACGCATGCTCGCGGCCAAGGGCGCCAAGGTGGTCATTGCCGACATGCAGGATGACAAGGGCCGCGCCGTCGCGCAGGAGATCGGCGGCGCCTTCGTGCATTGCGACGTGAGCAGCGAAACCGACGCCCAGGCCGTGGTCGAACAGGCCACGCAGCAGGGCAAGCTGATGGGGCTGGTCAACTGCGCGGGCATCGCGCCGGCCGAAAAGACCGTGGGCAAGAACGGCGCGCATGCGCTGTCGGTTTTCAGCAAGGCGATCACCGTCAATCTGATCGGCAGCTTCAACATGATCCGCCTGGCGGCCGAAGCGATGGGCCGCAACGAACCGGAAGCCACGGGCGAGCGCGGCGTGATGATCTCGACGGCCAGCGTTGCCGCCTATGACGGCCAGATCGGCCAGGCGGCCTATGCCGCGTCCAAGGGCGGCATCGTCGGCATGACGCTGCCGATTGCACGCGACCTGGCGCGCAACGGCATCCGCAACATGACGATTGCGCCCGGCATCTTCGGCACGCCGATGCTGTTTGGCATGCCGCAGGAAGTGCAGGATGCGCTGGCCGCGGGCGTGCCCTTCCCCAGCCGCCTGGGCACGCCCGGCGACTATGCCAAGCTGGCCTGCCATATCTTCGAGAACGACATGCTCAACGGCGAAGTCATCCGCCTCGACGGCGCCATCCGCCTGGCGCCGCGCTGAAGCCCGCAAGCGCCCTGCCGCCGAAGCGGCTTGGCGCTTTCAAAGCATCTAGGGCAGGTTTTCGCGGAAGATCACCAGGGTTCTCGCAGGATCGACCCCGATCATGGCATCGCGCTTTTCGCGCAGGTTGGTGAAGATGCGCACGCAGTTCATCATCGCGGTCTGCGGGCTCTGGGTGATCACGGCATCCATGCTGCCGTCGATCAGCATCGCGCGCGTGTCGGGCGTGAGCCCATGCCCGATGAACACCACCTTGTGCGCGCGGCCCGTTTCCTTGAGCGCGCGCGCCACGCCGTCCGACGCCCCCCCGATGTTGTAGATGCCCGCGAGGTCCGGGTACTGCTCGAGCAGCGTGCGCGTCTGCGCGTAGTTCTTCTGCGCATCGTCATGCCCCTCGCGCAGCCCCACCACCTGCAGCGCCGGGAACATCTCCTCGATCACATGCAGGAAGCCGGCCTCGCGCTCCTCGTGCGCGCTGTAGCTGCGCGAACCGGCGATCAGCGCCACCTTGGCGGTGCGCGCGCCCGCGCCGATGAAGCGCCCGACCAGATAGCCCGCGGTGCGCCCCGCGGCGCGGTTGTCGAGCCCCACATAAGCGGCGCGGCGCGACCCTGCGAGGTCCGAAATCAGCGTGATGGTCGGCACGCCGCGCTCGGCGAGCTGGGCGACGGCCTCGCGCACCACCGGATGCTCGAGCGCCATGAACGCAATGCCGTCGCAGCGCTCGCCGAGCTTGAGCAGCCGCGCGGCCAGTTGCTGCGGGTTGAACGCCTCGAACTGCTCGCTGCGGCACTTGACATGAAACGGCGCGAGCTGGTCCTGCGAATAGTCGAGCGTGTCGCCCAGCATGCGGATGAAGCGGTTGTTGCCATCGGGCAGCAGGAAACCCAGGCGCATGGGCGCCGCCGCCAGCGCCGCGTAGACCCCGGTTTCGGGCAGGTAGTCGAGCGCGGCCGCGGCCTTGAGCACTTTCTGCGCCGTCGCATCGCGCACGCCGGAGCGCCGGTGCAGCACGCGGTCCACCGTGGCGGTGGATACCTTCGCGGCGCGCGCGATGTCGGCGACGCGCGCGCGCTGGGCATCAGGGTCAACCCTCATACATCAAAACCCATCATTCATTTGATTTGACTCCTCGGCTTGCAACACCTATCGTTGCGCTGCTTTCACCCAATGATGCATCAAAACGCATCAAAAATAAAACTGGAGACAACCATGGCCGAAGTCACCCGCCGCAGCGTACTGCGCAGCCTGTCCGCCGTTCCCGCGGCATCCCTTGCCACCGGCATGGTCGCGTTCCCGTCGATCGCGCGCGCTGCCGAGTTCTCGTACAAGTACGGCAACAACCTGCCGGTGACCCACCCGCTCAACATCCGCGCCCAGCAGGCGGCCGACCGCATCCTCAAGGAAACCAAGGGCCGGGTCGAGATCAAGATCTTCCCGAACAACCAGCTCGGCGGCGACACCGATATGCTGGCCCAGGTGCGCTCGGGCGGCATCGAGTTCTTCACGCCCTCGGCGCTGGTGATCGCGACGCTGGTGCCGGTGGCGGCCATCAACGCGATCGGCTTTGCGTTCTCCGACTACAACCAGGTCTGGTCGGCGATGGACGGCAAGCTTGGCGCCCATGTGCGTGCGGCGATCGGCAAGATGCGCCTGTATGCCTTCGACAAGATGTGGGACAACGGTTTTCGTCAGACCACCAGCAGCAAGGCGCCCGTGGCCAGTGCCAAGGACCTCGACGGCCTGAAGATCCGCGTTCCCGTGAGCCCGCTGTCGATCTCGATGTTCAAGGCCCTGGGCGCCGCGCCCGCGAGCCTGCAGTTCAGCGAGGTCTATTCGTCGCTGCAGACGAAGATCGTCGATGCGCAGGAAAACCCGCTGCCCATCATCCAGGTCGCCAAGCTCTACGAGGTGCAGAAGTTCGCCTCGCTCACCAACCACATCTGGGACGGCTACTGGTTCATTGCCAACGGCCGCGCCTGGGACCGTCTGCCGCCCGACCTCAAGACCATCGTGGCCGCGGCCATCAACGACGCCGGCATGCAGCAGCGCGAAGACATCCGCAAGCTCAACGATTCGGTCATCACCGACCTGCAGGCCAAGGGGCTGCAGATCAACCGCCCCGCGGCCGACAGCTTTCGCGCCAAGCTGCGCGAATCGGGCTTCTACGCCGAGTGGAAGGGCCGCTTCGGCAACGAAGCCTGGGGCCTGCTCGAGCAGACCGTCGGCAAGCTCGCCTGACCTGCGCGGGGGGCCGCGCCTCCTGCAAGCACTCCCTCGAACGCTGCGCCCGCGCCGGTGCGCAGGCCTGACCCTGCCCGAAGAAAGTTCCGTTCATGTCCCTCGCCCCTGCCCTCGACCCCCATGCACCGCCGGCCAATGCGCTGAGCGCGCTGGCCGGGCGCATCGACCTGCGCCTGGGCGCCGTCGTCGAAGCCATTGCCGCGGCCATCGTGCTGGTGGAGATCATCATCCTGTTCGCAGGCGTCGTCGCGCGCTACGCGCTGCATGCGCCGCTGGTGTGGTCGGATGAGCTGGCTTCGATCTTCTTCCTGTGGCTGTCGATGCTCGGTGCCGTGGTGGCGCTGCGCCGCGGCGAGCACATGCGCATGACGGCGCTGGTCAGCAAGGTGGGCCCGCAGACGCGCGGTCTGCTCGAGGCCCTGGCCATTGCCGCGTCGCTGGCCTTCCTGGTGATGGTGATGGCGCCGGCCTACGAATATGCGCATGAGGAATCGTTCATCGTCACGCCGGCGCTCGAGATCAGCAACGCCTGGCGGGCCGCCGCGATTCCGGTCGGCGTGGGGCTGATGGCGGTGTTTGCCCTGCTGCGGCTGCTGCGCCTGTGTACGCTGCGGCAGATCGCGATCACCGTGGCCGCGACGGCCGCGATCATCGGCGCGTTCTGGCTCGCGCAGCCGTTGTTCGCGACGCTGGGCAAGCTCAATCTGGTGGTGTTCTTCCTGATCGTGGTCGCGGCCACGGTGTTTGCCGGCGTGCCGATCGCGTTTTGCTTTGCGCTCGCGACCTTTGGGTATCTTGCGCTCACGACGCACACGCCGATGGTGGTGATGGTCGGGCGCATGGACGAAGGCATGTCGCACCTGATCATGCTGGCCGTGCCGCTGTTCATTTTCCTGGGCGCGCTGATCGAGATGACCGGCATGGCGCGCGCGATGATCCAGTTCCTCGCCAGCCTGCTGGGCCATGTGCGCGGCGGCCTGAGCTATGTTCTGATCGGCGCGATGTACCTGGTGTCGGGTATCTCGGGCTCGAAGATCGCCGACATGGCGGCAATTGCCCCCGTGCTGTTCCCCGAGATGAAAAAGCGCGGCGCCAAGCCCGGCGACCTGGTGGCGCTGCTGTCGGCCACGGGCGCCCAGACCGAGACCATTCCGCCGTCGATCGTGCTGATCACCATCGGCTCGGTCACGGGCGTGTCGATTGCCGCGCTGTTCACCGGCGGCATGCTGCCGGCGCTGGTGCTGGGCCTGTGCCTGTGCACGGTGGTGTGGTGGCGTTACCGCAAGGAAGACCTGAGCGGCGTGACGCGCTATAGCAAAAGCCAGATCGGCAAGTTCTTCGTGATCGCGCTGCCGGCAATCGCCCTGCCTTTCGTGATCCGCGCGGCCGTGGTCGAAGGCGTGGCCACCGCAACCGAGGTCTCGACCATCGGCGTGGTGTATTCGGTGCTGGCTGGCCTGCTGGTCTACCGCCAGTTCGACTGGCGCCGGCTCAAACCCATGCTGATCGAGACCGCCTCGCTGTCGGGCGCGATCATGTTCATCGTCGGCTGCGCGACCGCGATGGCCTGGGGCCTGACGCAGTCGGGCTTCTCCACGGACCTCGCCCAGTGGATGGCCAGCATTCCTGGCGGCGCCTATGGCTTCCTCGCGATCTCGATCGTGGCTTTCATCGTGCTGGGCTGCGTGCTCGAGGGCATTCCCGCGATCGTGCTGTTCGGGCCATTGCTGTTCCCGATCGCGGTGCAGGCCGGCGTGCACCCGGTGCACTACGCGATGGTCGTGATCTTCGCGATGGGCATCGGCCTGTTCGCGCCGCCGATCGGCGTGGGCTACTACGGCGCCTGCGCGATCAGCAAGGTCGACCCCAACGAAGGCATGAAATACATCTGGGGCTACATGGCCGCGCTGCTCGTCGGCCTGGTGCTGGTGGCCGCCATTCCGTGGATCTCCATCGGCTTTCTGAAATAAGCCCCGCTTCCCTCTTTCAATCCTTTTTCACGGAAATACCACATGAGCCGCCATTTCGGAGAAATTCGCCAGCTGGGCTACGTCGTGCACGACATCGAAGCCGCCATGGACTACTGGAGCAAGACGCTGGGCGTGGGCCCCTGGTTCTACAACCCCCAGGTGCCGATCGAGAACTACCGCTACAACGGCGAAGCGCATGCGCCGCACAACTCGGTGGCGCTGGCCAACTCGGGTTTCGTGCAGGTCGAGTTGATCCAGACGCGCAACGACGTGCCCTCGATGTACCGCGACTTCCTGCAGGCCGGGCGCACCGGGTTGCAGCATGTCGCCTACTGGACCAACGACTACGACGCCGACCTCGAGCGCCTGCTGCGCCAGGGCTTCAAGCCGGTCATGAGCGGCGAGGTGGGACAAAACGGCCGCTTCATCTACTTCGACACCGAATACCACCCGGGCACGGTGATCGAGCTGTCCGAGGTCGCGGGTCCCAAGGGAAAGATGTTCGACCTGATCCGCGCCGCATCCGAAACCTGGGACGGTGTCACCGACCCGGTCCGCCCCTTTCCCGACCTGAGCCAACTCTGAACCCCGCCCCATGACTGCCGACCGCTTCGAAGCCACCTATCTGATTGAAACGCCTCTTGAACCCGCCCGTGTGGCCGAGGTGATGGCGGGTGAACAGTCCTGCGGCACCTTTACCCGCGTCGAGGGCGAGACCGATGCGCTGCGCGAGCGAGCGCGCGCGCGCGTCGAGTCCATCGACGAGCTCGAGTCCGTGGGCGCGCCCAGCCTGCCCAATGCGCTGCTCGAGCGCCAGGGCCACAGCGGGCCGTGGCGGCGCGCGCGCGTGCGCATCTCGTTTCCCGTCGCCAATGTCGGCGCCAACCTGCCGACGCTGGCCGCCACGGTGTCCGGCAACCTGTATGACCTGGGCGAGGCCAGCGGCTTGCGACTCGAGAGCCTGCAGCTGCCCGCCAGCTACCGCGCGGAGTTCGACCTGCCCCAGGTCGGCATCGCGGGCACTCGCCGGCGCACGGGCGTGGCCAGCGGCGCAATGGTCGGCACGATCCTCAAGCCCAATGTCGGCTTCTCGCCCGGGCAGACCGCCGAGCTGGTCGCGCGGCTGTGCGCCGCGGGCGTCGACTTCATCAAGGATGATGAAATCTGCGCCGACCCGGCCCATGCGCCGCTCGCGCAGCGCGTGCCGGCCGTGATGGCCGCGGTGCGCGCGCACCAGGACCGCACCGGCAAGCATGTCATGGTGGCGTTCAACATCACCGATGAAACCGACGCGATGAAGCGCCATGCCGACCTGATTGAGCGCGAAGGCGGCAGCTGCGCGATGGCCAGCCTCAACTGGTGCGGCTACTCGGCGCTGCAGACGCTGCGCCGCCACACGGGCCTGGCGCTGCACGGCCACCGCAACGGCTATGGCGCGCTGTCGCGCCATCCGCTGCTGGGCATGTCCTTCCAGGCCTACCAGACGCTGTGGCGGCTGGCCGGCGTGGACCATATGCATGTGCATGGGCTGCAGGGCAAGTTCTCGCAACCCGACGAGGAAGTCATTGCCTCGGCGCAGGATTGCTACACGCCGCTCACCGACGGCATGGACGACCGCGTGCTGCCCGCTTTCTCGTCGGGCCAGTGGGCCGGCACCGTGGCTGCGACCTGGAACGCGGTGCGCAGCGACGATCTGCTGTTCATGTCGGGCGGCGGCATTCTGGCGCATCCGGGTGGCCCGGCCGCGGGCGTGGCCAGCATCCGCCAGGCCTGGGCTGCAGCGCGCGAAGGCGTGCCCGTCAGCGAATACGCGCGCCAGGCGCCCGAGCTGGCCCAGGCGCTGGCTTTCTTCGGCAAGTGATGCGCAGATGAGCACCGCGCTGAAGATTGCCTACTACGGCGACGATTTCACGGGCGCCACCGATACGCTGGCCACCGCCGCGCGCGCCGGTCTGCGCACGCTGCTGTTCCTGGGGCTGCCGAGCGCCGCGCAGCTCGAACGCGCGGGTCCGCTCGACTGCCTGGGCATCGCCGGCGCCGCGCGCGCCATGACGCCTGCCGAGATGCAAGCCGAGCTCGAACCCGTGGGCCGGCTGTTTGCGCAGCTGGGCGCGCCGGTCATTCACTACAAGACCTGCTCGACCTTCGACAGCGCGCCGCAGGTCGGCAGCATCGGCGCGGCCATCCGCATCCTGCAGCCGCATGCGGGCAATGCTTTCGTGCCGATCGTCGGCGGCCAGCCCAATCTGCGCCGCTATTGCGTGTTCGGCAACCTGTTTGCCAGTGCCGGTGCGCAGCTGCATCGCATCGACCGGCATCCGACGATGAGCCGGCATCCGGTCACGCCGATGCATGAGGCGGATCTGCGGCGGCACTTTGCGCAGCAAGGGCTGGAGCAGGTCGCGTCGATCGACTATCCCGACTATGCACAAATCGAGGAATTGCTCGATCGGCAGCTTTCGGCACTCATCGCGCAGCAACCGGATGCGGTTTTGTTCGATGTCTCAGGACCTGGTGATCTGGCAACGGTGGGCCGGCTGATCTGGCGACAGGCACAGAAGCAGGCGTTGCTGGCCGCGGGACCGAGCAGCGTGGTCCAGGCACTGGCTGCGCATTGGCAGCTCGAGGCGCCCACTTCAAGTGCCCCCATCGCGCCGGCCGAGGGCCCGATGCTGATTCTCGCAGGGAGCCTTTCGCCCATGACGGCGCGACAGGTCCAGGCGGCATGCTCTTATCAGCAGCTGCTGCTGGATGCGCCGCGCCTTGTCGAGGATGCAAATTACCGCAGCCAGATCGCCCGGTACATCGCAGAACGACTTCAGCAGGGTATCGACATGCTGGCTTGCACTTCCCAGGAAGGAAAGATCGCCGCCGCCGAGGCACCCGCGGATGCACGGGCGCTGGCCCTCGCCTGCGGTGATCTGCTGGCGCAGATATTGAAGCTCGCGCCGATCAAGCGGCTGGGCGTGGCGGGTGGAGATACGTCGAGCCATGCAGTGCAGGCCCTCGATGCCTGGGGCCTTTCGTACCAGGCGCAGCTCGCGCCTGGAGTGGCGCTTTGCCGGCTGCACAGCGATGATCAGACCCTCGATGGGCTCGAGATCATGCTCAAGGGGGGACAGATGGGGGGAGAGATGCTGTTCGAGGAACTGCGCGCGGGGGTTTAGGCAGCCTCTGCCTGAAACAGTGGCAGCGGACCCAACGCAGATATCCGCTGCCACAACGAAAAAAGCCACTGTGCAAAACACAGTGGCTTGATCGTAATCGGCGAAACCAACGCAAGCATTGATCCACAAACTATGGCGGAGTGGACGGGACTCGAACCCGCGACCCCCGGCGTGACAGGCCGGTATTCTAACCAACTGAACTACCACTCCTGGTAGGCAAGCGTTTTGCCTGTACTCGATACAGGCCAAGTGCTCGAACTTGGCGACCCTACGGGGATTCGAACCCCGGTACTCACCGTGAAAGGGTGATGTCCTAGGCCTCTAGACGATAGGGTCGTAGCCTTGGAACTTCCGTTCTCATTTTCTTGGTGGAGGTAAACGGGATCGAACCGATGACCTCTTGCATGCCATGCAAGCGCTCTCCCAGCTGAGCTATACCCCCCATTGGAGCGATGCAAAATGCACACTTCCATCAACTGTGGCGGAGTGGACGGGACTCGAACCCGCGACCCCCGGCGTGACAGGCCGGTATTCTAACCAACTGAACTACCACTCCTGGCAGGAAGCTTCGTATCGCTGCAAGTATTCTTGCAGCCATCAAGCGCTTCAAACTTGGCGACCCTACGGGGATTCGAACCCCGGTACTCACCGTGAAAGGGTGATGTCCTAGGCCTCTAGACGATAGGGTCGTAGCCTTGGAACTTCCGTTCTCATTTTCTTGGTGGAGGTAAACGGG
>Ga0308164_10000805_pt1 | contig 43028 bp, 35 predicted proteins | sample PhyTR2_FD_201031 | JGI IMG/M metagenome (GOLD analysis project Ga0308164, IMG submission 201031) | Phyllosphere microbial communities from UC Gill Tract Community Farm, Albany, California, United States - DLSLT.R2 | ecosystem: Host-associated > Plants > Phyllosphere > Unclassified | place: USA...
CAAGGCCAACAACATCGCCGAGCTGATCGCCCTGGCCAAGAAGGACCCGGGCAAGCTCAACTACGGCTCGGGCAGTTCGTCGGCGCAGGTGGCCACCGAGTTGTTCCAGCAGATGACGGGCACCAAATTCAACTATGTGCCCTACAAGGCCAACCCGCCGGCGGTGCTCGACCTGGTCGCCGGGCAGACCGACCTGATGATCGTCGACCTGGCGACCAGCCTGCCGCAGGTCAAGGGCGGCAAGCTGCGCGCACTGGGCGTGACCGCGCCCAGGAGCCTGGCCCTGGTGCCCGGCGTTCCGGCCGTTGCCGACTCCCTGCCGGGCTACGAGTTCGGCTTCTGGAACGCGCTGTACGCACCGGCCGGAACGCCCGCGCCGGTCGTCAAGCGGCTGAACGAGTTGATGAAGAAGGCGCTCGAAGTGCCGTCGGTGCGCAAGGTGGTGGAGCAGGCCGGCATGGAAGTGGAGCTGTCCACGCCGGAACAGCTGTCTGCTTTCCAGCTGACCGAGCTGGAGCGCTGGGGCCGCATCATCAAGAAGGCCGGCATCGAGGCCGAATAAGCCTCCCGGGCGCCTGGCCGCAGCCGGGCGCTTTCCGCGCTTGATGGCGCGTCTGCGCGCTAGGTGGCGTCGTCCTCCGCCAGCCGCTGCACCACCGCTTCGCGGCTGAACCGGCCGGCTGCCAGCACCGCCGGATTGACCCATCGAGGCAGCGGCAGCAGCAGGTAGGCGGCCAGCGCGATCAGGCGCGGCTCGTAGCTGCTGCGCAGGCGATCGACGGCCTGCATCGCGCCGGGGTCGTCCTGCCAGCGCGCCTGGATGGGATGCATGGACGAGCCGAGCCGGCGGCGCGCATGTTCGTCCAGCTCGCGGGCCACGGCGCCGGCCGCCGGCGGGACGTGCAGGGCGTCGCTCACCTCGAACAGCGTTCGCCGCAGCGCCAGGAAGGTGGCGGTGGCCTGCTGGCGCCTGCCGTCCTCGGCGCCGGCGATGACCAGCGCGCAGACGTCGAGCACCGTCGCCAGCGAACCCACCCACGACTGGCCCCGGTGCTGGGACCGGTAGAAGGCCAGCATCGGGTAGACGGCATGACTCTCGATGAGGTCGCCGGCCCAGCTTTCCCAACGGCCCAGCCAGCGCTCCAGCGCGTCGGCGCCGCCATGGGCGTGCCAGTCGAGCAGCTCTTCGGCCGACGGCGGCGATCCCGCCCGAAACGCGAATTCGATGAGTTGTACGTCCCGGCGCGCGAAGTGCTGGTACAGCACCGGCAGGTAGCCGATGGTCAGGGCGATGAAGCCGAACCCGGTGCCGGCCTCCACGATGACCAGGAACCGCGCCAGCCTTTCGCCCGGCACGTTGTCGCCGTAGCCCAGGGTGAAGAACGCGTCGCCGCTGACGATGATCTGGCCGAGCAGGGTGGTGGACGTGTAGTCCGCCCGCACCACCGCCCATTGCATCAGCCCGAAGCCGCCGATCAGGCAACTGCCCCAGAGGCCGAAGAGCGCCACCATCGACAAGGGACCGTAGACGGCCAGGAAGTCGTCGCGGCGGCGACCGGGCTCTAGCTTGGTGGCGACCTGCGCCCATGCCCACCAGGTCCATTTGAAAAAGTGGCGGTTGACCCGCATCCGGCGCTGTATGGCCCGTGGCAGCAGCACGACTTCGAAGGCGTCGAGGAGCGTCACCGCGACCACCAGCACGCCGAGCAGAAAGACTGTCGAATTCACATGGATCTCCGCCCCTGGCAGCAAAACACCGGCTCGAGTGCGCGGCGGTCGCCGGCCTCGGCCTTAGGGATCATGGCCCATGGGGCCGGTCGGGGTCGGCGCATCCAGGGCGTGTACGGCTTCCCGGCCCCCCTGCTAACCCCGAAAACGTGCGTTTTGCGTACGCCAGCGTGCGCTCACCGCGCGAATCCGGCTGATTACCGGTACTGAAAACCGTGACGGGCTTTTATCGTCAGCGCCAGGGATAGGGCCAAGTATTGCGCGCGAGGCACCGGATTTCAATCAGGCCGGCGTAATCGGAAAGATTATCTTCAGGCCCCGCCCGTGAAGCGACCATGCATTACCCGACGCGGACGGCCACACGATATATTCAAAGGCATCTTGTTTCCACGCGAGGTTGGGTTCCGATGCCATGGCATGCATTTTCTCGGTAGAACCAAAGGAGTCGAAATGGACAATTTAAATAACAAATCCCGGACCATGACGGATCTGGATAATATTCAACAGACGGCCGATAAACCCCGAAAAATCGCCCGACGCGATTTCGGGAAACTGCTGGGCGCAAATACCGTCCTGCTATCCACCTTGTCGCTGGCGGCGTGCGGCGGCGGAAACGATCCCGTCTCCATCCCGGATGCCGGCGGCGGCGGTAACGCGCCGACCACCCCGGCCACACCGGGCCAACCGGCCACCCCCAGGGCGTACCAGCAGCCGACGCCGATCGCCGACACGGTGGCGCAGCCGGTCACCATCGGCAGCTACCAACGCAAGATCGGCTATTTCACCTGGTCGGTCACCGCCGGCGGCGCCACCCGGGATATCGAGGTCTATATCCCCAAAGGCGCCCGCCAGCGCGAATACTGGGTCGGCATCGGCCTGCCCGAGGGCGTGAAGAGCAACGAATTCCTGGCCGACTCCGGATGGCTGGATATCGCCGACCAGACCCGGGCCTGCCTGCTGATCATGAAACCGGGCAGCACCGGCAAATGGGGCGGCATCGACACCGAACTGGAGTATGTCACCGCCGCCATGGACACCCTGGTGAGCAGCGGCGCACATTATTCTGCCATGACCTACCATTATCTCGTGGGTTATGGCTCGGCCGCCGCCGCTCTGCAGCTGTTCGCAGCCGGCAATCCGCTGTCGATGATCAGCCAGGTGTACCTGGAGGCCAGCGCGGACGGCACTTTCAATACCCGTCTCAATGCCACCGGCAGCATCCAGATCGGCAATACCCGGCAACCCAACAACATGGATTTCGCCGGCGCCCTGGACATCAACAACAACCCGGTCACTGCGCAACGCACCTTCGCGGCCCAATACAACCGCGATGTTCCGATTCCGACCTGGTTCGTCGGCAACACCACGTCGTCGCTGCTTTCCTACTGGGCCGGCGTCAACGACTCCGAAATCATCGCCGCCACCGATGCCGATTTCGGCCAGGTGTATTGGCAGGAGAAGCAGGTTTCCAACGCCATCGCCACGGCGGCGACCGATGTCAGGGCGCAGGTGGCGGTCAAATCGGCTGCGCAGGCCTCGGATGCAGCCGTTACGCGCAATGTCTACCGCTTCCTCACCCAGTACAGCGGCTACGACAACAACTCGGTGTACGGCCACTTCATCACCCGCCGCCTGGATTACCCACAGGCGATCGCCGCCGGCAGCCTGCTCACCAGAGACCACGTCTGGAGCGGCAGCGCCACCCTGCAGAGCTACATCGTGTACGTGCCGGAAAGCGTCCGCACGAACTACAGCCGGACCCGGCCGGCCCCGGTCGTCTTCGCCACCCACGGCGCCGGCCAGACCGCCTTCGTCTTCATGGAGGCCACCGACATCAAGGCGGCGGCCGACCGGTACGGCTTCATCGCCGTCACCTACGACACCACCACCACGCCCTACCTGACCGACCTGGTGAACCTGGTGAAACAGGATTGCCTGAGCCTGGGCGTGGCCGCCGACAACAGCCGCCTGTATGTCTACGGCCAGTCCGCCGGCGGCGGCGCGGTCACCAGCTTCGCACGGGATGCGACGCTGGTCGGCACCTTCGCCGCGTTCGGCAACACCTCCGGCACCTTCCCAGCGGCGCCCGCCGGCGCATCGACACGCTTCGTTCCGTTCTACATGATCTACGGCGAATACGACTACTGGCCGATGAAGTTCGGACCGCTGGCGGCCGGGGACTGGCGCGGCTCGCAAGGCGGCCAGTACGCCCTGAGCGCGAATGCCCAGAACTACTGGCTGCAACGCCTGGTCGGCCGCACGCTGGCAGACGAAGTGGCCTCGCCCACCTACACGCTCGACGACGGCATCGGCGCCAGCCTGGTGCCGCAGAACACCTCCATCAACCTGATCCTGCGGCCGACCGCCACCGCCAACCGCTACCGTTCCTATGTCTGGACCGCTGCCGGCGTGCCGCGATATGTCTGGTCGCAGTGCTACGGACGCGGCCACAACATGATTCCCAGCGACCTGAACAAGCTGTGGGAGGAATGGTTCGGCAAATGGCAGCGGGGCCCGCAGGCCGACACGCTGCTGTACTGGAGGGACGGTGTCGGCGTCGGCCAGCCGGTGGTGGTCGGCCAGACCTGAGCGGAACCGGCCGGTCGGCCGTGCGGCCGCTCACGCGACGTCCCCGGCCGTATTCGAATGCGACAGCCCGTAGATGCCGCGAACGATGCCGGCGCCCGCGCCCATGGCCTGCAGCGACGCGTCGCCGAGCGCTCCGGCCGCCAACTGCCGCAGCGCCTGCAAGTCGTATCCGCACGCCAGAAAAACCCAGTCGGCCGCCGCATCGGCGCCGCCGCGCATCTTTTGCTCGGTGGTGGCGGCCAGGGCGGGCGTCTGGGTCTGCAGCAGGTGGCCGGCGGCCGTTCCCGGCTGGGCGGCGATATCCCGGGCCAGCGCGCCGAGCGCCTGCCGCAGCCGGCCCTCGGCCCCGGGCGCGGGCGACAGCCGCACCGTCAGCACCTGGCGCGACAGTGCACCGCCGTGGCTGGACACCACCCGGCACTGGCTGCGAACCATGTCGCGGTGGTGCGGCATGAGGCGTGTCGACCAGGGCGTCGGCGCGTTCAGCCGGGCTCGGTAGGCTGCGGACGTCAGGGTGTCGTACTGGTCGAGTTCGTACAGCACGAAGAAGCCCTCGCCACCGTCCTCGGCCGCCCACCGGGAGGCGCGCAGGAAACCCGGCACGGCGAGGCGCTCGGGAAAGTGTTCATGGGTATGCCAGTGTTCGAAATCGGCCCGGAGTTCCGGCGCGATGTTCCACCACATGGCGATGGCCCCGGTGCCGAGCATTGCCATCGGCCGGCCTCACTTCGCACCGCGCAGGCGCGCCAGCTCGGCATTGACCTGCTGCATCAGGTCGGCGCCGATCTCCTGGCTGAACCGGGCGACCACCGGCTGAACCTTCTGGCGCAGGCGCTCGGTTTCGGCGGGGCTGACCTCGTTCACCTGCATGGTCTTGCGCAGGTTCTCGATGGACTGCCGCTCGGTGGCCTGCGAGACCTTGCGCTCTTCCTGGAGCGCCTCGGCGGCGGCGTCGGAGATGATCTTTCGCTCCGGCTCGGACATGCCGTCCCAGGTCTTCCGGCTCATCAGCAGCGGCATGCCGGTGTAGACGTGCCGGGTCAGGGACAGGAACTTCTGCACCTCGGCGAACTTGGCCGACTCGATCACGCCGACCGGGTTGTCCTGCCCGTCGATGGCACGCGACTCGAGCGCGCTATAGACCTCGCCAAAGGTCATCGGCACCGGATTGGCGCCGAGGGCGTTGAACATGTCGAGGTAGATCGGCGATGCGATCACGCGGAGCTTCAGGCCCTGCAGGTCTTCCGGACGGTTGATCGGCCGCTTGCTGTTGGTCATGTTGCGAAAGCCCAGGTCCCAGATGCCCAGCCCGACGATGCCGCGCTCGGCAAGGCCCGCCTGCAGCTTCTTGCCCACCGGACCATCGGAAATGGCATACGCCTCTTGCGGCGACGCGAACAGGAAGGGCAGGTCGAAGACCATGAACTGCTTGTCGACACCGGCCAGCAGGCCGGTCGCCATGGAGGCGAAATCGAGCGTGCCGCCACGCACCGCCGACAGGTTCTGCTGGTCGCTTCCCAGGACCGCGTTGCCGAACAAGGTGACCCTCATCTTGCCGCCGCTCTTCTGCCCAACGAGATCGGCGAACTTCTGCGCGCCGACACCCAGCGGATGGTCCTTGGCGAGGCTGAAGGCGAACTTGAGGTTGCGCTCCTTGATGTCCTGGGCCAGCGCGGACGGCAGGGCCGCGACCGCCAGGGTGGCGCCGAAAGCGGCCAGCGCGGCGCGGCGGATGAAAGTCGGTTTTTTCATGTCTCTTCCTTTGGTTGGACCGCGTCATGTCGGGCGGCGACCGGATGATATGCAGCTTTCCTGAATATCATTCAACTTTATTAAGTCGTTCAACTTTTGAAAGCCTCCGTATGATCGCGCTTCAGCAAGACACAAGGCATGCATGAGCGGAGCACTGGAAAAATCACTGGCCATCCTGGAGTACCTGGTGGCCCATCCCGACGGGGTGGCGCTGGCGCGCATCTCGACCGATCTCAACCAGCTGCGCAGCGGCTGCCATCGCACGCTGCAGGAGCTAATCGGCTACGGCTACGTGCGCCAGATGCCGCAGAAGGGCGACTACGCCCTGACCACCAAGATGGCGTCGATGGGGCTGAGCTTTCTCAGCCGCTCGGGCGTCGTCGACATCGCCCAGCCGGTGATCGACCGGCTGGCCCGCGCCACCGAGGAGCTGGTGCGCCTGGCCATCGTCGACGGCGACCGTCTCACACTGGTCGCCAAGGCGCAGGGCGCGAAGTCGGGCCTGCTGTACGACCCGGACATGGGCATCGACCTCCGCCTGTCCTGCAGCGCCGCCGGCCACGCCTGGCTGATGACCCTGCCGGAGGACGAAGCCCTGCAGCGCGTGGCGCGCCAGGGCCTTGGCAACCCGCGGCAGTTCGGCCCGAACGCCCCCACCTCGGTCAAGGCCCTCGTCACGCTGCTGCGGGCGCATGCCAAGCGCGGCTACAGCCTCATCCAGGACATGTACGCGCCGGGCATGAGCTCCATGGCGGCGCCGGTCCGGCGCAAGGGCGAGCCGGCGGCCGGCGTCATCGTGGTCGCCGGCCCGTCGGCCCGCCTGACGCAGCGCAACATGGCACGCTTCGGCCCCGAGCTTTTGGCCGCCGCGGACGAGATGGCCATGTCCGGCCAGGCGTCTTCCCTGCTGAAGAGCGCCAATGTCGGGACATGGGGCAACCTGGCCGACGTATGACCGCAACGCGGTGGATCCGACGCCGCGCTGCGGTAAGGTCACCCAAGCCCACGGGACTGTGACCAGGACGAAAGAACAGATGCAGCAAGACACCCGCCGCGAAGGCCGATCGAGATGGTGGATCTACGGCGCCCTCGTGGGGGCAGCGCTGGCGATGGGCGCTTATTGGCTGCAGGCCCGCCCGCCCGCCGGGCAGGTCGCCGCACCCGAGGACCCGCATGCACAGGTGGCGCGCCGCGCCGCCGAACGCATGGCCGGCGTGCGCTGCATCGGCGACAAGGCGTCCCCCGCGCAGAAGGACGCCATCGCCCGGATGCTGGCGGTGAACACGCTGGCGCCCCGGGGCGCGCCGCCGGCGTGGCTGCCGGAGTCTTTCACCGCGCCCGCCAACGGGCCGGACGGCGCCGAAGCCTGGCAGTCCCTGGCGTCGGCCTGCCCCAACGCCCCCGCCTTCGGCACGCCCTTCGGCTTTCCCTCCGCCGAGATCGAGTCAGCGCTGCGCGCCGACCCGGTATTTGCCGCCGCATCCGACCGGCAGTGGGCCGCCATCGACCGCTACCGGCCCGCCGCCCGCTGAGGCGGCGCCGGCCGGCGCCCGCCGTCACTGCGCTGCGGCGTACAGGAAGGCCCCGGCGACGATGTCCAGCAACCGGTGGTCGGACTCGGCCTTGCGCCGCACCATCGACATGCGGCGCATCGGCGCGCCGGCGCCGAGCCCGACCTCCCGCACCGCATGCGCCCGCCATTGCTCCGGCCGCAGGCGCGGCAGCACCGACACCCCCACCCCCGCGCCCACCAGCGCGACGATGGCGTCGATGCCGGCGACATCCAGCAGCGGCTGCCGCTGCGGCACCAGGCTGTCGACGAACTGGGCCGCCATGCGCCCGGCCACCAGCCGGCGGTCGAAGCGGATCCAGGGTTGCTCGCGCAGGATGCGCGCGGGCGGCGCGGCGGGCAGGCCGGCGGGCACGACCAGCACCATTTCCTCGCTGAGCAGGTCGGTCCACAACAGCCGGCTCGAACCGCCGGTGGGCGGCCGGATGAGCACCGCCAGGTCGATGCGGCCGGCCTTGAGCTCGTCCAGCAGCTGGGGGGTGAAGCCGCGTTCGATCTGCAGTTCGATGCCCGGCGCGCGCTGCTGCAGTTCGACGAAGGCGGGCGGCAACAGGGTGGTTTGCGCCGAGTCGGTGATGCCCAGCCGCACCCGCCCGGCCGGGGCCCGGCCGGCGGGGCTGCGCAGTGCCTCGATATCGGCCACCGACCGGTCGACGGTGCGCGCGACCTCCCGGGCGAAGGCGGTCGGCTGCACCGTGCGGCCCGAGCGGTCGAACAGGGGCTGGCCGAAATAGACCTCCAGCTGCTTCATCTGCAGGCTGACCGCGCTGCGGGTGAGGTTCACCTGCTCGGCGGCCGCCGAGAAGCTGCCCCGGGACACCACGGCCGACAGGGTGGCGAGGAACTGCAGTTTCATGCTGTCGAGTTTTTCTTGACGATCGAACGACGAATCATCACCCATGGCGGCTGCAATCGACCCGAGCATCGGCGTGATCCTCCGGAAACCAGATACGAGCCACCCATGCAGAACGAACTCCGCCTTCAGGACTACCCCGTCGCCAGCCACACAGCGCCGCCACGCAAGGGCGAGGCGGCCGGCTGGCAGGTACCGCGGCACCTGCGCGGCATCCTGTCGCTCGACGATTTCGAGACCGCCGCCCGCCGCCGCCTGCCTGCGCCGATATACGCCTACGTCAGTGGCGGCTGCGAAACCGACCGCGCCATGCACGCCGCCGGGAACGCCTTCGCAGACTACGACTGGGTGACCCGCGTCTTCACGGACACCTCGAGCCGCTCCCTCGACACCACGCTGTTCGGCCAGCGCTGGGCCGCGCCGATCGGCATCGCACCGATGGGCGTCAGCGCCTTGTCGGCCTACCGCGGCGACCTGATCCAGACACGCGCGGCCGCCGAGGCGCAGGTGCCGGCCGTCATGAGCGGCTCTTCGCTGATCCGCATGGAGGAGGTGGCCGCCGCCAACCCCCGGGCCTGGTTCCAGGCCTACGTGCCGGGGGAGTCGCAACACATCGCCGCGCTGCTGGACCGGGTGGAGGCGGCCGGTTTCGGCACTTTGGTGGTCACCGCCGACGTGCCGGTTTCGGGCAACCGCGAGAACAACGTGCGCGCGCGTTTCTCCACCCCGCTGCGGCCCGACCTGCGGCTGGCTTGGGACGGCATCACCCACCCGCGCTGGCTGCTCGGCACCGCCTTGCGTACCCTGGCGAGGCACGGCATGCCGCACTTCGAGAACTCGCACGCCCAGCGTGGCGCGCCCATCGTCTCGTCGAACGTGATGCGCCAGTTCGGCGCCCGCGACCACCTGAGCTGGGAACACCTGGCGCAGATTCGCCGCCGCTGGAAGGGCCCCCTGGTGGTGAAGGGCATCCTGGCGCCGGAAGACGCGCTGAAGGCGCGCGCGCTGGGCGCCGACGGCGTCATCGTGTCCAACCACGGCGGCCGGCAGCTCGACGGCGCCATCGCTCCGCTGCGCGCACTGCCCGCCGTGGTGCAGGCGCTCGGTGCGGACTATCCGGTGATGCTCGACGGCGGCATCCGGCGTGGCAGCGACGTGCTGATGGCGCTCGCCCTCGGCGCCAGGTTCGTATTCGTCGGGCGGCCCTTCAACTACGCCGGCACGGTGGGCGGCCAGGCCGGCGTCACCCATGCCATCGGCATCCTGGCCACCGAGATGGCCCGCAACATGGCGATGCTGGGGGTGCTGAGCCCGGCCGAACTGGGGCCGCAGCATCTGCGCCGGCGCGGCAGCTGATTGATCAATGAAAGTTTTCATTGGCGGAAAACATTGAATTGGACGGCATCGGTCCTTGCTTCCAGAATTTGCCCGGAGCCGATCCTGCCGCCGCCGTCCCGTCCGGGCCGGCAGCGGCCATAACAACCGAGACACCTCCATGCAAAGACGCCAATTGATCCTGGGCGCGGCCGCGGCCGCCCTTGCCTCCGCGGCACCCGCCGTTTTCGCGCAGGCTCCGTGGCCCTCGCGGCCGGTGCGCCTGGTCGTGCCCTTTCCGCCGGGCGGCGGAACCGACGCCACCTCGCGGCTGGTCGCCGACAAGTTCAACACCCTGCTGCAGTGGACGGTGGTGGTCGACAACAAGCCGGGCGCCGCCGGCAACATCGGCCTGGACGCGGTCGCCAAGTCGGCACCCGACGGCTACACGCTGGGCATGGGACAGGCCTCGAACCTGGCCATCAACCCGGCGCTGTACACCGCCATGCCCTTCAATCCGCTGAAGGACTTCACGCCCATCGTGTCGGTGGCGGAGCAGCCGGTGGTACTGGTGGTGCGGGCCGATTCACCCTTCAGGACGCTGGCCGAATTCGTCCAGGCGGCCAAGGCGAAGCCCGGCACGCTGAGCATCGCCCAGGCCGGCAACGGCACCGTCGGCCACCTGGCCGGCGAGATGCTGGCGCGCCGTGCCGGCATGCGCATCCTGCAGGTGCCCTACAAGGGCGCCGGCCCCGCCATGACCGACCTGCTGGGCGGCCAGGTGGACGGCTACTTCGGCAACAGCGTCTCGGTGATGACGCAGGTGCAGGCCGGCAAGGTGCGCGCCCTGTGCATCACCTCGGCCAGGCGGCTGCCGGCGCTGGGCCAGGTGCCCACCGTGGCCGAACAGGGCTATGCCGGCTTCGAGGCGGTGACCTGGCTCGGCCTGGTCGGGCCGGCCGGCATGCCCGCCGAACTGGTGGAGCGCATCAACCGCGAAACGGTGAAGATCCTCGCCCGGCCCGACGTGCGCGAGCGCATCGCGGCGGAAGGCGGAATTCCCACGCCGGGCACTCCGCAGCAGTTCGCTCAGCTGATCCAGTCCGAGACCACCAAGTGGGGCGCGCTGATCCGCGAGGCCAACATCAAGCTGGACTGACGGCGAAGGCGCCGGCCCGGTCGGGCAAGGCCTCGAACAGGCTCTTGCCGTGGGTATGCATCAGTGCGATCAGCCGGCCGGCGGCCGGCGACAGGGTCTTGCTGCGCGGGTAGGTGAGGCCGAAATTGCGCACCAGCGTGGTCGGCGCCAGGGTCACCTCGCGCAGCCGGTCGGCGTTGGCCTGCAGGGTGCGCCGCGAAACGAAGCTCAGCAGGGCGGTATCGGCGATCACCTGCGGCACCAGCGGAATCGAGTTGGTCTCGATCTGCGCGGTGGGCGGTGGCAGGCCGCGGCTGGTAAAGGCCTGGTCCAGCCAGGCCCGGCTGGCCACCGCGCCGTTGGGCAACGCCCAGCGGTACTGCGACAGCGACTCCATGGTCGGCCGCCCCTGGTCGAAAACCGGGTGATTCCGGGCGGCCACCACCACCACCGTGTCTTCGAGCAGGGTGTCGCAGTCGAACTCGTCCTCGCGCTCCGGCACGAAGCCCAGCACCATGTCGATGCGGCCGTCGCGCAGCTCCTCGCGCAGTTCGTAGTTCATGCGGATGGTCAGGTTCAGTTGTACGTCCGGCGCCTCGGCCAGCAGCAGGCCGCAGATGCGCGGCAACAGGTATTCGGCGCCCAGCGGCCCGGAGCCCAGCCGCACCAGCCCGGCGGTGCCGTGCCCCAAGGACTGGATCTCGTGGCGCACCGCGTCGGCGTTGTGCAGCAGCGGGCCGGCACGGGCCACCAGCGCCTGGCCGGCGGCGCTGAGGCGCTGGCCCCGGCCGTCGCGCTCGAACAGCTTCGCATCCAGCGAGGCCTCGAGCCGGTCGATGGCCTTGGTGAGCGTCGGCTGGCTGCGAAACACCAGCTCGGCGGCCCGCCGGGTATTGCCGGCCTGGGCCACCGCCAGGAAATACTTCAGGTCGCGCAGGTCCATGGCAATTGATCAACAAAAGTGTTCGTACACCGAATATTTTAAATTGGACCGCATCGGTCTGCCCTCGCAGAATGCCGGCGATCGACAGGAGACCAACCGACATGCCTTTGACCATCTTCGTGACCGCGCCGCGCCTGGCGCCCGCCGGCGCCGACCTGCTCGCCGCGGCCGGTGCGCGGGTGCTCTATCTCGCCCAGGCCGACAGCGTGGAAGAGGTCGAACGCATCCTGGCCACCGAGCCGGTGGACGCGGTCATCTCGCGCACCGTGCAGCTGGGCGCGAGGGCCATCGCCTCGTGCCCGACGCTCAAGGTCATCAGCAAGCACGGCGTGGGCGTCAGCAACATCGACGTGGAAGCGGCCAGCGCGCGTGGCATCCCGGTGTACGTGACGCCCGGCGCCAATGCGCAATCGGTCGCCGAGATGACGCTCGGCCTGATGTTCGCCGCCGCCCGCCGCATCGGCTGGATGGACCGCGAGCTGCACGAGGGCCGCTGGAGCCGGGCGCAGGACGGCATCGAGCTGCGCGGCAAGACCATCGGCCTGGTCGGCTTCGGCCAGATCGGCCAGCGGGTGGCGCTGGTGTGCCAGGCCCTGGGCATGCGCGTCGCGGCCTTCGACCCGGCCCTGGCCGGCCGGCCGAGCCCGGTCGCCGGTGTCACCCTGGTGGACAGCCTCGACGCGCTGCTGCCGCTGTCCCACGTCCTCAGCCTGCATGTGCCCCTGAACAAACACACCCGCGCGATGATCGGCGCGGCGCAGATCGAGCGCCTGCCGGCCGCCGCCATCCTGCTCAATACCGCGCGGGGCGAGGTGGTGGACGAGCCGGCCCTGATCGCCGCGCTGCGCTCGGGCCGCCTCTACGCCGCCGGGCTGGACACCATGGCCGCCGAGCCGCTGCCGGCCGGCAGCGAACTCGCCGCGCTGCCCAACGTGGTGCTGACGCCGCATGTCGGCGGCTCCACCCCGGCCGCGCTCGCCGGCATGGCGACCGGCGCGGTGCGCAACGTGCTGGGCTGGCTGCAGGGCGCGCCGGCCGACGCGGCCGCCTGCGTCAATCCGCAGGTGCTCGGCGCCACCGTCTGAACCGCAAATTCCAGGAGACTTTTCGATGAGCACCGACCCGAAGCAATGGCCCCCCGGCTACCGCATCAACCCCCGCGTGGACGGCCCCGCCCCCGCGGTGGTGGAGGCTTTCCGCAGCATGCCCGCCGCGGCCATCGGCGACTCGATGAGCCGCAACATCGGCACCGTCGGCCTGCGCCAGTACCACGCGCGGCTCGACACCGTGCTGTGCGGACCGGCGGTCACCGTGCGGGTGCGCCCGGGCGACAACCTGATGATCCACAAGGCGCTGATGATGGTGCAGCCGGGCGACGTCCTGGTGATCGACGGCGGCGGCGACGTGTCGCAGGCGCTGGTCGGCGGCCTGATGCGCACCACCTGCGTCGCCAAACGGCTGGCAGGGCTGGTGATCGACGGTGCGGTGCGCGACCTGACCGAGTGGGCCGAGGACGGCATGCCGATCTTCGCCCGCGGCCACACCCATCGCGGCCCCAGCAAGGACGGCCCGGGCGAGATCAACGTCGCGGTCTGCGTCGCCGGCCTGGTGGTGCAGCCGGGCGACCTGGTGGTGGGCGACGCCGACGGTGTCATCGCCATCCCGGCCGCCGAGGCTGCGGATGTGCTCGGCAAGACCCGCGCGCACCTGGAAAAAGAGGCGAAGATCCGCGCCCAGAACCAGTCCGGCACCTCCGACCCGGAGCGCTTCGACGCCGCCTTGCGCGCCAAGGGCCTGCCGGTTTGAGGCGCGGCCGAGGGATCGCGCGCAAACGGTAAATCGCAGCGGTTCGCGCGCGAGGCGCCGCGCTGGACCCGACCCGTGATCTTCAGGATTCCGCCTTGTTGATCCCGTACTGCTCGAGCTTGCGATACAGCAGCTGCCGGTGGATGCCGAGCAGCCGGGCGGCTTCCGCCCGGTTGCCCGCAGCGCGGGCCAGCGCACGGAGAATCATGGCGCGCTCCAGTTTCTCGACCGCGTTCGGCAATTCGTCGTCCAGCCACGCCTCGGGCACGGAGTCCGTCGCCGCGACGTGATGCGCCGGCATGGCGCCGGCGCCGGTGATGTCGCCCGCCGACAGCACCCGGTGCCGCACCAGCGCCTGGCAGCGTTCCATCGCGTTGCGCAACTCCCGCACGTTGCCCGGCCAGGGGGCGCGCAGCAGGGCCTGGGCGGCTTCGGAAGACAGCACCTTGGGCGCTTCCGGGCCGGCGGCCAGCCGCAGGAAATGCTCGGCCAGCGCGACGATGTCGGCCAGGCGCTCGCGCAGCGGCGGCAGGCGGATCGACAGCACGTTGAGCCGATAGAAAAGATCTTCGCGGAAGTGGCCGGCGCGCACCTCGGCCGGCAGGTCGCGGTGGGTGGCCGCGACCACCCGCACATCCACCTTCACGCTGCGGTTGCTGCCCAGCGGCGTGACCTCGCCCTCCTGCAGCGCCCGCAGGATCTTGGCCTGCACGCCGAGCGCCATGTCGCCGATCTCGTCCAGCAGCAACACCCCGCCGTGCGCGGCGCGGAAACAGCCGGGCCGGTCGGCGGTCGCGCCGCTGAAGGCGCCCCGCACATGGCCGAACAGTTCGCTTTCCAGCAGGTCCTTCGGGATGGCCGAGCAGTTGATGGCGACGAAGGGCCGGGCGGCTCGGTCGGAATGCCGGTGCAGGGCACGGGCGACCAGTTCCTTGCCGGTGCCGGTTTCACCGAGCACCAGCACCGGCGCGGTGCTGGCCGCCGCCAGGCCGATGCGTTTGTGGACCTCGCGCATGGCGTCGCTGCCGCCGACGAGTTCGTCGCCGTCCTGCGCGTCGGAGGCCGAGCCGCCCCGCGCCGGTTCCACCCGCAGGGCGCGGCCCAGAACTTCGATGACCGCGTCGCGGCGCACCGGCTTGGCCAGGTGGTCGAAGGCCCCCAGGCGCATCGCCTCGATGGTGTTGCTGCTGCTCGCATACGCGGTCAACACGATCACCGGAGGCAGCCGGGCCCACTGCGCGCGCATGGCGACGAGGGTTTGCAGGCCGTCCATGCCGGGCATGCGATGGTCGAGAAACACCGCGCCGAAGCGGCCGTCGCGCAGGGCCAGCAGGGCGGCGTCGCCGCTGGCGGCTTCGACCACCTCGTGGCCCAGCCCGGCCAGCGTTTCGGCCAGGGATTCCCGAAACGCGGCGTCGTCGTCGACGATCAGGATGCGCGCCATGGGAGTTCCAGCTCGAAAACGCTGCGCTCTTCGGCGCGGAGGTAGCGGATGTCCCCGCCATGGGCCAGGACCACTTCGCGGGCCAGCGCCAGGCCGAGGCCGGTGCCGTCGGCCCGGCCGGTCGCGAAGGGTTCGAACAGCGAGGCTTCCACCGAACGATCGACGCCGGGGCCGTCGTCCGACACCCGCATGACAAGCGCCCGGCCGCTCGCGCCCTGCGCGTTCAACATCACCAGGCCTCCCGGGGGCGCGTGCCGGACCGCGTTGTCCAGCAGGTTGTCGACCGCCCGCGCCAGGTGCACCGGGTCGAAAACCGCCTGCGACACGCCCTCCAGATGCACCGCCAGCCGCACCCCGACGGCTTCGGCGCGGGCGGCCGCCGTTTCCTGCCGTTCGGCCAGCCACGCCGCCAGATCGACCGCTCGCGGCGCCAGCACCACCGGCTGCACCAGGGCCAGCAGGCTGCGCACCAGGTCGTCCAGCCGGTCCACCTGATCGACGATGGTCGCCAGCGCCTGGCGCTGCCGGCCCGGCTCGGCGGCCAGTGCGTTTTCGGCCTTCAGGCGCATGGCGGCGATGGGGTTTCGGATCTCGTGGGCGATGCCGCCGGTCATGCGGCCCAGGGCGGTCAGGCGCTGGTCGCGGCTGCGCTGCCGCAGCGCCTCCATCAGGTCGGTGCGCGCCTGCTCGAACCTTTCGCGGTAACGGTTGAAGGCGTCGACCAGCAGGTCGAGTTCGCGCAGGCCGGTGCGGTCCAGGCGCGGCATTTCGTCGCTGCCGGCGCCGGCCAGCCGGGCTTCCAGGCTTTCGACGTGGCGCACCCCGCGCACCAGGATCAGCCCGAGCCAGCCGCCGGACGCGAGCAGGGCCAGCATCAGAACGCCCAGCGCGACATGCAGGTTGCCCTGCGCCGCCAGGGCGCCGGCATGGGTGCGGGTCATGGTCCAGGCGGCCAGCATGCCCTCGGGCGGTGCCAGCGGGCAGGCGCTGACGATGAGCGCCTCCCGGCTGCCGCGCACCACGTCGGTCTGCACCTGGCCGGTACGCGCGGCCTGCTGGGCGAGTTCGACGATCAGCGGCTGTTCGGTCACCGGCACGTCGCGTTTGACGCCGCTGCCCTCGTAGGTGGGATAGGCGTACGCCAGCATGCCGCCGGACCCCTGCCAGACGCCGCCCTCGACGTGGGGCGCGTCGAGCAGCACCAGTTGCAGCAGCACCTGCAGCAGGTCCAGGCGCGGCTCGACCGGTGCCGGCTGCGGCGCGGACCTGGCATAACGGGCGCTGATGGCCTGGCAGGCGTGCCGTGTCGAAGCCGTGCCGGCGGCCACCTGGGCGCCGGCGCTTTCCCGGTACATGGACAGCATGAGCAGGGCCAGCGCGGCGCCGACCGCCAGCAGGAAGACCCAGAAGAAGACGAGTTGGCTGCGAAGAGACCTCATGGGTACGGCCAACCTTGATGCGATGGCGGATTCTGGAGTGGGCGAACGCCGCGTTTGCGACAAAAGGTACTGCTCATGGAAAGGTTCATGCGGCGGTCGAAGTGTCCGGAAACCGGACGGCGGGATGACCCGCAAACGGACAGCCCGGGGCGACCGATTCACCCAGAGCATTGATTCACAAGGGTTTTCCGCCTGGCACGATCCGTGAGACGTCTCAGGCACCGCAACCTGGAGATTCACCATGCGACACATCCACAAGCCCCTGGCGACCGCCTCCCTGATCTTCCTGCTGGCCACAGGCTCCGCCGCGTTCGCGCAGCAGGCCCCGCCGCCGCCGCTGGCGGCCGACCCGGCCATGGCATCCGCTGCCACGGCCACCGTGGCGACGGGCCGCATCCAGCGCCTGCTGGTCAACCCGGGCGGCGACGTGGACGGCCTGCTGCTCGCCGACGGCACCCAGGTCGCCTTTCCGCCGCAGCCGGTCGGCCGGCTGGCACTGAAGGTCGGCGAGACCGTCGAGGTGAACGGCTGGCGCACGCCGGTCGCGCAGGTGGTGCGCGCCAGCGGCATCACCGCCGGGCAGGGCGGCGCCCAGCGCCTCGCGGCTCCCATGCGAGGTCGGAATGCGGCGCCGCCGCCGGAGCCGTCGGCCATGGCGCCGCTCGTCGCGATGAACACCAGCGGCAACGTCGCCCGCCTGCTGTACACCGATCGCGGCGACACCAACGGTGTCCTGCTGGACAACGGCACGGTGGTGCGCTTTCCGCCGCACATCGGAGCGGCATTGCAGGACACCCTGCAGCCGGGCCGCCCGCTGTTCGCCCGTGGCTGGGGCAGCCGCAGTGCCGCCGGCAACGCGATCGAGGCCAACGCCATGGGTTCCAGCGCCGACCGCATGCAGGACGTGCTGGCCGCCGGCGGCCCGCCCGCCCGGCCGCCGCGCCCCGGTGCCGATCGACCGCGCGGCCCGCGTGGGCCGATCGACCGCATGCCGCCGCCGCCGCCGGCAGGCGACATGCCGCCTGCGCCCCCGGCTCCCTGAACCCGGGGCCCTGTTTTCAAACCCCGAACGATTTCATCGACAAGGAAAAATCATGCCCAAACCGCATCCCCATCAAGACCTGTGGTCCATCGAAGGCCGCTTTCAACAACTCATCTTCAGCCCCAAGGGCGCCATCGAAGGCGTGCTGATCGAAACCGACGGCCTGCCGACCCAGTTCGTGGTCGACCCGCAGGACGGCGCCATCGCCGACCAGCTGGCCCGACTGAACGTCGGCCAGAGCGTGGTGCTGGAAGGACCGGAAGAGTCGCCGTCACCCAAGGGCGAAGCGGCGCATTTCGTCTACCGCCTCACCCGGCTGGCATCGGTCGACGGGCGCGAGAAGAGCCCGCCGGACCAGCCCGGCGATGTCTCCGGCAAGGTGGTGCGCCTCAACTACGCCCGGCACGGCGTGCCCAACGGCGTCATGCTCGACACCGGCGACTTCGTCCACACCAAACCGGACGGCTTCGAGCGGCTGGGCCTGAAGGTGGGCGACAAGGTCCACGCGGAAGGTCCATCGCGGCCGCTGTTCACCGGCCATGGCCGGGTGGTGGAGGCCCACACCGTCAACGGCAAGCCGGTCGGCCCCGGCCACTGAGCAAGCCATGGCCCCGGCCCTCTCCCGAGACCGCGCCTCGCTGGCGGCCCTGACCGCCATGGCCTTTTTCATGGCCGACGTGCGCGACGGGCTGGGGCCTTTCCTGGCGACCTACCTGCAGCAACACCGGATGCAGCAGGAATGGATCGGCTACACCATGACCGCCGGCGGCCTGGCCGCCGTGGTGGCGACGCCGCTGGTGGGCGCATGGGTGGACCGCTCGCAGGCCAAGCGCGCGATGACGGCGGCCGCCACCGTGTGCGTCACCACCGCCAGTGCGGTGGCCTTCACCACCTTGTCCGGCCCGCTGCTGATCGCCACGCAGGTGGTGACCGGCGCGGCCGGTGCGGTGCTGGCCGCCACGCTCGCCGCCCTCACGCTCGGGCTGGCCCGGTCGGACGGCTTTCGAGGGCAGACCGGGCGCAACGAGGCGGCGAGCCATGCGGGCAACATCCTGTCGGCCGTCGGGGCGGGACTGCTGGCCTACTGGTTCGGCGCGCCCTGGATGCTGTGCGTGATGGCCGCCATGGCGGTCGGCACCCTGGTGGCGCTATCGGCCATCCGGCCCGGCGACATCGACCACGACGCAGCCCGTGGCGCCGAGGACCGGGGCGCCGAGCAGGCGAAGGCAGCGCGTCCCTGGCGCAACCAGGCCTTGCTGTTGTTCGGCCTGGCCTGCGCCTTCTTTCATCTGGGCAACGCCGCGATGCTGCCGCTGCTCAACCAGCGCCTGGCGGCCGCGGGCGGTGGCGCCGAGTCGCTGCTGTGGACCGGTATCGCGGTGGTGGTGGCGCAGGTCGCCATGATCCCGATGGCGCTGTGGGTGGCTCGCAGCAAGCGTTTCGAGGTGAGCTGGTTCGTGTACCTGGCGATCCTCGTGCTGCCGCTGCGCGGCGCGCTGGCCTATGCGTTTTCGGATGCGTGGAACAACATCCCGGTGCAGTTGCTCGACGGCGTGGCCGCCGGCATCCTGGGGGTGGCGACGCCGCTGCTGGTGCAGCGCCACACGCAGGGCAGCGGCTGTTTCAACACCGGACTCGGCTTCGTCATGACGTTGCAAGGGATCGGCGCCGCGCTCAGCCCGGCGCTGGCCAATTCGGTGGTGGGTGCGGGCGGCCGCTTCGGCCTGGCTTTCATGGTGCTGGCCGGCTCGGCGCTGGCGGCCCTGCCGCTCTTCGGCTGGAGCGAGCACCGCGCGCGAGCGGCGGCGAACCTGCCGTGACGGACCGGGAAGGTCCGGGGCCGAATCGCGGCTGCCCGCTGCCGGCTGCTTGCTAGTCGAGCGCGCGGTTGCGCGACTCCACGTTGACCGCCGCGATCGCCACCGCACCCAGCAGCAGCATGGTGGAAATCATCACCAGGGCCAGCGTGAAATGGGTGCTCATGACCGGCGCGATGATGGCCGGCGCAAACAGGCCGCCGAAGCGCGCGACGGCGCCCGCCGTTCCCATGCCGCTGGCGCGCAGGTCGGTCGGATAGACCTCCGGGGTAAACGCGTACAGCGCGCCCCAGGTGCCGAGCAGCGAGAAACTCATCAGGAGCGTGGAGCCGATCACCACCACCGGGCTGGTGCCCAGGCTGTACAGCATGGCGCCGACCGCGCTCAGCAGCAGGAAACCGATCAGCGTGGGTTTGCGCCCCCATTTCTCGACGCCGTAAGCCGACAGCGCAAAGCCGGGCAACTGCACGATGGCCAATATCACCAGGAATACCTGGCCGCGCATGAAACCGAAACCTTCGGAACTCAGGCGGATCGGCAGATAAACGAATACGCCGTAGTACGCAATGGAAATCAGCGCCCAGGCGCAGAGCAGGGCGATACTGCGACGGCGGAAGTCGGCCGAGAAAAGCGCGAATATCGATTTGCGGGCGGCGGTTTCGCCTTGCAGCTCCGGAATATCGACGTCGTTGCCGTTGACCTTGGCCACCCTTTGCAAAACCGCGCGAGCCTCGGCCGATTTACCGTTGCGATTCAGGAACATCGGCGACTCGGGAATATAAAAGCGCAGAAACACGCCGATCAGCGCCGGCACGCCGGTGACGAAGAAAATCACCCGCCAGGCGTCGTTGTCGTAGGCGACGGCAGCCAGGGCGAGCAGTGCCAGGCAAATGGTGCCCAATGCCCAGAACGATTCGAGCAATACCAGCCAACGCCCCCGGCGATTACTCGGCAGAAACTCCGCCATCATGGTGTAGTCGACCGGCAGGGTGCCGCCGACGCCGATGCCGGTGAGGAAGCGCAGGACGAACAGCCAGGTGAGGTCGGGCGCGAAGGCCGACGCCACGCCGCACAGGGCGTCGATGACCACCGCGATCATCAGCACCGGACGGCGCCCGATGCGGTCGGCCATGCGGCCCAGCACGAATGCGCCGATGAGCATGCCGACGAAGAAGGATGTGCCGGTCTGCAGGGCTTGCGGCACGGTGACGCCGAATGTCCTGGCGATGGACGGTGCGCTGAAACCGATGGACAGAACCTGCATGGCGTCGGCCAGCCAGACCAGCCCGAATATCACGAACAGGCGGTATTGGAACTTTCCGACACCGGCGGCCTGGATACCTTTCTCGACCGATATTTTGACAGAGCTCATTTCAACGATTCCTTCCTGGATGCTTGCGAGATAATCGCATTATTTAAATGGGGCGTGGAATACCCAGGCGATCACCCGTGCGGATCGCCGACGGCCTGGCTCATGGAAAATCGAGCCTTCGGTACCAAAGCTAAGGATGGGCTTGCGCCCGCATGCTCCTGATATTGTCTATCTGGTCCGGCCAGGGTTTTTGCTCAGGCGCGAAGCGCTGCCTCAAATAGCCGGCCAATGCGCTTATCTGCTCGTCGTCCAGGCTGTCCTTGAAACCGGGCATATAACCCAGGTCGCCGTTCGCCGGGTTCTGAATGCCATGCAGGATGGTCTGAGTCAGATTATCGGGAGAGTCGGCCTGCAGATTGGTATTGGCGGCCAGGTTCGGCCTGACGCCGAACAAGGTCGGGCCGCTGCCCGCTTCGTGGCACACCGCGCAGGCGTTCTGGTAGATGCGTTCGCCGCCCAGGTGGCGCAAGGCCGTCGGTGCGTCGACCGCCGGCACCGGCACCGACACCGACACCGCCCCCGACACCGCCAATGGCGCGGCCTCTGCCTTCACCGGCGTGCTTCCCGGCAGGTCGAGCAGATAGGTGGCCATGGCGCCAATGTCGCTTTCCGGCAATTGGGCCAAACCGTGGATCACCGGCGCCATCGGGCCGGCCGCCACCCCGTGCCGGGGCGAAAACCCGGTGCGCAGGTATTGCTGCAGTTCGTCCCGGTTCCAGGGCGTCTTGCCGCCGGCCAGGCGGTTCAGCGGCGGTGCGGTCCAGCCTTCGGCCTCGCCACCGGCGAGGTAATTCTGCAGACCCGGTTTTTCTGCGCCCAGGGCGTTTCTCGGCGAATGACAGGCCGAGCAATGGCCGGCGCCTTCCACCAGATAGGCGCCGCGGTTCCATTCGGCGGTGCGCGCGGGATCGGCCTTGTAAGGCGTGGCGTCGTGAAACAGAAGGTTCCAGCCGGCGAGGGAAGCGCGGATGTTGTACGGAAAGGCCAGCCGGGTTTGCGGGGCCACGGCCGCCACCGGCGCCTCCGACATCAGGTAGGCGTAGAGCGACTGGATATCGCCGTCGCTCATCCTGGCGAAGGCGGTATAGGGAAACGCGGGGTACAGGTGACGGCCGTCCTGGTGGATGCCGTGGCGCATGGCGCGCTCGAAGGCGGCGAGGGACCAGCGGCCGATGCCGGTCTGCAGGTCGGGCGTGATGTTGGTCGAGTAGATGGTGCCGAAGGGGGTTTCCAGCGGCAGGCCCCCCGCGTTGGGGCGTCCGCCGGGCGCCGTGTGGCAGACCACGCAGTCGCCGGCCGCAGCGACCAGTCGGCCCCGCTGGATGGCTTGCGGCGAATACACCGACACGTCGGGGCCGGAGGTGAGCGGCAGGGCCGGCTTCACCGGCCAGGCGGTGGCAGCCAGCCCCGCGACGCCCGCCGCTCCCAGCGCCAGCCAGGTGGCTCCCCGGTTCAGCAGACCCGGGGCGCGCTGCGGCCGGCGGCCGGCCAGCGACAGGCGCAGTTGTTCGGTGTCGAAAGGCACCTGGCGCAGTCGCACGCCGGTGGCGTCGTGGATGGCGTTGGCGATGGCCGCGGCGGCGGGCAGGGTGAGCACGCCGTCGGCGGCGAGGCGCCCATGCGCCAGTGCGTCGGCGGCCGGCGTGCCGAGGTCGGAGCGGGGCGTGCCGCCCTCCGCCGCCGGATCCTGCCAGTCGTCGAAGGCCTCGGATCGGCGGAAGAGATGGCGGGTGTCGGCCAGCAGCAGGGGGTCCGGTGCGGGGAGTTCGGGCGGGGCGGAGGTCACCGTGGCGGGATCGGCGGGGCGCAGGCTCTCGCTGTCCTGGCCGGCCACCACCCGCAGCACCTCGACCTCGCCGGTCCGAGGATGGACCGACACCTCGGCCACCCAGGCGCTCCACACGATTTCGGGCTGGCCGTCTTCGGCCGGCCGCTCCAGGCGTGCGACGGCGAAGCCGCGCCCGCGCAGGCCGCCGTCCGCGGATGGCGGCAGGGGGCCGTCGCGCCAGCCGGCGCTGTCGGCGACGCGCCGGGCCAGGGCGGCACCGGTACCGGCGGGCAGTTGGCGCAGGCGCCAGTCCAGCGGATCGGCGCCGTGCGCCGCGGCCTGTTCGAACCACAGGCTCTCCTGCGCGAAGACCTGGGCGGCGTTGAGTTCTTCGACACCCGCGCCGAGCAGCGTCGTGCCCAGGCCGGCGCCGAGGATGGGGCCGTCAGCCACCGCCGAGGCATGCGCCAGCGCCGACGCCGACGGCTGGCTGAGCAGCCGCGCCAGGCTGGGCCGGACGGCCCAGGGCGCATCGGAATGCAGGGTCGGCAACACCGTGGCAGCCGGCGCCTGGCCCGCAGCAGGCGCCACGGCAGTGCCGCCGGCGACCGGCGGGGCCGTGCGCAGCACCAGAGCGTCGGCCGGCCGGGCGACCGGCGGCAGGGCCACGGCGACCGGCCGGCCGACCGCCTGCGACAGCCACGCGGCATCGGCGGCGGCGTCGATCAGGGCCAGCGAGTGGCGGGCCGGAGCGGCGGCCAGCGCGTGGAAACGAAAACTTTGCGGCGCCAGCGACAGCAGTTGCGCCAGCTCCTGGTGCAGCACCTGCAGCAGTTCGGCGGAGCAGGGCGGCAACCACACGCCGACCCGGCCGTCGAGGCACCACACGGCGACCTGCGCGGCGGGCGCGGCGGGGTCCGGAGGCAGCTGCCAGGCGTAGTCGGCGGGCCCGGCCTCGGCAGCCCGGCGGGCGCCAGGCCCGGTGGGCGGCTGCCACACCGGCGACAGGTCGGCAGCGGCCTGGCGCGCATAGAGCGCCGAAACCGCGACCACGCCCAGGAAGTCCTGCCGCTGCACCACGGCCACCACCCCGGCCTGCGCGGCCACGGCTTCGCGGCGCGATCCGGCCAGGCGGCTGCCGAGGTGGCGCCGGCCGTCCCAGGCGGTTTGCGGCGGGCGCAGGGTCAGGCCCCACAACAGGCCCTCGGGCAGGCTTTGCACCGCCTGCGCCGGGCGATCGACCGGGAAACTCATGCGCGCACCTCCCCCGGCCGCGGGATGTCGGGCCGGCGCAGTTCGACCGCGCGCAGGGCGGCCTGCATGATTTCGACATGGGTGCCGCAACGGCACAGGTTGTGCTGCAACTCGTTGCGCAGCTGCGCCTCGGTGGCGCGGGGGTTGCGGCGCAGCAGGGCCTCGACGGTCATGATCATTCCGTTGAGGCAGTAGCCGCACTGGGCGGCCTGGCAGTCGATGAAGGCCTGCTGGGTGGTGCCCGGGTTTTCCAGCGTGCCCAGCCCCTCGAGCGTGGTCACCTGCCGGCCGACGGCGGCGCCGGCGGGAATCACGCAGGAGCGCGCCGCCACGCCGTCGATCAGCACGGTGCAGGCGCCGCATTCGCCCAGCCCGCAGCCGAACTTCGGCCCGTTGAGTTCCAGGTCGTTGCGCAGCACGTGCAGCAGCGCCGTGCGTGCGTTCGCGTCCACCCCGCAGGCGCGGCCGTTCACCGTCAGGAGCAGCGGGGAAGGGTGGTCGGAAGGCGACATCGACACAAGCAGAAACGGAGGGTGGGGGCGCAACGGTACCGCGTCGACTTCAGGCGGCGGTCTTGACCTTCGGGTCTTTCAGCGGCGCGGTGAAGACGTCGTAGCCGAAGCACCAGGACGGGTCTTCGTTGGTGCGCAGCCAGGTGTTGTCGTGCGAGATCTTCTGCACCTTGCCGGCGCGCTCGGCCCGGTTGGCCTCGTACAGCGCAAAGGCCAGCTCGTGGTTTTCGGCGCCGACCTGCTTCAGGCAACGCGCCAGCATGGCGCCGTCCTCGATGGCCATGGCCGCGCCCTGGGCCATGTGCGGCTTCATCGGGTGGCAGGCGTCGCCCAGCAGCACCAGTCGGCCGCGGCTCCACAGGGGCAGGGGATCGCGTTCCAGCAGCGACCACTTGGTCACCTCGACGGTGTTGTCGATCAGCGCCTGCACCGTCGGGTGCCAGCCCTGGAAGGTCTCGCGCATTTCTTCCTTGCTGCTCGGCAGCCAGCGGTCGTTGAGGTCCCATTTCTCGACGGGCACGCCGGTCACGTAGTACAGCTCGTCCTGCTTGCTGGTAACGAAGTAGGTCATCATGTGGCGGTCGTCGCTCCACCACTTCACGCAGGCGTCGAAGGGCAGCATGCCGGCCTTGACTTGCGGGGTGGGGAACACGGCGCGGTGGGCCAGGTAGCCGGCGTACTTGGGCAGTTCCGGGCCGAGGAGTTCTTCGCGGATGCGCGAGTTGACGCCGTCCGCGCCGATCACGATGTCGGCCTCTTCCGAGGTGCCGTCCTCGAAGTGCATCACCACCACGTCGCCACGGTCGTCCACCCGCGCCAGCGACTTGCCATAGGCCATGACGCTCTCCGGCAGGGCCTCGATCAGCAGGGCGTGGAAGTCGCCGCGATGCACGGTGAGGTAGGACGCGCCGTAGTTCTTCACCGCGTAGTCGCCCAGCGGGATCTGCGCCAGGATGTCGCCGGTTTCCCAGTGGCGGCTGTACCAGTAGTCGGGGTGCGAGCCCTGCTCGTTGAGCGCATCCTCGATGCCGATGCGGCGCAGGATCTTCATCACGTTCGGCCCGACGTGGATGCCGGCTCCGATGCGCGAGAACGAAGGCGCCTGCTCGTACACCCGGACATTGAAGCCTTCCTTGAGCAACAGGGAGGCGGTTGCCGCACCGCCGAGGCCGGCGCCGACGACGGCGATACGTGGGGACTTGGACACAGGTTTCTCCTTACGGGGATCAATGGAAAAAAGTCGATGCCGGGCGGTACGTAGCCGCCGACCCGGTGCGGATACCGCAGGAACCGTGCCGGCTCTTCGCTTTCGGGTTTTGAGTGCGTACGCTCTATATTCTTTAGATCACACCAGCACCATTCGCGTGCATTAAAACCAGAAACGCATCGTTATAGGCCTGTATACGCACGCTTTTGGGGTAAACCATGAGCTTCATGGCATTTGCCAACTGGCCCGCTTGTTGCAAGAATAAAGCGCACACACTCCGTTTTGATCGAGCGTAAACCCTCTTCAATCCGCAGACGCCTCATGACACAGACTGCCAACAGGAGCCCCCCATGTCCGTTAGCGATTTCGATCTGATCAGTGCCTGGAAACGTGTTCTCTCGCTGTCCAGGCTGGAACGCGGCCATGTGGTGACCATCCTCACCGGCGCCGACACGCATCCGCAGACCCTGCGCTGCGCCATCACCGCCTGCGCGGACCTCGGCGCGCGCCTCAACCGGCTCGACCTGCTGCCGGTGAACGGCGAAAAATCGCTCAGCCGCGATTCGCTCGCCTACCTCGGCACCACGCCGCTCACCGACAACCCCGCGGCCATCGCCGCGCTGAAGGCCAGCGACCTGGTGCTGGACCTGATGACCCTGCTGTTCTCGCCCGAGCAGCACGAGATCCTGGCGGGCGGCACCAAAATCCTGCTGGCGGTGGAGCCGCCGGAAGTGCTGGTGCGCCTGACGCCGACCGAGGAAGACCAGGCCCGCGTCACCGCCGCGTCGCAGCTGATCCAGGCGGCCAGGGAGATGCGCATCACCTCGAAGGCCGGCACCGACCTGCGCGCCACGCTGGGCGATTTCCCGGCCATCCGCGAATACGGATTCGTCGACGAGCCGGGCCGCTGGGACCACTGGCCCAGCGGCTTCGTGCTCACCTGGCCCAACGAAGGCAAGAGCAACGGAAAGATCGTGCTGGATCGCGGCGACATCCTGCTGCCGATGAAGGAGTACGTCACCGAGCCGATCGAGCTGACCATCCGCGACGGTTTCGTGCGCAGCATCGAGGGCGGCCTGCAGGCCGACATCCTCAAGGAATACATGGCGTCCTACGAAGACCCGGAGGCCTACGCGGTGTCGCACCTGGGCTGGGGCCTGCAGCCGCGCGCCAGCTGGGCGATGCTCGGCCAGTACAACAAGGAAACCCACATCGGCATGGATGCCCGCGCCTTCGAGGGCAACTTCCTCTGGTCGATGGGGCCCAACAACGAAGCCGGCGGCAGCCGCACCACCGCCTGCCACATCGACATCCCTATGCGCCACTGCACGGTGGAACTCGACGGCAAGGCCACCGTCATCGACGGCGTGGTGCAGGACGCGGCCGGGCTGGCGCATGCCGCCCGCCGGAAGGTCCTCGGGACATGAGCGCCCGGCGCCTCCACCGGCCGGTTCCGCGCCAGGCCGACCGTCCGGCATGAACACCACCACCGCCGCCTGACCGAACCGATGACCCCCGTGCTGCCCCAGGTCCGGCACCAGCAGTTGCTGGCCCGCCCGGACACCTTGCTTGTCGTGCGGACCGCCGCCGTGCCGCCACGGCCCGCACCGGGCCAGCCCGGCACGGCATCCGACTACGCGCAGCCGACGCCGGAGATCTTCATCGCCGTTTCGGCCACGGACGAAGCGCCGGGCTGGGGGGCCGCCGCCTTCAACGGCCACGTCGACCTGGGCACCGGCATCCGCACCTCGCTGGCGCAGATCGTCGCGGAAGAACTGGAGGTGCCGTTCACGAGCGTGGAGATGGTGCTGGGCCACACCGGCTCCGCCCCCAACCAGGGGCCGACCATCGCCAGCGCGAGCCTGCAGATATCCGCGGTGCCGCTGCGCCGCGCCGCCGCGCAGGCCCGCGAGCACCTGATCGGCCTGGCCGCGCAGCGCTGGCAGGTCGATCCGTCGACTTTGCGGGCGCAGGATGGCGAGGTGCTTTTCAGGGGCGCGGGCGACACGCGCCGGCTCGGCTTCGGCGAGCTGCTGCGCGGCCTGGCGGTTCGGCTGCCGCTGGTCACCTCCGACCAGGAAGTGGCGCTGAAACCGGCGCAGGACTACCGCGTGGTCGGCCGGGGCGCCGCACGGGTGGACATCCCGGCCAAGGCGGTCGGGCAGCTGACTTTCGTGCACGACGTGCGCGTGCCCGGCATGCTGCACGGCCGGGTGATCCGCCCGCCGCATCCGGGGCGCGACGGCGGCGACTTCATCGGCCGTTGCCTGGTCGGCGTGGACGAGGCATCCGTCGCACATCTTCCCGGCAACCCGCGGGTCGTCGTCCAGGGCGATTTCGTCGGCGTGGTCGCCGACCGCGAAGAGCAGGCCATCGCGGCGATGCGCGCGCTGAAGGTGCGCTGGAGGGACGACATCCCCGACGCGCCCGCGCTGGGCGATATCGCCGCCGCGCTGCGGTCCCATCCGTCGGTGCCGCGCCTGCTGGTGGACCGGGGCGACATGGCCGCCGCGCAGTCGCAGGCGAGCGTGCGGCTGCAGCGCAGCTATGTGTGGCCTTACCAGATGCATGCGTCCATCGGCCCTTCGTGCGCGGTGGCCGGCCTGGTCGACGGCCGGCTCACCGTCTGGGCCGGCACGCAGAACCCGCACATGCTGCGCACCGACCTCGACCGGCTGCTGCAGATCGGCGAGGACCGGATCGAGATCGTCCGCTACGAGGCGGCCGGCTGCTACGGCCGCAACTGCGCGGACGATGTCTGCGCCGACGCCGCCCTGCTGGCCATGGCGGTGGGAGCGCCGGTACGGGTGCAGCTGACCCGCGAACAGGAACACCAGTGGGAGCCCAAGGGCTGCGGCCAGCTGGTCGAGGTAGACGCCGCGATGGACGCCGACGGCGGCCTGCTGGCCTACGACTTCGCCGTGCGCTACCCGTCCAACGACGCGCCGCTGCTGGCCTCCCTGCTCACCGGCCGCATCCCCGGCCAGCCGCGCACGCTGGAAATGGGTGACCGCACCGCCGCGCCGCCGTACGGCTATCGAAACCAGCACATCGTCTGCCACGACATGGCGCCGCTGGTGCGCTCTTCGTGGCTGCGCGGTGTGTCGGCACTGCCCAACTCCTTTGCGCACGATTGCATGATCGACGAGCTGGCCGAGGCCGCCGGCGCCGACGCGGTCGAGTTCCGGGTGCGCCACCTCGACGACGACCGCGCCATCGACCTGATCCACGCCACCGCCGGGCGCGCGGGTTGGCGCAAGTCGTCGGCCGGCAGCCGCGGCCGCCCCGACGCGGACGGCCTGCTGCGCGGGCGCGGCGTGGCCTACGCGCGCTATGTGCACAGCCGCTTCCCGGGTTTCGGCGCGGCGTGGGCGGCCTGGGTGGTCGACCTGACGGTGGACCCCCGCAGCGGCAGCGTCCGCGTCGATCGGCTCGTCGTCGGCCAGGACACCGGCCTGGTCGTCAACCCGGAAGGCGTGCGCCACCAGATCCACGGCAACGTCATCCAGACGCTCAGCCGGACGCTGATGGAGTCGGTGGCCTTCGACCGCCGAGGCGTCACCAGTCGGGAGTGGGGCGCCTACCCGATCGCCGGTTTTCGCGAGGTGCCGCCGATCGAGGTGGTGCTGATGTCGCGGCAGGACTGTCCGCCCATGGGCGGCGGCGAATCGGCTTCGGTGCCCGGGCCGGCCGCTATCGCCAACGCGTTGTTCGACGCCACCGGCAAGCGATTCCACGAGGCTCCGTTCACGCCCGAGCGGGTGCGCGCAATGCTGGAGCCGAGGACATGAGCGCCCTGCAACCCGGCGCGCCGGTGGGCGCCGAGGCCGCGCCCTACCGCTTCTCCGACCAGATCGGCCACCTGCTGCGGCGGGCCTATCAAAAACACACCGCGCATTTCCAGGCGTTCATTCCCGATTCGCAGCTCACGGCCGGACAGTTCGTCGCCCTGTGCTGCATCCGCGACCACCATGGCGCGTCGCTGGCCGACATCGTCAAGGCGACGGTCATCGACCAGGCGACCATCCGCGGCGTGGTGGACCGGCTGAAACAGCGCGGGCTGGTGGCCGTGGAGCACGACAGCGCAGACCGCCGCAAGATCGCCATCCGCCTGACGCCCGAGGGCTCGGCCCTGGTGAGCGCCATGGAGCCGTTCGCCCTGCAGATCACCGAAAGCACCTACGGCGCGCTGAACCCCGGCGAGCGTTTCGCCTTGCAGTTCCTGTTGCAGAAGATGCTGGGTGGTGCGCAGGCCTGAGATGAGTACGTCGGCAGGTGACCGGCCTACATCGATTTTCAAACCCATCTCACAGGGCCGAAGGCAGGCCGGTTCGACAGTGAGTCTTTTATGGACAAGCCGCCGACGAACCGCTCGGCGCCCTGGCGCAAGCCAGGTCAACACCGATGCCAAAGGAGCATGAGATGGGAACCTCGACGGGAGATGGAAGCCGCCCGATGACGGACGGCGCCACCGACAACATCGGTGCCGGCAGCAGTTTCAACCCGAGCGGAAACGACGGCCCCGCGCCGAAAGAACGTGCGGGCGAGAAACGCTCCGACGCCGAATCGGTGGAAAAGGATGGCTCTGCGCCGTTTGGCCTGACCGAGGACGCCGACAAGGTCGCCCCTGAGCACCGGCGCGAGAAGCCGTCCGACCGCGACCGCTGATCGATCGGCGCGCCCCGCGCGCGCGGTCCGTCGGGTGACGGCAGCAGACCTCAGAAACTGGCCCGCGCCGTCACGCTGACGTTGCGTGGCTCGCCGAAGAAGTTGCTGCGCCCGGTGGTGTACACGCGCTGCCAGTAGATCTTGTCCGTCAAGTTGTTGACATTGAGCGCCACCGACCAGCGCGGGTTCAGGCGGTAGCTGATGGACGCATTGACGATGCCGAATCCCGGCCGCCGGGTGTTGGAGACAGCATTCCCGCCGCTGGCGCTGCCGTAGGCGTTGACCCCCGCACCGATGCTCAGGCCTTGCAGCAGGCCATCGTCGAAGCGGTACTGCGACCAGAACTTGACACTGTGATGCGGCGTGAGGGCGTTGAGCGGCAGGCCGCCGCTGCTGGCGTCGCGAACATAGCGATTGCGGTTGTACGCGTAGCCGCTGTAGACGTTCCAACGCGGCGCGATGCGTCCCGAGGCTTCCAGCTCGACGCCTTCGCTCTCCACTTCGCCCTGTGCCACGAAAAAGCCGGTGTTGACCGGGTCGGCCTGCGCGCGGTTCGCCTCGCGGATGCGGTATACCGCCGCATTGGTGCTCAGCCTGCGGTTGATGAACTCGCCCTTCACCCCGACCTCGGTCTGCTTGCCCACGATCGGGTCGATCACGCCGCCGCCGAAGGACAGCTGGGTCTGCGGAGTGAAGGCGTCGCTGTAGCTGGCATAGGCGGATACCTGGGGCGTCAGCGCGTAGGTCAGGCCGGCATAGGGGCTGACCTTGCGGTTCACTTCGCTGGTGGTCCAGGCGCCGGTGGCGGGCAGCAGGGAGCGGCTTTGGGTGTCGTACCAGCTGACGCGGGCGCCGGCGACCAGCGTGAGCGGGTCGGTCAGGCGAAAGCGCGTTTGCCCGTACAGGCCGTATTGCGAGCTTTCGGATTCCGAGCGTGCCGTGGCCGGCCGGTCGGGGTAGGGCACGGCGGAATGGTCGGGCGCATAGACGTCCTGCACCGCGTAGTTGGCGTACCGGCCCGAGGTGGTGGCCGTGGTGTTGCGCCGCCAGTCGGCTCCCACCACCACGTCGTGCCGGCGGCCCAGCGCCTGGAAGCTGCCGGTGAGGTTGGCGTCCACCACGTTCTGTTCGATCTTCGACTGGTTGAACCACAGCATCAGGCTGGTCCGGCCGTTGGTCGGCGTGACCTGGCCGCTGGGCAGGTAGAGGTAGTTGGTGGTCTGGTCGTTGCGATAGCCGCTCCAGTGCAGGCGGGCGCGCCAGTCGCCGTCGAAGCGGTGGGTGAGTTCTGCGAACAGGTATTTTTCGTCCTGCACCGAACGGTTCCAGTCGGCGCCCAGCCAGGTGGAGCGCGGAACATCCAGCAAGGCGCCGGTGGTGTACGAGGGCAGGCCGCCGGTCAGCCAGCCGTCCACTTTCTGGGCATGCGCGCCCACCAGCAGGCTGGTGGAGGGCGCCAGCTTGAAGTCGAGCGAGCCGGCGATGGCATAGCGGTCGCGCTGCGCGCCGCTCTGGTAGGTGCCGCCTTCCTGTCTGGCGGCCGAAAGCCGGCCGAGCACCGTGCCGGCCTGGTTCAGCGGTCCGGTGATGTCGGCTTCCACCCGCTTCGTCGACCACGAACCGGCCTGCACCGCCGCCTTGGCCTGGAAGGTATCCAGCGGGCGCTTGCGCACCAGGTTCACCGCGCCGCCCGAGCTGGAGACACCGCTGAACAGGGCGGACGGGCCGCGCAGCAGCTCGACCCGGTCGAACAGCACCGAGTCCCAGGCCGCGGCGGTGCCGGGCGCGGGCACGCCGTCGATCAGGTAGTTGTTGATGGTGAAGCCACGCGACGAATACGCGGCGGTTTCGCTGTCGAAGCGCTCGGAGACGTAGCCGATGGTCTGCTCCAGCACGTCTTCCACGTTGCGCATGTTCTGGTCTTCCATGCGCTGCTGGGTGACCACGGTGATGGACTGCGGAATCTCGCGCAGGTCCGCGGCCATCTTGCCGACGGTGGCCTGCGTGCTGTTGTAGCGCTCGGTGCCTTCGGTCGCGGCGCGGTCGTGCTGCGCGTTCACGGTGACGGGCGACAACACCTGGCACGCGGCCGGCGGGACGTCGGTCGTGCCGGCGGGCCCGGACGATTGGGCACGTGCGGCGCAAGCCGCGAGCAGGGCGATGGAGGCGAGCGCGACGGGCGAGACGGACAAGGAAGAACGGGGCATCGGTTGCAGCTTCGAGGGAGACGGTTGAGACATCGATCCCCCCCGCCACCATGGCCGAGCCCCGCCGACATGCCCACGGGCACGCGCAGCCGACCGCTGAGTGCGGAGTCCGGCCGTAGCGAAGAAGGGGGATGGCTGGCGCCGAATGAGTTCCGGGGGTCCGGTCGGCGCGGGCTGGCGTCACGGACATTTCCGTAACAAGAATCATTAATTCTACACAAATGTCACGTTTGCACCATAAGCATGGCGTTGTGTAACAGGCTCATGAAGAAAAAGGCGGCCGAAAACTTCGTCCCTTGTCGGCTTTCACTATCGGCTGACCGCCCGTGGGCGCGATATCAGCTGCGGATGTCTTCGCCGTGCCTGCGCCAGAAATCGGCGTCGGGCATGGGGCCCGAGCCTGCCGCGGCGTTGTCGGCCATGTGTTCGGCCCGGCTGGTGCCGGGAATGGCACAGGTCACCGCCGGATGGCCCAGCACGAACTTCAGCAACACCTGCGCCCAGCTGGTGCAGCCGATGTCGGCGGCCCAGCCCGGCAACGGCCGGTCGCGCAGGCGGCGCAGCAGGCCGCCACCGCCGAAGGGCTGGTTGACGATGACCGCCACGCCGCGCTCGGCCGCCAGCGGCAGCAGTCTTTTTTCAACCTCGCGGTCGTCGGCGGCGTAGTTGATCTGCAGGAAATCCAGCCGCTCGGCGCGCATCACCGCTTCCACCTCGGCGAACGCAGAAGCGGTGTAGTGGGTGATGCCGATGTAGCGGATGCGGCCCTGCGCCTTCCAGTCGCGCAGGGTGGCCAGCTGGGTGCGCCAATCCACCAGGTTGTGGATCTGCATCAGGTCGATGCGCGCGGCCCGCAGGTGCGCGAACGATTGCTCCATCTGCGCGATGCCGGCTTCGCGCCCGCGGGTCCAGACCTTGGTCGCCAGGAACACGTCGCTGCGGTCGGCGGACGCGGCCAGCACCTCGCCGGTGCTCTGCTCGGCGCGGCCGTACATGGGCGAGCTGTCGATGACCGAGCCGCCAGCCGCCCGCAGCGCCGCGATCACGCCCGGCAGGCGCTGGTAGCCGGCACTGGCCGGGGTGTGATCGAAGCCCTGCCAGGTGCCGCAGCCGATCACCGGCAAGGCCTCCCGCGTGGAGGGGATCGGGCGTGACTGCATGGTGCGTACCGATGGCGTGGACTGCGATCGTGCCGCGACCGGCAGGCCGGCCAGCCAGCCGCCGGCCGACAGGGCGAGCCCGCCACGCAGCAGGCGCGAGCGGGTGGAAGACGTGGGGCGGGCGACGGGCATCTTCGGGCCGGGCGCTACCGCGCGGTGAGATCGCGCAGTGCCAATTCGACGGTCGGAAAGCGAAAGACATAGCCGGCGGCCGACGCGGCCTGCGGCACGACGTTTTCGCCGTCCAGCAGGAGGCCGGCCATTTCGCCGCCTGCCAGGCGCAGCAGCGGCGCCGGCACGCGCAGGTAGACCCGGCGCCGGTAGCACGCGGCCAGCGCCCGGGTGAAACCGGCCTGCGTGGGTGTCTCCGGCGCGGTCGCGTTGACCGGCCCCGACAGCGCGGGTTGCGCGAGCGCGAAACGGATCAGCCCGACGACGTCCTCGAGGTGGATCCAGGGCGCCGGCTGCCGGCCGCTGCCCAGCACCGCGCCCAGGCCCATCCGGGCGCTCAGCGCCAGCATCGGAAAGGCGCCGTCGCCACGCCCCATCACCACGCCGAAGCGCAGCGGCACGACCCGCACGCCGAGCGCTTGCGCCCGCAGGGCTTCTCGTTCGACCGCCACGCAGAGGTCGGAGGCGAACTGGCCGGGGCGGGGCGGGCTGCCCTCGGTGCGCGGCGGATGGGCGGCATCGCCGCCGTCGCCGTAGTAGCCGACCGCAGACGCACCGACCAGCACCGCCGGCTTGCGCTCCAGCCGCTGCATCAATGCGATCACGGCCGCCGTGACCTGGACCCGGCTGTCGAGCAGCACCTTGCGGCGGGCGGCCGTCCAGGGCGGCCCCAGCACGCGGGCGCCCGCCAGGTTGACCACCGCGTCGATGCGGGTGTCAGCCGGGAGGGCGTCGAGACGGTCGACGACCGTGACCGCTTCGCCGAACCGGGCGCGGGCCCTGGACACGTCGCGCGACAGCACGATCAGGGCCGCGCCGTCCTGCAGGAGCCGGGCGACCAGCGCGCGGCCCACGAAACCGGTGGCACCGGTGATCAGCACCTGCGACGGCCGGGCGCCGGCGGCGGCGGGGATGATTGCCGAGTCCAGCGGCGGCGGATGAACGGCGGGGTTCATTCCGTCTCCGTTTCGCTGACGGCGGCGGCCGCGGCGGCCTGGGTCCGGGCACTGGATTCGATCACCCGGCGGCCGACTTCCTGCGTCGACGGCAGACGCCGCGGCGGGCCGTCGCCCTCGCGTTCGTCCTGCGCCAGGGCGCGGGTGATCTCGTCCAGGACGCGCTGCGTGGTCGCCAGGTCTTCCGCCGACACGTTGCGCACGCTGATCGCGTTGACCTCCTCGGCCAGCGGCACCAGCTTGCCCTCGAGTTCGCGGCCGACCGCGGTGAGGTAGATGTGCACCTTCTTGTTGTTGCCGGGCAGGTGCTTGCGCTCGACATAGCCGAGCGTGGCCAGGGCCTTGAGGGCGCTGAAGGTGGTCGGCTCGGAGATTCCCGCCGCCTCGCTCAGTTCGCGCTGGGTGATGCCGGGGCGCGACCAGAGCACCCGCAGGATCGACCAGTGGCCGTACGACACGGAGTGCTCGTTGAGCCGCATCTGCAACGCGCGGATGTAGGCACGCGCGGTGTTCTTGATGACATGGGCCAGGCGCTCCTCGAAAGGGTTCGCATAGATCTCTGGGGGAGCGATCAGGGGTTCTTTCATCCGTCCGGACCTTTGGAAAAGGAGCTTGTCTCGATGGTGGCGCGGCATCGGCGTGGCGTGCCGCGGAAGCGATCCGAGTCTAAGGGGAACGGCAGCACCAGCGAGTGAGGCGAAAAGCTAACTTAGACATCAAATATTGCTTGACTCCCCGCACGGCGGACCTAAGATTGCGCCATGTTTGATATCTAAGTTTAGGACTTGAAAAGCATGTACGACCCGTTTGTGACCGACCGCCTGATCGACCAATGGCTGATGGAAGACATCGGCATCTGCGACCTGACCGCGCAGTCGATGATCGAAAAGAACGAGCAAGGCTCGTTCAACATGAATGCACGCGAGCCGATGCTCATCGCCGGCGTGGAGGTCGCCGCAAGTGTCTTCAGGCGCTACGACCCGACGCTGGAAGTCGTCGTCAAGGTGGCCGACGGCGACCAGGTGCAGAAGGGCGCGGTGCTGGTGGAAATCAAGGGCTCGGCGCGCAGCGTGCTGACCGCCGAGCGCACCGCGCTCAACATCATGCAGCGCCTGTGCGCCATCGCCAACGAGACCGCCCGCTACGTGAAAGCCATCGAGGGCACCAAGGCCCGCCTGATCGACAGCCGCAAGACCACGCCCGGCCTGCGCGCCCTCGAGAAGCACGCGGTGACCTGCGGCGGCGGCCTCAACCACCGCTTGGCGCTCGACAGCGGCGTGATGATCAAGGACAACCACATCGCCGTCTGTGGCAGCATCGCAGCCGCCGTCGAGCGCGCCCGGCGCGCCCTGCCGGTGCTGACCAAGCTGGAAGTCGAATGCGACCGGCTGGACCAGGTCGGCGAGGCCCTGGCGGCCGGCGTCGACGTGATCATGCTGGACAACATGTCGGTGGCCGACATGAAGACGGCGGTGGCGCTGGTCGCCGGCCGCACCAAGGTCGAGGCCTCCGGCGGCATCCGCCTGGAAACCATCCGCCCCATCGCCGAGACCGGCGTGGACTACATCTCCACCAGCCGCATCACCCAGGGCGCGATCGGCGTGGACATCGGCCTGGACGAGGCGGCCTGACGCCATGGCCGGCGGAATATTCTTCCTGGTCGTCGGCCCCAGCGGTGCCGGCAAGGACTCCCTGATGGACGGCGCCCGGCTCGCGCTGGGTCCGACCGGACGCTACGTCTTCGCCCGCCGCACCATCACGCGGCCCCACGACGCCCCGGGCGAGGACCACGAGGCGACGACGCCCGAGGTTTTCGAGCGACGGGAGAACGCCGGCCAATTCCTGTCGACCTGGAAAGCCCACGGCCTGTCCTACGGCTTGCCGATCGCCCTGCTGGACGAACTCGAGGCGGGCCGCGACGTCATCGCCAACGGCTCGCGCGCGGTGATACCGGACCTGGCGCGGCGCGTGCCGCGCTTCGTGGTGGTCGAGGTCACCGCACCTGCCGAGGTGCTGGAGGCGCGCATCGCCGGCCGGGGCCGCGAAAGCGGTGACGCGGTGCGGGCGCGCCTGGCCCGCCGGGGCGAACCGATACCCGCCGACGTCACCGCGCTGTCGGTGGACAACGGCTCGACGCTGGCCGAGGGCATCGACCGCTTCGTCGAGGCGGTCGCCTCCTGCCACGGCGGCCTGCACGCCCGTCGCCTGCCGGTTTCGGCCGGGGCCGACCGGGTCGTATACGTCGGCGCCGCACACGCCGGCTTGCTGGAGGCCGGCCGCGTCGAGGTGTCGGCCGAGGGCACCGGCCGGGTGCGCGCCCGCGTGCACCTCGCCTTGCAGCCCGGCCTGCTGGCGGACAACGAGATCGGCCTGACGGCCGAAACCTTCGACGAACTGGGCGCAGCCGAAGGGCGGGCGGTCGTCGTGCGCGCGATTCCCCCGCCCCGTTCCCGGGAGCTGCTCAAGCGCAAGATCCAGGGCGAGGCGCTGGACGAAAGCCAGTACCGGCAGGTGCTGCGCGAGATCGTCGACGGCCGGTACACCGAGAGCGAACTCACCGCCTTCCTGGTGGCGGCATCGCTCAGCCTGACCGACCAGGAAGTGCTGGCGCTGGCGCGCGCCCGCTCCGGCCTGTCGCCGGTCATCGCCTGGGACGCGCCCATGGTGGTCGACAAACATTCGCTCGGCGGCGTGCCGGGCAACCGGCTCAGCCCCATCGTCGTGCCGCTGATCGCGGCGCACGGCCTGCTGATGCCCAAGACATCGTCCCGGGCCATCACGTCGGCCGCCGGCACCGCCGACGTCATGGAGGTGGCGGCCGCCGTCGACCTGGATGCACGGCAGGTCAGGCAATGCGTCGGGCAGGCGCGGGCCTGCATCGTCTGGAACGGCCGCCTCAACCACTCGGTGCTGGACGACGCGATGAACGCCATCACCCGGCCGCTCGGCCTGAATTCCGCGCGCTGGTCGGTCGCCTCGATCCTGTCTAAGAAGAAGACGGCCGGCGCCACCCATGTGGTGGTCGACCTCCCCTACGGCCCGCGCACCAAGCTGGCGACGCGGCAGGAGGCGCTGGCGCTGGCGGCGCTTTTCGAAACCACCGGCCACGGCATCGGGCTGCAGGTGCGGGCACTGGTCACCGACGGCAGCATGCCCATCGGGCGCGGCATCGGCCCGGCGCTGGAGTGGCGCGATGTCGGGCGGGTGCTCGACAACGATTCGGCCCAACCCGCCGACCTGCGCGAGAAAGCCCTGCTGTTCGCCGCGAACATCCTGGCCTGGGACCCGGCTGTCGGCTCGGTCGAAGCCGGCCTGCAAACGGCGCGCCGGCTGCTGGCCTCGGGCGACGCGCGCCGGGCGCTCGAAAAAATGATCGACGCGCAGGGCCGACGCGCGGTGCCGGCATCCGTCAGCGATGTCACCCACACGGTCTGCGCCGCCGTGGCGGGCCGGGTATCGGCCATCGACGGCTGGACCATCGCCGGCATCGCCCGTGCCGCCGGCGCCCCGCAGAGCAAGGGCGCCGGCATCGATCTGCTGTGCAGCGTCGGCGACGCGGTGCAGGTGGGCGACCCGCTGTACCGGGTTCACGCTGCGGATGCCGCGCACCTCAGCGTGGCGCTCGGCCGGCGTCAGCCGGGCTTCGACATCGAGCCGCTGGCCGCGGCGCGGGCCGATGCTGCGGCGGGCGTGGCATCGGACGAGCGCTCCTTGCTCAGGGCATGAGCCGAGCCGGACCGGAGACCTGATCGATGGAATTTCAGTTTCACGGGGACACACGTCTGAAATATGAAGCGGGTGCACGATCGTTCAAGCGATCTAACGGCCCTGGCGGCACCTGCATCGTGCGAATGAATACCAGCATGGGGCACCCTGAACCATGCCAATGCCAGCTGCCGCTCTTGAAGATATTGCCGGGTGCATTTCTTTCAGAGTCGGCAGTCGACATTAGTGCACGTCGAGGCATTGCACGGGTTTAGTCTCCTTGTTGAATTAATTTTTCGTTGCTCTCCGATAATCTCGCCGCAGTTGATGCGGCGGGATTATCTGCGTTTATTTGATAATCTAAATTATGGCATAGGCGGATTTATCAGGTAAAGCTTCCGCAATCGGCAAAAGGTGGCACACGATTTGCAAAGCGTGTTTATCTTCAACTGAAAGCGGCATTTTCATGAGCTTCCCTCAATATCAGGCGTGCACCAAAATACTGCTGGCCGCCGCGCTCTGCGTCGCAGCTGTCCCCTCCAACGCACAAGGACCGCAGGCAGCGGCAGCACCGGGTATCCCGGTCGCCTTTCCGACCAAGCTGGTGGATATCACCGTGCCGTATGCCGCCGGGGGCGGCGTCGATATCCTGGCGCGGCTGATCGCCTCGCAACTCACCGCACAAGGCCATTCGGTGGTGGTGGAAAACCGCGCCGGTGCCGGTGGAACCCTGGCTGCACGTTATGTGACCACACGCCCCAAAGACGGTCATTCGCTTCTGATGATGAACGACGCCTATTCCCTGGCGCCCGCGATCTACAAGGGGCTGCCTTACGACCCCAGGAAAGATCTGGAAGCGGTGGTGAGCGTGGCGTCGGCTCCCATGTTGGTGCTGGTGCCGGGTAATTCCAGCTTCAAGTCGCTGGCCGATATCGTCGCCGCGGGCACCAGGCCCGGCGCCACACTGGCATATGCGTCCTGCGGCGCCGGCACCGACCCGCACCTGGCCGGGGAAATGCTGAACCTGGCCTTCAAGATGGAAGCGACGCATGTACCCTACAAAGGGTGCGCGCCGGCCATGGTGGATGTTTTGGGGGGGCAGGTGGATTATGGTGTCATTACCATTTCCGGCGCGCTCCCTTATCTGGCGTCCGGAAAGATGCGCGCCCTGGCTATTACCTCCAGAGAGCGCTCCAAAGCTGCGCCCGGCGTGCCCACGGTGGCAGAAAGCGGCGCACCGGGTTACGAGCTGAGCCAGTGGCAGGGCCTGGCAGTGCCCGCCGGCACCCCCGAGGAAACCAAGCAGGCCATTTACCGCATCGTGTCCGGCATTATCAAGACCGACAACATGCAGAAGAAACTCTTCGAGCTGGGTTATACACCGCTCAATGAAAACCCGGCCGAGTTCCAGAAGACGGTGAATAACGATATTCAACGATTTGCCGAACTCTCCAAGAAAATCGGCCTGAAAGCCGACTGACGGGCAAACCGGGAATATCAGGATCTATTCACATGAAAATTAATAAAATCGCATCGGCCGCCATCGCCATATGCGCCTGCAACTGCGTCGGCACCGGCGCCATGGCTCAATCATCGGTCACCTTGTTCGGCGTGGTAGATACCGGCATTGCCTATATCAAGACCGATAACGGCCATGCTACCAGCCTGATCAACAGTGCCAATACCGCCAGTCGCCTGGGATTCCGCGGTACGGAAGATCTCGGAGGCGGGCTGTCCGCCAGTTTCTGGCTAGAAGGCGCATTGAATAACGACGTCGGCGGGGGCGCGTCGCAAACCAGCGGATTCGATTTCGCGCGGCGTGCCACAGTGAGTCTTTCAGGTCCTTTCGGGGAAATTCGGCTGGGCCGGGATAATACGCCGACCTATCTGGTGACAGGCTCGGCCGAGCCCTGGCTGGGCCGGGGCCTGGGTTCGTTTGAGCTGTATGGCGTATCGACTGCCGGCGCCACCGGAATCGGCAGCATTCTGCGGGTGGGTAATTCGGTCGGTTATTTTCTGCCGGCGAAACTCGGCGGACTCTACGGCAGCGTGCAATATGCCTTCGGCGAGCGCAACTCCAACACCACGCCCACCACGCCCGTCGCGTCGGCCGGCGGCATCAGTAACTCGGTCGCCACGGCAGAAACCAACAAGACCGGCAATTACATGGGCGCGCGTGTCGGGTACCAGTCCGGCCCGCTGGATATCAAGGCGGCCTACGGTGTATATACCGACGCGGTGCGCAGTGTCGGCACGAGTTTCTTCGCGGACGATTACAAGATCGGCAACCTCGCCGCCTCATACAACTTCGGCGTGGTCAAACCCATGCTGCTGATCCAGAACGAGAAGATCGACGGCCGGGGCGGCGTCGCGGCGATGGAAATGAACAGTTACTCGGTGGGCGCCACCGCGACCGTCGGCGCGGGCGTGCTGCGGGCCGCCGTCACCCGCTACGACCGCAGGAACAGCGGCAACGATGCCAACAAGTTCGCCGTCGGTTATGTCTACAGCCTGTCCAAGCGCACCTCGCTGTACGCGGATCTTTCCCGCATCGCCAACCAGGGTGCGGCGGTGTACAGCCACACGGCGATCGGCGGTGCGACGCTGCCGGCCGCCACGCCCGGCGGCAATGTGTCGGGCGTGGCGCTGGGCGTGACACACGCCTTCTGAGCCCGGCGCGGGCCGCCTTCGCAAATCGCGCGGTGGCGCTGCTCCGGCAGGTTGCCGGCAAGCGACTAACGCATCGGGTTCAGCGCCTCGAAAACCGCGTCGTAGCGCCCCTCGCGCTCCGCCGCCCGCAGGAACATCACGCGCTTCACCGTGATTTCCTCCGGGGTCGGCTGCTGCGCGAACAGGCCGATCACTTCGTCGATGAACGCCTGCAATTCCATGCTGTTGGGGTCGGTCGCGTGGCCCGGCATCAGGTCGGTCTGCACGGCGGGCGGGGCCAGTTCGATGACCTCGATGCCGTCTTTCTTCAATTGCGCCCGCAGGGTTTGCGACCACGAATGCACGGCCGCCTTGGTGGCGCAGTACGACGGTGTCTTCACCATCGGCACGAAGGCCAGCCCCGAGGACACGGTGACGACCGCCGCGTCGGCCGCCCGCCGCAGGTGCGGCAGCAGGGCGGCGGTGAGCCGCATGGGCGCCAGCAGGTTGGTGGTGACGGTGCGTTCGGCGGTGGCCAGCCAGTCGTCCCCGGACAGATCCTCGGCGAACATGATGCCGGCGTTGTTCACGACGACGTTCAGGCCGGGGTGCTCGGCCGTCACCGTGGCGGCGAAGGCGGCGATGGCGGAGGCGTCTTCCACGTCCACGACGTAGCCGGCCATGCCGGGATGCGCGGCGAGCAGTTCGTCGATGAGCGCCTGGCGGCGGCCCACCACGACGACGCGGTTGCCGGCGGCGTGCCAGCGTTCGGCCAGGGCGCGGCCGATGCCCGAGGTGGCGCCGGTGATCAGGATGGTGTTGCCGGTGGTTTTCATGGTGCGTTCCTTTTGCGGTGATGACGTCTGAAAGCGTGGCCAGAGACTACGTCGGCCGGCACGCCCGGCCTTGCCTGCAGGTTTGCTTCTCTTGCCAATTCGTCTCATGTCCGGAGCGGATGGCGGGCGGCCGCAGCACAATGCGCCGATGCAGTCACCGGCCCTTCCGCTCGACGAGATCCATGCCTGGGCGCGCAGCCGCGCCGATGCCGACGGGCTGGTCCGCACCGCCGTTCCCGGCCTGGGCCTGATGTGCCTCGAGCATCCCGGACCCAAGCTCCGGGTCGTCTATCGGCCGCTGGTCTGCCTGGTGCTGCAGGGGCGCAAGCAGCTGCTGGTCGGACGGCAGGAAGCCGTTTGCGGTGCGGGCCAGGCGCTGATCGTCAGCGCGGACATGCCGGTCACCGGCCAGGTGATCGAAGCCAGCGCGGCGGTGCCCTACCTCGCGCTGGCGGTCGAACTGGACATGGCCGCGCTGAGCGAACAGGCCGCGCAGCTCGGCGGCACGCCGCCGTCGGACCGGGCTGCACGGACCCTGTTGGTCCAGCCGACCGATGCCGCCGTGCTCGATTGCGGCCGACGGCTTCTGCAATTGATCGAAAGGCCCGAGGCGATCGCATTCCTGCACGCCGGCTTGCTGCGCGAAATGCAGTACTGGTTGCTCACAGGCCCCAACGGCGATGCCCTGCGCGCGGTGGCGAACGCCAGCAGCAGCGCCAGCCGCATGACGCCGGCGGTGGCCTTGCTGCAATCGCAATTCCGCGAGGCACTCACCGTCGACCGGCTGGCCGATGCCGCCGCCATGAGCCGCGCGGCCTTCCACCGGCATTTCAAGGCGGTGACTTCGCTCACGCCGGTGCAGTACCAGAAGCGCCTGCGGCTGATCGAGGCCCGCCGGCTGCTGCGGCACGAGGCGGCATCCGCCACGCGCGCCGCCTACGAGGTGGGCTATGAAAGCGTGCCGCAGTTCACGCGCGATTACAGCGGCATGTTCGGTATCACCCCGGGGCGGGACCGGAGCGGGGTCAACTGAGATCCGTGTTTGTCGAGCGTCATCCGGGCAGGTTCAAGCAACACACTCGAGTGGCACGCCCGTCCACCTGATCGAGAACCAGCGGCCTGTGACAG
>Ga0308164_10000806_pt1 | contig 43003 bp, 24 predicted proteins | sample PhyTR2_FD_201031 | JGI IMG/M metagenome (GOLD analysis project Ga0308164, IMG submission 201031) | Phyllosphere microbial communities from UC Gill Tract Community Farm, Albany, California, United States - DLSLT.R2 | ecosystem: Host-associated > Plants > Phyllosphere > Unclassified | place: USA...
ACGACCTGGCCGTCAAGACGCGCGCGGCGAGCGGTCAGCTCTCCCAGGTCGCCGACGCCAGCGCCGGCCTGGCACTCGAACGCATCCGCGACCAGCTCGACGCCAGCGACGTCGTGCTGTGGACCGGCACCGGCCAGCTCGTCGCCGGGGCAGGGGCATCGCGCTTCCAGATCAATCCGGAGCGGCCGACGCAGCAGCAGCTGCGGCAGGTGCGCGCCGAGCGACCCATCGCCCACATCGAGGGGCTGGACGAAGCACCGACGGTGCAGGGCGCTTCGCTGCCGGCGGCCGTCGTGCGGGCACTGGCGCTGGTACAGCGCCCGGGCTTCGAATTCAACACCGAGCCGCGCTTCCTGCAGGTGACGGTGCCCTTGCCGCCGGCCGTGGTGGCCAATGCGCTGGCGGTGCAGGAGGCCAATCGCGAGTACCAGGAACGCTCGCTCGCTCGCGAAGGCCTGCGGCGCATGTACATCGGCACGCTCACGCTGTGCCTGTTCCTGGCCGTCTTCGGCGCCGTCCTGCTGGCCGTGTTGTTCGGCAACGGACTCGCACGGCCATTGTTGGTGCTCGCCGATGGCGTGCGCCAGGTCGCCGCCGGCGATCTGCGGCCAACGGCGGTGCTGCAGGGCAAGGACGAACTCGGAGGCCTCACGCGCTCGTTCGCCGTCATGACGCAGCAGCTCGCCGATGCCCGCGCGGCCGTCGAGAAGACCGTGGGCGAGCTCGACGCCGCGCGTGGCAACCTGCAGACCATACTCGACAACCTGACCTCCGGCGTGATCGTGCTCGACGCGGCGGGCACGGTGCTCTCGACCAATCCGGGCGCGACCCGCGTACTGCGCGCGCCGCTGGCGGCCTACGAGGGTCGTCCGCTGCGCGACGTGCCGGGCCTGGCCGACTTCGCGCAGAACGTCCAGCAGCAGTTCGACGACTTCGAGGTCGAGCGCATCCATCACGGGCTCGACCACTGGCAGCACGCCTTCGAACTGCGCGCGAGCAGCTTCGACATGGAGCAGGACGTCATCAGCCTGGTCGCGCGCGGCGCCGAACTCCCCAGCGCCGAGCGCCTGCTGGTGTTCGACGACATCTCCGAGATCGCCTCGGCCCAGCGCGCGCAGGCCTGGGGGGAGGTCGCGCGGCGCCTCGCGCACGAGATCAAGAATCCGCTCACGCCCATCCAGCTGTCGGCCGAACGACTGGAAATGAAGCTGTCGGGCAAGGTCGCGCCCTCGGAGCAGGCGGTCCTCACCAAGTCGGTCAAGACCATCGTCGACCAGGTCGACGCCATGAAGCGGCTGGTCAACGAATTCCGCGACTACGCGCGCCTGCCCGCGGCCGACCTGCGCCCCGTGGATCTGAATGCGCTGGTGACGGACGTCCTGCAGCTGTATGGCGCCGACACGCTGCCCGTGGTCCTGCGTTGCGAACTCGACGAACGCTGTCCGCCGGTGCGCGGCGATGCCCAGCAGATCCGCCAGATCATCCACAACCTGCTGCAGAACGCCCAGGATGCCGCCGAGGCAGCGATGAGCGCCACCGGCCGGGCTGGCGAAGTCACCCTGCGCACGCGCCTGGGGGATTCCGGCCGGCGCGTGCGTCTGACGGTGCAGGACACCGGTCCCGGCTTCGCCGAACATATCCTCAAGCGCGCCTTCGAACCCTACGTCACGACCAAGACGAAGGGCACCGGTCTGGGACTCGCGGTGGTCAAGAAGATCGCCGACGAACATGGCGCCCGCATCGAGCTTTCCAACCGTGTCGCCGATGGCACGACGACGGGGGCGCAAGTCTCGCTATCATTTGCCCTGGCCGTAGAGCCGCCGGGAGCGTCCGCTCACACCGACGAAGCCAGACCATCCATCGGCTGAGCGCCATCGACAAGGCGCTCGTCACATCGCGCACAGGCATCGATAGCACTCATGGCAAATATTCTCGTGGTCGACGACGAGCTGGGCATCCGGGACCTGCTCTTCGAAATTCTCAATGACGAAGGCCACCATGTGGAACTCGCAGAGAACGCCGCCGAGGCGCGCGCCGCGCGTCAGCGTGCCCGGCCCGATCTGGTGCTGCTGGACATCTGGATGCCCGACACCGACGGTGTCACGCTGCTCAAGGAGTGGTCGACGGCCGGTCTGCTGAGCATGCCCGTCATCATGATGAGCGGTCATGCCACCATCGATACGGCGGTCGATGCCACCCGCATCGGTGCCTTCGCCTTCCTCGAGAAGCCGATCACGATGCAGAAGCTGCTCAAGGCGGTCGAGCAGGGACTCGCGCGCGAGAGCGCCCGGCGTGCGGCCGCCAGCGTGGTGCCCGCGGCCAGCGGTTTCACGGCGCCGGTCACCACACTCGGCAGCGAGAGCGCGCTGATCACGCCATCGGCGGCCGCCTTCCCGGCGGCCTCGGCCACGGCGGTGGTCGATGCCGGACCCCAGTCGCGCCAGAGCTTCGACCTCGACCGTCCCCTGCGCGATGCGCGCGATGGCTTCGAGAAGGCCTATTTCGAATTCCACCTGGCCATGGAAGGCGGTTCGATGACCCGCGTGGCCGAGAAGACGGGACTCGAACGCACCCATCTCTACCGAAAGCTCAAGCAACTCGGTGTTGATTTGTCACGCGGCCGCCGCAACGCTGTATAATCGCGGGCTGCACTTATGGCCCGGTAGCTCAGTTGGTAGAGCAGCGGATTGAAAATCCGCGTGTCGTTGGTTCGATTCCGACCCAGGCCACCAAACACAGCAAGGCGCTGCGACTCCCAAGGTCGCAGCGCCTTTCTCATTGGGGCTTCCCCATCCCTCGAGAATGCGGGATTCATCGGCTCTGTCGGAGCGCTTCACGGATCGTCGACCTAAACTGGATCGGACACTCCGAGGAACATCCGATGACCACCGAGACGACCACCACCCCCACCGCCCTCCAGCTCCGCTCCCTGATCACATCCGAGGGCGAGCTCCAGCTGACGCTCGCCCAGGTCCCCATTCCCATCCCCGCCGACGACGAGGTGCTGGTGCGCCTGGAGGCCTCGCCCATCAATCCGTCCGACCTCGGGCTGCTGTTCGGCGCGGCCGACCTGGGCACGCTGCGGGTCGCGGGCACGCCGGCGCAGCCGATGGTCACCGCCCGCGTCCCGGAGGCGGCGATGAAGGCCATGGCGGGGCGGCTGGGCCAGTCGCTGCCGGTGGGCAACGAGGGCGCCGGACGGGTGGTCCGGGCCGGCGCGTCGTCCGCGGCCCAGGCGCTGCTGGGCCGGACCGTCGCCGTGCTCGGTGGCGCCATGTACGCGCAATATCGGTCGCTGCCGGCCGACCAGTGCCTGCTGCTGCCCGAGGACGCGACGCCCGCCGATGGCGCATCGTCCTTCGTCAATCCGCTGACCGCGCTCGGCATGGTCGAGACGATGCGACGCGAAGGCCACACGGCGCTGGTCCACACGGCGGCCGCTTCCAACCTCGGCCAGATGCTCAACCGCATCTGCCGGCAGGACGGCATCGGCCTGGTGAACATCGTGCGCAGGCAGGAGCAGGTGGACCTGCTGAAGTCGATCGGCGCGGTGCACGTGTGCGATGCCAGCGCGCCCACCTTCCTGCAGGACCTGACCGAAGCCCTCGTGGCCACCGGCGCCACCCTCGCGTTCGACGCCACCGGGGGCGGCCGGCTCGCGGGCCAGATCCTCGGCTGCATGGAGGCCGCGCTCAACCGGACGGCCGCCGAGTACAGCCGCTATGGCTCCACGACGCACAAGCAGGTCTATCTCTATGGCCGCCTGGACACCGGCGTGACCGAGATCAATGTCAACTTCGGCATGGCCTGGGGCATCGGCGGCTGGCTGCTGTTCCCCTTCCTGCAGAAGATCGGCCCCGAGGCGGTGCAGCGGCTCAAGCAGCGCGTCGCCAGCGAACTCAGGACCACCTTTGCCAGCCACTACGCCCGTGAGGTGTCGCTCGCCGAGATGCTGGATCCCGGGGCGATCGCGGTCTACGGCCAGCGCGCCACGGGCGAGAAATTCCTGCTGAATCCCAGCAGCGACCTGACGCCGCCCGCCGGCTTCTGAGGAGGGCGGCGCCGCGCACGGCGCCCCGTGTCCGCCGGCCGGCTCACATCGGCGGCGCGAGCGGGCTTTCCAGCATCGGCGCTGGATGGATGCGCACGATGCGCAAGGCGTCCGGTTCCTCGACCAGCACGCAGGTCTTGCCGGTGCGCCTGCAGTGGTCCCGCACCCGCCAATACGCGCCGTGACTCAGGCAGCCGGTCTGGCAGATCACCAGATCGGCGGCCACGAGGCTGTCCTCCAGCCGCGCCAGGTCGTCCGTGCTCTCCACCCGCAGCGCGACCGGATCCGCGGTCGACGCGACGCGCAGCGTGGTCGCCGCATCGCCTCGCGTCTCCTGCGCGTGTTCCGTCTCCTGCGCCTCCTGCGGCGGCAATGGCACTGGCGATGGCGAGTCGCGGTGTGGCTCGTGCCAGCGCTCGCGCAGCAGTTCCTGGACCCGTGCGATCAACACGCCAGCACGATCGGCCAGCACCAGCCGCCGGGGCGATCCGTGTCGGGCGGCATCGAGTCCGGCGTGCCGCTGGGCCTGCCAGGCCCGGGCGGTATCGCGCACGATGACGGCCGCGCGCAGCCGCACGACCTGCGCCTGCAGGCGTGCGATCTCCCGTGACTGCCTCACGACCAGATCGCTGCAGCGCGTCTGCGCCTGGCCATGCTGCCGCAGCAGCGCGAGATGTTCGTCGATCAGATCGTCGACGTCGTTGGGACCCGGGTGCATGGAACCTCCTGGAGGTGGAATGGATGCGGCTCGCGTTCCCCGATGCGGGCCCGGCGCGCGGCAGGCGAGACCGCCGCAAGGCCGGCATCGCGATGAAGTGGAATATTAAATGAGAAAGATTCGCATCTGTTGTAGTATTCGGATCTCGAGAGGGGCATCGCGATGCGCCTCTCGCCAGTTTCATCGTGGGGCGACCCGAGACCGTCGAACGTCTCCAAGGTCGTTTTTTGCTAGCCATCGGTTCGTCCGGCCAGCCATGCATTTTTTCCACGCACCGCCAGCGCGCGATCGCTCGTCGCGCCAGCGTCCTTCCGTCTTCCTCGTTTCCCTTCCGATCCCTCGGACAAAGCATGGCGCCCCTGGACAAACTCAAGCACATCGGATTGAAAGCCACCCTGCCGCGCATGCAGGTGCTCGAGCTCTTCGAGCGCAGCGCCCAGCGCCATCTCGCGGCCGAGGATGTCTATCGCCAGATGCTGGCGCTGGGCACCGACCTGGGCCTGGCCACGGTCTACCGCGTGCTGGCGCAGTTCGAGCAGGCCGGACTGCTCAAGAAGAGCCAGCTGGGCGCCGGCAAGGCCGTCTACGAACTCAACGATGGCGAACAGCACCACGGGCACCTGGTGTCGCTCGCCGACGGCGCCGTCCACGAATTCTTCGATCCGCAGATCGAGGCCCGGCTCGCGGCCATCGCGCGCGAGCGGGGCTTCGAGATGGACGACTACGTGGTGACCGTCTTCGGCCGACCGGCCTGAACCGCGTCGGCCACCTGCGGGTGCGCCAGGTCCGGCCGGGCGCGGCGGCCATCGGGGCGCGCTGCAATCCACATGCTGATTTCGCGGGCATCGCGTCGCAAGCCGCGCCAGTCAACGGTTTCGGCAAAAGCCCACAAGGTTGTGCACAAAGTTGTCCACAGTTCACGGGCAAAACTCCGGTGGTCCGCGGGCCTGCTTTCGGCATTCTTCCGACCGGCCTCGATCGCCGCGCGGCATGCTGGACGCGGTCCGCCGGCCGCGCTACGCTGCGCGGCTCCGGCGCCCACCCATGGCCACCGCGGGACATCGAGCGAACCATCATCTTCCGATCCGAAGGGCCCTTCTTGAAAGTCGATCAACCGCATCGCATCGTCATCGTCGGCGGAGGCGCCGGTGGACTGGAACTGGCCACGCGCCTGGGCAACAGGCTCGGCAAGCCGGGCAAGGCCCACATCACCCTGATCGACAAGGCACGCACCCATTTCTGGAAGCCCCACCTGCACGAGATCGCCGCCGGCAGCGTCGACCTCAACGAGCACGCGACCAACTACCTGGCGCAATCGCACTGGCATGGCTTCCGCTATCGCATCGGCGAGGTCACCGGCCTGGACCGCGCGCGCCGCAAGGTCCTGGTGGCTTCGGCGCACGACGACGAAGGCCTGCCCATCACGCCGGCCTACGAGCGCGACTACGACACGCTGGTGCTCGCCGCGGGCAGCCAGACCAACGACTTCGGCACGCCCGGTGTCGCCGAGCACGCCATCGCATTGGAGACGCCCAAGGAGGCCGAGCGCTTCCACAGCCGCCTGGTCAACGCCTGCATGAGCGCCCACGTGCGTGGCACGCAGAACGAATCGCGCCTGGTGGAGATCGCCATCATCGGCGCCGGTGCCACGGGCGTGGAACTGGCGGCGGAACTGCATCGATCGATGCGCACGCTGGTGTCCTATGGCCTGGACAGCATCGACCCCGAGACCGACATCCGCATCCACCTGATCGAGGCCGGCCCGCGCATCCTGCCGCCGCTGTCCGAGCGCATCGCGCAGGCGGCCACGAAGCTGCTGGCGGACATGGGCGTGCGGGTGATGGTCGGCACGCGCGTCACGGCGGTGACGCCGGATGGCGTGCAGCTGGCGGACGGTCGGTTCCTGCGCGCCCAGCTGGTCGTGTGGGCGGCGGGCGTCAAGGCCGCGCCGTGGCTCAAGGACCTCGCCGGCCTGGAGACCAACCAGCTCAATCAGCTGGTGGTCGGCCCGACCCTGCAGACCACGCGCGACGAGGCGATCTTCGCCATCGGCGACTGCGCCGCCGCGCCCTGGCTCAAGCATGGCGGCAACGTGCCGCCACGGGCCCAGGCCGCGCACCAGCAGGCCTCGCATCTGGCGCGCGAACTGGCACGGCGCCTGCGCGGCCAGCCGGTGCGCGAATGGCAGTACCGCGACTTCGGCTCGCTGGTATCGCTGGGCAATCGCTCGCCCGTGGGCAACCTGATGGGCGGCCTGATCGGCGGCAACCTGTGGGTCGAGGGATTCTTCGCCCGCATGATGTATCAGTCGCTCTTCAAGATGCACGAGGTGGCCATCCACGGCGCCTGGAAGACGGCCCTGGGCACCGCGTCCCGGGCCCTGACGCGGCGCACCGAGCCGCGCGTCAAGCTGCACTGAGGCGGCTTCAGGCCGGGCTCGACCGCAGCCCGTACACCTTGCCGCCGGCGAACAGGTATTCGACCCGCAGCACCGCGGTCTCGCCCTGCTCGTCCTGGGTCGTGAAGCCGACGGCGGCGATGCGATCGCCGGGCTTGATCTCGGCCACGTTCCAGGCCGACATGCGCGTGAGCGGCGCGAGCTCGACGGTCCAGCGTCGATCGGTGCGCCGCGGCGCCACCGCCCGGGCCAGCAGCGCCGGGCCGTCGACGCTGGCGCTCTGCGCCGGCACCGGGCGTCGCGCCAGGTCGGCCGGCACGGCCAGTCCGGACGGCGGCTCGAGCGTCAGCTCGGCATGCGGGTTCTGCCACCGGCTGGCGACGACGCGGCCTTCGAGGTAGATCGGTCGCTGCTGGTCGAACCCGCTCCAGCCGTGGTGCGCCCATGCGGGCCCTCCGGCCAGGGGCGTGGCGACCACCGCGGCGGCGGCGAGCACGAGGCGGCGGCGCGACGCGTCGATGCCGGCGCGCGCCAGCGGGGAGGACAACGGGGCATCCGAGGGGAAGGGCGTCATGGCGGAACTCCTGGAGTGGGACGGTCGATCGATTCAGTAGGCCAGCCAGCGTCCGCAGATCAGGACGCCGAGCCAGAGCGCAGTGGACACCAGCATCTGTAGCCGCGCCGTCAGGTCGAGTTTGCGCAGCGAGCCGCGCCCATGGAACCAGGCGGCGTTGCAGCCGGCCAGCGTCAGCAGGCCCATCTTGACGAGGAAGGTGCGTTGGGCGAGCAGGTCGGCCGCCTGCGTGGCGAACATCAGCAGGCCGCTGGCCGCCGCCAGCGCGAAGCCCGCCAGCGCCAGCCCGAGCGACAGCCGCGCGAGTGGCGCCACCGGCAGCGCCGCGATCCCGCCCCAGACGCGGATCTCGAGGGCCACGAGGTTGCCCAGCAGCAGGGCGATGCCGAGGATGTGGAGGGTTTCGAGCGCCGGATAGGCCCACGGATTGGATTGCAGCGCGGCGAGTGGCATGGTCCGTCGATGATGCCCGGACGAGGCGGTGATGGGAGACCGCCAAAAACCAGGGGTCGATGTGGAGGCGCACCGTTTTCGGGCGGCGGCGACGGTATAAGAGATGTTCGCGCGCCGATGGCCACGACACGTTTTCTCCCAGGTCGGTGCGCTTGAATGATCCCCGAAGCAGATAGATGAACAAACAAGAAGACGAACCGGGCCGCGACCCGGTTCCGACGGCAGGCGAGCGCGCCGCGTCCCCCGGCAGGCCGGCCGCTTCGGCCCCTGCCACGGCCTCCGGTGCGACCGCATCGGCCGCCGCCGACACCACCGGGGCCGGGATCGACAGCCAGAGGGCCATCGACATCGACATCGAGATCGAGGCCGACGCCACGCTCGGCTATGCCTCCATCCAGAACGCCGTGCCCGTGGTGCGTTCGCTGCGGCTGACGCACCGGGGCGAGCGCGCGCTGGTCGATGTCGAGGTGCGCATCGCATGCAATCCGCCCTTCGCCGAGGGCATCCGCCTGCGCTTCGACCGGCTGGCGCCGGGCGAGTCGCGCCGCATCGCGCCGGTGGACCTGCGACCCGACCACGCCTGGCTCGGCGAGCTGCAGGAATCGGTGCTCGCCGCCATCGAGGTCACGGTGCGCGCCGAGGGCCTGGAGATCGACCGGCAGGCGCGCGCCATCGAGGTGCTGGCCTATGACCAGTGGGCCGGCACGCGCGCGCTGCCCGAGCTGCTGGCGGCCTTCTGCATGCCCAACAATCCGGCCGTCGACACCCTGGTGGGCAAGGCCTCGCGGCTGCTGCGCGAGACCCACAGCGAGCTGTCGATGAACGGCTACCAGTCCAAGAGCCGCGACCAGGTCTGGAAGCAGATCTCGGCGATCTACAGCACGCTCGGCGCCGAGGGCCTGCAGTACGCCGAGCCGCCGGCCTCCTTCGGCAGCGACGGCCAGAAGATCCGCACGCCCGATCGCATCCTCGAGCACCGCGTCGCCACCTGCCTCGACCTGGCGATGCTGTTCGCCTCGGCCTTCGAGCAGGCTGGATTGCGGCCGGTGGTGCTGATCAAGGAGGGCCATGCCTGGGTCGGCGTCTGGCTGCATCCGGCGAGCTTCGCCGATCCGTTGACCGACGACGTGCAGGCCGTGCGCAAGCGCGTCGACAGCGGCGAGTTCCTGGTCTTCGAGACCACCGGCGTGGCCCACCACCACAGCCTGCGGCCGTCGCTGCGGGTGGCGATGGAGCAGGGCCTGGCGCACCTGCGCGACGACGACGGCTTCCGCTATGCCGTCGACATCCATCGCGCGCGCGAACTGCAGATCAAGCCGCTGCCCTCGCGCGCCGGCGCGCCGGGCGCCACCGGGGCCGGCGCGCCGGGCGAGGAACCGCCCGCGGCGATCGAGCCGACGCCGCTGCTGCCCGCGCTCGACGCCGACACGCTGGTCACGCTCGACGGCCCGGCCGACGACACGCCCGAGGGCCGGCTGGCCAAGTGGAAGTCGAAGCTGCTCGACCTGACGCTGCGCAACAAGCTGCTCAACTTCAAGCCGACCAAGGCCACGCTGCACCTGGTTGCGCCCGATCTGGCGCGGCTGGAGGATGCCCTGGCCGAGGGCCGCGACTTCCACCTGCGCGCATTGCCGCCATTGATGGAGGGCCTGGATCCGCGCGTGGCGCAGGTGCACGCCAGCCGCGGCACCGGCCGCGCGCCGCTCGACGACATGGCGCTCGATGCGCTGGCGCAGCACGAGCTGCTGGCGCGCGTGCAGCCCGACGCGCTCGACGGCCACTTGCTGGCCATCCACGCCGCCGCCCGCATCGGGCTCGAGGAGGGCGGCGCCAACACGCTCTACCTGGCGCTGGGCCTGCTGCAGTGGACCGAGGACGAGAAGGCCGAGACCGTGCACGGCGCGCCGATCCTGCTGATCCCGGTGACGCTGCAGCGCCAGTCGGTACGCGCCGGTTTCCGGCTCGCGCGGCACGACGACGAGGCGATCGTCAATCCGACCCTGCTGCAGCTGCTGCGCACCAACTTCGAGTTGCGCGTGACGGGGCTCGATGCCATCCCGGTCGACGAGAAGGGCGTCGACGTCGCGCGCGTGCTGCAGGCCTTCCGGCTGGCCGTGGCGGAGATCCCGAAGTGGGAAGTGCTGGAGCAGGCCCACCTGGGCATCTTCTCCTTCACCAAGTACCTGATGTGGCGCGACCTGCAGGACCGCACCGAGCAGCTCAAGGCCAACCGCGTGGTGCGCCACCTGATCGACCATCCGGGCGAGGCCTTCGCGCAGGAGCAGCACGACCCGGCCGAGTTCGAGCACCTCGACGAGACGCACCGGCCGCAGGACATCCTGGCGCCGCTGCTGGCCGACTCGTCCCAGCTCAAGGCCATCTGCGCCATCGACGCCGGACGCGACCTGGTGCTCGAGGGCCCGCCCGGTACCGGCAAGTCGCAGACCATCACCAACCTCATCGCGCATTCGCTCGCGCGCGGCAAGACGGTGCTGTTCGTGTCGGAGAAGATGGCCGCGCTTTCGGTCGTCCACCGGCGCCTGAACGACATCGGCCTGGGCCCGTTCTGCCTGGAGCTGCACTCGTCCAAGTCGAAGAAGTCGGAGGTGCTCCAGCAGCTCGCCGGCTCGCTCGACCTGGCCGGCCAGCGCACCGCCGACGACTGGTCGCGCGAGGCCGAGCGGCTCGCCGTGCTGCGCCAGGAACTCAATGGGCTGGTCGATGCGCTGCACCGCGAATATCCCAACGGCCTGACGGTCTACGAGGCCATGGGCACATCCATCGCGCATGCCGGCGAGCGCACCGCGCCGATGCCCTGGAGCGATCCGCTCACGCACGACCGCGCCGCGCTCGACGCCCTGCGCGAGGCGGCGCGGCGCATCCAGGCGCTCGCCGGCGCCATCGGCGACCTGCGCGGCCATCCGCTGGCGCTGATCGGGCGGCCCGACTGGTCGCCCGGCTGGGGCGACGACCTGATGGGCGCGGCGCAGGCGCTGGAGCGGGCCGCGACCGTCCTGCGCGAGCGCACCGCCACCCTGGCCGCGCAACTCGGCATCGGCGCGAGCGGCATGGGCCTGCGCGCGCACGGCCTGCTCGACGAACTCGCCGACCTGCTGCTGGCCGCGCCCGGCGTGCCCACCGGCCTGGCGCGCCAGGCGCACGACGCGCCCACGCGCGCCCGGCTGCAGGCGCTGGCGCGCCATGGCGCGGCCCGCAACGCCGCCTGGCTGCGGCTGGGCGATGGCTGGAGCGCGACGCTGGCCAAGCTCGATGCCGTCGCGCTGCTGGGCGAATGGTCGCTCGCGACCTCGACCTGGTGGCCGAAATCCTGGTTCGCCCAGCGCGCCGTCACGGGCCGGCTCTCGGGCTTCCGCGCCGATGGCCGGCGCCCGACGGCGGAGCAGGTGCGCACCATGCTCGGCCCGCTCGGCGAGATCAACGACGAGGACGCCTTCCTGCGCGCCGCCCAGGCCGATGCGCAGGCGCTGCTCGACGACGCCTATGCCGGTGCCGAGACCGACTGGAACGCGCTGGCCGCGCACGAGACCTGGGCCGCGCGCTTCGCCGAGGCCGTCGCGCGCCTGGCCGGCGGCGACGGCGCGCGCGCCGATGCCCTGCGCGCCGCGCTGCAACCCCTGGTGACCGAGCATCGCGCCACGCTGGCGGCGGGCGGCGCCGCCGGCCGCGCGCTGGTCGGCTATCGCGAGGCCTGGCTCGACCTGCGCCAGCATCTGGCGGCCGTCGAGGCCCTGGCGCAGCCGGTCGCGCCGCTGGTGGGCGACGAGGACGCCGATGGCGCGCTCGAGCGCCTGCGCGGCCTGATGCAGACCTGGCAGGGCGCCCGGCGCCTGCTGCAGCCGTGGTGCCTGTGGCGCAGCGCCCGCGAGGCGGCCATCGCGCGCGGCCTGCAGGGCGTCGTCGGCGACCTGGAGTCGGGCGCCATCGCGCTGGGCGACGTCGAGTCGCACTTCGAGCTCGGCTATCGCAGCTGGTGGCTCAAGCGCGTCATCGACCGCGACCCGGTGCTGCGCGGCTTCTCCAGCGCCGACCACGAACGCAAGATCCGCGAATTCCGCGCCGCCGACCAGCGCTTCCAGAAGCTGACCGAGCGCTACATCGCCGCCACGCTCGCCGGCCGCATCCCGGCCGCCGGCGGTGCCGCCGCGAGCGCCGACAGCGAGCTCGGCCGCCTGCGGCGCGAGCGCCAGAAGCAGCGCGGCCACATGCCGGTGCGCCAGCTGGTGCAGGCCCTGCCGACGCTGCTGCCGCGCCTGAAGCCCTGCCTGCTGATGTCACCACTGTCGGTGTCGCAGTACCTCGATGCCGGCTATGCGCAGTTCGACCTGGTGGTGTTCGACGAGGCCTCGCAGATCCCGGTGTGGGACGCGGTGGGCGTGATCGCGCGCGGCCGCCAGCTGGCCGTGGTGGGCGACCCCAAGCAGCTGCCGCCGACCAACTTCTTCAACAAGTCGGCCGAGCCCGAGGAGGGCGTCGCCGTCGAGGAGCAGGTGCAGGACCTCGAAAGCATCCTGGACGAATGCCTGGGCGCCGGCATGAACCGCCTGAGTCTGCAGTGGCACTACCGCAGCCGCCACGAGAGCCTCATCACCTTCAGCAACGTCACCTACTACGACTCGCGGCTGGTGACCTTCCCCTCGCCCGTGACCGACGACGTGGCGGTGCGCTTCGAGCGCGTGGCGGGCGTCTACGACCGCGGCGGCTCGCGCACCAACCGGGCCGAGGCCGATGCCATCGTGGCCGCCATCGAGGCGCACCACCTCGACCCCGCACGCTCGCACCTGACGCTCGGCGTGGTGACCTTCAACCAGCCGCAGCAGGCGCTCATCGAGACCCTGCTCGACGCCCGGCGCCGTGCCGCGCCGGCGCTCGACCGCGCCATCGCCGCGCGTTCGCAGGGCACCCAGGAGAAGCTGTTCATCAAGAACCTGGAGAACGTGCAGGGCGACGAGCGCGACGTCATCTTCTTCTCGATCACCTACGGCCCCGACGCGGCCGGCAAGATGACCATGAACTTCGGCCCGCTCAACGGCGAGGGCGGGCACCGCCGGCTGAACGTGGCGATCTCGCGGGCGCGCGAGGCGGTGGTGATCTTCAGCACCCTGCTGCCCGAGCAGATCGACCTGGCCCGCGTGCGCGCGGCCGGCGTGCGCGACTTGAAGCACTACCTGGAGTTCGCCATCCGCGGCGCGCGCGCGCTGGCCGCGCAGAGCACGCCCACCGGGCTCGACCCCGACAGCCCGTTCGAGGTGGCGGTGATCGGCATGCTGCGCTCGCGCGGCTGGGTGGTGCATCCGCAGGTCGGCTGCTCGGGCTACCGCATCGACCTGGCGGTGGTCGATCCGCGGGCGCCGGGACGCTACCTGGTGGGCATCGAGTGCGATGGCCGCACCTACCACTCCGGCGCCACCGCGCGCGACCGCGACCGATTGCGCCAGCATGTGCTCGAGAGCCTGGGCTGGCGGATCCACCGCATCTGGTCGACCGACTGGTGGCTCGATCCGGAAGGCGAGATCGGAAAGATCACCCGGCTGCTGGAGACACTGGTGACGCAGCCGGAAGAACCGGCGCAGGCCGAGCCGGCCACGGCGGTCGCCGACCCGGCGGCATCGACGTTCCCCGAGGAGGCCGCGACCCCGGACGCCGCCGCGCCACCGCCACCGCCACCGCCACCGCCACCGCCCGCGAGCCTGACGGTCTACACGCCGGCCGCGCCAGGCGCCAACGATCCGGCGTCGTTCTTCGACGAGGAGTCCGAACCCGTGCTGGCGGCCCAGTTGCGCGAGGTCGCCGATGCCGAGGGCCCGTTGCCCGAGGTCACGTTGTTCGCCCGCGTGGCCCGCGCCTGGGGGTTGGAGCGGGTCAGCCCGCGCCTGGCCGACCGCCTGCGCGCGCTGGTGCCCGACGAGGTGCCCCGCACGACCGAGTCGGCCGTGGAGGAGGCGGGACCCGGCACGCGCTTCTACTGGTCGGCCGGCGCTGATCCCGGGGCGTCGGACGTGGCCCGCGTGGCCGACGACGAGCTGCCATCCTCCCGGCGCGCCGCCGAGGCGGTCTGCCTGGAAGAGCTGGCGAACCTGGTCAACCACGTGCTGCGCGAAGCCGGGCTGGCGACGCGGTCGGACATGGCGCGGTCGGTCTGCGAACTGATCGGCACGACCTCCATGACGATGCAGGCCGCGCGTCGCGTGGACCTCGCCATCGATCTCAGCGTCGCCGCCGGTGCCTTGATCGACGAGAACGGCAGCTTGCGGCCGGCCGACTGAGTCGACCTTCCGCGCTCGTTCCCGGGCGTCCGGCGGTCCGGTGGCACCGATGGCCGCTGAAGTACGAAGAATTAATTTTGTTCGACCCGGCGCGGCGGGGGTGGCTCGCCCTGGTCGAACGTGCGTCCATCAGCATCCGCTCACTCCTGTGCAGAGCCAGATGGGGCGTCGCCTGCCTGGCGGAATCAGGCAGAGATGCTTTATATAAATAAATAGAAAGTTTTATTTATTGGATGGATTTTTTCTTCAACTAATAAATAGAAAGTATTCTTTGTCTCCAAAAAGTGTCGTTTGATCAGTCGAATAGAAGCAGTTTTCCAAGTTTGTAAGCATTAGCTAGTAAATGGGATGTAACGAAAGATATATTTACATCCCCAGTATTAGTTTGACAGTTGTCTGCAATAGAAGTAATTCTTTTCTATTAATAAAACAACTGTAGACGCTTTCAAAGATGGAGATTTGCAATTGATGTCGACCCCTCTCAACGCCTCCGCCCCCAGCGCATCGCTTCGACGAAGCGACATCTGCCGAGCGGTCGCGATCCTGGGATGCCTGATGGTCGGCATGACCGACGTGGCCGCGCAGGTGCCCCCGAGCGCGGGTCAATTGCTCAACGAACAGCAGCGCACGCTGCCGCCGGCGCCGCCGGCCGGGGTGGCTCCGCCCACCACCGGTGTCGCGCCCGCCGCGCCCGCCGCCGATGCGTCCCAGAGCGCCGGTCTGGCCGTGCAGCTGCGCTCGGTGCGTTTTTCCGGCGCCACCGAGCTCGCCGCGTCCGAGAACCTGGCCGCGCTGGCCGCGCCTTCCATCGGCCGCACGCTCGGCCATGGCGAATTGCAGCAGATCGCCGAGGCGGCCACGCGCCAGCTGCGCGCCCGGGGTTACGTGCTCGCGCGCGCCTACCTGCCCCGGCAGGACCTGACCGAGGGCGACCTCGAGATCGCCATCGTCGCCGGCCGCCTGCAGTCGGGCGCCGACCGCATCGCCGTCCGCGGCCAGACACGCATCGATCCCGCGCGCCTGCGCGCCATCGCCGAGGCGGCGCTGCCCGAGGGCCGGCCGGTGCGCGGCGACGACCTCGAGCGCGCCGTGCTGCTGATCAACGACGTGCCGGGCATCACGGCGCGCTCGACGCTCGAACGCGGCAACGAGCCCGGCACCAGCCGCCTGGTGGTGGATGCCACCGAGGGCGCGCCGGTGCAGGGCAGCGCCTGGACCGACAACTACGGCAACCGCAGTACCGGCAGCGCCCGCGTCGGTGCGCAGGTGCTGCTCAACGATCCGCTGCGCCTGGGCGATGCCGCCTCGCTCGGCGTGTCGAAGTCCTCCGGCAGCACGGTGGCGCTGTTCAACTACAGCGTGCCGCTGACCGCTTCGGGCCTGCGGCTCAACGCCGGCGCCTCCTACCTGCGCTACCACGTCGACCAGGAGGCCTTCGAGCCGCTCGACCTGCGCGGCACGGCCAAGGCGGGCCAGCTCGGCCTGAGCTATCCGGTCCTGCGCACCCGCAATGCCAACCTCACGGCCAGCGCCATCTACGAGCAGCGCCGGCTCGACGACGACGCGCTGGGCGCGCGCGTGCGTTCGCGCCAGGTCGACGGCCTGAGCTTCGCGCTCGCGGGCAACCGCATCGACACCTTCGCCGGTGGTGGCCTGTGGGATGGCGCGGCCGTGCTGACGGCCGGCCGCGCCGATCTGGGCGGCAATGCCGTCGACCGCATCGTCGACAGCCTGACCGCGCGCACCGACGGCAGCTTCCAAAAGGTGGTGCTGCGGGCCAACCGGCTGCAGAACCTGGGCGGCACGCCGGGCGCGGAATGGACCTTGTTCGCCGGCGCCACCGGCCAGCTCGCCAGTGGCAACCTCGACTCGTCGGAGAAGTTCATCCTGGGCGGCCCCTCGGGTGTGCGCGCCTATCCGGTGGGCGAGGCCGCCGGCGACCAGGGCGTGCTGGGCACGGTCGAGTTGCGACGCAACATCGACATCGGCGGCGACCGCAAGCTGCAGGGCCTGGCCTTCGTGGACGCCGGCCGCGTGCGCCTGCACAAGAGCGCCTGGCCGGGTTCGCTGACCAACGCCGACGGCACCAACGAATACAGCCTGGCCGGCGCCGGTGTCGGCGCCAACCTGTGGATCGGACGCTGGACGCTGCGCGCGGCGGTGGCCCGCACCCTCGGCGACAACCCCGGGCGCAGCCTCGCGGGCCTCGACGCCGACGGCCGCAGCAGCAAGTGGCGCGGCTGGGTCCAGGCCGCCTACGCGTTCTGACCGGCCGCCGACCGACCGACCGACCGACCGAATGATCCGTCGACCCCCCGCCGCCCGGCGCGGCCGGGTCGACCCCGGGCCACGGCCCGCCATCCGTCCCTCTTCCTTCTCCCGCCTCAAGGACTTTTCATCATGAAAAGCGCATCGCTCAACCACATCTACCGCCTCGTCTGGAACGAAGCCACGAACACCTATGTCGCCGTCGCCGAGCACATCGCCGGGCGCGGCAAGCGCGCCTCCGGCGTGGCCGGCGCGCTGGTCGCCGCGTCGCTGCTGTTCGCGGGCGGTGGTGCCCAGGCGCAGGCCCTGCCCACCGGGGCGGCCATCGCCGCCGGCTCGGCCTCGATCGCGCAGAGCGGCGCCCAGATGACCATCACGCAGGCCACGCAGCGCCTGGTGACCAACTGGAACACCTTCGATGTCGGCGCCGGCGCCGCGGTGCGCTTCGTCCAGCCCAACGCCAGCGCCATCGCGCTCAACCGCGTCACCGGCGGCGGCGCGGCCAGCGCCATCGACGGCAGCCTGTCGGCCAATGGCCAGGTCTGGCTGCTGAACCCGAACGGCGTGGTGTTCGGCAGCGGCGCGCAGGTCAACGTCGGCGGACTGGTGGCCTCGTCGCTCGGCCTGTCCGATGGCGACTTCCTCGCCGGCCGCACCCGACTCTCCGGCGGTGCCGGCGCGGGCGCGGTGGTCAACCACGGCACGATCCGGACCGCCTCGGGCGGTGTGGTGGCCCTGGTCGCGCCACGCGTGGTCAACACCGGCGCCATCGCCACGCCCGGCGGCAGCACTGCCCTGGCCGCCGGCGAGACGGTCAGCCTGGACTTCCAGGGCGACGGCCTGGTCAGCGTGCGCGTGGAGCGCGGCGTGGCCGAAGCCGCCGTGGAGAACAGCGGCCGCATCGCCGCCGAGGGCGGCCTGGTCACGCTGAGCGCGCGCGGCGCCGACACGGTGCTCGGCAGCGTGGTCAACAACACGGGCGTGATCGAGGCGCATGGCCTGGTCGCGCGCAACGGCCGCATCCTGCTCGACGGCGATGCCGCGAACGGCGCCACGCATGTCGCCGGCACGCTCGATGCCACCTCGGCCGATGGCCGGGGCGGCGCCATCGTGGTGACGGGCAAGACCATCGCGCTCGACGGCGGCGCGCTGCTCGATGCCAGCGGCGCGACCGGGGGCGGCACCGTCAATGTGGGCGGCGGCTGGCAGGGCCAGGACGCGGCCATCGCCAACGCCACCAGCGTCACGGCCGATGCCGGCGTGACCGCGCGCGCCGACGCGACGGGCAACGGCAACGGCGGCCAGGTGGTGTTCTGGAGCGACGACACGACGCGCTTCGCCGGCCGGATCGACGTGCGCGGCGGTGAGCGGGGCGGCGACGGCGGCAGGGCCGAGGTCTCGGGCAAGCAGACGCTGGCCTACGATGGCGTGACCGACGCCCGCGCCACCCGCGGCACCACCGGCGACCTGCTGCTCGACCCGACCAACATCACCGTCAGCGGCGGCACCGGCACCAGCGGCACCTACACCGGCACCGCCGCGGGCGATGTCACCGTCTACGAGCGCACGCTGGAGGCACAGACCGCCAACGTGCTGATGCAGGCGACCACCAACATCACGTTCAACGATCTGACGGGCAACGGCGGCGACGGCGTCATCACGATGCAGCCCAACGTGAGCTTCCGCGCCGAATCCGTCGGCGGCACGGGAAACATCAATTTCACCAACAAGGCCAACGGCATCGTCGTCTCGGGCACGGGCAGCATCTACATGCAGTCCGGCGGTGGCGGCACCGGCTACATCACCAACGTCTTCAACCTCACGGCTCTGGGCGCCGGAGACAACCCGGCGATCGCCAACCTGCCCGACCACACCGTGACGACCATCGGCAGTGGCACGCCCGGCGCGGGCACCATCACGCTGCTGGGGGCCGACGGCCTGACCATCGCCGGCGCTTTGCGGACCAACGGCGGTTACGTGCGCCTGTCGGGCGATTCCGACCGGGGCGGCGCGGGCAGCATCACCCTGTCGACGCCCATCACCACCAACGGCGGCAACCTGTATGTCTCGTTCGGCGGCAGCGGCTACACGGCCACGCTCTCCGGCGACATCACCCTGGGCGCCGGTCGGCTCTACTTCGGCGACGCCATGGGCACCAAGGCCCTGGGCGCCTCGACCGGCACCAAGGTGCTCGCCGGCCTGCTCAGCCTGAGCGGCGACGTCGACTTCACGACCCCGCTGACCGTCAACGGTGGCGCATCCATCCTCACCGACGGCCACATCAAGTTCACCAGCAGCGTCGCCCTGAACACCGGCGCCCGGGCCCTGACCCTGCGCGGCTCCGACATCGACTTCAGCGGCGCGACGCTGACCAACGTCTCGACGGCGAGCCTGGTGCTGCAGCCCTACGACGTCGCCGCCAACATCGATCTGAATGGCGCGGCCACCGGCATCGCGCGCGCCAGCACCTTCACCAAGCTCTCCGGCATCAAGAACCTGACCATCGGTCGCCTCGACGGCACCGGCACCACCACCGTGCCGAGCGGCGGCTTCGCCTTCAGCGCCAGCGACACGCTGCGCCTGCTCAATGGCGCCATCGCCATCGACGGCGCGCTGCGCAACAGCAACGCCAGCGGCCGCATCGTGGCGCAGGCCGGGCAGGGCGACGTGACGATCGCCCCGGCCGGCTCGGTCGCCGCCTCGGGCACCGGCAATGCCGTGGTGCTGGCGGCCGGCCGCAACTTCGTCGACAACAACACCAGCGCCTCGGCGATCTCGGCGGCCAACGGCCGCTGGCTGGTCTACTCGACCACGCCGGGCGCCGACACGCGCGGTGGCCTGGTCAACGACTTCAAGCAATACAACATCAACTATGGCGGCACGGCGGCGACCGACACGGTGCTGGGCGCCGGCAACGGCTTCCTCTATCGCATCGCGCCGATCGTGGGCGTGGCGCTCACCGGCACGGTGCGCAAGGAATACGACGGCACCAACACGGCGACGGTCGCGACGTCGAACCTGACCAACACCGGCGGCGCGATCGACGGCGACGCCGTCACCTTCGCGGTGGGCGCCAACGGCTCGGCCGTCTACGACACCCGCAACGCCGGCGCGACCAAGCAGGTCGACGTCTCGGGCATCACCATCGATTCGGCCACCAATGGCGGCGTGCGGGTCTATGGCTACCAGTTCAACCCCATCGCCAGCGCCGTCGTCGGCGAGGTCGACAAGCGCGTGCTGACGACGGCGTCCGGCAGCGGCGTGGGCCTGCAGGCCGCGGTCGCCGACAAGGTCTACGACGGCGGCACCGCCGCGGCGGTGACCGGCATCACATTGGCCAACAAGGTGGCCGGCGACGACCTGACGGCCACGGCGGCGGCCGCTGCCTTCGACACCCGCAATGTCGGCGCCGGCAAGACCGTGACGATCTCGGGCATCCAGTACAGCGGCGCCGATGCCGGCAACTACGACCTGTCGGCCACCACCGCGACCTCGACCGCGGCCATCACGCCCAAGACCCTCGCCGCGACGGCCACCGTCGCCGACAAGGTCTACGACGGCGGCACCACGGCCGCGATCGGCAATGTCGCCTTCACGGGCATCGTCGCCGGCGACGTGGTCGCCAACGGCACGGCCAGCGTGGGCACCTTCGCCGACAAGAACGTCGGCACGGCCAAGACCGTGACCGGCGGCGCCATCGTGCTGGCGGGCGCCGACGCGGGCAACTACACGGTCGATGCGGCGACGGCGATCGGCACCGCGTCGATCACGCCCAGGACGCTGACGGCGACGGCCAGCGTGGCCGACAAGGTCTACGACGGCACCACCACCGCCAGCATCGGCAACATCGCCTTCAACGGCGTCGTCGCCGGCGACGCGCTCGCCGGTGGCGCGGGCAGCGTCGGCACCTTCGTCGACCGGAACGTCGGCGTGGCCAAGAACGTCACGGGAAGCGCCATCGTGCTGACCGGCGCCGACGCGGGCAACTACACGGTCGACACGACGGCGGCGATCGGCACCGCATCGATCACGCCGAAGACCCTGACGGCGACCGCCAGCGTGGCCGACAAGGTCTACGACGGCACCACGACGGCGACGCTCGGCAACATCGCCTTCACCGGCGTGGTCGCCGGCGATGCGCTCGCCAGCGGCGCGGGCAGCGTCGGCAGCTTCGGCGACCGGAACGTCGGCACCGCCAAGACCGTCACCGGCGGCGCCATCGTGCTGGCCGGCGCGGACGCGGGCAACTACACGGTCGATCCGGCGGCGGTGATCGGCACGGCGGCGATCACGCCGAAGACCCTGACGGCGACGGCCAGCGTGGCCGGCAAGGTCTACGACGGCACCACGACGGCGACGCTCGCCAACGTGGCGCTGGTGGGCGTCGTCGCGGGCGACCAGGGCGCGGTCGGCACGACCGGCGCCACTGGCAGCTTCACCGACAAGAACGCCGGCAGCGGCAAGACCGTCACCGGCAGCGGCGTCGCCCTGGCGGGCAGCGGCGCGGGCAACTATGTCTTCGACACGGCGGCGCGGATCGGCGCGGCCGACATCACGCCCAAGACCCTGACGGCGACCGCCGGCGTGGCCGACAAGGTCTACGACGGCACCACGACGGCGACGCTCGGCAACATCGCCTTCAACGGCGTCGTCGCCGGCGACACGCTCGCCAGCGGCGCGGGCAGCATCGGCACCTTCGCCGACAAGAACGCCGGCACGGCCAAGACCGTCACGGGCGGCGCGATCGTGCTGGCCGGCGCCGACGCGGGCAACTACACGGTCGACGCCAACTCGGCGATCGGCACGGCGTCGATCACGCCCAGGACGCTGACGGCGACGGCCGGCGTGGCCGACAAGGTCTACGACGGCAACCGCACCGCGACGCTCGGCAACATCGCTTTCAATGGCGTGGTCGCCGGCGACGTGCTCGCCAGCGGCGCGGGCAGCGTCGGCACCTTCGCCGACAGGAACGCCGGCGCGGGCAAGAGCGTCACGGGCGGCGGCATCGTGCTGGCCGGCGCCGACGCCGGCAACTACACGCTCGACACCCGCGCGGCGATCGGCACGGCGTCGATCACCCCGAAGACGCTGACGGCGACGGCCAATGTGGCCGACAAGGTCTACGACGGCACGCGCACCGCCACGATCGGCAACATCGCCTTCAGTGGCGTGGTCGCCGGCGACGCGCTCGCCAGTGGCGCGGGCAGCGTCGGCACCTTCGCCGACAAGAATGCCGGCGCCGGCAAGGCCGTGACGGGCGGCGCCATCGTGCTGACCGGGGCGGACGCGGGCAACTACACGGTCGATGCGGCGACGGCGATCGGCACCGCGTCGATCACGCCCAGGATCGTGACGGCGACGGCCAGCGTGACCGACAAGGTCTACGACGGCAGCCGCACGGCGACGCTCGGCAACGTCGCCTTCAATGGCGTGGTCGCCGGCGACACGCTGACCAGCGGCGCGGGCAGCGTCGGCCTGTTCGGCGACAAGAACGTCGGCACGGCCAAGACCGTCACGGGCGGCGGCATCGCGCTGGCCGGCGCGGACGCGGGCAACTATGTGGTCAACACCAGCGCGGCGATCGGCACGGCGTCGATCACGCCGAAGACGCTCACGGCGACGGCCAATGTGGCCGACAAGGTCTACGACGGCACCCGCATCGCCACGATCGGCAACATCGCCTTCAATGGCGCGGTCGCCGGCGATGCGCTCGCCAGCGGCGCGGGCAGCGTCGGCACCTTCGCCGACAAGAATGCCGGCGCCGGCAAGGTCGTGACGGGCGGCGCCATCGTGCTGACCGGTGCCGATGCGGGCAACTACACGCTCGACGCCGGCTCGGCGATCGGCACGGCGTCGATCACGCCCAAGACGCTGACGGCGACGGCCAATGTGGCCGACAAGGTCTACGACGGCACGCGCACCGCCACGATCGGCAATGTCGCCTTCAATGGCGTGGTCGCCGGCGACGCGCTCGCCAGTGGCGCGGGCAGCATCGGTACCTTCGCCGACAGGAATGCCGGCGCCGGCAAGGCCGTCACCGGTGGCGCCATCGTGCTGACCGGCGCCGACGCGGGCAACTACACGATCGATCCGGCCACGACCATCGGCAGCGCCACCATCACGCCCAAGACCCTGACGGCGACGGCCAGCGTGGCCGACAAGGTCTATGACGGCAGCCGCACGGCGGCGCTCGGCAACGTCGCCTTCGATGGCGTGGTCGCCGGCGACACCCTGACCAGCGGCGCGGGCAGCATCGGCACCTTCGCCGACAAGAACGTCGGCGCGGGCAAGAGCGTCACGGGCGCCGGCATCGTGCTGGCCGGCATGGACGCCGGCAATTACGCGCTCGACGTCGGCTCGGTGATCGGCACGGCGACCATCACGCCCAAGACCCTGACGGCGACCGCCAGTGTGGCCGACAAGGTCTACGACGGCACGCGCACCGCCACGATCGGCAATGTCGCCTTCAATGGCGTGGTCGACGGCGATGCGCTCGCCAGCGGCGCGGGCAGCGTCGGCACCTTCGCCGACAGGAACGCCGGCGCGGGCAAGGCCGTGACGGGCGGCGCCATCGTGCTGACCGGCGCGGACGCCGGCAACTACACGGTCGATCCCACCGCCACCGTCGGCAGCGCCACCATCACGCCGAAGACGCTGACGGCGACGGCCGATGTGGCCGACAAGGTCTACGACGGCACGCGCATCGCCACACTCGGCAACGTCGCCTTCAATGGCGTGGTCGACGGCGACGTGCTGACCAGCGGCGCGGGCAGCAGCGGCACCTTCGGCGACAAGAACGCCGGCGCGGGCAAGAACGTGACGGGCGGCGCCATCGTGCTGGCCGGCGCGGACGCCGGCAACTACGCGCTCGATGCCGGCTCGGTGATCGGCACGGCGTCGATCACGCCCAGGACGCTGACGGCGACGGCCGATGTCGCCGGCAAGGTCTACGACGGCACCACCACCGCCAGCATCGGCAACATCGCCTTCACGGGCGTGGTCGCCGGCGACGCGCTCGCCAGCGGCGCGGGCAGCGTCGGCACCTTCGCCGACAAGAACGCCGGCGCGGGCAAGAGCGTGACGGGCGGCGCCATCGTGCTGGCCGGCGCCGATGCGCGCAACTACCGGATCGATGCCACGCGCGCCATCGGCACGGCGACGATCACGCCCCGGACCGTGACGGCCAGCGGCACCATCGGCGACAAGGTCTACGACGGCACGACGCTGGCGCAGATCACCGGCGTGACGCTCGCGGGCGTGGTGGCCGGCGATGTCGGCCGGGTGACGGCCGCGGGCGGCACCGGCCGCTATGGCGACAAGAACGTCGGCGCGGACAAGGCGGTGACGGGCAGTGGCCTGGGCCTGACCGGCAGCGAGGCCGGCAACTACGCGCTCGACACCGGTGCGGTGGTCGGCACCGGCCGCATCACGCCCCGCACGCTCACGGCCAGCGGCGCCACCGTCAGCGACAAGCTCTACGACGGCACGGCGCTCGCCGAGGTCACCGGCCTGGTCCTGGGTGGCGTGGTGGCCGGCGACGATGTCGTGGGTCAGGGCGGCGCCGGCCGCTTCGCCTCGGCGGATGTCGGCCTGGACAAGGTCGTGACGGTGGGCGCGCTCTCCCTGGCCGGCCCTGACGCGGGCAATTACGCCCTCGACCGCGCGGTGACCGGCGGCAGCGCGAGCATCGTGCCGCTGCGCAACGACGCCAGCCCGGCGACGGCGCTCGTCGCCACGCCGGTGGGCGCCAATGGCACGGCCGTGATCTCGACGCGCACGCTCGAACCCGTTGCGGCGCCGACCGACGCGACCGCGCAGGCCACGCTGGCCGTCGTGGTGACCGGTCGCCCGACCACCGCGACGGCGCTGCAGCCGACCTCGGTGGCCAATGCCGGCGCCACCACGGCGCAGATCCAGGCCCCCCTGGTGCTGGCCGATGCCGTGCTCACCGGCGGCGGCCGCCTGAGCCTGGCGCTGGAGAACGGCGTGGCGACGGCACCGGTGCAGGGCTCGGTGCCGGTCTACAGCGCGCGTGCCGGCCAGGCCGCGCCCCGCTCCGAGGGCCAGTACGCGGTGACCGATCGCGGCACCGATGTCTCGCTCGCGCTCGTCGGCACGGCTGCGCCGCGCGTCGAGCCGGTGGCCGTGACGGCGACGGGGACGCGCACCACGGAGACGGCGGTGCTGCAGCCCGATGGTGGCGCCCTGGCGCTGCGTGTCGCGCTGCTGCCCGATGGCGTCCTGACCGTGCAGGTGCCCGACAGCGGCACCACGCTGAATGCCGAGACGGCGACGGCCTATGCGCTGGCTACCGCCAAGGATCGCTTCGGGGTCGCGGTGAGCGCCATCAAGGCGGTGATCGTGCAGTACGGGCCGGGCGCCGTGGCGTCGGCGGACGACGCGGCACGGGTCGCGGGCCTGTAGAGGCCCGGGCGGGGACGGGCCTGGTCCGGCCTCGGATGCGGGTGGCGGCGGCGAAAGAAAGCCGTCGCCGTCGCCCGCCGCCAGGTCAGGCCGCCGTCGCCAGCACCCGCACCGGCACCGACTTGGCCGCCGGCACCTTGCTCTCCTGGGCGTGATGCGCGAGCGGGATCACCGGATTGCATTCCGGGAAGTAGGCCGCGCAGGTGCCCGGGGGCAGGTCGTACACCGTCACGCGCAGGTTCTTCACCTGGCGCTCGATGCCGTCGCCCGCGGCGCTGGCCAGCGTGATGCGCTGGCCGTTCTCCAGGCCCAGGCGGTCGATGTCGAAAGCGCTCAGCAGCAGCACCTCGCGCGTGCCGTCGATGCCGCGCAGGCGGTCGTCGTAGCCATAGATGGTGGTGTTGAACTGGTCGTTGCTGCGCAGGGTGACCAGGCGCATCACGTCGGCGCCGCCATCGCCCTCGAAGGCCGCATGCAGGGCCGGCGGCACCTTGAACTCGGCCTTGCCGCTCCGGGTCTCCCAACGGCGTTCGGCGGCGGCCAGCGGGCGCGGGAAACCACCGGGCTGGTGCATGCGCCGGTTGAAGTCCTTGAAATCCTTCGGGTAGGTGGTCTCGATGGCATCGCGCACGAGCGCGTAGTCGGCGCACCAGGCATCCCAGTCGATCTTCGGATTGGGGTCGAGCGTCGCCTTGGCCAGGCCGGCGACGATGCGCATCTCCGACAACAGCCGCGTGCTCGCCGGCGCGTGGTGGCCGCGCGAGGCGTGGATGCGCGCGGTGCTGTCCTCGACCGTCAGGGTCTGCACGCCGCCGAGCTGCACGTCGCGCTCGATGCGGCCCAGGCAGGGCAGCAGGTAGGCCACCTTGCCATGCAGCAGGTGGCTGCGGTTGAGCTTGGTCGCCACCTGCACCGAGAGTTCGAGCGCCTGCCAGGCCGGCTCCATGCGGTGGTGGTCGGGCACGGCGCGGATGAAGTTGCCGCCCAGCGCGACGAAGGCCTTGACGCGGCCGTCGAGCATGGCCTCGCAGGCCTCGACCGTGTTGAAGCCCTTGTGGCGCGGCGGCTCGAAGCCGTACTGCTCGGCCAGCTTGTCCAGCGGCACCAGTTCGGGCTTCTCCGAGATGCCGACCGTGCGCTGGCCCTGCACGTTGGAGTGGCCGCGCACCGGGCAGATGCCGGCGCCGCGCCTGCCGATGTGGCCGCCCATCAGCAGCAGGTTGACCAGCATGCGCACGTTGTCCACGCCCAGCTTGTGCTGCGTGAGGCCCATGCCATAGACACCGATGACCGCCTTGGCCTTGGCGTAGACCCGTGCCGCTTCCGTCAATGCGACGCGCGACAGGCCCGACTCGGTCTCCAGCCGCGCCCAGTCCTGCGCGCGCACGAAGCTCGCGAACTCCTCGAAGCCGTGGGTGTGGGTGGTGATGAAGTCGACATCGATGACGCGCGGCCGGCCCTCGGCGATGGCCGCGTCGTCGAGGTCGAGCAGCGCCTTGCACATGCCGGCGATGGCGGCGATGTCGCCGCCCGCGCGCACCTGCAGGTACTGCGTGGCGATGCGGGTCTCCGAGCGCGTGGCCATCTCGATCGGGCTCTGCGGGTTGGTGAAGGCCTCCAGGCCGCGCTCGCGCAATGGATTGAAGACGATCACCGGCACGTCGCGCTTGCGCGCCTCCTGCAGCGGATGGAGCATGCGCGGACTGTTGGTGCCCACGTTCTGGCCGAAGAACAGCAGGCAGTCGGTGTGCTCGAAATCCTCCAGCCGCACCGTGCCCACCGGCACGCCGATGGCCTCCTTCAGCGCCACCGAGGTGCTCTCGTGGCACATGTTGGAGCTGTCGGGCAGGTTGTTGGTGCCATAGAGGCGCGCGAACAGCTGGTAGAGGTAGGAGGTCTCCAGCGAGGCGCGGCCCGAGGCGTAGAAGACCGTCTGGTCCGGCCCGCCGTCGCGCGCCAGGGTCCGCAGGCGCTGGCCGATGTCGGCGAAGGCTTCGTGCCAGGGCACCGGCACATAGCGGTCCTGGGCGGCGTCGTAGCGCAGCGGATCGGTCAGGCGGCCCTCGTGCTCGAGGTCGTGGTCGGGCCAGGTCAGCAGCTCGGCCACGGTGTGGCGGGCGAAGAAGTCGGGTCCGGCGCGCAGGCTGGTGAGTTCGGCGAAGGTCGCCTTGGCGCCGTTCTCGCAGAATTCCGCCGTGCTGGCCTTGGCCGGCTTGGCCCAGGCGCAGCTGCTGCAGGCGAAGCCATCGGTCTTGTTCTGCCGCACCAGTTCGGGCAGGGCGCCGAAGGCGGCGTGGTGCTTGACGTGGTGGGCGATGGAGGTGGCCGATCCCCAGCCACCGACCGGACCGTCGTAGGCCTCGATCTTGATGGGGGCGCCGCTCTCGTGGTCGATTTCACGGGTCATGGATGCATCTCCTGGGACGGTGGCAAGGGTGCATCCGGCACGGCGCGGGATGCATGGAGGTCATGCTGCCGCGCCGCCAGCCACCGATACGCCGCCCATGCGGCCGCGATCAGGTAGGCGAACCCCCCGGGCACCCACATGACCAGTCCGGCGAGCTGCTGGTCCCAGAGCTCGCGCGACTCGCGCCAGTACAGCGGCCGGCTGGAAAAGGTCAACAGGGCGCCCAGCGCCCCGGTGTGCATGGCGGTGAACAGCAGCGCCGAGGCCGCCGCCAAGGTGCCCTGGCGTCCGCCGCGCAGCACCGACCACCAGAACAGCCAGCCGGTCAGCAGGAACGACAGGTGCTCCGCCACGTGCAGCCAGTTGTCGAACACCGCCGCCATGTAGGGGCCCGGCGCGTGCCAGATCCAGATCGCCGCCGCGTGCAGCAGCGCGCAGGCCCCGGGATGGCGCGTCAGGCGCAGCAGCGGGCGCCACAGGGCGTCGGCCACCGGCCCGGCGATGGCGCGCCACTGGGCGAGCGGCCGGGCCAGGACGGCCAGGGGCGCCACCACCAGGATCAGCAGCATGTGCTGGACCATGTGCAGCGCGGTGCTCGACTCGGCCCAGTCGTCGAACGGGCCGAACAGCGCCAGGCCGGCGACCAGCATGGCGCCGTGGAAGCACAGTCGTCCGGCGAAGCTCGGGCGCCGCCGCATGGCGCCGGCGCCATAGCCCAGCCAGGCCAGCGCGAACAGGCCCTGCGACAGCCAGATCGGCGCGTGCGCGCCTTCGCCCGTGAAGGCGTTGCCATGCGCCAGGGCGGCCAGCGGCAGCGCCGCGAGTCCTGCCCCCAGCCCCAGCCCGCGACCGAGCCGGCGCCGCGCCATCACACGCACGGCCACAGGGCCAGCAGCGGCAGACCGACGAAGACGGCGGCGCCGGCGGCGATGCCATGCAGCCAGGCGGCCGCGTGGGCGATGAAGCGCGCCGTCGCGGCGGCGTCGGCTCCGGCTCCGACGTCGGCCGGGCGCCGCGCGGCGCGGGCGCAGGTCCGGGCCGCGCCGACCAGCCACAGCACCAGCACCAGCGTGACCAGCAGCAGCGTGCCGTTAATGGCATTGAACTGCCGGCTCTCCGGCGCCGGCGGGGCGACGGCGCAGCCGACCGACAGTCCGCCATAGACGACGACGAACCAGACCGACCACGCGATCAGTCCCAGTCCGAGCTGCCAGGGGTGGCCCGGCGCCAGGCCGGCGATGCGCCCGGGAGAGGGCGGCGACGGCTTCGGCGTCGTCGGCGAAGACGGTGGAGCGGACATGGTCGTCGGGGGGGTGCGTGGAGGGTGGAGGAGTGCAGGCGTGGGCCGACCGCGACCCGGCTCAGCGGGCGAAGGCCAGCGGCAGCAGGGCGAAGGCCAGCCAGCCGACGGCCGCCGCCCCGGCGGTGAAGCTCCAGAACGACGACACCACCACCGGCTCGTAGGGCGCCTTCATGCCGACGTAGCCGCGTCGCACCCGCAGCGCCTGCAGCACCGACAGCACCAGCGCCAGCAGTGTGTGCAGCAGCAGGAACGACAGCAGGAAGGCGAGCATGGCATCGTGCGCGCTGTGCGTGGGCGCGAGCGGTGCCATCAGCAGCAGCGCGACCAGGCCGGCGGCGGCGGCCAGCGCGCAGCCGACGGCGGTCCACAGGCTGCCGAGCAGGGCGGGCGCTTCGCGCCGGACGCTCGAGGCGGCGCCGTCGCCGGCATCGCCACCATCGCCGGCGTCCTGGCAGCCGCGCAGCCGCTTCACCACGCCCTGCATCGACCAGCGCCCGGCGCCCAGCAGCAGCGCCACGCCGAGCAAGGGCCAGGTGCCGATCGGCGAGACCGCCGGTGGCTGCCACGACGGCGCCACCGTCCACAGGAACAGCCAGCCGAACACCAGCGAGCCATAGAGCGAGGCATCGGCCAGCATCGTCAGGCCCATGCCCCACAGGCCAGGACCATCGAAGGTGTGGGTGTGCAGCTTCAGGCCGTCGGGCAGGTGGGCGGACTCGGTGCCGCTCATGCACGGATGGCCGCCGTTGAGCCACGACCAGCGCAGCAGCACCGCCGCGACCGCCACCCCGGTGACCAGCGCCACGACATACAGCTTGAGCAGCAGCAGGATGCACAGCAGCGCCAGCAGCAGGCTGGAGATCAGGGGCAGCCAGGAGCTGCCCGGCAGATGGAACACCTCGCGCGGCCGGCCGCTGACCGGGTCGCTGCCGAGCGTCTCGCGCCGCCCGTGCCCGGCCTCGGCCAGCGCGTGGCGACCCTCGGCCACGGTGTCGGGCAGCTCGGGTGCGTCCCACAGCGGATGGCGCATCGGCAGCGCCGGCTGGCTGGCGAAGTTGTAGGAGGGCGGTGGCATCGTCATGGCCCACTCCATGGTGTCGGCGCCCCACGGATTGGGCGGCGCCTTGCGGCCGAAGCGGAAATGCAGCGCGATGTCCAGCAGCACCGTCGCCACGCCGAAGGCCATCAGGAAGCTGAAGACCGAGGAGATCAGGTTGGGCAGGTCCCAGCCCAGGCCGCTGTCGTAGGTGTAGACACGGCGCGGCATGCCCAGCAGGCCGGTCCAGTGCATCACCAGGAAGGTGCCGTTGAAGCCGACGAAGGTGACCCAGAAGCCGATCTTCGACAGCCGCTCCGATGGCATGCGCCCGCTGAAGTGCGGCAGCCAGTAGTAGACCCCCGCCAGCAGCGGGAACAGCATGCCGCCCACCAGCACGTAGTGGAAGTGCGCCACCACGAAATGCGTGTCGTGGACCTGCCAGTTGAAGGGCACCAGCGCCAGCATCACGCCCGTCAGGCCGCCGGCCACGAACACCGTCAGGAAGGCGCCGACCCACAGCATCGGCGCGCGCCACACCGGCCGGCCGGTCCACAGCGTGGCGATCCAGGAGAACAGCTGCACGCCGGTCGGGATGCCCACCAGCATGCTGGCGGCCGAGAAGAAGGCCTGGCCCAGCGCCGGGATGCCGAGCGTGAACATGTGGTGCACCCACAGTCCGAAGCTGATGAAGCCGATGCTGATGAGCGAGACCACCACCCAGCGATAGCCCACCAGAGGACGCCGCGCGAACACCGGCACGATGGTCGAGATCACGCCGGCCGCCGGCAGGAAGACGATGTAGACCTCCGGATGGCCGAACAGCCAGAACAGGTGCGCCCACAGCAGCGGATCGCCGCCGCGCAGGGTGTCGAAGAAGGCCCAGCCGGCGGCGCGTTCGAGTTCCAGCAGGATCGAGCCCAGGATCAGCGGCGGGAAACCCACCACGATCATCAGCGAGGTCACCAGCATCGACCAGGCGAACACCGGCATGCGATCGAGCGACATGCCCGCCGCGCGCGTGCGCAGGATCGACACCGCGATCTCGATGCCCGCGGCCATGGTCGCGATCTCGACGAAGGTGATGCCCAGCAGCCAGAAGTCGGAATTGAGCCCGGGCGTGTAGACATTGCTCGACAGCGGCGTGTACATGAACCAGCCGGCGTCGGGCGCCAGGCCGAACAGCAGGCTGCTGCAGAAGATGATGCCGCCGAAGAGGTAGCACCAGTAGCCGAAGGACGACAGGCGCGGGAACACCAGGTCGCGCGCGCCCAGCATCTTGGGCAGCAGGTAGGCCGCGAGGCCCTGCAGGATCGGCACCGCGAACAGGAACATCATGATGGTCCCGTGCATGGTGAAGGCCTGGTTGTAGGCCTCCGCGCCCATGAAGTCGTGGTTGGGCAGGGCCAGCTGCGCGCGCATGAGCATCGACAGCAGTCCGGCCAGCACGAAGAACACGCCGCCCGTCACCATGAAGCGCTGGGCGACGGTCGAGTGGTTCACCAGCGACAGCGCGCGCCAGCCGCGCGGGTTGCCCCACACCTTCTCCAGCTGGTCGTGCAGCGCGGCGCGCTCCGGGGAGGGGGTACCGGGGATCATCGGGCGCTGCCTGGGTGGGGGGTCACGGGGGTCTTCGGTTCGTTGTCGGTGAGGAGGGGGACGGGCGCCTGGCCGGTACGCAGCCAGGCGTCGAAATCGGCGGGCTCCATCGCGATCACGGTCATCGTCATGTGGGCGTGGCCGGTGCCGCAGAACTCGGCGCACTGGCCGCGATAGGTGCCGGCGCGGTCGGCCTGCAGGCGCACGACCAGCGTGCGTCCGGGCACGGCGTCGAGCTTGCCGCCCAGGCGCGGCACCCAGAAGGAGTGGATCACGTCGGAGCTCTGCGTATGGACGTCGACCGCCCGGCCGACCGGCACGCGCATCTCGTTCTTCAGGCGCACGCCGTTGTCCGGGTAGTGCATCTCCCACCACCACTGGTGGCCGATGGCGTCGACGCGCAGCGGCGCCGGACCGGCGCCGGGCAGCGGCAGCTGGTGGAAGCCCGCGGGCGAGCCGAAGACCAGCAGCGCGACGATGCTCACGCCCGGCAGCACCAGTCCGCCGCCCACCAGCCAGCGCCGCTGGATGCGGCGCGCGGCGTCCTCGTCGGGGGCCTCGGCGCGCGGCCGCATGGCCAGCAGCCAGATCACGCAGATGCCCGCGAGCACCACCACCGCGACGCCGAACATCCACCACCACACCATCGCGATCGCCGCCGCCGACGGGCCGGCCGGATCGAGCACCGACTGCGGTCCGGCGCAGCCGGCGAGTCCCCAGGCGGCAACGGCCATGGCGGCCGGCACGAGAATGCGGCCATGAGCAGCAGCAGCCCCTCCCGCCCGACCACCCCCGTGGTCCCTCCGCCGTCGAACGAGCCGATCCTCAGCCGCGCCGCCATCGCCGGCCATCCGCTGCATCCGATGCTGATCCACTTCCCGGTCGCCGCGCTGGTCGGCCTGGTGGGCGCCGATGCGGCATTCATCTGGAACGGCGATCCGTTCTGGGCCCGCGTCGGCGTGTGGCTGGCCGGCGTCGGCGCGCTCGGTGGCTGGGGCGCCAGCATGGCCGGACTGGTCGACCTGATCACCGTCGGGCGCATCCGGCGCCTGGTCACGGCCTGGGGCCACGCGATCATCGCCGTGATGATGCTGTCGATGGCCTCGATGAACTGGATGATCCGGCTGGGCGACGATCCCGGCGCCCACGTCTATCCCTGGGGCGCCGGCATCACGCTGGTGACGGCGGGCTTCATCGCCCTGGCGGCCTACCTGGGCGGGCGGCTGGTCTACGAGCACGCGGTGGCCGTGGACACGTCGGACTGATCCGGGGCGGCGAAGGGGGCGGAAGTGGGGCGGTGTCATGGCTGCGGCTTCAGAACGGCTTGCGCAGCGCGAGCCAGGCGATGGTGGCGAACCACAGGAGCGACAGGCCGCAGACCAGATAGGCCAGCTTCGTCCAGGGGCTCTCCTGGCGCTCGATGCGCAGCACCAGCATGCCGCACGAGGCATGGCCCAGCACCAGCAGCCCGACGACGCCGAGCTTGACGATCAGCCACGGCGCCAGCGGCCCGTACAGCATGAAGATGGCCGTGCCGGAGGCGATGGCCAACAGGGCCGCCGGCGTCGCGACGCCGACGAACAGGCCGCGCAGCAGCGTGCGCCGATGGGCGTTGGAGAACACCGCCGGGCTGGTCTCCCGGCTCGCCAGGGCCAGGGCGATGGTCAGGTAGAAGAGCGATCCGGCCCAGGCGATGACCGCGCTCACGTGAAGCAGCTTGAGCCAGGGCATGGTTCAGGCGGCCGATGTGATGGGTGGTGGGACAGGCATGGCGGCTCGGAATCCGGAACGGGAGGCGGTGGACGGGGAACCGGCATGGCCGGTCGGACGAAAGGTGGGCGATGCGGACGGACCGGTTTCGCAGCGGTCTCGTGGAGGCCGTCGACAGCGCATGGAGGGCGAGTCCCGTGCCTGTCATGTCACGGCAGTGTTTCGCAGTTCGTCCGCCGCGACTGTAGGAACGCGCCGCTGAGCCCCGCGCGACGGCGGGGCGAGTGGCTGCGCCAGCCTAGAAATCCACCAGGCTCAGGCCGATGCTCAGCACCGTGCGCTTGCGGTTGTAGTCGACCAGCGTGTCGCCATAGCCATGGAAGAGCTGCGTGTGGAAGCGCAGGTTGCTGGTGACCGGATCGCCGATGGCCTTGAGCCATTCGAGGCGGATCGAGCCATGGCCGTTGCTGCGCAGGTTGTTGCGCAGCGTGACGCCGAAGGTGTTGTCGCGGTCGTAGTTCCAGCGCCCGATGAACTCGGCGCGGCCGATGTAGTCGGCGATGTCGGGGTTGTCGTCCTTCGCCGGATCCTCCTTGATGCGGTCCCAGAAGCGCGCCGCGAGCTGGAAGCGGTCGTCGAGCTCGATGCCGCTCATCAGGTAGGTGCGGTTCCAGCTGCGCGACAGGGGCAGGGTCTGGCCGTTCGACTGGTGGGCGATGCCCGCGCCCAGGTAGCTCCAGCGCCAGCCGCCCGGCAGGGCGAGCCGGGTCGGATAGACATACATCATCTCCGGCTCGTGGTCGGTGGCGCGGAACGGCCGCGAGATCGCGCCGTTGAAGAGCTGCCAGCTCGACTGCTGGGTGTAGCCGAACCACAGCGAGTCCTTGCGCTGCGGGTCGTTGCCCGTGAGCAGGCCCTGGGCCAGCTTGGTGCGCACCGACAGATTGATGCGCATTTCGTTGGCCTGGTAGTCGATGGCCTCGCCGGTGTGGCCGGCCGCGGGCGAGGTCGGCGTCTCGGGCCGGCGCGTGGCGGCGGTGACCGACACGCTCAGCGGCCGGTAGCCGCGGAAGCCGAAGGTGCCGCAGTCGCTGCCTTCCTCCAGTTCCCAGAAGCGCGAGAAGGACGAGTACTGGCGGTCGCGGCAACCCTCGGAGGCGGCCACGACGATCACCGGCTTGACCGGCACGGCGGGATCGGCCACGGGCTGCGCGCTGGCCAGGGCGGCATTGCCGGCCGGGGGCGCCGGCGTCACCGCGACCTCGGAGCGCGTGCCGGCCGGCGTCAGCGGCCGGGTGGGCGAGGGCGCCAGCGCGGGCGCATCGGCCGCCACCGTCGCCGGCGCCTGCTGCTGCTGCTGCTGCTGCTGCTGCTGTTCGCGGGCCCAGCGGTCGAAGCAGGCCAGGCGCGCCTCCTTGCTGTCGTCGAGCCGCTGGCATTGCTGCCAGTCGAGGCTGGCGGCGGCCGATGCCGGCGTGGCCACGCCGCCGGTGGTGGGGCCCTGGGCCTGCGCGGCCAGCGCCAGGCCGAGCCCGGCGAGCATCGCGCCGGCCGTCCGTGCGCGGGCGCTGCGCGCGGCGGGGGGCGATGCGGGAGGAGGGGAGGACATCGTCATGGAAGTTCGCCGGTCTTGTGGAGCAGGAAGGTACGTGTGCTGTCGTCGCGCGCGTCGCGCCGGGTGCCCCGGAAGGTCCGGCCGCACGAGCCGGGTTCGAGGTCGGCCGACCAGACCGCGTCGATGGCGCGGCCGTCGGCCGATTCGTCCAGCGTCAGCACGCCGGCATCGTCGATGTCGCCGGCCACCTGCGCGTCGACGCCGGCACCGGCGCCCGCCGCGCGAGCGAGCGTGCCGCGCACGCTGCCGGCGTATTCGGGGTGGCGCGCGAGCCGCAGCACGGACGCCGCCGGGGCATCGTCGAAGCGCGCCTCCCAGCGGCCGTACAGCAATTCGGGCGCCAGTTCGTCGGCGCTGCGCGGGCAGTCGGCCGTCTGGGCGCCCGGGGCGGGCGCCGATGACGCGGCGGCTCCGGACTGCGCCCGCGCGGCTCCCGGGGCCGCCAGCAGCAGCGCCAGCATCATGGTCGCGGCCAGGGCGGGCGCCGACCGGCCGCGGGAGCGTGGGAGGGAGGGGCGCGCGAGGAGGGGCGTCATGGCGCGCATCCGGGAGGTCACCGGGGCCGGGATCAGGGGGTCCATGGGTTGTGCGGGTCTACGGGGTCACGGGGCGGTCGGCCGTGCGGTCATCAGGGCGCCGAGGACGCCGCGGCCGCGGCGGCGCTGTCCTGCGCCCGGCGGGCGAACTCGGCGCGCAGCGCGCGGATCTTCTCGCGCGGGTCCTCCTTGGCGGAGGTCGGGTCGAGCGCCATCTCGGCGATGAAGCGGCTGGGCTGGGCGGCGACCGTCTCGCGGCCCTTCTTGCGCCGCTTGGTCCAGCTCACGGCCAGGCTGCGCTGGGCCCGGGTGATGCCCACGTACATCAGGCGGCGCTCCTCCTGCAGGCGCGTGAGCGTGTCCTCGCTGACCTTCTGCTGGCGGCCGTCGTCGTCGTCGAGCTTGAAGGGCAGCAGGCCCTCGTTGACGCCGATGAGCATCACGTGCGGCCATTCCAGGCCCTTGGCGGCGTGCAGGGTGGAGAGCGTGACCACGTTCTGGTCCTGGTCGCCGCGATCGCTGATGGTGGAGAGCAGCGAGATGGTCTGCGCCACCTCCAGCAGGCTCTTGCGCTCGCTCACGACCGAGGTGGCGCCGGAGGCGTCGTCGACCTCGCCGCCGCAGCGCGCGGCCATCCAGTCGCAGAACTCCAGCACGTTGGTCCAGCGACTGGCTGCCGCCTGCTCGCTGTCCTCGCCGTCGTAGATGTGGCGCTCGTAGTCGATCTCCTTGAGCCAGTCGGCCAGGAAGGCGCGCGCGCTCTCGGCGCCCATGGTCTGGCGGGCCTTGTATTCGAGGTCGTTCACATAGCGGCCGAACTCGTGCAGCCCGCCGATGGCGCGCGCCGGGATCACGCTGGGCAGCGAGGCGCTGAACAGGGCGCCGAAGAGGCTGAGCTTGTACTGGCTGGCGAAGGTGCCCAGCGCGGCCAGCGTGGTGTGGCCGATGCCGCGCTTGGGCGTGGTCACCGCGCGCAGGAAGGCCGGATCGTCGTCGCTGTTGACCCACAGGCGGAACCAGCCGCACAGGTCCTTGATCTCGGCGCGATCGAAGAAGCTCTGGCCGCCCGAGACCTTGTAGGGGATCTGCGCCTTGCGCAAGGCCTGCTCGAAGACCCGCGCCATGTGGTTGGCGCGGTAGAGGATGGCGAAGTCGCGGAACTCCTTGTGCTGCTCGCCCTGCGTCACGGTGGCGCCGCCGCGCAGGCTCTGGATGCGCGCCACCGCGCGCTCGGCCTCGTGGGCCTCGTTGTCGGCATCGACGATGCGCACCGGCTCGCCTTCGCCGAGCTCGCTGAACAGCGTCTTCGGGAACAGCTTGGGATTGGGGCCGATCACGTTGTTGGCCGCGCGCAGGATGGCGCTGGTGGAGCGGTAGTTCTGCTCCAGCTTGACCACCTTGAGCGTCGGATAGTCGATCGGCAGCTTGCGCAGGTTGTCCAGCGTGGCGCCGCGCCAGCCATAGATCGACTGGTCGTCGTCGCCCACGGCGGTGAAGCGCCCGCGCTCGCCGACCAAGGCCTTGAGCACCTCGTATTGCGTGGCGTTGGTGTCCTGGTATTCGTCGACCAGCACGTGGCCGAGCGCCTCCTGCCACTTGGCGCGCACCGCCTCGTGCTCGCGCAGCAGCTTCAGCGGCATGCCGATCAGGTCGTCGAAGTCGACGCTCTGGTAGGCCGCCAGGCGCTCCTCGTAGCGCGCCATGATCTGCGCCGTGATGCGCTCGGAGTCGTCGGCGGCCACGGCCTCGGCCTGGGCCGCGTTCAGGCCCATGTTCTTCCAGCGGCTGATGGTCCACTGCCACAGGCGCGCCGTGGCGGCGTCGACCGAGCCGCCGGCGTCCTTCAGGATCTTGGTGACGTCGTCGCTGTCGAGGATGCTGAAGGCCGGCTTCAGCCCGAGCACGGCGCCGTCCTCGCGCATCATGCGCACGCCCAGCGCGTGGAAGGTGCAGATCACCACGTGCTTGGCGTCGCGCCCGATCAGGCCCTTGGCGCGCTCGCGCATCTCGGCGGCGGCCTTGTTGGTGAAGGTGATGGCGGCGATCTTCTTCGGCGGCATGCCCGACTGGATCAGCCGCGCGATCTTGTGCGTGATCACGCGCGTCTTGCCCGAACCCGCGCCCGCGAGCACCAGGCAGGGGCCGTGCAGGTAGTTGACGGCTTCCTGCTGGGCGAGATTGAGACCGGAGGACATGCGGCGAGGATCGATCGGTGGAGCGTGAAGGGTCGCCGGAGACGTCGGTGGCGACACGGATCCGGGCGCGAGCGGCGGGAAGCGGCGGTCGGACCGCCGGGCACCGCCAGGGCGACCGTGACGGAATGCCGGAGAACGCCAGGAACGCCAGGGACGGGCGCCATGATACCGGCTGGGCCTACAGCGCCGGGGGCGGTGGCCATGCTACGTTGCGCCGCCCTCGCGGGCCTCGGGTGGCTCCGCCACCGGGCTTCCCGATCCATCCCTCGCGCATCCCCAATGATCAGAGACAACAACAAGAAAAGCCGCCTCGTGGCGGTGCTCGTCACCTTCGTCGTCACGCTCGTGGCGACGCTCGCGATGGTCAACTTCACCGGTGGCGAGAAACGCATCGAGGAGCAGGTCGAGCGGGCCTATGCCCTGCAGGACGACCAGTTCCAGCGCGCGCTCGGCGTGCTGCTGGGCCCGCCGATCACGGCCGGCAACCGCTTCGAGGCCCTGTACAACGGCGACGAGATCTTCCCGTCCATGCTGGCGGCCATCCGTGGCGCCCGGCGCAGCATCACCTTCGAGACCTACATCTACTGGTCGGGCGACATCGGCCGCGCCTTCGCCGAGGCGTTGTCCGAGCGCGCCCGCGCCGGCGTCCAGGTCCACGTGCTGCTCGACTGGGTCGGCAGCGCCAAGATCGACGAGGAGTTCCTGCGCGAGATGGAGCGCTCGGGCGTCCAGATCCGCAAGTTCCACAAGCCCGACTGGTGGGGCATCTCGCGCCTGAACAACCGCACCCACCGCAAGCTCCTGATCGTCGACGGCCACATCGGCTTCACCGGCGGCGTGGGCATCGCGCCATCCTGGACCGGCGACGCGCAGGATCCCGAGCACTGGCGCGACTCGCACTACCGGGCCGAGGGCCCGGTGGTGGCGCAGATGCAGGCCGTGTTCATGGACAACTGGATCAAGGCCTCCGGCGAGGTGCTGCACGACGAGCGCTACTTCCCGGCCATCGGCCCGGCGGTGCCGACCCTGGGCGGATCGACGGCGGCGACGAAGGCCGAGAGCGCGATCCCCGAGACCGGCGGCGCCGCCGGCGGGCGCGCCCAGGTCTTCAGCAGCTCGCCCTCGGGCGGCGGCGAGAGCATGCACATCATGTATCTGATGGCCATCGCGGCGGCCACCAAGACGATCGACCTGTCGAGCGCCTACTTCGTGCCCGACGACCTGACCATCCGCGCGCTGGTGGCGGCCATGCGGCGCGGCGTCCGCCTGCGCGTGATCACCCCGGGGCCGCACATCGACACCGAGACCGTGCGCAGCGCCTCGCGCGCCAGCTGGGGGCCGCTGCTGGAAGCCGGCGCCGAGATCAGCGAATACCAGCCGACCATGTTCCACTGCAAGGTCTTCACGGTCGACGGCCTGCTGGTGTCGGTGGGTTCGACCAATTTCGACAACCGCTCCTTCCGGCTCAACGACGAGGCCAACCTGAACATCTACGATGCCGCCTTCGCCGCGCGGGAGACCGCCGTCTTCGAGGCCGACCTGAAACAGTCGCGCCGCGTCACGCACCAGGCCTGGCTCGACCGGCCGCTGCGCGAGAAGGCGCTGGAGCACCTGGCGTCGCTGCTGTCCTGGCAGCTCTGAGCCGGCCGCGCGTCCTCGCGATCCCGTCGATCCGTCCCCGTCCTCCGATCCACCCGCGCGCGCCATGCTGCAGATCCTCGCCGTCACGCTGCCGTTCTTCGCGCTGGTCGCGACCGGCTACATCGCGGCGCGCCGGCGGCTGCTGCCGATCGAGGCCATTCCCGGGCTCAACGTCTTCGTCCTCTACTTCGCCCTGCCGTGCATGCTGTTCCGCTTCGGCGCCCGCACGCCGATCGCGCAGCTGCTCGACGGCCCGGTGGCCCTGGTCTGGGGCATCGGCGCGCTGCTGATGGTCGGCGCGACGATCGCGGTGACGCGGCGCGGGCGCATCGGCTGGAACGACGCATCCTTCGGCGCCCTGGTCGCGTCCTTCCCCAACACCGGCTTCATGGGCGTGCCGCTGCTGGCGGCCCTGCTGGGCGCGGGCGTGGCGGGGCCGGTGATGATCACCATCTCGATCGACATGCTGCTGACCTCCTCGCTGTGCATCGCGCTGTCGCGGCTCGACGGCACGACACGGCGCCCGGGAACGGCGGCAACGGCCGGTCCGGCTTCCGGGACCGCCGGCGGCGGCGCCGCGCTGGCGGCGCTGCGGCAGGCGTTCAGGGGCGTGGTGGTGAATCCGCTGCCCTGGTCGATCGTGCTGGGCGCGCTGCTCTCGGCCACCGGCCGGACCCTGCCCGGGCCGCTCGATCAGGCCATCGCCATGCTGGCCGAGGCGGCCTCGCCGGCCGCGCTCTTCACCATCGGCGCGGTGCTGGCGCGTCCGGCGGTGCTGGCCGCGCGCCAGGGCATCGCCCCACATCGCGCGCCGATGGGCGACGTGCTGCCGGTGGTGGTCGCCAAGCTGCTGGTGCATCCGCTGCTGATCTGGGGCCTCGGGCGGCTGGCCATGGCGGCCGGCCTGGACCTGGAACCCGAGGCGCTGGTCGCCATCGTGCTGGTCGCGGCGCTGTCGAGCGCGAGCAACGTGTCGATGCTGGCCGAGCGCTTCGGCGCCGACAACGCCCGCATCGCGCGCATCATCCTGTGGACCACGGTGGGCACCTTCTTCACTTTTCCGCTGATCGCGCGCTGGCTGCACTGAGCGCGGCCGGCGCGGCGCCGGCACGCGTGCTCAGGGCTTGGCTCCGGCCTGCAGGCGCTGGAACTCGTTACGCTTCATCGCCAGGTAGTCGTCGCGGTCCATCTCGTGGAGCTGGCGCGCATAGCGCTCGGTGTCGTCGAACCAGTCGCCCAGGCGCTTCTCGCGGCCCTGCGGGCCCGGCGCGTCGAGATAGGCATCGATCGCGAGGTAGTAGCGCATGGTGTTGCGCTCGACCACGCCACGCACGCCGCCGATGAATTCGCCACCGCCCTGGCCCCCCTGGCCGGTGGTCGTGAAGCCGACCTTGTCGCTGCCGATGGTCGCCAGGTAGCTCTTCATCGCCAGGCGCGCCGCCGTGCCATAGGCATAGGAGTAGCCCAGGTGGATGAAGGTCTTGCCGCCGTCGATGGGCACCGCTTCCAGCGCGATGCGGTAGTCGCGCGTCGACAGCGGACCGCTCGCCGCGCTCAGGCGCACGTCGAGGTAGTCGGCGCGGGTGGCGGCCACGCGATAGCCGAAGTCGAGCCGCTGGGCGTCCTTGAGCGGCTGGTCGAACTTGCGCCCGACCGCCACGTTCAAGGCGGCGGTGCGGCCATCGGCGGCACCGGCCTCGGCATCGCGCACCGCGCAGTACTTGGTGTTGAGGTGCAGCATCAGCACCTCGCACCAGACGGCGGGCGACTCCATGGCGCGCCGCACGTCGGCGATCGGATGCTCGACCACCGCGTAGATGTCGCCGCTCAGCCCGGCGGAGGCTTCGTTGGACGTCAGCGCCAATGGCCGGTCGAAGGCATTGCGCTGGAGCTGCGGCTGCAGGCTGCGGTACTTGGCCTGCAGGGCCGCCGCGGCGTCCCCGCCATCACCGGCCGCCGCCGAGGACTGCGCCAGCGCGGCCAGCGGGGCGACGAACAGCAGGGCGGCCAGGGTCACCGAGCGCCAGGCCGGACGGGAGGGCGCGGACACGCGCGAGGTCGAGATGTTCATGGTGCGCGGAGCGTGGCACGCGGCCGAAGCAGCCCTTGCAGGACGGCGCCCCGGCAGGCCCCGCGCGATGTTCGCCAGGATCGCTGGAGGCTCGGGACCCCGGTGCGGCGCTTTCGTCGTGGGGCCAGCCTCAGAACTCCATCCCGGCGTCCTGAGAGAGTCGGACCAGTTCGTCCAACGCCTTCCTCGCGCTTTCCTCCGGTGTGTGCTGGTGCGCCGGGAGATCGGACATCTCCGTGGATTGATGTGATTCCATCCGTGATCCTCGTGTGGTTCCATCGAAGTTCCCAGCGCATCGATCCAACCGAGCGCCGGGTACCCAGCATACCTATGCTCCCAAGACACCCCGCAAGGCACCCGCGGATCTGGCTCCGCCAGGCCGCCGGCTGCGCCCCCTCCAAGGGGGTTGGCGAAGCGACACGCAGTGCGCGAAGACTGGGGGTGTACTAGATCTGCACCGGGTCGACGTCGATCAGCCAGCGGATCACGCCCTTGCCCTCGGGGGTGCGGCGCAGCTCCTGCAGCAGCGGCTGCCAGCCCGCCAGCAGGCGCTGCAGGGCGATGCGCGAATGGCTCTCGACCAGCATCTGCGCGCGCTCGACATTGGCCACGCGCTGGATCGTCAGTGGCACCGCCGGATAGCGCGCGACCTCGGGCGCCTCGGGCGTGCCGGCATCGAGCGCGTCGGCGGCGCTGGCGGCGGCTTCCAGGAAGGCCTGCGCCGCCTCCTGCGTGCGGGCATCGGCGCGCAGCAGCGCCTGGAAGGCGAAGGGCGGCATGCCGGCGGCGCGGCGGTCGGCGAGCTCCTGGCCGGCGAAGGCCGGGTAGTCGTGCCGCCGCAGCGCCTGGAACAGCGCGTGGCCCGGGTGGTGCGTCTGGATCCACATCTCGGCCGTCGCGCCCTGCGCCGCCAGGTAGGCGGCATCGCGCCCGGCGCGGCCGGCCGACTGCATCAGCAGGCTGAACAGCCGCTCGGGCGCGCGGAAGTCGCTGGAGAACAGCGCGCCATCGGGGTTGACCGCCGCCACCAGCGTGATGCGCCGGAAGTCGTGGCCCTTGGCGATCATCTGCGTGCCCACCAGCACGTCGACCTCGCCCGCGTGCACGGCGGCGAGCTGCGATTCCAGCGCGCCCTGGGCGCGCGTGCTGTCGGCATCGATGCGGGCGATACGCACCGCCCCGCCACCGGGCCGCGTGATCGAGGCGAACAGCTCGCCCAGGTGCTCCTCCAGCCGCTCGGTGCCACGGCCGACCGGCGCGATGTCCGGATTGCCGCAGGCCGGGCAGGCGCGCGGCACGCGTTCGGTGAAGCCGCAGTGGTGGCAGCGCAGCGTGCGGTCGATCTTGTGGAAGACGCGGTAGGCGCTGCAGTGCGGGCACTCGCTCTTCCAGCCGCAGTCGCCGCACGACAGCACCGGCGCGTAGCCGCGGCGGTTGAGGAACACCATGCTCTGCTCGCCACGCGCGATGCGCGCGCCGATGGCCTCGAGCAGCGCGCCCGAGAGCACCGTCCTGGGCGGCTGCAGGCTCATGTCGACCAGCCGGACGCTGGGCAGCGCGCCGGCGCCGATGCGGCTGGGCATGGCCAGTCGCGCATAGGGGCCGGCCGGCTCGGTCCCCTCGGCCGGGCGGCTTCGATACCAGCTCTCCAGCGAGGGCGTGGCCGAGCCGAGGATCACCTTCGCGTCCTCGCGCCGTCCGCGCCAGATCGCCAGGTCGC